>Ga0181530_10000841_pt1 | contig 39573 bp, 32 predicted proteins | sample PEATcosm2014_Bin_42_FD_119769 | JGI IMG/M metagenome (GOLD analysis project Ga0181530, IMG submission 119769) | Peatland microbial communities from MTU Mesocosm Facility, Houghton, MI, USA - PEATcosm2014_Bin10_60_metaG | ecosystem: Environmental > Terrestrial > Soil > Wetlands > Peat | place...
ATCTTCTTGCTTCTCCCGCTGCTTGCGCGTCCCCATCGCCATGCGCCGATTCTACAAACCAAGCCTGTGGATACCTCAACACTTTCTGCTCACGAATCCGAACTTGCACCACGGGCTGCTAGCGGCCTGGCCAGTTCCGCACACCATGGGGAATGCGATCCTCCTGTGCCGGGCAAAGGCTCCGGTAGGCACAGAAGTTGCAGTGCATCCCGGTTTTAGCTTCGAATTTGCCGGCAGCAATTCCCTCCGCCGCGGCGGTCACTGCCTGGCGGGCGGCGAGCAACTGGTTTTCGGTGCGCGCGGTAACAACGGGGACGTTGTTTTCCAGGTTGTGAAAGGCCAGCGAACCCACCTTGTATCCCCACTTTTCGCGGGCGGCGATGGCATAAAGGGACAACTGCAAGCTCTCGTCCGCGCTTTTCTGATCACGGGCCTTGCCGGTCTTGTAGTCAACGATAGCCACATTCCCGTCCGGGCGAGCGTCAATGCGGTCAATGCGGCCCACGACCGTAGTCTCGCCCACACGAATTTCAAAAGCCTGTTCGGTGTAGAGGACCTGCGGAGCAGGGAGCGCTCGTGCCAAGGCGAGGAAGTCGAGCAGTTGCGCGATGCCCTGTTTCTCGTAGAGTTCGTGCTGGTAGGCTTCCTGAATCCTGGCTTCGACCAGATCGCGGCGGAACATCTCGATCAGGCTGTCGTCAGTCATGGTGCGCCCGAGGCGCACAGAATCGAAATAGGTCTTGAGGATGCGATGCATGGTCGCGCCATACTGCATCGCAGCCGCGGGCTTTGCCGCCAGACGCCAGTCGCGCTCCAGTTTGAATTGCAATCCGCAGCGCTGGTAACTTTCCACCGCGGAAGCACTGAGCCGGGTGTGCAAGCCCTCGAGCACGGGCAGTTCGAACCATAGGGCCGCTCGCGACTCGGCCGGGTAGGCAGGGGAAACCGCAGCGAAAATCTCGAGGCTGGCCTGCGCACCACGTGCCGCGGTCGCGGTCAGATACCTGGCCAGGCTGGGGTTCTCGATTAATTCGCGCATGTAGCCGTCGGGATTTTTGTTCTTACCTTTTCCCTGCCGGGAATAAATGTGCAGTGAGTCGCGGGCGCGAGTCATGGCCACGTAAAACAGGCGGCGCTCTTCCTGGTCGTGCAGGGTCTTGACGTCACCCTCGGCAACAGATTCCGCATCGCGCAATTCGTTGGGGAAGGCGACGAGGGTTTCCTTATACGAATTGGGGAAAGAGTTCGCATTGGCGCGCAGGATGAAGACGTGCGGGAACTCCAGCCCTTTCGCCCCATGCACGGTCATCAGGCGAACTGCGTTTGCGTGGCCGAGCCCGTCGTTCTTGGGCACCTCGTTTTCGGAAGGATCGTTTTCGGCAGGATCGTTCTCGGAAGGATCTAGCGGAATCACGCCCCCGGCCTCTCGAAAGTACGCGAGATAGTCAGCCAGTTCTTGCAGCCGATGAGGCTTGAATATCTTCTTCTGTTCCCAGTGTTCCACGAACTTCAGCGCCGCTTGCGTATTGGGCGAGGTGGAGTCGAGTCCAAACCGCCTCACAATGATATCGAGCGCGGCACGTGCTTTGGCTTGCCGGCGCAGGATTTCTTCCCGAGTGTCCTTGACCGCGACGAGCACATCCACACCGCCATCCACGCGGTCGAGGGCGGAAGAGAGAGGAATAACCGGGCCTTCGCGGGAGTCCCGGGCGATGGCTCGCATGACCTGGCGCAGCGGCTCGGGATTTACCTGAAATCGCGGCAGGGCGGCGACGCGAAACAGGCTGACATCGTCACCAGCGGAAACCACGGCGTGCAGGCAGGCGAACAGGTCACGAACTTCGGGGGTATTGAAGACATCCATGCGCTCAATGACGAAGGGAATACCGGCTTCGGAGAGATCATGTACGACTTCGTCGCGTTGGTAATGTGAGCGGCAAAGAACGCCGAAGTCGGACCACCTGCATTTCGCCTTCTTCTGCGTCTCGCAGATAGCGCTCACCAGATCAGGTCCTTCCGCGTCTCTGCTGGTGAGGACGACCACGGCGACCGGAGGACTGGGTAGTTGTTTGCCGGCCTGGGCGGCCGCCTGTTCCCGGGTAGACTGCAGAGGCGCGCGCCGATAGACCGGTGCGCCGTCACAGCCCCCGGCGAACACGGGCGGGTTCCTGGCGATCAGGGCAAATGCGCTGCGCAGGATGGGAGTGGTGGAACGGCGGTTGTTTTCGAGCACAACCAGCCTGGCTCCGGGGAAGTGACGCTGAAACATTTGGAAGGCGGCACTGGAAGCGCCGCGAAACCGGTAAATGGCCTGGTCGGGGTCGCCCACGGCAAAAATATTTCCGTGCGAGCCGGCAAGGCGGGCGAGAACCTTGATCTGGGCGAGGTTGGCGTCCTGAAACTCGTCGGCCAGGATGAAGCGAGCCCGGGAAAGAGCTTCGGCCAACACATCCTCATCGCTCTGCAGCAAGGCGTGGGCCCGTACGATCATGTGGCTGAACGTGCCGAGGTTCTCCTCCTGCAGCCAGTTCTCGACGGTGGAAAACACGCGTGCGATTTCGCGGCAACGGCCAAGAACCTCGGCCTCATCAAGAACATTGTTCGATTTCGCGACGCGCGGGATGGGCAATTCCCTGCGCTCCAGGCGTTCCACGTATTCCGTGTATTTCTGCGGCGTGACCAGTTCGTCGTGGCAGCGATCCATGAACTTCAGCAGATCACTCAGAAACTGGCCGACGTTGGCGGCACGGACGAAATGTTGCAGACGAAGCTCGGGTATGCGGCGGCGCAGGTAGATCCAGATGTCCTGCTCGTCGAGAACATCAAAATGCCGGTGGGCGCTCTTGAGCAAGGCGAGGCAATAGTCGTGGAAGGTGGTGGCGTGGACTTCTTTGCCGCCCAGCAACTGGCGCAACCGCTCGCGCATTTCGGTGGCGGCGTTGACGGTATAGGTGAGAGCCAGAATCTCGCCCGGTTGTGCATGGCCTTCACGGACCAGGCGCTCGATGCGGTAAGTCAGGACTGAGGTCTTGCCCGTGCCCGCGCCAGCCACCACCAGCAATGGGCCGTGCACGTGCTCAATGGCCTCACGCTGAGGGTCGTCGGGAATAAACGAGGCGGGACGGGAGTTGGACTTCGAAACCGGCATTACGGGGTCAGGATATCACCCGGTGGGGTGAGGAAGGCGCGCCACTGCGTTGCGCGCTGTTAGCCGAGTTCCGACATCATGATGGCCGTAGCCGTGATGGCGGCGGTCTCGGCGCGCAAGATGGTTGGACCCAGAGAGGCGGAGGTCCAGCCAGCCTCCTGGAAGAGTTGCAGTTCGTCGTCGGCCCATCCGCCTTCGGGGCCAATAGCGAGAATCGTCTCCCCGGCGGAGGAATGCGACGTAAGAACATCGCGGAGTTGGGTCTCTGGCTCCGCTTCTGCCAGCACAATCCGCAAGTCACCCGCCAGTCTGAGCGCTTCCTGCAACCTCAGTGGAGCGGCAATCTCCGGCGGCGTGGTGCAGCGCGATTGTTCGGCGGCCTGGAAAGCGATCCTGCGCCAGCGTTCGGCCCGCTTTAGAGATGCCGAGGCGAGGTGAGCGTCGGTGCGGCGCGCGATTACGGGCACGATTCGCGATACGCCCAGTTCGGTGCATTTCTCGATCGCCCATTCCATGCGATCGAACTTGAACACCGCGAGCAGCAGCGTGACGTTGGCGGCCGAGTTTGCCGGCACGACATTGCCGAGTTCGAATTCGACGCGGTGGTCGGTGATGGCCGTAATGCGTCCGCGGCGCACGAGGTCGGCCGCAGCAAGATCAAATTCCTGTCCCACGCGGGCGCGCAGCACGCGGATCAGGTGATCGGCGTGCTCACCAGTTATGGCGGCGTGGTTCCCGGAGACTTCGTCGGCGATCCATCTTCGGCGGGTCATCTTCGGCGTGTCACGGGTTGGTGAGCGCTAGCGCAGCGCCTAAAGGCGTGATTCGTTCCGCACCGTCTGCGGCATCGCTAAAGCGATGCCCTGATACGAATCGAGCATGCCCCGGGATGTGCGCCTGAAAACTTTTCTTTCGCCCCTGCGGGGCTGAATCATTTCTCCAAGGTCACCCACGGCTAACGCCGTGGGCTGCATTCCTTCGCCGCTGCGCGGCTGAAGGCTACCCGAACATGTCTTTCATCTTGCCGAGCAGGGAACGCAGCAAGGGCTGATTGTCCACCTTGGAGATGGCCTCCAGTTCCTGCAGCAGTTCCTTCTGGCGCTTGTTGAGCTTGCCGGGGATTTGAACTCGAATCTCGACGTACAGATCGCCCTTGCCGTGCCCGTTCAGCACCGGTACACCTTTGCTGCGGACGCGAAACGTCGTGCCGGGCTGCGTGCCTTCGGGAATTTTCAAGGTGTGCTCGCCGTCCATGGTGGGCACGCGAATTTCCGCGCCCATCGCGGCCTGGGCCACGGAAATCGGAACCACGCAGTGCAAGTCGTTGCCTTCCCGCCCGAAGAAGGGATGCTCCTTCACGTGCAGCACGACATACAAGTCGCCGGCGGGACCGCCGAACTGACCCACCTCACCGGCGCCGGAGAAACGGATTCGTGTTCCGTCTTCCACCCCGGCCGGAACTTTCGCGTCTACGGTGCGCTGGCGCAGAACGCGGCCTTCTCCCTTGCATTTCGGGCAGGGGTCGGTGATAACGCTGCCCGTTCCCTGGCAGGTAGGACAGGTGCGAGCAATGCTGAAGAAGCCTTGCTGGTAGCGGATTTGCCCACGGCCTCCACAGGAGCGGCAGGTACTTGGCCCCTTACCGGGTGCTGCACCGGAACCGCGGCAATCCTCACAAGCTTCATGCCGGCGGACCGTGACGCGAGTCTCGGTGCCGAAGAATGCCTCCTCAAACTCGAGCGTGAGGTCTTCGCGAAGGTCGGCCCCGCGCTGAACCCGGCTGCGGCGGCGTGCGCTGGCGCCACCGAACAGATCTCCGAAGCCGAAAAAGTCGCCAAAAATGTCGCTGAAATCCTGGAAGACGGTGGGATCGAAACCGGCTCCCGCGCCCCCTCCCAAACCCGCGTGGCCGTAGCGGTCGTACGCGGCCCGCTTTTCCGCGTCCGCGAGCACGGCGTACGCCTCGCTGACCTCTTTGAATTTCTCCTCGGCATCGGGATTGTTGGGGTTGCGGTCGGGATGCAACTGCAGCGCCAGCTTGCGATAAGCGGTCTTGAGTTCCTGCTCCGACGCCGTGCGGCTCACTCCCAGCACTTCGTAGTAATCGCGTTTTGCGTTCGTGGTCAGAATCAGCCTTTCGTCAAGAAACAACTTTCAGCCGGCGTCAGGATCGCTGTGTCGGAATCGTCGTGTCATCCCGAGCGCAGCGAGGGACCTAGGTTTCTGTTGGCGCCGGCAAGAACCTAGATCCCTCGCTTCGCTCGGGATGACAAGTGTAAGCGTATGACAAGTGTAAGCGTCTTCGCGCAGTTAGCACTACTAAGCACCCGGCTTCAGGGGATTCTTCGCGACCCGGACCATGGCGGGGCGCAGCAGGCGGTCTTTGAACTTGTAGCCCCGTTGCAATTCTTCGAGCACCTCGTTGTCGGCGGCTTCCGAGGTCTCGACCATCTCGACCGCCTCATGATAATGCGGGTCGAATGGCTCTCCCTTGGCGGCAACGGCGCGCACCCCCAGTTTCGCCAGCGCATCCTGCAACTGTTTGTAGATGAGTTCTATGCCGCTGCGGAAGTCGCCCGGCCCGGACCTCGCCTGCAGAGCGCGCTCGAAGCTGTCGATCACCGGGAGCAGTGATTTGATGGCATCCGCAGTGGCGAAGTCGCGAAAGTCCTGCTGCTCTTTGCTGGCGCGCTTTCGCGCGTTCTCGAATTCGGCTTGCGCGCGGGCCAACCGGTCGAGCAGAGTATCGCGCTCAGCCTTCAGTTTCTGCAATTCCGCGGCAGGAGCGGACGGCCCCCCCGCGGCCGGTGAAGGCTCCTCGGCGCCCGTGGTTGGCGAGCTTTCACCGCCATCCGCGGCGGGAAGTTCGTGCTCCGGGTCAAGTCCGGCCGTCTTTACTTCTGATTTTCCGTTTGATTTCCCCATAACCCGTGTACTTTACTCCGATTCGTTCAGGATCTTGTCGAACAAGCGCGCGATGTAGGAAACGGCGGTGATGGTGTGCTGATAATCCATGCGCGTGGGGCCAATGACCGCCAGCGAGCCCATGACTTCATTTCCGGCATGCGCGGGGGCCCCGATCAGCACGAAATTCCTCATCGAAGGCAGGGCTTCGTCGAGCCCGATGACCACACGAACCGCCTCCTGCTTCACATCCAGGTAGGCGCCGAGGAGTTGGACAACTTTTTCCTTCTCCTCCAGCGTCTTCAGCATTTCCTGCAGGCGCTCACGGTCCTGCTCGCCCGTGACTAGGTTGGCAGCGCCCTCCACGAAAACCACCTGCGAGCCCTGCTCCGCGGCCAGGGCGCCCTGCTTATAAAGCTGCTCGATCGAATTCATCAGGCGGTCGTAATCGCCGCGTTCCTGCTCCAGGCGGCGGGTGAGTTCGGAACGCATGGCCTCCATCGTCCAGCCGCGGAAATTGTCGTTGATGTAGCGTGCTGCCAGGTCCAGATCGGCCTGCGATAAATCGAGGCGCAGCACGCGATCGCGCACCAGGCCGGAGCGGGTAACGAGCACCGCCAATACCTTTTGGTCACCGAGGCGCGAAAAATACACGTGCTCCAGCGCGTTTTTCGGACCGCTGGTGGCCACCGTCACCCCCACATTGTGCGAAATCAACGAGAGGACGTGTGAGGTGCGTTCCATGAACTCCTGCACGTCGCTGACGCCAGCCAGCGCGCCCGATATCATGGTCTCTTCCTGCGGCGCCAGTCTCGCCGCACCCGAAATCTGTTCGACGTAGTACCGGTAGGCCTCGGTCGTCGGGATGCGCCCGGCAGAAGTGTGCGGCTGCTCCAGAAACCCCGCGTCCGACAAGTCGGCCATCACGTTGCGAATGGATGCCGGGCTCAGTCCTTCGCGGTTCGAGCGCGCCAGCGTGCGCGAACCGACTGGCTCGCCCGTCGAGATAAAAGTCTCGACGATGGCGGTCAGGATCTCGCGTTCGCGCGTCCCGATATTGGGGTCAGCAGGCATGCAGGCTTCTCTCAGGTATCTCGGTCCGAGCGTCGTCGGCCGGGGAGACACTACTCCCCATTCATTCTACCTAACTATTTTAGATGCAGAAGCTTAGGTTTTGGGTGAAAGTTGAGCGAGCCAGAGGTTTCAAAGTTTCAAGGTCTCAAGGTTTCAATGCAGATCGTCGGGCACCTTGGAACTTTGAAACCTTGAAACTCTGAAACTTTGAAACTCGTTCTTACTGAATCTGGATTACAGGAGCCGGAGCACTGGCCTTGATTTCCGCCACGCGATCCGCCACTCGGCGCGCAAATTCAAAGATCGACTTGGCATGGGGCGAGTTCTCGCCATCGAGCACGACCGGCCTGCCACCGTCTCCAGATTTGCGAACTTCGGGATCAAGCGCAATGCTGCCCAAAAACGGCACGCCGAACTGCTGTGCCATTTTTTCTGCGCCGCCGCGCGAGAAGATGTCCACCTCGTGCTGGCAGTGCGGGCACACGAAATAGCTCATGTTCTCGGCCACGCCCACCACATCCACCTTCATCTGACGGAACATTTCGATGGCCTTGCGCGCGTCCTGCAGGGAAACGTCGGAAGGAGTCGAGACCACGACCGCGCCCGTCAGCGGCACGGTCTGCACCAGCGACAGGGCCACATCGCCCGTGCCCGGCGGCAGGTCCACAATCATGTAGTCGAGATGTCCCCACTCGACCAGGCCCAGGAACTGCCGCACGATCTGATGCAGCATCGGCCCGCGCCAGATGATGGGCTTGTCCCCGGGATTGAGGAATCCCACGGAAATCACTTTCACTCCGAACGCTTCCAGGGGCTGAATGCGGTTTTCACCCACCATGCGCGGCTGCGAGTTCACCCCCATCATCAGCGGGACGTTGGGGCCGTAGACATCGGCGTCGAGCAGGCCTACTTTGTGTCCCATGTTGGCCAGGGCAACGGCGAGGTTGACGGCCAGCGTGGTCTTGCCCACGCCGCCCTTGCCCGAACCGACGGCGATAATGGCGTCCACGCCGGGCAGCGGTTGCGGCCCCGCCTGCGCCGGGCCTTGTCCATGCTGATGCGGCATATGTGCGTTCAAAGGATCATGCTCCAGAGATGAATTGCAAAATGAAGATCAGAACCCTCTTCAATTATACAGGCGGGATTGCTGTCGCCACTGTTCCGCTGGTAAGTGATTAGAGTCACAGCTTTTGACTCAACCAAAGTTCCAAATAGGCATACCGATGGAGGCCACAATGCCGCGACTAATTCCTCTCGTTTTTCTCCTGCTCTGTGTGGCACAAGCTCAAGACGACGTATGCAGCTTTCACAAGTTGTTGCGACAGAAGTCGGCGGAGGCCGAACAGCTGTATTACCAAAAGGAATATGAGAAAGCTGCAGTGCTACTCGAACAACTGCGCCACAATCCAAACTTCACGCAGATGGAAGACGAGCAAGAACGAATCGAAGTACCCTACAACTTGGCGTGCAACTACTCTCTCTCGGGCGAGAAGGAAAAGGCACTGGAAGCGCTTGGTGAGGCTGTTGCGGCGGGCTTATCACAACCCGACAACATGCGACAGGATTCGGATCTTGACAACATACGTGAGGAAGCCCAGTACAAAAAGCTTTTCGCGGAGGTGGAAGCGCGAAGCAAAATCCAGAACGCCTTGTGGAACAGCCCGGCGCTCAATACTGAATACCATCCCGATTTGACAGAAGACGAGAAAGTTGCGGGGCTCTCCCGGTTGTGGTCTGAGGCCAAATACAACTTCCCGTTCTTTGACCGGCTTCCTGGTCTGGATTGGGACGCTGTTTACCTCTCATATCTCCCGAAAGTGCGCACTACCAGGAGTACGCTCGAGTATTACGACAAATTGAGAGAGTTCTATGCACTACTGCATGACGGCCACACAGCCGTCGGCTACCCTGAAGAAGTAATACACGGCATCCTGGGATATCCACCTGTATCCACGCGGCTCATCGAAGGCCGGGTGTTCATCGACGCGGTGCGCGACCCAAGCCTCAAGCAAAGAGGGATTGTTCCGGGCGTGGAGGTACTCACCGTTGACGGCGTCCCCGTCAAGGATTACGGAAACAGTCATGTGGCACCTCGCATTAGTGCATCCACGCAACAGGATCTTGCCCATCGAACCTACGAGGCCTCCTTACTGAGTGGCCTGAAGCATATTTCTGTGGAACTGACACTTCGGGATGCCGCAGGGAATAATCAGAAAGTAATGCTGCCTCGCCCCACCGCAGCCGAGACCGATAAGCTGCCTAACGTGCCTTGGAGTCGCTTTGAATTCAAGATGCTGCCTGGAGGAATCGCCTACGTCGCGCTCAACAGCTTCTCGGATGATGCCGTTGTGAAAGATTTCGACGCTGCCTTTGGCGAGATCCAAAAATCCAATGCGCTCATCCTGGACGTACGAATGAACGGCGGTGGGAGCAGCAATATCGGCTACGACATCCTTGGCTATCTCACCGACAAGCCTTTTCTTGACTCGCAGTGGAGCACGCGAGACTACCGCCCGGCCTTTCGCGCCTGGGGAGCAGCCGAGAAAGCTTACCGTGGAGAACCAGAGCCAATTTCGCCACACGGCGCCAACCCCTACAGCAAAGCTGTCGTCGTGCTGACTAGCGCCCAAACTTTCTCGGCTGCTGAAGATTTCGTGGTGGCTTTCGACAGCATGAAGCGCGGGACGATTATTGGCGAGCCGACCGGCGGGAGCACCGGGCAGCCTCTGTCCTTCGACCTGCCAGGCGGAGGTTATGCGCGGGTGTGCGCGAAGCATGACCGTTATCCTGATGGCAGGGAATTTGTGGGCGTGGGGGTGCAGCCAAAAATCCCGGTGCATCCTACAATTTCTGACTTCCGTGCAGGGCGAGACACGGTTCTCTTGGCCGCAACGGAATTTCTGACGCGTAAGTAGTCACGACGCTACGGGTGGGAGTGCGAACTGCAGGCCGGGAAGGACACGACTTTGGCCGTGCCGCATGCCGGAGCTAGTGATTGTGGCCTAAGGGCACGGCTGAAGCCCTGCCCTTCCCAAAAACATTCCCCAAAACGGCTTCGCACTACACAAGCCGAACGACTTTTAGCTATATAGCCTCCATCAACGGCATCAGTACCCTTCCCCCTCCAGCCGCACCTTGCCGCGGAACATGCGGTACAGGAAAAAGAAGTATGCGAGGGCGAGCAGCATGCCCAGAATCCACCACGCGAATCCGACGCTCAGGCCGTGATGGCCTGCGGCGGTGTTGTAGATGGTCAGGCTGCGCGCGGCTCCGGTGCTCGCCGGCAGCACCACGGGATAGAGCGCGAACGCCGCCCCGACCAGCATGCCGACGATGTAAAACGACGATCCCACAAACGCAGTTTTGTCGTCGCCCTTGCGAATCCCGTAGAGGATGAGCACCAGCGAGCCGAATACGAGCAGGGGAATCAGGAATCCGACGGCATGCTGCCTGTAATTGTCGAGCACTGTGGGGCGGATGTAGATCGTGGCGAACAGCCCGACGACGGTGACGACGAGTTGGAGAAGCCACAAGTCCCGCGACACGGCTCGGGCGCGGCGGTTCAGGTCAGCTTCGGTTTTGATGGCAACATAGAGCGACCCGTGCGTGGTCAGTGTCACCAGCGCGATCACGCCGGTGAGGATCGTGTACCAGTCGAGAATGCCGTTATCGGTGCCGACGCGGAAGTTGGTCCATAGCGGCTCGAAGAAGTAGTGATCCTCTGCGAGAGGAACGCCGCGCACGACGTTGCCCAGGGCAGCGCCGAAAAAGATGGTCAGCAACGCGCTCGACGCGCAAAAGACGAAATCGAAGAAGCCGCGCCAGACGGGATTGTCCATATGCGCGCGCAGTTCAATGCCGATGCCGCGCAACATCAGAAGCCACAGCACGATCATCAGCGGCAAATAGAAGCCGCTGAAGCTGGAGGCGTAGAGCAGGGGGAAAGCGAAATAGAGGGTGCCTCCGGCCGCCAGCAGCCAGACTTCGTTGCCGTCCCAGACTGGGCCAATAGCGCGCATGATCGCTTGCCGCTCTTGTGCGGACTTGGCCACGCCGAGGTAAATCACGCCGGCGCCCAGATCGAAGCCGTCGAGGACCACGTAGGCGGCCACCATGACTGCCACGATCATGAACCAAAGCGTTTCCATTCTTCCACCCGATATTATGTGGGGCCGGGTCTTTGACCCGGCCAGGCCGAGCAAAGCTCGGCTCGGTTTCCTTGCCAGCATGTGGGAGGTCTCGGTTTTGACGAGGCCGCTGGGCTTCGCCCGGCCCGACCGGGTCAAAGACCCATTCCCACACACTTCCTAATGTGCCGTGGCCACTTCCCCTTCCGGCCCGCGCTCGATCTCCCGGCGCACCAGAAACAGAAACAGAATTCCCAGCACCGTGTACATGCCCATAAAGCCGAGCAGCGTAAACATGCCATTGCCCGCCGAGACCGTCTTCGAATAGCCGTCGGCGGTGCGCATGAGGCCGTAAACCAGCCAGGGCTGCCGGCCAATCTCGGCCGTCATCCATCCGGCAGTATTCGCGATATAGGGGAACGGCAAGGCGAGCAGCAGAATCCACAACATCCAACGGCTCTGGAACAACTTGCCGCGCCACAGCAACAGCGCTGCCACTACAGAAATCGCGATGAAGAGCGTACCCAATCCCACCATGATGTGGTAGCTGAAGTAGAGCAACGCGATGTTGGTCGGCCACTGCTCCTGGGGAAACGCGTCGAGCCCTTTCACCTCGGCTTTCCACGCACGGTAGGTCAAGAAACTGAGCGCGTCGGGAATCACCAGCGGATTGTCAATCTTCTTTTCGTCCACATCAGGCTGGCCGATCAGGACGATGGGCGCTCCGGGTTGGCTGGCGAACAACGCTTCCATGGCGGCCAGCGTCACGGGTTGATTCGAAGCAATCAGACGACCCTGGCCGTCGCCAGTGGGGAACAACTGCAAGATGCTGAAGATGAGCCCGGCAACAACTCCCACGCGCACAAAGATACGTCCGTACTCAACGAACTTGCCCCACAGCAAATAAAACGCACCCACGGAAGCCATGACGAACGCTCCCGTGATGACAGCGCCGCTCATATTGTGCGCGTACTGCCACCAAGCCCAGGGATTCAGCACCAGGGCCCAGAAGCTCGATAGCTGCACCGATCCATCTGCCGCCCTGGCATAGCCTACGGGATGCTGCATCCAGGCATCGGTGGCGATGATGAAAAATCCTGAGAGCCACGATCCGAGAAACACAGCGACCGCCGACCACCAATGCCCGCGTGGGCCAAGCCGTTTCTCTCCGTACAGGAACAGGCCAAGAAACGCGGATTCCAGGAAGAACGCGAACATGCCTTCCATGGCCAGCGTCTGGCCAATCACTCCGCCGGCAAAGCGCGAGAAGTGCGACCAGTTCGTGCCGAACTGAAATTCCATGGGGATGCCGGTGACCACGCCCAACACGAAGTTGATGCCGAAAATCCGCGCCCAGAAGCGCGCCGCCTGGTTGTACGTCTCGTGGTTGCGGCGAAGACCGAGCGTCTTGAGCACCACGATGAGCGGCGCCAGACCCATGGTGAGTTGCGGAAAAAGATAGTGGAAGGTGACGGTAAACGCGAAGTGCAGGCGATGGACTAAAAGGGCACTGTCCATGACGAAACCTCTCAGCGCATCATAACCGAGGACACTTTTCTGGCCAGCATGATTCGGCCAACTTCGTTCGATGCAGAGAAGCGCTGCGCCGATTCAGCGAGCCCGGAGTCGTCTTTCCAGTTCGGAGCGCCGAATCTCGCGGCGTCTCCCGGCATCGTCGTAGCGGCGGCGCTGCTCGTCCGTCTCGGGAATTACCGGCGCCACCTTCAAACGTTTCCCCGCGCCATCAATCGCGACGAACGTCAAATGGGCAGAGGCGACGTGCTGCGCGGTATCGGCGATATAGTTTTCAACAAATACTTTGACACCCACTTCCATCGAAGTGGTGAATACGCGATTAACCGAGGAGCGCAGGATGACCAGGTCGCCCACGCGCACGGGAACCAGAAAATCGATGTGATCCACGGAGGCCGTCACGACATGATTGCGTGAATGACGATGCGCAGCAATGGCACCCGTCAGGTCAATCCAGTGCATTAAACGCCCGCCGAGCAGTGCGCCGAGCGGGTTGGCATCGTTGGGCAGAACGATTTCGACCATTTCCGATTGCGAATCTCTTACGGGGCGAGGCACCAGCGTGTCGTCGGTCATAACGTTTGTGGTGGAAGGCGTTATTGTACGCCAATGTTCTCAGTCACCGCGCGATTTCGCAGCCGCGATACCTTTTGTAGTAACCTCAAGTCCACTGGCCACCGACAACTGCCCATGGACCGCATCGCTGCTCTCAACGAAATCCTGACGGAGAATCCAAAAGATGCTTTCGCGCGCTACGGCCTCGCCATGGAGTACTCCAAGCAAGGCGACTTCGACCGCGCGCTGGCTGAATTTTCCATTTTGCTGGAGAACGATCCCAACTACACTGCCGGATATTTCATGGCGGCGCAAACTCTGGTGCGGGCCGGGCTCATCGAAGACGCGAAGAAAATGCTGCACGATGGCATCGCGTCTGCACGGCGCACCGGAAATCTGCATGCGCAGTCGGAGATGGAGATCATGCTCGCGGAGATGGAGTAGAAAGGTTTCAAGGTTTCAAGGTTTCAAGGTTTCAAGGTTTCAAGGTTTCAAGGTCGCTAGCTTAGAGGTGACCGCGCTTCACTTCGAAACCTTGAAACTCTGAAACTTTGTTTACTTTGCCATCCTCCCCATTCCCCACTCCACCATGACCGGAAATAGCTGATAGAGCTTGACCGGCAGGTGCATAGTCCACGGCACGATGACTTCCCGCTTTTGCTTCAAGTATCCCTGCAGTGTGGCGCGAGCGACACGCTCGGCGGTGATGCCACGCATGGAGGCTGGCCGCACGTCTTTCACTTCCTTTCCCCGAACCGCATGCTCGCCGAACGCCGTTCGCACATAGCCGGGACAGACCGTCAGCACGTGGATCCCGTCCTTCTTCAGTTCCATACGTGCCCCATTGCCGATAGCATTGAGTGCGAATTTCGTGGCACTGTAGGCGGCGTGAAACGGCTGCGGGATGTGGCCGGCCACGCTGGAAATGTTGATGATCGTGCCCCCGCCCTGCTGCCGCATGACTGGGATGACCGCCCGCATGGCTGAGACTGCGCCGAACAGATTGGCGTCAAAGAGTTCGCGGAACGCGGGCATGTCCACCTGCGCAACCGAGTCAAGCAATCCGTGAGCTGCGTTATTGACCCACACGTCCACGCGATGGAAATGATGCACGGTCAGCGACAGGACGCGGTCAATCTCCTCCGAGTGGCGCACGTCGCAGGAAAAAGCGGCGGTTCGCTCGGGGAATCCCAGGCGCGCCCGTGCAGTTTCGGCTCGCCCAGCATCGCGCGACAACAGCACCACGCTCGCGCCTTCGTCCGCAAATGCCTTGGCAATTCCCTCGCCGATGCCCATGGAGGCGCCAGTTACGACCACAACTTTGCCCGCAAGTTTCATGCTCGCGTTGTATGCTCTGCCGCGCGGCAAGTCAAGATGCCCGGCCCAGTGGCGTACAATCGAAACGCCCGCTGGCTGCCGTGGGCTCGCAAATTGGAGAGTCCTTGCCCTTGCTTCCGCTATTTCCGCTCGATCTGGTGATGTTTCCCGGGAGGCCCCTGCCCCTCCATATTTTCGAGCCGCGCTACAAGGAGATGATCGGCGAATGTCTGGCCAACCACGCGCCCTTCGGCGTGATACGTGCTCTAGAGCAGGGCATCGCCGAAATCGGCTGCACGGCAGAGATCGTTGCGGTCACAAAGAAGTATTCCGACGGCCGCCTTGATCTGGTGGTCGAGGGCCGGAGCCGGTTTGAGGTGCTCGAACTCAACCAGGACCGTTCTTTCCTGCGGGCGGAGATCATGCAGATCCCGGATGAACCTGGCGTTCCAGCGCAGGCGGACACGGACCGGGCGATCAGGCTCCTGCGCGAGATTCTGATACTAGCTGGAGCGGCACAGGAACTTCCCGACACCAGCCAGGAGGCCCTTTCTTATCATCTCGCTGGGTCTCTGCCACTCGATCTCGATTTCAAACAAAGGCTGCTTGCCATGCGCTCGGAAAGCCAGCGCATGCAGGCGCTCGCCTCGCATCTGGAGACCATTCTGCCGGCGCTGCGCCGTGCGGCGCGGGCACGGGAAAAGGCCGGGGGCAACGGGCGCGTGCACTGAGCATCGCGCCGGTCGAAAAACTGGCGACGCGTGACAAACGCCGACCGCCAGGACGCGTATAATCGGGGGCAAGTTAGTTCTGTGGGGGTCCTATCCATGAGTCTTCCGCGCACGCTGGGTGATTTGCGCCACAGTATTTTCTCCGAAGAGCGTCTGCGTGAACGCCGGGTCAAGGACGAAGTGCGCGAGAACCTCATTGCCCGCCTGCGCGGCAAGGGTGACACTCCGGTGTTCCCCGGCATCGTGGGTTATGACGACACGGTGGTGCCCCAGATTATCAACGCGATCCTTTCGCGCCACAATTTCATCTTGCTGGGGCTGCGCGGCCAAGCCAAGAGCCGCATCCTGCGCGCGTTGACGTCGCTGCTCGATCCCCACCTGCCGTATCTTGCGGGATGCGAGATTCACGACAACCCTTACTCGCCGATCTGCCGCCGCTGCCACGAAGAGGTTGCGCGCCTCGGCGACGCCGCGCCCGTCGCATATCTCACGCCCGACCAGCGCTATGTGGAGAAACTGGCAACGCCTGATGTGACCATCGCCGACCTGATTGGCGACATTGATCCCATCAAAGCGGCTCGCGGCGGCCATGAATTGTCCAGTGAGCTGACGATTCACTATGGCCTGCTGCCCCGCGCCAATCGCGGCATCTTCGCCATCAACGAACTCCCCGACCTGGCCGGAAAAATCCAAGTCGGCCTGTTCAACATCATGCAGGAAGGCGACGTGCAGATTAAGGGATACCCTATCCGGCTGCCGCTTGACGTCGCCCTGGTTTTCAGCGCCAATCCGGAAGATTACACGGCCCGCGGCAAAATCATTACCCCGCTCAAAGACCGCATTGGTTCGGAGATTCGTACCCATTATCCCGCGACGGTAGATGAAGGAATCGCCATCACCGCGCAGGAGGCTTGGACGCGCCGCAATGGCCACCCACTGCACTTGCCCAAGTACGTGCAGGAAGTCATTGAGCGCGTGGCCTTCGCCGCTCGCGAGGACAAGAAGGTCGACAAGCGCTCCGGCGTCAGCCAGCGCCTGCCGATCAGTGCGATCGAGAATGTGATTTCCAACGCGGAGCGGCGGGCGATTCGCAACGATGAGAAGCTCGTTGTGCCTCGTATCAGCGACGTCTACGCCGCTTTGCCGGCGATTACCGGCAAACTTGAACTGGAATACGAAGGCGAGATGAAAGGCGCCGACCATGTGGGCCGCGAGCTAATTCGTACCGCCATTGCCAAGACATACGACGAATATTTTACCGGCGCTAACATGCAGCAGATTGTGCAGTGGTTCGACCTGGGTGGCGAAATCCAGCTGTCGGACTCGCTGCCCGCGGGGGAAGCGCTGGAAAATCTGAAGAAAATTCAGGGACTGGTCGAAAAGCTCGGCCCGCTGCGCGTGTCGCAGAAGGAAAGTCCGGAACTGCAGGTGTCGGCGGCAGAATTCGTCCTCGAGGGCCTGCACGCGCATAAACGCATCGGGCGCAGCGAGGAGCGCGTGTTCAAGGCAGGAGAAAAAAGGCCAGAGCCGGTGCGCGAGAAATCCTTCGAGCCGGAGGAGCGGCCTTACCGGCAACGAAGACAATTCAATTGACAGGGGCCAGGGAGCTAGCCGCACTATTGACGGATGAAACTTCTATTTCGATGCTCGATTGCGAGTTTTGTTTTTTGCGCGGTTGTGGGGCTGGCGTCGATTCTTACATTCAATGGGCCGCTCGCAATTTTGCTCTGGCCCGGCATTGTCATCGTGGACATGGCCTGCGCACGGCTTGGATTCTACGAGAGCGCTTCCGCGAGCGTGTTGCCCTGGCAAGTTCCCGGGCTGTTGCTGGACGTTGTGTTGTACACGCTCTTGTTTTGGGTGCTTAGCATGGTGTGGCGGATGTTCACCAAACAGCGACGAAGCTCGTGACCGGACAACAGCACTGAACTAACAGAAAGAGATCGATGCCCAACAAGATCATGACGGACTGGCCCCTGACCTCTGCCCCCTGACCCCTGCTCTTATGAAGCGCATTCGCTACTCCAAATACGTTCCTGACCCCGCCGGCGAAATGAGTCTGGAGGACCTGCTCAGCGCGCTGTCTGACTACCTGCTGCAGAGCGGCTTCCAAGACTCCATGTGGTACGAAATGCCCGAAGGGGAGCACACCCTCGACGAACTGAAGCGTGCGATCGAGCAGGCGTTGCAGAACGGAGAAATGTTCGATGAGAATCTACGGGAGAAGATCGAGCAGATGCAGATGGAAGGGCAGCTTGACGAGTTGATCAAGAAGCTCATCGAGCGCATGCAGCAGGAGGACTACATTTCAGTCGATGAGCCGCCCGATCCCGCGAGGCAGTCGAGCGTCGGAGGACAGACTGGCGAAGCCCGACAAGCCCGCTTCGAAGTCACCGACAAGAGCCTTGATTTCCTCGGATTCAAGGCCCTGCGCAACCTGCTGGGATCGCTGGGCAAATCGAGCTTTGGACGCCACGACACGCGCGATCTCGCCACCGGCATCGAGGCGAGTGGATCGTCAAGAACCTATGAGTTCGGCGACACGCTGAATCTCGACATCACCGCCACGCTGTCGAGCGCCATCCAGCGCGAAGGACTCACGCTGCCGCTCAACATCGAATATCCGGACCTGCAGGTTCACCAGTGCGAATACCAGTCCTCGTGCGCGACGGTGCTCATGCTCGACTGCTCGCACTCGATGATTCTCTACGGCGAAGACCGCTTTACGCCGGCCAAGAAAGTGGCCATGGCCCTGTCGCATCTGATTCGTACTCAGTATCCCGGTGACTCGTTATCTCTGGTGCTGTTCCACGATTCGGCGGAGGAGATGCCCTTATCCCAATTGGCGCGGGTGCAGGTCGGCCCTTACTACACCAACACACGCGAAGGGTTGCGGCTGGCGCAAAGGATCCTACAGCGACAACGAAAAGACATGAAGCAGATCGTGATGATCACCGACGGCAAGCCCTCGGCGCTCACCCTGGAAGACGGCCGCATCTACAAGAATGCTTTCGGTCTCGACCCGCTGGTGGTAAGTGAGACGCTGGAAGAAGTCTCGAAGTGCAAACGCGCGGGAGTGCTCATCAATACGTTTATGCTGGCGTCGGATTTTGGGTTGGTGCAGTTCGTACAGAAAGTCACTGAGATGTGCCGCGGCAAGGCCTACTTCACAACGCCCTACACGCTGGGGCAATATCTGCTGATGGATTATATGTCGCGGAAGACCAAGACCATTCATTGAGCACCGACGGTTCCTCAGCGGCTGAAGCCGCATTCTTACTCGCCTGGTACGCGGCGCTAATGCGCCGCTCTTCCACTGAGGCTTCAGCGGCACGGCTCTACCACTGCGCTTTTAGCAGGACGCTCCTCCACCCACGGCTCTAACGGTCCATTTCTTTCAAGACCGCTTTATCGAGAGGGGCTACTCCGTATCATTGCCAAAACCTGCTTCGCTGCTGATACTCTTTGTCTTACGATATGGCGAACTGCATTCGATGCGGCCGACAGCTTCCTCCGCTCGCGTTCGGGAAGATTTGTCGGTGGTGTAAGCAGCACGAGGCCGCGCGGCGCGACGAGAGCGGCGAGGATGCTAAGCAGGTCGTCATGCCCGCCCCCTGGGTTCGGCGCGAAGCCAGCATCAGCCTAACCCACGTGCTGTTCGGCGCCAACGTCGCTGTCTTTCTGGCGATGGTGCTAGCGAGCGGCCCCTCGATGGACTTCACTGGCCAAGTGCTGGTGCACTTCGGCGCTAATTATGGTCCCTACACTTTGTCCGGGGATTGGTGGCGGCTGCTCACCTATATGTTTCTTCACGGCGGCATATTCCATATCGCTATAAACATGTGGTGTTTGTGGAACCTGGGCACGCTCTGCGAGTCTCTCTACGGGCGCTGGACCTACGCCGCCGTGTACCTCATCACGGGTGTCGCCGGCGGTTTGACCAGCGTGGCATGGAATCCTGGAGTGCTGAGTGTCGGCGCGTCGGGTGCGCTCTTTGGTCTGTCCGGCGCGCTGATCGCATCGTTCTATCTTGGCGAGTTCTCTCTGTCAGGCATTTCAATCAAGGGCACGCTGAGCAGTCTCCTTTTCTTTTGCGGTTTTAGCCTATATTTTGGCGTTGTGTCCCAGGGCATCGACAACGCCTGCCACGTCGGTGGACTCGTCAGCGGATTGATCCTCGGCGCCCTGATCGCCCGCATTGCGCCGGAGCACGACAGACCGCTGCGCCGCGCGGGGGTTCTCTTTTTCACGGTTCTGCTTGTGGCCGGCAGCGCTTTGGGGGTGCAACGCTGGCGCGGCTATCCGTTTCGCATTGAGCGCGCGTTGTTCTCCTTGAACGAGAACAGTCCAGATCATGGAATCTCTCAAATTCAGGCGGTTGTCCGTCAGCAACCGAATTCCCCTCAGGCGCATTTTGCGCTTGCAAGAGTCTATTTTGGCCTGGGGGATTTTCCAAATGCGGAGGCCGAGTTCAAGAGGGTGTTGGAACTGCAACCGCAATATGCTCGCGCCCGCGTTGAACTTGGGATGGTGTATCTGAGCGAGAACCGCCCTGAAGATGCGCAGGATGCCTTCACGCAAGTTCTCGCGCAGAATGCTGATGATGGATCAGGGCATTATGGTCTGGGGTTGGCGCTCTCTGCGCAAGAGAAACATCAACAGGCAATCGCGGAGTTCAAGACTGCTATCGGGTTGGGCGCGCAATTTCAGGGAATCTACTACGTAATGGGTCAGAACTGCGCCATGCTCAAGTCGTACGACGAAGCAATTGCTGCTTACCTGAGTGAACGCGATAAGAGCGGGGACGATCCTCAACTTGAAGCCGCTCTAGCGGAGGCCTACCAGGCTAAAGGCATGCTACAGCAGGCGCAAGACGCTCGAGCCAAGGCTTCGCAGCTGAAAAGTGAGCAGCACCATGATTGAGGAACTTGAGAACAGCAAGATGAGGAATTGGCGATCGGCTATCCCTTTGTGATCTCTCCTACTGCGCGCCACGCCTGGTTGATGGCTTCGTCGGTGTAGGCGTAGGCACCCGCATCACAATTCGCGATGGAGATCCGGCCATAGGGCTTGCGCGCCTTCTCACACGGCGTTGCGCCACCTTCCAGCACGAACTTGTCGAAGAGGCTGTTGTACTCATAGGCGTAGCCGTGGGGCCAGCGGTTGACGGTAATTGCCAGGATGTCGCGCGCGGGATCAAAACCCGCCGGCCCGAGCGTCCGCGCCAACTGTTCGCGAATCTCGCGCTCCATATCTTCGAAGGTGGTGGTGAACAGCTCAATGCGCCCCAAACGGTGCTGTTCGCGCGCGGGCCGGCTGGCGCGGCACGGAGCCTTACTCATGTGCAGCACAACCGGGTCTTCCGGCAAGGTGGGATGACGATACTCTCCAATGCTGACTGGCAGATCCATGTCTACGTGAGTATGGTAGCCGCCCGGGGCATAGATTGAATTCGCTCCCAGTTTCTGAAACGCGGCCCAGTTGCGCAACAGCACGTTGGTGTAGAGCAACGGCACCTTGGTCTCGAAAGCCAGCGCCTCTTTCTGAGCATCTGGCAATTCTTCGCAGAGATACGGAATCATCATGTTCCAGCAGGCCAGGATGCAGTGTCCGGCTCGCGCGGTAAACACGTTGCCGCCGCGGGCATAGGTAACTTCGACTTCCTTGGCGCTGGCCACGCCGCCCAGATGCTTGGCTCGCATCACCGTGCTGTTCAAGCGGATACGCACGGGCGAGAGTGGGTCGTCGAGCTTCGCATAGTTAGCCTTCGCGGTGACCACGTCGGTCGCGGAGTTCCCCGGCATGGCTACTGGAATGAGCGCGCGCACCAGCAGACGGGCGATGGTGGCATTGCCATCGGGAAAGTGAAAAAAATATTTACGCTCGTTGCTGAGATCGGATGCTTCAAAACCCATCCCACTAAAGCCTGGATATCCGGTTTCGGATGCATCCAGCGCCGGGACCGCATCAATGCCGACGCCAAACAGCGGCTGAGAAACGGTCTGGTAGAGGCGGACGACATCCGTGTGGACTCCCACCAGTTCGGTCAGGAAGCTGGCATAACTGGTGCGCGCCAGACGCGACTTCTTCTGCTCGAAATTGAGGCCGGGAAGATAGTCTTTCTTCTCCCGGCATAGACGAGATACATCCTTGCGAGCCTGTTCCGCAATCGGCGCCTCGGCCATGAAGTGCGCCCAGGCGTCGCCGCCGGCGACCGTGAGGTCGTAGGTCTCACCGCCCGGGAACGGGTAGGGATCATCTACCAGTTTGTCCCTGCCGAAGGTCTCTTTGTCGAAGAATATTTTGGGAACTCGCCCCAGGGAGCCATAGAAACTTCTGTCCAAATATTTTGGGAAGCTGGCGACGTCGATGCCCAATTCTTCGATCACCTTCCTGGCGACTTCGCTGTAAGGTTCTGGGCTCTCGATCGAGTACGTCCCCCCATAACCGATCAACGTCTTGTTGCCCGCCCGGAATTCGTTGCGCTTGGCGTGCCCGCCGAAATCGTCGTGGTTGTCGAGGATCAGGATGCGGGCTTTTGCGCCCACCGTCTTGCAGTAGAAATGGGCTGCAGACAGGCCGCTGATGCCCCCGCCGACAATGATCAGATCGTAGGTTTCGCCAGTGTCTTCGGGCTTGCCCGCCGAATCCCAAAACGTGCCATCGCGCAGACTGTGGGCGTTTTCGAACGACCCAGGATGACTGCCGCGCATGCCGGTGAGAGCAGGTGGATAGTAGTTTGGGGATTTTTCGGGGTCCCGGGAATCGTCCGCATCCAGAAGATGCCACGGCATCATCGCGGCGCCGGCTGTCACCGCTACGCCATTGATGAAATCACGGCGCGTAATCCTGCGCTGCATCCCCAGTTCCCGATCCCGTGAAGCGCGCACGATTCCCTCCGCCCGATCGATTGTCGATTTCCGATTGCCGATTTTCGATTGAAAAGCCACGCATCACGGGTCTTTGAATCGGAAATTGAAAATCGGCAATCGAAAATTACTTAGGTTAGCTCGGCTCTCAGTCCGAGACAGTCCGCACTAGGCCTGGCCCTCAGTTTTTTTCACCGCTAACTCCGCACCCTGGAAACCGAGACGGCTATGGGTTCCGTCGCAGAAGGGCTTATTGACCGACCCGCCGCAGCGGCAAAGCGAAAATGCGGGCTTCCCGGTAAGGTCGAAATGGTTGCCGTTAATGTCCACCAGTTCGATAGACCCCTCAGGAGCTTCGACGCGGTACGGGCCGTTGGGCCTGACGGTGATCTTTACCTGTGCCATAAATCCATCCTCCAACCTTACTGGTTTCTAGTAAGCCTCAACAAGATATCAGCAACGCAGGCTTGCTGTCATGGCCGCCACGGTTTCGGTAATGTCTCAGTTTGGGCTTGGGCGAACTCCGCTTTCGAGCTTCGCTCGACCGGACAGCCGGGGCGGCTGTCCCCACATGGGAGCATTCTACGCAGCTTGTTCGCGCGCGGGAATCAAACCGCGGTAAAGCTCCAGGTAGTCCTCGATCATGCGCTTGCTGTTGAAACGCTCGCGCGCGCGGGTGTAGGCGAGTTCGGCATATGCCCGGCGTATGGTGCGGTCTTCGTTCAGCCGACGAATGCTGGCAGCCAGGCTGGCGGCGTCGTTGGTACGGAAATAGAGCGCCGCATCATCCCACATTTCGCGGAAGCTGGGAATGTCGTTGGCCACGATCGCACACCTTGACAGCGCCGCCTCGATTGCCTGCATACCCAAGGGGTCGTAACGCGCTGTAGCGGCAAAAATGGATGCGCGGCTGTAGAGCGCGCGCAGTTGCGCCTCGGTTTGCGGGCCACAAATGGCGACGGAGGTCTCAGCCACGGCGACCTTGACATCGGCGCGGATCGGAAGGCGCGGCACGGCCACGGTCTGCTCGGCGCCCACAATGCATACCGGAACCGGATGCTCATGCTGAGTAAGCAGGAACACCTGCTTGCCGGCGTCCACCAGGCGCCCTACGGCCAGCACGGAATCATCTTTGCTGATGTAAGGATTGAAGAAAATGGGGTTGCGTCCCGGATAGATTACTTTTCCCCGACGAGGCTGGACGTAGCATTCAGAGATTAGGTCGAGCATCCAGACCGTCGGAGCAACCACGACATCGGCTCCGCCGATCCCGCGCGTAATCGTCTCGCGGTACCATTTCGTGGGATGGCATCGCGGAGTTCGGTCCTGAACCGCTTCCCTCCAGGTCATCAAATCGCCGTGCGCCATCACGACCCGCGGCACGTCCACGGGCAGGTCGCCGTAACAGAACTGATTGAGGTGCAGTACATCGGGCCGCAATTCACGAACCAGTGCGGCCAAGAAGGCGGACGATTCCGATAAGTCCTCTTCCGCCTCCTGCATCCATTCCAGCCGGAACGCGGTTGGGCGGTAGTCGAGGCCATGCAGGTGGTCCATCCAGGCGGTCTGCTCCGGCAGCGGGATTTCCCCGAAGCTGACGAGCGTGACCCGCACGCCGCGCGTGACCAGGCCCGCGACCAGTTCGCGGGTATAGGTCCACGACGCCGATAGGGTGTCGGCCGTGACCAGGATGTGCACAGAACCTCCGGGAGAATGAGCGAGATGCCGCGTGGAGCAAGGCATCTCACGTGCACAGCTATTGTAATGGGAACGATTGGGGATGGCGAAGCAATTCTACTTTCCGGAGATTACGGGCCCATCTGTTCGCAACCTCTGAGTCGGTTAGGAACCTCGCCGCCCCACCCTAGCGTCTCTGACTTGTCTGCGAACGGTTGCGAAGAGCGCGACGGGTACCCCAGGCCAGGGCGGCGAAAATTGGCCCCCAAACCAGCGCAACCACGAGAATGGCCTTGGGCAGCACGTGATCGTGCGCGGCGACCCGAGCGAGGGTTAGCAACATAGCAACGACCGCCAGACCCATCGTGACGGCAGCGACCTTCGCAGGAAAATTGAAAGCTGGATTCTCCCCAGACGGCGATACTTCGTCGCGCGTATTGCGATGCAGCAGATGTGGGTCCGTCAATCTTCGCCGCCCTAGCTCGGCCCAGAGCGCAGATTGAGCCTCAGGTGTGAGGGATTTCCTTTCGCCTGCGAGTACGAGCAATTCGTCATCCGTTTTCGATGAATAGACGTTTGCGAAAGCGGAGTCCATGGCCGAACACTACGCGGCGAATAGTACACTGTCAAGCAATCCGATTCGGCGATCCGGCTCAACTCACTTGCAGGCGGAGCCTCAATTCGCGCGCCAGGTCGTCGATGGCACGGATTTTGTCTGCCGCGGGGACGGGGACGTCGGGCACAGACATCGCCAATTCGCAGGACAAGAGCATCGCCGTCAAGGTCTCGCACATTTCGCTGCGCATCTGTTCCTTGACGGCGCGCCGGGCGGTGGACTCCTCGTGTTGGCGGCGATGCAGCGGAGCGTGTCTCGCGCACCAGACGATCCATTCCCGTCACCGCGAAATTGATGTAGACCGGAAAGGCGGTCCCCAGGTGTTCTAGCATCTGATCGCTTTCTTCGGGTTCGGTCTCGAGCAAGAACTGGTCAATCACTGCTGCCGCGTAGGTCTGTTCGCGCAAGCGGGTAACGGCCTCCTGCAAGCGTCGGGCCCAGTGCGTTTCCTGCCCCGTGGCGGCTTGCAAAGTATCCGCGCACTGTTGGCCGCGTGCTGACGGTGTAATGAGTAGAATCATGCTCTTTCAATAGCACGCCTGACGCCACCGCGATCCGCGCTGAAAAGATTGGGCTTACTTCGCCGGCGACGAAGACGGCTTCCCGTTGCGGAACCCGCCGCACCGGCAACGAGTTCAGAATTGAACGCTCAAGGCCGGTATCCGTCCAAAGCGTAATCCTTGAGCTTCCGGTACAGGGTCGTTTTCCCGATGCCCAACAGCCGGGCGGCTTGCAGCTTGTCGCCATTGAGTTCTGCAATCGCGCTGATGATCGTCTGCTTCTCCAGTTCTGCCATGGGAATGATCTTCGCGTGCCCGTTGCCATTCCCCGGGGAAACCTCAGGAGCGGGCAGGTTGGCGATCTCAGGGGGCAGATCGGCAAGTTGGATCACCGATCCGCTCGTGAAGGCATACGTCCGCTCGAGGCAGTTTTCCAGTTCGCGCACATTCCCCGGCCAGTCATAGGCCAGCAATACTTTAAGGACGTCGTCGCTGAGAGTCTTCTCCTGTCCGGAGGTACGCGCCATGCGCTCCAGAAAATGAGCGATCAGCAGCGGGATGTCTTGCCGGCGCTCGCGCAGCGCGGGAATGCGCAGGCTCAGCACGTTGAGGCGGAAGTAGAGATCACGCCGAAAGGCGCCTTGCATCACGGCCTGTTCCAGATCGCGGTTGGTGGCGGCCAGGATGCGCACGTTGATGGCAACGCGGCGCGTGCTGCCCACGGGGCGAATCTCCTTTTCCTGAATCGCCCGCAGCAGCTTGGCTTGCAGGTCAACCGGGAGTTCGCCAACCTCGTCGAGAAAGATGGTTCCACCTTCAGCCATGGACATCAGCCCATCTTTGGCTTGGTTGGCGCCCGTAAATGCGCCTTTCACGTGGCCGAACAGTTCGCTCTCGATCAGCGTGGGGACCAGAGATCCGCAATCCACCGGGATGAAGGGCTTATCGCGAAAAGGACCGGAATAGTGGATGGAGCGGGCGACGATTTCCTTGCCGGTACCGCTTTCGCCCAGAATCAGAACCGGATGCACGCTGTTGGCGGCCTTGGCGATGATGCGATAGAGCTTCTCCATCTCGGGAGCGCGCCCGACGATGCCGCCGAATCCCTGTTTGGACTTCACTTTCTCGCGCAGCAGGCGGTTCTCGGACTTCAGCTTCAGATGGCTGGCCACACGTTCCAGCAGCAGCTTCAGTTCGTCCACGCTGAAGGGCTTGGTGACGTAGTCGTAGGCGCCATTCTTCATGGCCTGGACCGCCGACTGCACGGTGCCGTAGCCGGTGACGACAATGACGATGGCTTCCGGGCGTCGTTCTTTGATGCGGCGCAGCGCCTCCAGGCCGCCGGCGCCGGGCAAGCGCAGATCCAAAAGAACCGCATCAAAAGCCTGCGTGTCGAGGAGCCGGTAGGCGTGCTCGGCAGAGTCGGCGGCGTAGGCGGTAAAGCCCAGCGACAATGCCACCTCACGGCAGGCTTCGCGGACCGACCGTTCATCATCCACGATCAAAAGGTTAAGAAAGTTGGCTGGTTCTAACTGCGGAGTGCTAAGCATCGGACTGAAAGCTGCAGACGTCATGGCGTTTTTTCCTCTTCCTCGGTTGGAAGTACCCCCTTGTTTCTTACCGCTTGCAACTCGTTTATGCTCTGAGAATTCCGAGCCCCTTCCGGAACCAGGGGCAGAAGTACGGTGAAGCGGGTGCCGCAGCCGGGAGCGCTGTCCACGTGGACTAAGCCACCATTGCTGGTCACGATGTCGTAGACCGTTGCTAGTCCCAGCCCCGTGCCCCGGCCCGCAGGTTTGGTGGTGAAGAAAGCCTCAAACAGGTGAGCGCGTGTTTCGTCGTCCATGCCGCAGCCGTTGTCTCCAACCACCAGAAGCGCGCAGTCAATCGAGCCTGTGCCACCCTTGATTAAATGTGGTTCGGCGAGCACCTGCACCTTGCAGTTGCTGGTCTCGATGCTGATCTGGCCACCGCCGGGCATGGCGTCCCGCGCATTCAGCACCAGGTTGAGGAGAATCTGCTGAGCCTGTGCTGGGTCCATCCGGATCAGACCCAAATTCAGATCGAGACGAGATTTCAGCTCGATGTTCTCCCCAATCAGGCGGACCAACAGGTTACCCATGCCTTGCGCGATCTCATTGAGAGACAGCAAACGGGGCTGGCAACTCCTGGGCCGGGCCACGGCCAGCAACTGCCGCACCAGGCCGGTCGCCTGCAAGCTGGCGCTGCGGATTTCTTCGGCATACTTGTGGCCTTTGTGCCCAAGCTCCAGGCTGGCCATGAGCAGGTCGCAGTACAGCAACACTCCCGTCAGAAGATTGTTGAAGTCGTGCGCCACACCGCCCGCTAGCCGGCCCACGGCTTCCAGGCTCTCCGCCTGGCGCAGGCGCTGCTCGGCCTCCTGGTTCGCCCTCGCGTCTTCGGCTAAGACCAGCACAGAATCGGGGCCGCCGTTTGCCCCCAGCACACACCATGCGGTCCATCGCAGTGGCTGGCCATTTTCCCCGCTGGCTCTCGACTCGATCTGGAAGCTGTTGCGCACCCCCTCGAACAATTCGCGCAGCGATCGTTCGCTTTCGGAGTTCTCTTCGGGAAAGAGCAGGTCGGCCAGATGCAGCAATCGCGCCACTTTGGAACGTCCTCCGAGCATGCGTTCCAGTGCGGGATTCATGGCGATGATATTCCCCTGGCGCTCGCATTCCGCCACACCGATCGGGGCATTGGCGAACAGAAAGCACAGATCGGTCTTAGCATCCTGCGTTGTCCAAGGAACTTCAGCGGGTGCGCTCATACTCGTACTCTGAATGAAGAATTTCCCAGAAGGAACCCGGCATCCGGTATCCAGCGCCTTTGGTTTTCCCGAAATGGGAATCGGCACCCTCGTCCAGTTCCGAGTCCACCATTTCCAAAAACGCACTATAGAGAACTGCCCCTGTGCGTGCTAAGGACACTCGTCACCAAAACAGGAAATCTTTCTGTGGAAAACTCGGGAGAATCGCGAGGCGGAGGACGTCAGTGGACCGGTGTGTCGGACGGGTTGGCGATGGACAGGGGCTCGGTCAGCCGGAACGTCAGCCTTCGGCCGCTTGCGAGACGAAGGACTTGCGGGGAAGGTTCGCTTCCTGAGGGTTGAGTTTCGCCGGCGGTCCCGTGCACGAAAAGGCTCGCTGTCTGTACGCGCAGTTCCCGGCCACGAATATTGACGGAATCCAGCGTTAACCTCACATAGCCGCGGTTGTGTCTCAATTCCGAAGTGCGTGCCGACTCTACTCGGCCCGCCGCGCCGGTGCCGCGCGGCAGCAACTCGGTCCCCTCTACCAGGACTGCCTCATCCACCACAGCATCAAAGACTCCGCTGAAGCCAGGATTATCGGCGGTGATCTGGTTCTTCAGCCGCACGGTAAGCAGAGTACCTGCCGGCAGACTCCGCGAATCGCCGAAGGGGAGACCTGTACCCATCAGCTGACTCTTCTTCCCGGCGCTTGACGGGTCATCGGTGTTCAACCAAGCGGGTCGTGAACACGCGACCGGGAGCAAGGCAAACAGAACTGGCCACATGGCTAAATCTCTCGCCCTGGGGAACCGGCTCATCCGCATCAGCATCATCCTTGCCCGGGCCACATCCGCCAGCGAGTGGCACTCTGAATACCAGAACGCTCTCATGAAATCAGCCACTTGGCGATAGCACTTTCGGGCCGTTCGAATCGGGTTTACCCGTTGCGGACCCTAAGCCGAAATCCCCTCGGGTTGCGGCAAGGCCAAGAAGAAAACGCGGAGAGCATAGTGGTTGCTCTCCGCGCACGTTGGCTGCGACCAGCCCTGCTGGCCGCGGTGGTTTCTCTTATTTCTTCTTGGGCGCTGCCTTCTTCGCAGGCGCTGGTTTCTGGACCGGTGTTCTGCCGCCAATCAACGTCAGGGAATCGGCCGCGTTGAACGGGAATTGGCGAACCGACGATTGCCCGGTCGTGCTCAGAGTGACGTCTACCCGGCGATTGCTTGCCATCCTGATCGTCACAATGTTCCTGAGAACCCTCTGCCGTTCTTCTGTGCTCAGCTCGGGGTTATTCTCCACCGCATCCTTCACCTCGGCATCGGTCAGGTTGGCTCCCTTGCCGAACCCTTTGGTCTCGATGTTTGCCTCGGGAACGCCTTGTTCAACCAAGAAGCTCTTGACGCGGTTGACGCGACGCTCGGAGAGTGCCTGATTGTATTCCGCGGAGCCACGCATATCAGCGTGACCTCCAAGAATCAAGTGCGCGTCCGGCTTGGCTTCAAGATACTTCTTGAAGTCGGCAGCCAGCGCGACCAACGTTGCCTGTTGACTGGCTAGCAAGCCGCCCGTGGGATTCTCGGCCCTGGGCTGGTCCACCACAAAGTAAATGCTGTGCAACGCGAGCCGGGCCTCCAAGACCTTATCCACGGGCGGTGGCGGCGGATTTTCCACCGTGACCTGGGTCGAGGCTTGTCCGGTCAAACCGCGCGAGTCCGTGCAGGTTGCGTTGATTGTCACCGGACCGGCAGGAACTCCAGCGGTGCTCAGAGTTGCAGAGCTGCCGCTGCCGGAAACGGTGCCCGCGGTAGCTGTCCAGTTGGCCACTGAAACCGGAACACTGTCTGGGCTGGTGCAGGAAGCGGTCACGTTCACGCTTCCGCCGGTGACGACGCTGGCGGGGCTGGCCGACAGGGAAACGGTCGGCGGATTCTTGGGCGGCAACGGCTTCACCGTATAGCTCGCCGAGCAACTCGCCTCGTTATTCTTCTTCTCCTTCGGGTCGGTCGCATGAGCCGTAACCGTGTAGTTACCCGGCGCCGCGTTGGTGGTGTCAATGCTGGCTGTCGTGTCTTTTCCCGTCACCTGTCCGCCATTGCCGCTCCAGGTATAAGTCACGCTGTGCTTGGGATTGAAATTGCTGGCCGTAACAGTGGCTGTGATCGGCTCGCCAACCATAACTTCGGTCGGCTGCACCGAGCAGGACGCTGTCGGAGTTACCGGGGCCTCACCACCCCAGCTGAAAACGAGGCCAGTGCGTAGCCGGACACCGTCTAGACTAGGCCGGCGGAGGGATGGAAATTCCGGAGCAGCAAAATCGGCGTAGTTGTGACGTCCCCAGACGTAGTCCGCTTCAAAAAGGCGGAAGGCGATGAATTTGCTCAATGGCAGATCCATTCCGCCTCCAACAATTGCGCCGATGCCGTTGCCTGCGTTCAGTCCGCTCACCGACAGCCGGTTCTCGCTGACCAGTGCATGCAGAAAATAATTCATTGAATCGGTGCGCCAGATGAAGCGAGGCCCAACCGAGGCCGTGAGTTCATAATTGCCGCTCCCCCAGTTGTGGCCGAGGTCGAACTCGAACCCCCAATGGGGATCAAAGTTATAAGTCAGGGCCGCTCCGAACCCCTTCGTCATATCTGGGACTTTATACGCGATGGGGTTGTCGGGGTCGCCAAACGCGCCGGGAACTGTCGCTCCCGGATGCAGATACTGATACCCGGCAAATATGTCCCATTTGGGATTGGAATCGCTCTGCGCAAACGCGACACTAGAAATCAAAACCAACGTGAGAATTGCGAAAAAGCCAGCCACAGCGGGACGGTATTTCTCATCACCAACTGACATGGAATCCTCCAATGTGTGCTCGTTCGCCGGCCGATACAAGCGGGCGGCTGATTCGGCAAGGATGTCGCAGCAACGACGTAAGATTTGACCTGGGGACCGAAGAAATTCTACCGCACCGAATCTTAAAGCGAAAGCAAGGACTCACAGAGGTGTTGTCCTAGGGTTTCTCCGTGACTTCATGATTCTGTGGTAAAAAGAGGCAAATTAGGACACTACCCGCACAGAATTGCCATAGGTAACGGCCGTCTCGCTTGAAGTTCCCTGGGCCAGGTCGGCAATGGCTGTCTGGCTGGTTTCTCCAGACCTTGCCGGGCAACAAGTCAGCCGCGTATCGTGGAGACTGCATCTGCACCGCGGAGACCCCTTTCGACTGGGCGCTCTGCGGCTGCCGCGAAGCAACAGGGAAGTCAGAGCAAGCAAGATGAACCAGGAAAAGGTACTGATCGTCGAGGACGAAGAAAACGAACGCACCGGCTTGGCAGAACTGGTCTCTTCCTGGGGCTATCGGGTGGAGACAGCCCGCGATGGCGCCGATGGATTGCAGAAGGCAACGCACTGGTCCCCCTCGATTGTGGTCACCGATCTGAAGATGCCCCGCATGGGCGGCATCGAACTGCTGGGGCAACTGGGGCATCTGGCCGAACCGGCTCAGACAATTGCCGTCATCCTCGTCACGGCCCAGGGAACCATTGACAGCGCGGTGCAGGCCATGCGCATGGGGGCCTACGACTACATCACCAAGCCCATTGACACCAACCGCCTGCGCACAATTCTTGCCAACGCCTCTGCTTTGATAGGCACGCGGGCAGAACTCGAGGCTACCCGGCGCAGACTGAGGGACGCGGGGTCGCTGGGGCGGCTCAGCGGTTCCTCCCGCAAGATGCAGGAAATCTTCCGGCTGATCGAAATGGTTGCGCCCAGCACAGCCTCAGTACTGATTACCGGAGCCAGCGGCACAGGAAAAGAACTGGTGGCACGCACTGTTCATGAACTCAGTCCGAGGAAGGACCGGCCCTTCGTCGCCATCAACTGTGCCGCAATTCCCGAGACGCTGATGGAGAGTGAAACCTTCGGCCACGAAAAAGGCGCGTTTACAGGCGCGCTGGAGCGCCGTACTGGCTGCTTCGAACTCGCCGAGGGTGGCACGCTCCTGCTGGATGAAATTGGCGAGATGCCAGTCGGCACTCAGGCCAAGCTGCTCCGGGTTTTGGAGGACCGCACACTGCGGCGCCTGGGGAGCAAGGTCGAGACTTCGGTGGACGTGCGCGTGCTCGCTTCCACCAATAAGGTTCCGGACGAAGCTGTGGCCCGGGGTGAACTGCGGAGCGATCTCTATTACCGGCTGAACGTCTTTAACATCCACATGCCTCCGCTGCGTGATCACAAAGAGGACATTCCCAGCCTGGTGCAACTGCTGCTAGCCGACATGAACGACAAACATTCTCGCCGGGTGAGTGCCGTCAGCGAAGCAGTGCTGAACCAGTTCAATACCTATTCCTGGCCGGGGAACGTGCGCGAGTTGCGCAACACCATCGAGCGAGCGGTCATCGTCTGCGATGCCGGAGTCATTGAGACCAAGCATCTGCCTCCGGGATTCGGACAGGCTCCGCTCCGCGTCGCTGCCAACGATCCCGACGCGGTTCGCCTGGGTGTGGGCACAACGGTGGAAGAGGCCGAGAAGATGCTGATTCTGAAGACTCTGGAGGCGACCAGCAACAACAAGACCAGGGCCGCGGAAATCCTCGGCATCAGCTTAAAGACTTTGCATAACAAGCTGAAGGAGTACGGCAGTGTGGCCGCAGACGCCGTGTCGAAGGAGGAAGTCCCAGGAAACTAGCCGGTCGATCGCTTGTGGACTTGGCGCTGTTCGATTGCAGATTGTAGATTTCAGATTGCAGATTGATCCTGCACACCGCGTTCTTCAATCTGCAATCAAGAATCTGAAATCATAAATTCCTTTCCATGCTGCGCCGGAAAACCATCATCGTCTTGACCATCACCTTCATGGCGACGCTGATGGTGTCGGCATTTTCCTATCTTTATATCTCCCAGGTCTTGCGGCTGCGGATCGAAAACGCGCACGAAACGGCCAAGCAACTCGCCCACGAATTGGCCTATGCCGTGGAAAGCGACTTCCCCGATTTCAGCAGTACAAACGTTGACACCAGTAACCCGCTCGCGGTCCGGCGCGCCCTGATCGAATATCTGCAAACTGATGTTGCCCTGAACAACATGCTGGAATACGCCCGGGGAAGCTGGGCCTTCGTTATGGACGCCTCCATTATCGGGGCCGATGGCAAGGCTCTGCTCCACACCGACAGCAGTATGGTGGGCAAGGTGGTTCCTGCGCGGCCGGATTTCCAGCAGGTGCAGAGCGCGCGTTTTCGCGACCAGCTTCATCTGGTCTACGGCCCGCCCGCGGTTTATGACGTCAGCTATGACGTGCGGCTCAACGGCGAACCCTTCGTCAGCATCCGCATTGGCGTCTCGCCAGTCTTTCTGAAGAGGGAGATCAATCTGAAGCTGGTGCAGGCGGTCTACTCTTCGATCGCGCTGATTTTCGTCTCACTGTTTCTGTCGGCGGGCATCTCCAACCTGGCTCTAGGCCCATTAAAAGAAATCAATCGTAACCTCGATAGTGTGGCGGCAGGCGACGCCGGCGAATTCGCCTCTGATCCCTCCGGTCATGACGAATACGGCCTGGTCACTCTGAAAATTGCCAATTTGGGCCGGCAAATTCGCGACAGCAAGGAGATCTTCTCCGCTCTTAAGGACAACGTGGATCAGCTCATGGCCAAGCTGCAAGATGGCCTTATGCTTTTCACCCGGGATTCCCGCGTGGTGCTGGTCAGCGCGCCGGTAGAGGCCTTTCTTGGCCGCCCTCGCGCCGAACTGCTTGGGCATACCGTCCAGCAGATATTCGACCGATATTCCCGTCTGGGGGCAGCTCTGCTCGACTCTTTCGAGCGCCGTCGACCCCTTTCCGAGCGCGAGTTTGAAGCCTCGGGCGGAAAACGCGTACAAGTATCCCTTGACTTCGTGCAGGAGAAGAACTCGCAGATCGGCGCTCTGCTGATCATGCGCGACACCGAGTCGGTCCAGCGGATCGGCGATGAGATCGAGATGTCACGCCGTCTCTCCGCTAGCGGACGCCTGACCCGGGGGGTCGCGCACGAAGTCAAGAATCCCATCAATGCTATCGTGCTTCACCTGCAACTGCTGCGTAACAAGCTGGCCCATCAGGAACCCGACACCCAGCGCCACATGGATATTATTGATAGTGAAATCCGCCGTCTGGATCGCGTCGTGCAAACTCTCGTGGATTTCACACGGCCCCGCGATCTTCGTCTGGAAGAAGTAGATTTACGCCGCCTCATGGAAGACGTGGCGCAACTCGCTGCTCCGGATGCGGAACAGCACGGAGTCACGATCGAGCGGCAAATGCCCGAGCAACGGCTGCCCGTTAAAGTGGACCTGGATCTGATGAAACAGGCTATTTTTAACGTTGTCATCAACGGTGTTCAAGCCATGCCTCAGGGTGGGGTGCTCATCATTTCCGCGCGGCGGGAGAACAACGCGATCGTCGCCGAGGTTCGCGACCAGGGCGGCGGAATTCCGCAAGACATGCGGGATAAGATCTTCGAACTTTATTTCACGACAAAGAAGGACGGCAGCGGCATCGGCCTGGCACAGACCTATCAGATTCTGCAGTGGCACTATGGCTCCGTTGACTTCGAATCTGCCGAGGGGGCCGGGACGACGTTCCGCTTCCACATTCCCGTGGCCGGGCCCGCAGCGGTCTCTGGTCAGGAACACGCCGCAGACGCTGCGACATTACAACGCGGAGATTGAGCCGCAACCCCGGAAACGATTGCGTCTGGTCCTCCCCGGCGCTCGCGCCTGAGGGCGTAAACTTATTATTTGGATTTTCTGTTTTTCCGGATTCCTGGTATGACTTTGGCTGTAATTCTCGTCAGCATTTCTCTTGCAGCATCGGCTGCGCCGTTGCCAGCGGCAGCCGTGAGCCAGGGCGCGGCACAGGCAGCACCGGCCAGCAAACCAGCCACCGCCAACAACCCACAAGATCAAGGAAGCACGCCGCCGGCGCAGAACCCCTCCGTGATGTCGAAGCCGGCATCACCAACGTCCGACGCCGCGCAAGCCCCTTCCACAAAGAATTCCCCACCCGCCAAGCACCTGCCACACAAGAAAAAGTTGACTCCATCGAATTGCGACCCTGCTCCTACAACCTCGAATCCAACCGCGGGTTCAACCTCATCCAGCTCAGGATCGGCGAACCCGTCTGCGGGAGGAACTGCCTCAACAGCGGGAGCGCCTAGTGCCCCAGCCAACTGCCCCCCCTCGAAGATTATCGTGCGCCAGGGAGGAACCTCGGAGCCGGCCATTCAATTAGCTGGCGGGCCAGTAGGCGACCAAGCAGCCCAACAGCGCGACAGGGCCAATCAGATGCTCACGGCGACCCAACAGAACCTCAAGAAGATCGCCGGGCGCACGCTTACAGCCAACCAGCAAGACATGGTCAAACAGGTCCACCAGTTCATCGAGCAGTCGAAAACTGCAACTGCGACCGGAGATATTGATCGCGCCCGCACGCTGGCGTGGAAGGCTCAACTGCTCTCCGAGGAACTGACGAAACTTCTGAAGTAAGCGCAGAAGCTCTCCTCCGGCCGCAGGTTGAGCGATACAGGTTGAAGCGGGAAGATCGAAGCTACGGAGGCGGTAATCCTCCCAGCATGGTGTAGTTCAGGTGCGAGGCTTTCGCTAATAGCTCTGATATCTTCGAATCGGGAAAGCGCCGCGTGTAAGGCTGTGCCCAGCTGATCTGCCAGGGTTCAATCTCAGTAGTTGTAACCTGTTGCGCCCCTGTTCTCTGCTGGAAGTAGCTCGGGTCCTCAAGACCTTGGACGCAGCGGGATACCAGGCGTTTGAGGGCATAGTCGCGTTCCGCGTAGAGGTCGAGGCCGTTCGTTTCTCCAAACTCCGCCAGCATCACGAGCGCTGCAAGAGAGAACAGGTGGTAATGCAAGGCCATCTGGCCGCGATCCATCTCCATCGGCAGCGTCCCGTCATCGCGAATGTCATGCACCCCTTGTTTGTAGGCATCCACAGCCCACCGGAAGAGGCCGCGGTCATTGTTAGCGATCGCCGCCGCGGCAATGGCAAATGCGGCCCAATAGAGATGATTATTGTAGGCGTCGTTCGCGGTGCCGTGACGGCGCTTTTCTTCGCAATATCCCCTACTTTCTTCCGCAAGTTTCTTCAGCCACGCGGTGATGTTCTTGTTCTGCTCGTCCGACACTAAACCGCTGCCGCGAATCTTGAGATACGCCACCGCCCACGATCCCAGATTCCATTTCTGCACGTAGAAAGCCTGATGACCATCCATTGTCCCGGCGAGAGCCTTCTGCTTGGCCGCGCTCTCCAGCAAGGAGGCGACGCACTGCGCCGCCCCACGGCTGCCCGTGGTTTGGAAGGCGTCTGCGGCTTTGACCACCGCCCGGGAAAAATCCTCGATGCCCGCTACCGAGTCTTCGTATTTCTTCTTCAGGGCAGGATCGACGATGGAGTGGTGGCTGTCGGTATAGTAAGAATTCGTCGAAAAGTCGTGCGGCAACTGCGGAGCAGCAGGGCAGGTAAAGGCGGCGTCCGTCGCGGTCGCTGGATGAAGATCCCACGGCGAACGCAACGGGCTATCGCCCGCGCGCACATAGGAAACTGGCGCGATCAACAGAACCCAGACAATGACGGCACAGCGCCACGCGGAATTCATTTTCCCTTGGCCCGCGCGCCATTCACCTTGGTCAACAATTCTTGCGACATCGCCTGCATTGGACCCGGAATCTTCACCGCTTCGGTGAGCACCTCCCGCGCCTCAGTCAGCCGATTCTCTTTGCCGTACGCGAAACCCAGACCGTACAGCGCCCGGGCATATTGCTGATCGTCCTGCCCCTTGAGCAGGGTTGTGGCAGATTTTAGCTCCGGAATTGCGGCTTCAATCTTCTCCTGCTTCAGGTAGGCCCATCCGATCGTATCGTGGGCCACTCCAGCTGACATCTTCCGCGATTTGTCGGCATCCGGAGCGTCCGCTTTCGCAACTTCGATTGCTTTCTGTGAGTAAGTAATCGCCTTGGTCGCGCTGCCCGGTTTCGTGTCCTCCGCGTAGAAGTTGGCCAATAGCAGTAGCGCTGGTAGCGAGTTGGGATTGGCCGCCAGCATCTTTTCCCCGTACGATACCAACCGGGCATTGTCTTTCATCTGGCTCAGCGCATCCAGGGCGAGACCTGCTACTGATTCTTGGAATTTTGAGCCCGGAAACGACGCCGTAAACCTCTCAATGTACGACATGCGCGTCTTGGCATCGTTCTCTGTTGAGATGACATTAAAGCCCGAGGTTTCCATAAAATCGCAGTTGGTCTGCTGGGCCGCTTTCTCGTCGGCTACCCTCCGTGCAAAGTCGTCGTCGCTGACGCCCTCGGGCTTGGGCTGCTTGCTGATGGAATTGCAGACCTCGCCTCCGGTCACGACGTAGTCCATCAGCTTGGCGTTGTTCTTGGCTTGCTGCGCCAAGCTCGCCTGCGACACCAGAATGTCGAGGTTGTGCGGAGATCCGGCCAGCGCCTTGTCGCCGTAGTCAAGCGCCTTTTGCAGGTCGCCCGCCGTCTGGTAAGCCTGCGAAATCTGCCAGTTTCCGTAGGCTACTGCCGCCGGGTTCGAGGAAAACTTCTGCACAAACTCCTGATACATGGCTAGTCTCTTTTGCGCGTCTTGCTCATTGGAGATGGCTTGCAGCTCGTGGTCCTCGTCGGTCCCTGCCGCAATCACGATGTGATCAACCTGAGCCTTGGCCTGAGGAATGAAACCCGCAAATGAGAAGAGTATGACCAACAGTATTAAGCCGCTGCAACGTTTCATCGCCGCCTCCGGTGTACGCGAGAATAGGACTTCAATTTCTAGCAGCAGGCGAATCCTAGCGCCGAATGCCACTGGGCGCAAGGGCGGGAATCACAAGGAAGCGCCCCCAATTCCCGCGCGGCAGAATAACAATTCGTCAAGAGCGCGAGAAGTGCCCGGCGTATAGTCAGAGAGGCTCTTTATGACCCGGCCTACAAAGTTCGGCGTGGGAGTCCTGTGTTTGCTGGCTGGCATTGCGATGGCGCGGCCAGTGATCATGCATTTTATGTCCAAGCAGTTTTTGAACACTGGTCCAAACGGGCCTCAAACGCCCGCTACGGTAGGCCTTGCCTTTGAACGATTGAAGATTCCCAGCGGACGCCGCATCCTCGACTCCTACCTTGTGCGCGCCCCAGCCACCTGCCAGCCCCGCGTCGCTGTTTTGATCTTTCACGGCGTGATGGAAACCATTTCCGAATGGGTTCCGGCTCAAAAGTTTCTCCATGACCACTGTATCTCCTCGGTCGTATTCGATTATTCCGGCCACGGAGAAAGTTCACGTCCCGGAACAATAGAACGTGTCAACGAAGACGGGATCCCAGCCTACGCTACCTTCGCCGCACAATTTCCCGGCGAGCGCCTCTGCGTGCTCGGCCATTCCCTGGGCAACGGACCGATGCTCGAATCGCTGCCCCGCCTTAGCCCTCCTGCGTCTTGCGTGGTGGTGGCCAACGCCTTTTCATCGCTGAGGGACGCGGGCCGCAAGCGCGGTACCTCGACCTTTTTGCTCTATGCCATCCCGGACGTTTGGAACGTCGTCGAGAATGCCAAACGCCTCAGAATCCCGCTGCTGGTCGTATACAGCGATGCGGACACGGTGAACCCTCCTGCCATGGGCCAGCGCATCTTCGACGCGGCCCCGGAACCCAAGCAACTCGCGGTCCTTCACGGGTTTCCACACAACGCGCTCTACCAGAATCCGACCGAAGAATGGTGGGCTCCGGTGCTTCGGTTTCTCCAGCCCCGATGAAAAGCTAATCGTCGGGAAGATCGGTCGTGGAATCTGCGCTATGCTTCCTTGGGTTCTAGATCGGATGCCAGCTTTGTTAAGCTGCTATTCTTTTCGTTCCACATCTCGGAGCCACTAATGTCCACTGATCTGCAGGGTCGCAACGCGGTCGTTTTTGGAGTCGCCAACAAGCGCTCGATCGCGTGGTCCATCGCCCAGGGATTGCATGCTGCCGGCATGAAGCTGGCCATCACCTATCAGAACGAGCGCCTGGAGCAGGAAGCCAGGGACCTCATCCTTTCGCTGCCCGGCGCCGAGGCTTACATGTGCGACGTTTCCAAGGACGAGGAAATCGCTCGCCTCTTCGCCACACTGAAAGAACGCTACGGCAAGCTGCACGTGCTGGTGCACTCGGTCGCCTACGCTCCGGCCGACGAACTGAAGGGCGATTTTGTCAACACCACGCGCGAAGGCTTTCGCGTTGCCATGGATGTGAGCGTGTACTCGCTGGTTGCGGTCGCGCGTGCCGCCGTCCCTCTCATGATGGAAGACGGCGGCTCCATCATCACCATGACTTACTACGCGTCGGAGAAAGTCGTGCCCCGCTACAACGTGATGGCCGTGGCCAAGGCGGGACTCGAATGCACGGTGCGCTATCTCGCCTTCGAACTGGGGAAGGAGAGGATCCGGGTGAACGCTATTTCCGCCGGCCCGATCAAGACTCTGGCCGCGCGTGGCATCGCCGGCTTCGGCGACATGCTCCGGGAACACGAAGAACGCGCTCCGCTGGGACGCCGCGTAGAAGTCGAAGAAGTTGGCAAGACCGGGGTATTCCTCGCCTCCGACGCCAGCAGCGGCATTACCGGCGAAGTGATCTTCGTGGACTGCGGTTATAACATCATGGGGTTCTGAGCAGGGGCCGGGGATCAGTGATCAGGGATCAGGGGTCAGGGGTCAGGGGTCAGGGGTCAGGGGTCAGGGGTC
>Ga0181530_10000844_pt1 | contig 39553 bp, 44 predicted proteins | sample PEATcosm2014_Bin_42_FD_119769 | JGI IMG/M metagenome (GOLD analysis project Ga0181530, IMG submission 119769) | Peatland microbial communities from MTU Mesocosm Facility, Houghton, MI, USA - PEATcosm2014_Bin10_60_metaG | ecosystem: Environmental > Terrestrial > Soil > Wetlands > Peat | place...
GATCATTCCGAAACCGTTGCTCTGCAGCAGCAGATCGGTAACTTTGAGCATTTGCGCCAACTGCGATTCCCAGCGGCTAAAGCCGAACCTTTTTCCAGCCGTTTGCGGTATGCCTGAAGGCATGCCCTGATACGAAACGCCTGTTTTAGCGCAGCCTGCCGGGCGCGCAATCGCACGATCTTTATCATCATCATGTTTGCGCGAGGGATATTTTTCTCCACAGCGCACCCACAGCAAACGGCTCATGGCCATGCCGGCAGCCGCGGCTGAGGCGGGATCGAACGCATCGCTTGCATCCACCAGCGCGCAAACTTCGCCGCGCTGGGTGGCGCGGGCCAGCGCGAACAGCAATACGCTGGTCCTTCCCGATGAGGCCGTGCCGCAGATTTCCGTGAGGCAACCGCGAGCCAGGCCGCCGGTCAGCGAGTCGAGTTGCGGAATGCCGCTCGAAACCATTTCCGGCGACGGACGCACCTCGAGGCGCGAAGCGGGAACGACCCCGGCCAGCTTGGGGATGGCGCCGACCTGGGCTAAAATTTCCGCGGTCTTCTTTACGGTCCTCTCTGCGGTCGAGCGCGGAGAAGGCTGCGGAGAAAAAATAAAAGGGCGGCCCATGGCCGCCGATGAAATAACCGGAGAGGCAGACATACTTTCTCGCAATTGTCAGGGAACGCAAAGGGCAGGATCAGCCCGGGCGAGCGTCGCTATTTTCGCTTTTTATTCGCCTACGTAAGTATCCCTCTTCGGCCTGCTGTTGTCAAGGCAGTTCAGCCAGGATCATGCCCAGAAGTGCAAGGTGAAGATTTACAATACTTTGCGGTCACTCCCAGGGTCTCGAAAACCGCGAGACTCGGAGCTCCAATTCGGTTAGAACGAGCTTTGTTATAATTGAAATTCGTCGCAAATCCACCCAAGTGGCGCTATCGTCTAGGGGTTAGGACGGAAGATTCTCAATCTTCAAACCCGGGTTCGATTCCCGGTAGCGCTACCATACCTCCCGTTTCTCGCTGATTCCAAGCGAGATGCTCAATCCCCCAATCCGCTTGTAGTCGTTTTGTAGCCGCTTTCGTCGTTTTTTCTTTCGCGGAACATCCTGCGACTCGCTCCCGACTGGGTATTGAACGGTAGGAGAAAGTAGGAGAAATCGGTGGCGAATCTCAAGGTTTCAATAATCGAGAAGGTCAAACTTGCCAGCGGCAAGTGGACAAATCTCCCTGTGAAAATCCCCAAGTCCAAACCCAACGGGAAAGGCCTTTACGTCAAGGATTGCCGCGACGGAAGCTTCTACTTGCTCTGGCGTGAGGGCGGGCAGCGGAGGTATTACCCCGTACATGGATCACTGAAAGACGCAATCACGGCAAAAGAACAGAAGGAACTCTACCTAACCAGCATCGCTAAAGGATTGCACGTCGAAGATCCCGGCGTGGGCAATATACGGCTGACAATCGCAGCGGGCATTGACGAGTACTTGAGTGTCCTCACCGGGCGTGGGAACACCGTTCCGCTCCACACGTTCGCTCTTAGGCAGTTTCAGGAATGGAACACGAAGCACGCACGTAACAAAAAAGTCTATCTGGATGCAATAGACCGCCAGCACATCCTCGCGTTTAAGAAATGGGCGATGGAGCAGGGCGACGGGAAGAACGGCGGGCCGAACGATGAAGTGACTGCCGTGTGGAAGTGCATGCGCGTGAACAAAGCGATTAAGTCCATGTTGGGCCTTTCGGCCGGGCAAGGCCCAGTCAAGAAATCTGATTTCGCCTGGGTTTTGAATCGCAAGCCTACGGTTGTGACATACACAAAGGACGAACGTGACAGATTCCTCGCGTGCTGCAAGGGCGTTGCATTCTTGATTTGGTCGCTGTTTCTCAAGTCTGGTCTGCGGTACAAAGAGTTGAGCCATTTGGAGTGGGTGGATATTGAATGGGTTACGCACGTTATCCACATCCGAGTGAAGATTGTGAAGGATGGGGACAAGCAAGTAAACTTCCGGCCAAAGAAGCACAGCATCCGAGATGTTGCCATAGCCGATGATCTGTTTGCGCTGCTTGAAGGGCTAAAGAAGACGAGCAAGAGCCATCTCGTGTTCCCGACCCGGACTGGGCGGATCAACATAAGGCTCTGGGATGCCTGCAAGAGGATCGCGAAAAAAGCCGGAGTGGATACATCGAAGTTTATGCCGAAGAATTTTCGCAGCACATTTGCCACGAATCGTTTGCGTAATGCATACACTCTGGCTGAAGTGCGAGATCAGCTTGGGCATCGCGACATGCGTTCGGTCGAGCATTACGCGGACGCTCTTAAAGCCGAAGAACTTGTAAAGAGCGGTCGTGCAAGCGCCGGGTGGGATTGATGTCTGTGGTCTTTCCAACCTTGACTCGTGTCTGACCCCCAAATTCGCGCCTATCCTCGATCGCGCGGTTCACGCTGGAAACAGCTTCATCTCATAAATCGGCACACGCTGATCTTTCCCCTCATGACCGACCTCACGCAGAGATTCACCCGCCGATCTCCACGCAGTTTATTTTTCCCAATTTTCCCCGCATTTCTGACATTGTTTTTCTTTCGGAGCAGCGACTTGAACAATCGGAGCAACTAGGAGGAAGGAGATTGGAAAGTGCAGGGGCCGCGATGGCTTGACCAAGCGCAGAGGTGAACCCGAAACTCATTTCCGATTCCGCATCGCAGGACATGGAGGTAGGACAATCGCGGCGACCCGTTGGATCGCCACGCCTTGTGTTCTGAAGGGGACTTCTACGAACTCTGATCTATAACGAAGGAGCATCCGTTTGTGGTAATGGCTGCCATATACCCTCCGCAACGGCGGTCGGCAACAAAGGAGGTTGCTCATTCGTCCAAATCACCTCAACTGACTTCTTGCCCCCACGCTTGCCTTCCAACCCTTTTATGATTCTGAAGGGCCGGAACGGTAACCATGTGGCTCCCCCATTCTCACAGGCGATTGTTTGTCCATATCGGCTCCTGCACCAGTCGCCGAGGGTGGGATAGTTGAGGTCGTGGAATCTGTAGGCCCTGCTCGCAACTTCGTAAGGTGGATCGATGAACCATGTGGCCTTCATGTTGGGGATGGTCTCGTAGGATGCCTGCGAGATCGTCCAGTGTCGGATGCGGGGAACCTGCGAGGCAATGCGTTCGATCACCGCAGCCGACCAGTACGTGCACCCGGGCTGCCTCGATTGGTAATCGCGCATCCACTTACTGGGCGTCTTCGATGGCTGCACGGTGCCTTTATTCAGCCAAAATCCGATTAGCCACTTGGCCTCTTGGCACACGTTGAGTTCGTCAACATGGTTGAAAACCAGAGGCAGACGCTTGATCTCCTCCGGACTCACTCGGATGAGGTAGTTCCATACGCCGCAGATGATTGGGTCTGCATCGTAAAGATGAATTTGGAGATGTGGATAACGCAATGAAAAACCTGCCGAACCACAGAGCGGTTCGATGATGGTTGAATACGTTGGAGCGGGATAGTAGTTCGCCACGCGCCACTTGGAGCCGAAGAACGAAAAGAATGGTCTCATTCCCAGGAATACTGGGAAGGCCGCGATCGCCGCTAATTAGAGAGATTAGTCAGGCGCCGTTTCACAGTGGTCCGGTCACTTTGCGAATTGGGTTCGATCTGACGCTGGACTTTTCCACTTTTGCGGTGTAGTTGCGAGGGCCGCGTTCTACGACGAGGCAATCTTCGTCTCATGGAATCTTGGTTGGGGGCTCGAGAGGGCTGGGAGAGGGAGAGGGCTCCCGGACTTCACGTCTGACAATGTCCTAGAATCGCAAGCTGGCGGGTTAGTATCGGGTGCTCAGCTTCAGCTCGATTTTGGTTTGTGCGAGGTCAGGGCTTCCCATTGGATGTACTTCCGGCTCTTAACTTTTTCCAAATCCGCTGCTCTAATGTTAGTAGAGATTGACCATCCTCACGGGTGGAACGAGGATCTCCCTAAGGGCGAAGCCGCCCGGCCTGCGCGCGAGCGCATGCTTGAGGAAACTCGCGAACGCGCGTACGCGCACCAAATCGAGCTAACCCGCCTCAAAATCACGGGTAGTTCCCAAAATGGGAGCTATTCGTGTCTCTACGGCAGAGCTGTCACATTTTTCGAGCCGATTCCTTTCCTCTCGTTACGCCATTGCGCTATCCCGGTGCAAAACAATGGTTTGTTCAACGCGCCAAGAATTTGTTAAGCGGGCGTGGCCCCTCAACCCTCGTAGAGCTTTTCGCCGGGGGGGCGGTCGTCGGATTGTCACTCCTTGCGGCCGGAATGTTCGACCATCTGATCCTGGTTGAAAAGGACCAGCGCGTCGCGGCTTTCTGGCGGGAAGCGCTCCGGTCTGATTCTCTCGCGCGCAATGCGGCGAAGTTCAAACCTACTCTACAGAGTGTCCGCGCAATCGTGGATAGCAAGCCGTCGAATGACAAAGAGTGGGCCTTCTGGGTGTACGTGAAGAACCGTGCCAGCTACAACGGTCTTCTCGGTGGAGGCTTATCAAGCGAGGAAAACTGGAGATTCAAATTCCCGGGAGATCTCTACCAAGTCCGTTCTCTGGCTTCCCGGATCACGTTGATCGAAGGAAACGCGCTTGAAGTCTTGCAGCAATACAATTCGGCGAAATATGCCGCATTTCTCGATCCTCCGTATTTCTTCAAGGCGGACCAACTCTACCGCGAACACCAACTGGACCATCGGCTTCTCTTCGGGACACTAGCAGATTGGACCGCGCCGTGGATCCTAACATACGACGACTGCGCGGAAATTCGCAGTCTGGCTACGGAGCATGGCATGCCGTTCGAGCACGTTCCCATGCGGGACGGTAGACACCGGAAACGGCAGGAACTCGTCCTCAGTAACATATTTCCAGATGCTCCCGTGCTCGATGGCCGAATCTGTCCTCAATTACCAGGCGAAGTAATGCGCAACATACGGCCAGCGATTCAGGACGCGTCGATAAGTCAGTAGTGTGTGCACGATGTGATCAGTTAAGTGGTCATGTACTAGCGACTATAAAAGAGCCTTCAGAACTCCGCCGGCCGAGTATTAAGCAGCAGATACCACAACAACACAGTGAGCGGCTGCAACGGGAAGGGTCGATATATCGCACGACCGCCGCCCACATGGCGAAAAGTCCGTATCCAATTGACATAGGAGGCAGCAAATACTACTGATGAGCATCGACAAGTTTCATTTTGTGGAAGGCGAGAAAACAACCGACATCGAGTACACGGAAGCAGCGGTCTTGAGCCGGAAGAAGAGAGCCCACACCATCTATGTGATGTGGGGCGGCGTCGAACACTTCTTCATTTTCGAGGACGGGGAGCAGGCCGTCGAAACGTTCGAGCGTTGGCGCAGGCAGCCATGCGAACGTATCGTCCTCACCCTGGACGGCGTCGATCAGGCGGCCGAAAGACTGCCGGTGAATTCGTCCACGGGCTGCGACATGGAGATTTCCTGGGATGGTGATTTCGACACGGACGGCGATCCCTACGGCCCTGCACGGTGGAAGGTGCTCTGCGGTCTACCGGCGGCTGAAGAGGTAGACGGACGGCTATTTTGCCAAAAGCACCAAGCAATGGTCCAGCGGCAACGCATCATCGGGGTTCATCCAGCAGTATTGAAAGTCGTCGAAGGAGAATTAGCATAAATGGATCCACAATTCGTTGAAGCGCCCGATGAAACGCTCCGCAGGATTAAGTCGGATAACTACAAACAAGCAGCGGCAAAAATTCAGCGCATCAAAGATGTCATGCAAGAGGACTTCTCGATCGCGGTGGATCCTCGGATGGCCTTGCTCAATGTCTGGCTAATCTTGCAGAGAGTGGAACGGGAAGGACTGCTATGACCACCGACGCCAATTCCCGCCCTTGGGCAAGGAAATCCGGACCGCGTTGCTGCAACGCATGGGCCAGCATCGCCTACGTGGCATTCTTGCGCTGCTTTCGTCGCTGACCAGTTAGATCCGAGGCAACCAGATCGGTTGCGGAAGCCGACGGCAGAAGAGGGCCGGGCGCCGAGCCGGTCCTTTTTCTATTTTCCTCAAACATCTGACCAATTGGGTATTAGGGTTCGTGAGCATCTTGCAAATGCCCGGAATCTGATAACTACCAGATTCCTGAGTGTACGGCAGACTTTGGACGGTCTGAAATTCGGGGGGAAGTGGTTTACTTGAGCCGTTTCCACTTCCCCGCTAACCGAAAGTCCAGAGTGTCCAATCAAAACCCTCAAGAGAACGGCTCATGTGGAGACATTCCCGCATTACTCAAAGAAGTTAACCGTGCAGCCGCATAAGGCTGTATGTCCCAAAACTCAGAAGCACTCCTGGCAAAACTGAAACAAATAGCTGAAGACACGCAAGCCGTACAGGCATTGTGGCGTTCTCTCTTCCGTGAATTCACGCCCCCAGACGCCCGCCAGTGCCACCTCTGGCTTACCCGCTATGGCATGGATACCGTAATTTACGGACTGAATGCGGCGGGAACTCACTACAACAAAAAGCTCCAAACCTTGGAGGAAATCGAGTCCTCCGGAAGCGAGCCTACCGCCGTTGAACTTGCCGCCAGCCACTGGACTAGGCCCGAGGTCATGAAGTACGCTTCCGGTTCGATGATCCGGCGCAGGGAACGTGGTGACGAATGAGCGACCTACGCCCCCTCCCTACGGATCTTCGCGACCATCTGTGCGAAATTTCAGGCAATGATTACAAAGTCTGGACGGCCTATTATCTGCGCACGGGAGGCGACGACCTCACGGCCCATCCCAGCAACCAGACCATAGAGCAAGACACCGGGCTCAGCAAGCGGACCGTAAAGACCTCTAAAGCTGGACTCATCTCCAAAGGATGGCTTCGCTCTACCGGGGACTACAAGCAGCCCCGTCATGCTGAGGGGACCTATGCCGTCCCTGTAATGGAAGTGCGGCTCCCGTGGAGGCCCGATTGGTCGGCGGTAGTCATGGATTTGAGCATGGCATATGACACCTTTCAGACCGTGGTGCAAAATCTACACCACGGCACCGTGGTGCAAAATTTGCACCCAGAAGGTTCTGGTTCTGGTTCTATTGGTTTAGGTTTAGATTCGTCTTTTTCTTCGCTTCACGTTAGGGGGGCTTCGCCCCCTTGCAGCACGTCAAAAGAGAAAATAGAAACCAAACCCTCGAACCTTGAACCAACCCCAAAACCAACCCCAGTCATGGCTATGGCTGAGAAGTCTGAGACTCGAGTCAACAAGGCTAGGCTTGCTCCGGACGGCACCCCTTGGCCCCTGCAATTTGATTCATGGACAAATGGTGAGCGGCTTCAGTGGTTAGGGGCGCATGGTTGGAAGCAAGCCAGCATGGTGGATGGCTCATCGCAGGAAACCATCAGGCCCGTGGACAGGAACGGGAAACCAACCGCAACCACCTTGCCCCGTCCCCCCGGTTCCGCAACACCCCCCATTCCGAATTGCGTCCGCTGCCATGAGCCTTGTGCAGCCCAACAGGGGGAATGGGTCTGTCACCGCTGCCATTTGCGGCAACCTGTTCTACGCCGTCCCGAACCCGAATTCGATAATTGGGACGAACTATAGGCCTAACTAAGTATTGGGACTATAGCGGGCGAATTGAGGCCTGCGGGAGAATCATGACACCAGACGCTTTGACTTTTGATCTCGTTGATAGATTGGCCGCCATCTCCGTGAGCCGGGGACGTGTAAGTTATCTGCATGAGAATGATATGTACGACATCTCCGACACTAACTTTGGTCGCTGGTTGTTAAAAACTCAGGGCTGGAATTCTGCGCAACCCCTGGAACCGTTCCAATGGCCGGGGAATGGCGGAACAACACAATGAGCTACTGCCCGTGCTTTACCCGCGCCAGGATGCCGTCGATGCCTGAATCACCTCGTTCGAAGAATTTCAAAAGTACATTCAAAGCAAATTGGAGAACTTTCAAAACCACCACTTAGGAGGCCCAATCGCTACTTCCCCAGAATCGAGTTTGGAATTTCGCAGTTCAAGAATCCAAACAACACTGCAAAAGGTGATGACGCACCGATTGGTCAACGGCTCCCAAAGGAGTCCCAACGATGCACGCGAGACCCGAAATTTGCGAAATCTTGATCGCCCAAAAACTTCGGCCCTGGGTAATGATCGCTAAGTATCCCGCTATTCATCCTGGTTGCCCGCCGGCGCGGGCGCGCGCAACTTCCATCGCTTGTGTGCCCGCCATCCTCATATCGCTGCCAAACTAGGCTACTCAGCAACCAGTGTCTACACGCTTTAGCAGAAATAGAATCAGCGGGCCGCTCGGTATTAGCCATTAGAGGGCGGTCAGGTCACGGATTGTCTTTCCATTTTGTCGAATGGAATCCCGTCCGTGACAACGCAGGCGATGGGCACATTAATCGAGAGCCTACACGAACCAAACGGGTGCAGGTGGGCGGACAACGAACCCGGGGCTATCGAGGAACTGCAGGAGTTGAACGAGTTTTACCGGCTCAATCGCTGGCCCCCGGAGTTCTCGAACACAGTCCATACTCTGGTTCGTGGCGATGCCCGTGATCTAGCGTTCATTCCAAATGAAAGCGTCCACCTCATAGTCACCTCTCCACCCTACTGGACACTAAAGGAATACCGGCCACACGAGCACCAATTGGGCGCGATCGAAGACTATGAGACCTTCCTCGCCGAACTCGATAAGGTATGGAAGAAGTGTGCACGGGTTCTCGTGCCTGGAGGTCGGATCTGCTGCGTGGTGGGCGACGTTTGCATTTCCCGAAAAAAGGCAGGACGGCACTATGTGATGCCGTTGCACGCCGACCTAATGGTCCGGATCCGAAACTTCGGATTGGACTCGCTGACACCGATCCTCTGGTTCAAGATCGCCAACGGCGCGACCGAAGCCAAAGGAAACGGAGCCGGCTTCTACGGCAAACCCTATCAGCCAGGGGCGATCGTTAAGAATGATTTCGAGTACCTGCTGTTCTTCCGTAAAAGCGGTTCATACAGATCGCCATCCTTGATGCAGAAGTCCCTCTCGATGCTCTCGAAGGACGAGATGAAATCGTGGCTTCGGACCGCTTGGACGGATATCAGTGGACACTCGACCAAGAAAGGACACCCTGCGCCCTACCCCGTTGAGCTCGCAGAGCGTCTTATTCGCCTGTTCTCTTTTGCTGGGGACATGGTGCTAGATCCGTTCGTCGGCATCGGGACGACCTGCGTCGCCGCTATGAATTCGGGCCGCAGCAGCATCGGGGTCGAAATTGACGGTGAATTCGTCCTCCTAGCGCGCGAAAGATTGCAGAAAGCGACACGATCCAGAAGAGAACCTCACTTGTTTGATGTGAGGCTGAACTCGATAAATGATAACTGACAAGAAGAAGTTCGCCTTCAACCTTGGGGGAACGGGGCAATATCGTGGTTGTACATCGACATTCATCGCATGTTTGCGGACTTTCAAGATCAAGGGTTAGAAGGACAAAATCAAACAGGGCAGCGGCTAAGTTCTTTCAAATCTGCAAGCCGTATCTCGATTTGTCCCGAAAACGGGGCTCACCAGCCCTCTGGGAGATTCTTAGAAAATGAATGCACGCAAAGAGATTCGACACCACCTGCTTGCCGAACGAATGCATTACTGGCTGAAGGTCGCTCGTTGTCCGTTGACCAATGTGAAGTGCCCGACCTGGCGCGCCAGGCGCAATTTTTGGCACCTGTGCAGGAAGTATCCGGAGCTGAGCCGGCGCCTAGGTTTGGATGAGTTGTCGGTGCTGAAACCCATCGCGCTGCAAACGACAGCCGGTAACGATCAACCGGTCTCGCGGTAGGGGATGTAACGTGCGTGCTGGCGGCCTCGAATTGCCTGACCACTTATCGATAGTTATCCGACCCAGCCGGACTGAACATACAAGGAACAAATGACAGTGAAACCACTTTTTAAAACCGTTGTTGTTCTGTGGACCGAATCCAGTCTTTCGAACGTCGACCTCCCTCTGACGGACTTGGCGGTCCTCTCCGAGTGCGAGTACGTCCATTGCTCGAGCATGAAGTCCGTCCTAGTCGCCGATCCTGAGAAGGATCCCTCCTGGAATGACCGCGACTTTTGGGACGAATAACGACGGCGATAGGTGTCTGGGCTTGGCGACCCGACACAAAACATGAAATCTGCTGGTAAGTGAAACCCTTCCGAAGTCTAGTTGGGATCTTGATGGTCAGGCCTTCCAGGGTGGAGCTTGTGCCGGAAGAGTCATCGACAGGCGCGGGGGATGAACTCGAAGGAGCAGCAGAGCGGTGAAACTTTTTAAGACGACAATAGTTATTTGGAGCGAATACGATCCTTCGGCGCTCGAGGGCGAGGAAGAAGTCGAATTGCCCGCCCACGAAATGCTCGACGACATGCTCCTCGAGACGCGCCGCACCCCCGAGGCCGTGGCGGAATTCGAGAAATCGCTGCAAGTCGACCCCAATCGCTTTAACGGCTTGTATGGCGCCGGAATCGCTCAGCCACAACGACGAAGCCCGCGGCTACTATGCGCAACTCATAAAAAACTGCGCCGCCGCACCCTCGCAACGAACGGAACTCACGTCAGTCCGCGCCAGCCCGTGATGAATCACTAGCTAGGCGTTCAGTCGACTGCGTTCCGCCACGAGAAATTTGGTTATTCCCATTGACGGTTCCAGAGATTGAACCTGTGGTCGTATTCGCGCGCAGGGCTAAGACTGCGATTGCACGATCGCCGTCGAGCTTCCTGTTGCCAGGGCGACGTTGTTTCCACAGCTGGAAATTCAGGGAAGCAGTTTGGAGCGGAGGGCCGCTTCCTGTCTTCGCCGCTTGCGTTCGGCCTGCATCTCCTGCACGAACAGGGACGCGAGTTCTAACCCAACGTGACTTTGGTCACCTTTCAATCCATGTCGCTGAAGGACGAGAATCATCTGTGCGAACCAGGATACGGAGAAACAGACATGCGCTGGTTGTCTCCGCGAGGTTCCCTCCAGCTTTTGTCCCTCGCCCGGCAGATAGGTTCGGGTCCAAATTCAAGTAGATCGCACCGTCCACCAGTGCTGCTTCGTTCGGAGGAAAACGATGAAGAAAGTCCTGGTAGCAGTCATTCTTTCGGCAATTGTTTTGTGGTTGAGTTCTCTGGCGTCAGGCCAGGCTGTCGCCGGCAGCCTGGATGAACTTTGCACATGGGGGCGATCATGAAACGGTCTTTGTTGATATCTCTTGTTCTTGGACTGGCTGTGGTGGTCGTGAGTTCCCCAGTCGCGTTCGCGCAGAACTGCGGCAACCCTCCAAGCACATCCGGCTCGATGGGAGCATGGGCGAAAGCGTACGCAACCTGGTGCGGCTGCATGCACGGCAAGTTCGATGCGAACCGGGGCGCTTGTGTGGGTGCCGGCGGAGGCGGAAATCCGGGGGCCAGCCAGCCCTCCTATGACGCCAACGCCGCAGCAGCAGCGGCGGCCGCAGCTGAAGCCGAGCGGCAACGCGAGATTGAAGCCGAGCAGCAGCGCCAACGGGAGGCCGAAGAGCAACGCCTGCGCGACGAAGAAGCGGCTAAACAGCGGCAAGCGGAATTCGAGCGCAAGAAGCAGGAAGCCCTGAGCAGCATGAAGGGAATCGCCGAGGGCGAACTCGGACTGAAAGGCGATGGAGCGGGCGATCTCGGGCTCAAGGACCTCGGGGACACGAACGGCGGCCTCAAGGATGCCCCCAACTCACCGGCCTCGCCCAGCACAACCGCAGCAAAGAAGCTGGCGTGCCAGTGGGGCGACCAGGGTGCTTCCGTCGTCGATCTCCGCTGCCTGGGGCTGGACCCCGACAAGCCCGTCGTTCTCGATTGGCATGTGGTTCGCGGCCAGCAGCGCGCCTTCCCCGCGCAGATCGATCCGGCCACCCTCCAGAACACCAACTACCACAAAGGTTTTCTGGCCCTCATGCGGCTCACGTTCAGCGTCCAGGACGCCGTGGATGCGGTCGCCTTCTTCAAGCAGGCGCAGTTGCAGAGGCCCAACGATCCTCTGGTGCGCAACGGCCTGCTTCTCGCGCAGGACATGGTGAAGGCACGCCAGCAGAAGGTGCAGGAAGACAAGGACCGGGCCATGCAATCGCTCTATCACGGCCTGGCGGCGCTGATGACGGGCGACGCGGCCACGGCCAGCGACTCTGCCAAGCGCGCTAGCCAACTCGATCCGGGCAACAGGGGCATCGCCAACTGGAACTTAACGCTGGCCGTGATGTCGGTGAACTTCAAATCACCCCAGCTCCAGCAAAAGAATGCAGAGCTGGCAATCGGCAATGCGCTGCTCTCTGAAGCCTTCGGCGATTACGCCGCAGAGGTCAGGGAGATGGAAATGGCCAAACGCCTGGCCCCCGAGAGCACCTATGTCGACGAGATCCTTGCACATGCCAAGCACCTCTCTGAGGAGTTTCCTGTGCATAACGCAATGCACCCGGCGCCGTAAAAACCCGGGTTGCGCCGCGACGCGCGGCGAACATCACGACGGAGGAAAACGGCTCCTCCGCCGTAAGAAGGAAGGGGAACCATGAGAAAGGCATTCAAATCATTTGCTTTTTTGTTCGTCCTCGCGGTGGTCTCTGCGCCTCTGTGCGCAAATGCCCAATCCAATACACCTTTTGTTTCTCTCTGGTATGACTTCAAGACCGTCGCGCCGAGCGGGTGGATAGCTGTGTACGACTCGGAGGGCACTCATTTTGCTGAGACCGCCTTCAAACCTTCTGACTCAGGCTGCCGGCTTTTAGTTCGTTGGTATACACGTTACTCCACACATAGAAGGGTGGGTGGGTCGCTGGAGATGTATTCCGGCCCGGACGATTTCATCGGTCAGTTCAGCACCTGGTATGGCAAGAGCCTGGTCGAGCCCTCGAGCGAAGTGACGGTGGCGGGCCAGAAAGCGCACAAATTTGCAGGCCAGCTGCAACCCAACAATTCGACGGCGGCAGACGGAACATATATGGATGTTGGTTTGAGCAGGCGCCAAATGCTTGGGGCGTCTATCGATGATGCCGTTGCCAGAAAAGGCGGCAAACAGGTCTGGATTGTTGTTCCGTCGCCGTCGGGTTTTTACGTGCTCGCGTACTCTGCGCCTGAGGAACTTTTCACAAGGTACGAGAGCTATTTCAACCAGATGGTCGATGCCTTCACACCTTTGAAGGACGGACCGGGTGGCGCCCCCCTGCCCGGTGTTGAGACGAAGGCTGAAACTCCGGCACAAGAGCTTGAGCGCAATCTAACGATGATCCAGTCCCATCGCGACCTGGACCTCGGCGACCCTGTCTGCAAGCGGGAGGATGTCTATGGCAATAGAGAGATTAAGTGTAGCGGATTGTTCGAGACCACGAGTGATCTTCGTAGCAGCATGATTGTGTCTGTCCTCGCCATGCGGCCGGCACCGGTCATCCCGGACGGGGCGGTGCGCGATTTTGCCCAAGGCAATGTTTTGATGAAAGTTGCAAAGAGCGTTTCCGATTACAGCTCCGCAATTCAGAAATACAAGGAAGCCCTGACAGAAGCGCCGTGGTGGGGCGATGCCTACAACAATCTCGCGATCGCGTTGATGCGTGCCGAACGTTTGGACGAGGCAAAGCAGGCCTTTCAATTTTACCTGCTGACCAAGCCCACGGAATCAACCCAGGTGCAGAGCAAGATCTACGAAATCGATGCGGAGAAAGACCTGCAGAAAAAGCAAGAGGCCGCCTTGAGGGAGAAGTATGGCAACCGGCCCGATCATATCGGATTCGGAATGGACGACCTGTACCGTCACGGTGCGATTGTCCAGGACTTGAGCTTCAACGCCGGCAGCCCCCGCGCCATTTCGTTGAAGGTGGCAACAGAGAAAGAAAACGGCTATTTGCATACTTATCTGACCATCATCGACATCACCAATTCCAACGACGTCTTCTCCCGGGATTTCGCCATTGATTGGAGAGGGACGCAAACTTTCTGGCTGGATGACCGCGGCCCGAATCAGGACCTGATGACGTTGACCGTGAATGCCTACGGGGAAGGCGACGCCAACATTATCATTACGCCGGCAAACAACTCATCCTCCTCGATCCGCGCGCGCCTCACCGACCTGATGAGGGAACGGGCAAGAACGGCGGTTGTGGCCGGCTATGAGCAGACGATCGGCACCAAATTGTTTTACGTCGTCGGCCAGGGTGGTCACAACGGCACGCTGCTCTATTTTGCCGCGAACACCAAGGACACGGTCGAAACCGGATCCGCGCGCGATCTCGAGCCGATTCTTGTAGTGAACGTGAACGACAGGAACGGGATCTATAAAAACACGGACCTCGGGGACGTCGACGGCACGCATTACCACCTGGAATACATTGCAGGGCAGTGGGTACCTAAGGTTGGTCGAGGGGTGGCTCACTAAAACTGAGGCGGAGAGGGGCCCCACGCTTCACACCGCGAAGTGTGGGGTTCTTCCGGAACGCGGTTCATCACGAGAAGAGAGAAATCATGAAAGCAAGAACGATTCTTTTGGGACTCATGCATCTTTCGTTGTTATGCGCCATCGCCATCCCGGCTTGGGCGCAGATAAGCAACAGCGACTTCCAGCAAGCCGTTGCGGCGTATCAGCAGTCGCCTTCCGACGCTTCAGCCGAGAAGGTCATCAGGATGGCCGCAGCGATGTCTCAGTTACCGCCGATTCCCGAGGAGGCGCGGCGGCATTTCGTGCGCGGTACGGCGCTCTTCAAGGACGCCAAGTCCGCGGACGACTACAAGCAGGTCGCCGATGAATTCACTCAGGCGACCCACCTTGCCCCCTGGTGGCCGGAAGCGCGTTACAACCTTGCTATGGCATTGGAGGCGGCGGGCGATTACGACAACGCCATAGTCAATTCGAAGCTCTACCTTCTTTTCAAGCTCCCCGACACCGACGCAAGGGCTGCCCAGGACAAAGTCTACGCCCTTGAGGCAAGGCAAGAGAAAGCCTCGAAAGCAAAGGCAGAAGATCCCTCGCCGCAGCCCCTCGCCGCGCCGCCGCAGAACAGCTTCGACGCCTTGCTCAAGAAGATAGATGGCAGGAGGTACACGTACACCAGCGACCCCGGTTACACATCCGTATTAGACGTGAGAGGAAGGGTTCTCGTGTACGGCGGTATCACACCGAATGGCTATTTTGAAGTTCACACCGGCAGCCGCCACGAGATCCGGGGCCGCGAGTTCTCGGACCCAGTGGTTGACCCTCTTGGCTGCCAGGTCTGCCCCGTGCAAGACACATTCATTATTAGCGAAGACGGCAGCAGCATAACTCAGCGGCGCCGATTCAGCGATGGCAAGGTGTATGAGTATATCCATCTTTGGCAAAGATAAAGTGTGCCTGGCACTTCACTTTAAGGAAAGCCAAAGATGATAGTTATTTTTGGCACATGCGGTTCTACGGAGAGAGACCATGAAGGTAAGAACGATTCTTTCGGCACTTATGCTCTTCCCGCTGTTATGCGCAATCCCCGTTTCCGCGCCGGCGCAGACGACCAAACCCACGGGTCCTTCTCATCAGCAGACGGCGGATGCGGCCGCCCGCAAACAGCTTGCAGGTTACTTGGCTGACTTCCGCGCCCATCCCGAAGATGCTGCACTGCGCGACAAGATCATCGAGTTAGCCAAGACCTTGAAGCCGGCTCCGGCGATTCCTCAACTTACGCGGGCTGATTTTGGCAAAGCCGCGGCACAGTTGAAGAATGCGGCGGCGGCGGATGATTTCAAAGCTGCGGCCAAGCTCTTCGAGCAGGTTGCGGTGCAGGCTCCCTGGTATGAAGATGCCTACTTGAACGCCGCGTCTGCCTACGCCAAGGCCGCCGACTACGACAGCGCTAAGCGCAACCTGACGCTCTACATGGCAGCCGTGCGCACCGGAGTCGATACCCAGAAAGCCGAAGGCCTGCAAAGCGACATGGAACAACAACAGGCCGCGCAGAAGCAGCAACAGGCTTTGCAACAGTTTCAACAGGCGCTGCAGCAGTTTCAGGCCAATCCCAACGACGCCGCCCGCGAACAGATCATCAAGCTGGCGCAGGCCATGAAGACTCCCCCGGCAATTCCCGAGGAGGCGCGTGAGCACTACGCCATGGCGCAGGAATTCGCGGAGAAGGCAAAGATCGATACGGAGAGGGCGAAGAGTGACAGCGACCTGAAGCTGGCCAACGACGGCTTCGAGCGGGCGGTCGCGGAGTACAAGGCGGCGCTGCTGGCTGCTCCCTGTTGGGCGGACGTTTACAAGAGGCTGGCCATCGCCCAGAAGGCTGCGGCTCAGTATGACGATGCCATCGCCAGCCTGAATCTCTATCTGCTCACCCAACCCGCCGACGCACGCGATGCCCAGGACGAAATCTACAAGCTCAAGGCGGATAAGCAGACGGCGGCGCTAGCAGCAGCACAGGCTGCTGCTGGGGAGCAACAGAGACAGAGAGAAGCACAAATACGGGATGCTCCCAAAGTATTGCTCAACCGGCTTAGGTCAGAGTACAACGGGGTGACCTTCAATTCTATTTATTGCAGTCATGCACAGCAGAACCAGTGCTTTGCGGAGAAGGGAGAGTTTCCTTGCGGGTGTAATGAATCCGAGGTTCATGGCAATTACTGGTACGACGGAGTCAATAACGTGGGGATTTCATTTCCAGATGATCACACCGTCCTGTTCACTATACCTCTAGGTGCTTTGTATCTTCGAGGAACGATGAAGGGACCAAGCGTTGACGACATTTCATGGGAATTGAAGGCGGGAACTAATGCATCATGGCGACCTGTGTGGGCGCACGTATCAGGCCCAGGCGAATGCAACTACTGTCGCGGAACGATGGACTCCATCATGTACAGCATCGCCGGTCCAAATATTCCCGCGCGCCCATTGGATCAATCCTCCTATAGTCCTTACACGAGGTATGAACTCACGGTTCTCCATCGATAGGAATGAGCTAGATCATGAATCGAAGAATACGATCAACTCACATCTGCTTGTTATTAGCGAGTCTTTATCTGTCTGTCTATGCGCATGCACAGCCTGCCAACCCGCAGCAGACGCTCAACCAATACGTCAGCGATTTGCAGAGCAATCCCAGCGACACGGCGCTACGAGAGAAGATCATCCATGAACCCGCCTCCGGCGATCCCGGAGGAGGCGCGGCGGCACTATGTGGTGGGCAAGACGCTCTCCGACGGCGCCAAGAAGGCCGAGGACTTCACCGACGCCATTGTGGAGTACAAGAGCGCCCTGCTTGCTGCTCCCTGGTGGCCCGAGGCCAAGCGCGATTATGCCTTGACGCTGGAGGCTGCGGAACGATTTCGACGAAGCCACTGCCTACGTGAAGCTGTACATGGCCCCGAATCCGGGAGACGAGCGTACTCGAGCCGCCCAGGATGAACTCTACAAGATAGAGGTCAGAGCAAAGCTGGCCGCCAGGAATAATGACAGAGACAAGAATGATCCGGTTCCAGCAACCCATCTCTTCACAAAAACTGGCAGCACACCTTTAAGACCTTCGATTGGGGGTCCGGCTCACCAAATAGTGAGTTTTGCAATATTACAGTGTAATAAGTGCCCGCATGTGCCTCTTTTAACCACACCAACGCCTGAACGTTCTCCTCGGACGCTCGCATGCGTGAACGCTGATCAAAGTCCTACAATCGTCATCGGCTGTCAACGTGGTCGAAGTAAGGTCCTTCGTTTGGAACCCGGATGGGACTCGAGTCGGTTGGTTCCAGTAACGAATCGGTGAGGTTCCACCTTGAAATGGAAGACATCCTGTGCGCTGAAGCTTAACCCTCGACTCTGGCAAAACTCGCCGCGCCGCATGCCGCTGCTCATAAACTCGGCCACCAACTCCTGAACCGCCGCGCGTGTGCGTCGTAAGTGTGATGAATCCTTGTGTTCTCGCTCATCCGGAAACTTCAACACAAACCTTCTAGCTGGAACAGGTGCGTTGCTCAGACGCTTTCAGGCTATTGCCTGGCTGGAGAGGGCGTATGCGGCGCATTCCAATGGTCTGACCGCGCTTAAGGTGGATCCCACCTACGACCCGTTGCGCGGCGACCCGGAGTTCCAGAATCTTCTGCGGGTGGGTTTAGTGCCATAGCTCGATGTTGAACAGGTGAGTTGCTCAGACGCCTACGAAGAAGAGTTAGCTTTCGTATCTTCGTGGCGAAAAACTATTCAATCTCCCTTAACGGCCACCCGCGTTTGCTAGAAGTCCTATTTCTTTCTTTCCGTCTTGATCGGTTTTGGACTCGACACACTGAGTGGAGAAGAGGCCACTAGGGATTTTCCTTCATCGCTGTTCAAGAGGTCCAAATCGATTGATATGGTGTCGTCCGGAGCCAGGGCCGCGTTAGGTCCCCCGGTGGTTCGTGCTCTAAAGTAGTAAACGCTTCCTGCTTCTGCCGTCAGGCCGAAGAGTGAGACCAGGCGACCTGGAGCTAGAATGCCCGGCCTTATATCGACACATAGATGGTGCTCGCCTGGTTCAACCGTGAAAAACAGGTAGGAGTTGCCTTGGGTCGCACCTACCCAAGCGCCATCGAGCCCAACTCTTACCGTCACGTCGTTCGCGCCCGTATATCGCTGATCCTCTATTACAAAGACTAGCGCCTTCCCCGGTTCGAGTTTCGGACTCGGCGAATGGCTGTCGTCGCTGTTCATTTGAAACTTCACATTCATCGGTCCACACGCACTTTGAGGAAGAGGCGCAGGAGCCGAGTTTTGGGCGGATACTGATGCGGCAATGAGGATGAAAGCGAATGCAAACTTCATGGTTCTCCTCCGGCCAGCACGCAGGACGCGGATAGGCCTCTGAGTAGCTTGCGCTGCGGAAAGATCTAATGAACGCCAGCTCCTCCGGCAGGCATGTCAAAACCGAAATCCCGCCATAGGATAGATGATATCTCGGCGTCCACGACCGTGCCCTCGGTTCCATTATGCTCCAAGTGTCGCAACCCGGCGACACCGCTCAACCCCGAGACCGGGAGTCCTCAGGATCCCCCGGGGGAGGAATAAATGATTACCGCCGAATTGCCGACGATCCGCCCACTGTCCGCGCTTGTAGTGCGATATCATCTTGCGATGTGCCCTCGGCGTCCTCGTCCCCTCTGGACCTTCTGTCGCTTCGTTTGGCATTCAACGATGTTCCGAGCGTTAGTGTTGGCGCTTCTGGTTGTTAGCAACTCGATCGCACAAATGAAGGCGGTTCAGGAACCCGCAGCGTCCACGGACGACTCGACTCGCGTCCCCGGCGTTGAATGGGAGCGCGCTAAGCCCGAATCCGTGGGCTATTCCGCCGCACGCCTCGAAGCGCTCCGCGGATGGCTCAAGACCCAGCAGACCGCGGCCATGATGATCGTTGTGCACGGCAAGGTGATCTTCGAATATGGCGACCTCAGCCACAAAAGTAAGGTAGCTTCCGTGCGCAAGAGTGTTCTTTCCATGCTCTACGGCAACTACATACGCGACGGGAAGATCGATCTGGATAAGACCGTCAAAGAGCTTGGCCTCGACGGCACGACACCTTTTCTACCCATCGAAGAGCACGCTACGCTGGAGCACTTGATTACCGCTCGCTCCGGAGTGTACTTACCTTCAGGAAACGAAGAACTCGATGCGCTGACCCCGAAACGGGGTAGCGAGTATCCGGGCAAGCATTTCGTATACAACAACTGGGACTTCGATGCCGCGTTCAAATCGTTTGAAAAGTTGACTGGAAGGAACGTGTATGACGCGGTCGAATCCGATCTGGCCCGTCCGATCGGTATGCAGGACTATAACGCCTCCCAGCAGAAGAAGATCACGAACGCAGATTTGGCCCACCTTCAATACGCCATGTATCTCTCGACACGCGATATGGCGCGACTCGGTTTGCTGATGCTGCGGTGGGGTGACTGGAGCGGAAAGCAAGTAGTCCCTGCCGAATGGATTCGCTACACTACAACGCTCATCACGCCTTTCGATGAGATCAATCCGACGGGCTTGCACATCCGGGGTCGCCCTGAACGATGGGGTTATGGTGTGATGTGGTGGGTCTGGGATGCGCCAGTGTTCCCCGGCCACATTTACGACGGCCCGCTCCAGGGTGCTTACTCGGCGATGGGAACCGGTGGCCAGTACGTCACGGTTTTACCCTTTTACGATCTGGTGATCGCACACAAGGTCGACATCGATAAGGACTATCGTGCGGACGTCTCTCCGGTAGGCTACGATGCGATCCTCGCGATGGTCATCGACTCTAAATGTGCTGACACATGTCCATGACCAGCGTTTTTCCCTTTGTTTCCGTGGTGAGCCTCGCGATCAGACATTTAGGGCTATTGCTCACACTGTCCTCCGTCCCTCAATTGTTCTTAAGTGACGGGCCACAGGCCACCCTTCAGTTCATTAGCCTTCCGGCGCCTCTGGAACTGGCTGATAAATCGCTTTTACGAGTAGACGCACTTGGCGCGCCAAGCTGAAAGCGGCGACGCCTACTGCTCGACCATGACCTCTGCCCTCGTCGTGGAGCCCGAATTGGACCCCGCCTGGGACGGCACGGAGTTCTTCGATATTTCGGACGACGACGAAGAGGACGAAGTTCGATGTGCGAACCCTGCTAGCCCGGGCAATGACTGAGTCCAGCGGCCCTCAAACCTGAGGATTCAAGTGAACGTTCGGCCGGATCCAACTACGATGGTCTCCGTGTCCAACTGGAGACTGTCTGCACTCCCAATGGACTGATGCTTTACTGATCAAATCCACAATTGCATCCTACAATGGATGCAGGAATGATTTCCGATGAAAACCGGTAGCCGCACAATTCCAATTGCCGATCATAAATTCGGAGGTGGTGGCGTCGTCGTCCCAGCTATCGGGTTACCTGAGACACCTTGCTTCGCCTGGGGAGCAATCCGATAGCATGGAAATCTCTGCGCCGAATTTCCTGGCCGTCCGCACCGAGAACCTCTCCCGCCACTACCAGATGGGTGAGGCGTTGGTGCGTGCAGTGGACGGAATTTCGATCGACATTCGCGCCGGAGAATTTGTGGCTCTGCTGGGTGTGTCGGGATCCGGCAAGTCATCATTGCTCAACCTTGTTGCAGGCCTCGACCGTCCAACCTCCGGGGCGGTGACCGTTCACGGAAACAACCTGGCTGCGCTGTCGCGGGAGCAACTGGCCAAGTACCGCCTCCATACCGTCGGCATGGTTTTCCAGTCTTTCAATCTGATACCGAGCATGTCATTGCTGGAGAATGTAGAGCTCCCGATGCGCTTTGCCGAAGTCGATCGCCGCGAGCGTTCCGCTCTTGCGCGCCAGGCGCTGGACCGGGTGGGCCTGAGTGGACGGCTTTCGCATCGGCCGATGGAACTCTCGGGGGGCGAACAGCAGCGCGCTTCGTTGGCGCGTGCACTCATCAACCAGCCAAAGCTGCTTCTGGCGGACGAACCAACGGGCAATCTGGACAGCCGCACCGGCACAGAGATTATGGAACTCATTCACAGCTTCAATCAGTCGCTGGGCATGACTGTGCTGATGGTGACGCATGAGCAGGCATTGGCCGAGAAGTATGCCGGGCGCATGGTGCATCTGGCGGACGGAAAACTCGTCGACGATGTAGCCAACGATGACGGACCCAACATCTCGTCAGGTCCGGCGCAAGCGCCAGCGCCACGCGGAGAAACACAATGAAGCTTTACGATGTCACCGAGCTCGCTGTCCGCAACCTGCGTGAGTCCATCTTCCGCAATTCGCTGACAACGATCGGCATCTCCGTCGGCGTGGCATCGCTGGTCGCGATGCTTTCGCTGGGCATTGGCCTCCAGCAGTTGGCTTCGCGCCGGCTGCAAAAGTCCGGGCTGTTTGACGTTGTTGTAGTGACCTCCCGGCGCGATCTTCGCAACTTCCGCGACCAGCGAGAGGAGGGCCCGCCACCGGCAGAGAGCCCGTTGCTGGATGAATCGGCGCGCAAGAAGATCGCGGAAATCCCCGGCGTGCTCGAGGCCTATCCCGACCTTAGGTTCGTCACGGACCTGCGCTTCGACAGCAAGCCGCACTTAACCATGGTGGCTGGTGTCCCGTTCTCCGCCAAGAACAACAACGATGCTTTCGATGGCATGCAGGGCAGTTTCTTTTCGTCGGACGGGGCCGCGGAAGCCATCCTGCAGAAGTCTTTTGCCGAAGAACTACTAGGCATCACACCCAAGCCGGGCACGGACACAACAAACATTTCCGAGTTGGCCAAGTCTCTTCTGGGGAAAGAGTTGACGATGCGCTATGCGGAACGCACTGCGTCTACCCCTTCCTCGTTGATCGGGCCGAGCACTGGTGCGGCGTATTCGGTTGTCTCACGCGAACAATTGCTGAAAATTGTGGGACTGACGGATCTCGATCCGGACAGCATGCGCGGCACGGCCCGCGCACGGGTCTTCCTGCCGCTCAAGCTGGCGCAGGATTTGCACGTTGTGCAGTCCAACCTGCGTGACACTTCGGCCAATGACTCACCCAGCTATACCTCGCTTAGCGTACGGGTACAGAACCCCAATCGGGTTCCGGCCGTTGAAGATGCCATCAAAAAGATGGGATTCGGAGCTTTCTCGATCGTCGATGCGACCCGCAGCATGCGCCAGTTTTTTGCCGTGCTTGACGGGTTCCTCGCGATCTTCGGCAGCCTCGCCTTGGCGGTTGCTTCCATCGGCATCGTGAATACGCTGGTGATGGCCATCCTCGAACGCCGGCGCGAAATCGGAATCATGAAAGCTATCGGGGCCGGCGACGCTGACGTGCGCGGGCTTTTCTTTGCTGAAGCCGGAGCCATGGGTCTGGTCGGTGGGGCAGCCGGAGTCACGCTCGGCTGGGCGATCGGACGCCTGATCAATTTAGGAATGAACGTCTATCTCCAACGCCAAAATTTCCCTTCAGCACAAATCTGGTCCGTGCCTCTGTGGCTTGTCCTCGGCGCGATCGCTTTTTCCATCGTCGTAAGTTTGCTGGCGGGACTCTACCCGGCGTCCCGGGCTGCACGTCTCGATCCAGTGCAGGCGCTGCGCTACGAGTAAACTTGTCTTATGCGCCGCAGTTTGCGATGGCTCACGCTGTTCTTGATTTCGATTCTGGTCGGCCAGGCTCACTCGCAAAGCCGCATCGATTGCACCGCGTTGCAAAGCCGCATCCTCGGTGAAACCGTCCACTACTGCGTCATGTTGCCGTCCGGCTATGACACCGCAACTGCGGGTCATTCTCCGGGGCGCTATCCGGTGCTTTATTTCCTGCACGGACTCGGCGCTGACGAACAGAGTTTGTTCAAAGGCGGCGGATGGGAACTGATACAAGACCTGCGTCAAAAAGGACAGGTTTCCGATTTTCTGGTAGTCGCGCCAGAAGGGAGGCGTAGCTTCTACATCAACTCCGCCGATGGCCGCGTGCGCTATAGCGATTTCTTTATTCGCGAGTTCATCCCTTACATCGAGTCGCATTACTCGGTTCGGCGCGAGCGCTCCGCGCGAGCCATTAGCGGATTTTCGATGGGCGGATACGGTGCGCTCCGGTTTGCGTTTGCCTATCCCGAACTGTTCTCGTCGGTCAGCGCTCAGAGTGCCGCGCTCATCGGGGAAACACCGCAACAGGCCGAGAGTGGAGCATTGGCGGTAGCATTCGGCAATCCCATTGACGTGCGCCATTGGGACGAGAACAGTCCTTTTGTTCTTGCGAAGCGGAACCGGGCACAGATACGGGCTTCAGGTTTGTCCATCTATTTCAACTGCGGCAATAAGGATGACTTCGGTTTCGATCGAGGAGCCGAGAAACTCCATCGGCAACTTCAAGCTGAGGGCATCCAACATGAATATCACCTCTACCCCGGCAACCACGGCGGTGAGTATTTCCTGGCACACCTCGGTGAAGTATTGATGTTTCATGCCCGCGTTTTTGCCGGAGCGAAGTAGATCTTTCTAGTTTTGCGAAACAATGACGGTCCATAAAATGAACCTCCGCTGGACAGGTCGGGTCTAATCAAGAATGGTGGCCGCTCATTCCAAGGCCGGCGCCGGGGCGAAGCGCCCTAAACTGCAGGCGGTTCTGCCCCTGGTGTGGGAACTCGTCCGCCCACGTCGCGGGTTGCTGGCGGTTGGCTTCGTTTTGATGGCAATCAACCGCGTAGCCTCGCTGGTGCTGCCTTATTCCACCAGATACTTGATCGATAGCGTCATCATCAAGCGCAACATCCACTTGCTCAAGCCGCTGGTGCTTGGAGTATTGCTGGCGACCCTCATTCAGGGAATAACTTCTTTCTCACTCACGCAATTGCTCTCCAAGGCCGCCCAGCGCTTGATCGCTGAACTTAGGCAGAAAGTGCAGGCCCACATCGGACGGTTGTCAGTCGCATTTCATGATTCGACCAAGAGCGGAGTGTTGGTATCGCGCATCATGACCGACGTGGAAGGCGTGCGGAACCTGATCGGTACCGGGCTAGTAGACCTTGCCGGGGGACTGCTCACGGCCGGGATCGCACTGGTGGTGCTGTTCCGAATCAGCGCGCTGATGACTGCGCTCGCATTCGGCTTTCTGTTGTGTTTCGGGCTTGCGCTGAAAAAAGCATTCCAGACCATCCGGCCGATCTTTCGCGAGCGCGGCAAAATCACCGCCGAGGTTACTGGGCGTTTGACGGAGTCTCTTGGTGGCGTGCGGGTCATAAAGGGCTATCACGCCGAGGATCGCGAGGAAAGAGTTTTTTCGCTGGGAGCAATGCGGCTGCTCGATAACGTGATGCGCACGCTGACCGCGAGTTCCATCATGGGCCTTTCGGCAAGCGTGCTGCTGGGGGTGGTGGGAGCCGTCGTTATGTATGTCGGTGCGAAGCAGATTCTGGCTGGATCGCTGACGATTGGCGGCTTTTTTACCTACACCTTGTTCATGGGCTTCCTGATCGCGCCCATCATGCAGATCGTTCAAATCGGCACGCAGATTACAGAGGCATTGGCTGGGCTGGAACGTACGCACGAAATCCTGAAAGAGACTGCGGAAGACAGCGACCCTCGGCGCACCGTCGCTCTGCCGGCAATTGTAGGCAACATCGATTTCGAAGCGGTCAGCTTTAGTTACGATGGCGCGCGCACCGTGCTCAACGACGTCTCGTTCCACGCTGCTCCGGGCACGGTGACTGCATTGGTTGGATCCTCGGGTTCCGGCAAATCGACGACCATCGGATTGATTTCGGCGTTCTATGTTCCGACTCGAGGCAAGGTTCTGGTTGATGGCATTGACCTGAGCACAGTGCGGCTCGATTCGTACCGCACGCAACTTGGTGTCGTATTGCAGGAGTCGTTTCTATTTGATGGGACGATCCGTGAGAATGTCATCTTCTCCCGGCCGGATGCCAGCGAAGAAGCGGTGCGGCGCGCCTGCCGGATCTCACGGGTCGATGAATTTGCGGAGGGCTTTGCCGACAAGTACGATACGATTGTCGGTGAGCGCGGCGTGAAGCTATCGGGCGGACAACGCCAAAGGATCTCGATCGCCCGCGCTATTCTGGCCGAACCCCGCATCCTGATCCTGGACGAAGCCACCTCCAGCCTCGATTCCGAATCCGAGCAGATGATCCAGCAGGGCCTCTCCTACCTGATGCAGGGCCGCACCACCTTTGTTATTGCGCACCGCTTGTCGACCATTCGGCGCGCCGATCAGATTCTGGTGGTCGAGCAAGGACAGATTGTCGAACGCGGAACTCACGAAGAACTCTATGCGCTGCAGGGACGCTACTTCGATCTCTACACTAAGCAGCATGGTCTGGAGAGCAATCTGTTCCTGGCGCCGGGGGAGGGTGATGCCACGCCGGCTGGCAATGACGTGGAGCCATCCAAGCAGAATGGGAATGAGCCGGCTGTCAGTGAAGTAATTCGATTCGTCCGCTAATGTCGAACTGAAGAGGAGTACGGAAAGATACGTGAGTCCGTCGCTTTCAGCGCCAAGCCGCGGGCTACCGACGAGTTGAGCGAGCCCTGACCCCTCCTATACGGTTGTCGTGGAGCTGCGTCTTGGACATCCATCTGGTCGACGGAACATACGAACTGTTTCGGCACTACTACGCGCTGCCTTCTGCGCGGGATGCAGAGGGGCGGGAGGTAGCCGCTGTCCGGGGCGTCCTTGCGTCGGTGCTGGGAATGATGACGGGAGGTGCCACTCACATTGCCGTCGCAACCGATCACGTCATCGAATCTTTTCGCAACGAACTATGGCCCGACTACAAAACCAGCGAGGGCATCGAGCCCGACCTGTTGGCACAATTCCCTCTGCTCGAGGAAGTGTTGTCTGCGGCCGGGATTGTCGTGTGGCCGATGGTGGAATTCGAGGCGGACGACGCCCTGGCTGCGGCAGCAGTAGCGGCGGTGCGGGATGGTCGTGCCGAACGCGTGATCATCTGCACACCGGACAAGGACCTCGCCCAATGCGTGAGGGGCACGCGCGTTGTGCAGCTGAATCGCCGGACGCGCATGACCACAGACGAGGCAGGTGTAGTTCGAAAGTTCGGCCTGTCTCCGCCATCGATCCCTGACTATTTGGCGCTGGTCGGCGATGCAGCAGATGGTTATCCGGGACTGCGAGGCTGGGGCCCGAAGTCGTCGGCTGCGGTTCTCTCGAAGTTCGCTCATCTCGAGTCCATCCCCGCGGACTGGCGAGACTGGCATGTAAACGTGTCCAACGCGAGCGCCCTAGCAGGCACGCTGTCTCGTGAGCGGGACCACGCACTGCTTTTCCGGACCCTTGCTACGCTCCGGACCGACATAGAGCTTTTCGACGATGTGGACGAATTGCGCTGGAACGGCCCCACACCCGCCTTTGCTGATCTCGCGGCACGATTGGATGCAGCGGTTACCGAAACCCCGCGGTCGGCGGCACGTCGTCCGCGCAGCGCGCCGATTACAAGATCCCCAGAGCCGCGATAATCGGCGATATGCCGCAAGACGGCGCATAATCAAACGGGACACCATTAATGACTTCCTCTCGCCGGACGAACGCTGGGTGCTGGAGAAATGGGCATCGTACCCCGAATTCCCCTGGCCGCTGACACGGCGGGCACGTGCAATTCTGGCGTTCGCCGAGGGCAAGAACGAAAGGACAATATCACGTGAGTTGGGAACGTCGAAAGCAACGGTTGCTGACTGGTGCGACTCGTTTGCGGCCTTGCGACTCCGCAGCCTGTGCCACGAGCGGCGCGGCCGGAAGCCTCCTGTCGTGATGCTGAGCGAGCGCGAATTCGTGATGCTGAAAAGCCTGACGGAACGCCCTAAGTATCAAGGCCCGCTCACACGCCGAGCCCGGATGATTTTGGCGTGCGCAGAGGGAAAACGCGATACCGTGGTCGCTCAAGAGACCGGTATGTGCCTCCACGAAGTCACGAAGTGGCGTGCTCGATTTCTTGCTTTACGGTTGAAGGGGCTCGATGACGGGTTTTCGCATCTCAATCCGACGATGACGCCCATGGACGATGATGGGCAAGCACCGAACTTGAAATGGACCGATATCTCTAATTCACCACCCACCGACCGTTGTTCATCTTCGTTCTGAATCGCCGTGCGGTTTCAAGTCGGAATCAAGTCCACCGTTACGGGAACACTTGATTCTTGGCAGCCAAGAGACCCGCACAAACGCCTGCTACGCGATAGAGTGTTGACCTTTACGAATAAATTATGGACCAAAGTCTCAGGCTCGAAGAGCGAAAGAGAGGTTCCGCAGTATGGGTCTACCGGTGGTGGGAGAACGACATCACGGGAAAGCCAATACGTCGCAAGGTGCAGTTGGGATGTTTGGAACGATATCCAAACGAATCAGCGGCATGTGCGGCAGCAGATGCTCTTCGGTTAACAATCAACAATCAATCCAAGCGAAAGAACCTGCAGAAAACAACCGTGAATACTCTTTGGGAGCACTACTGTCGAGAGGAACTGCCTCTCAAAGGGATATCGACGCAAGATCCCGAAGTCCTCTTCGAGGACATGTTCGAGTACAGGTCAGGAGCAAAAAAGTGATCTCCTAGAAGCCCGTTTCAGGATAGTTTCCGGTTTTCCGACGACTTGGGGGTTAGGCGCCAGCCAAACGCGCTGCTTGCGTTATGAGGTAATTGCGTTCCGGCAAGCTCGTCGTCCGCGCGGCCGCAATTCGGTAGTGTTTGATGGCGGCTTCGTGATCGCCCATCTTTTCAAATAAATGGGCGCGAACGGCGTCGAGGCGATAGTGACTGGCAATACGCGGATCCTTATCGAGAGCCCTAAGTAGTTCGAGGCCTTTGGCAGGGCCGTGCACCATAGCCGCTGCGATTGCGTGATTGAGGGTGACCATGGGACTGGGGGCGACTCGTTTCATCAACTCATACAAAGCCAGGATCTGTGGCCACTCGGTGTCCTCTACTCTCTCAGCTTCGTCGTGAACAGCGGCAATCGCTGCCTGAAGCTGATACAAGCCCACTGATGCTTTCGACAGCGCGGCCGTGAGAAGCGCAATGCCTTCAGAAATCTCCGCACGATCCCATAGAGTTCGATCCTGTTTATCTAAGGGAATCAACTCCTCATTCGGACCGGTTCGGGCTGCGCGGCGCGCGTCGGTTAAGAGCATCAGCGCCAGAAGGCCTGCAACCTCGGGATTATCGGCGAGTAGCGTTTTCGTGTTGCGCGTCAACCGGATCGCTTCGCGCGCCAAGTCGAGTCGTTGCAGATGCGACCCTATGCTGCTGGCATATCCCTCGCTAAAGATCAGATAGAGTACATGCAGCACTGCGGGCAGATGTTCAGTTCGCTCGTGCGGAGAAGGCAGACGGAATGGTACGCCCGAACCCTTGATGGTTTGCTTCGCGCGGCTGATCCTCTGCGCCATCGTGGCCTCAGGAACCAGGAAGGCATTTGCAATTTCGGCCGTAGTCAAACCGCCAACCGCACGCAACGTCAGCGCGATTGCCGAGGACGGAGTGAGCGCGGGATGGCAGCACATGAACAACAAAATCAGCGTGTCGTCTGGATCCATGTCGGCCTCGATATCGAGGGTAGGTGGCAAGCTTTTCCCTTCGGCGGCCACTGCCGTTTCTCTTTCGCGGCGGGCAATTTCGCTGCGAATCTGGTCGGTCATGCGCCGCGATGCGACCTGAATCAACCAGCCACGTGGATTGTCGGGAACTCCCTCTTCAGGCCATTGGGTGAACGCCGCAATCATCGCTTCCTGGACAGCGTCCTCGGCCGCGGAGAAGTCTCGAAAACGCCGAGCGACCGCGCTGAGCACCTGCGGCGCGAGATCCCGCAACAGATGCTCGGAGGTCTTATCCCATGGCTTGGTCATCGTCATTTCCGTCACAGCATTTCCGGTGGCGGCCCGCTCATAATGGGGCGCACCTCAATTGGCATGTTCAAAGGTGCGCCCCCCGGCCCGGGAGCAGCAGAAGCTTTCGCGGCGATGACATAAGCTCGCTCCGGAGAGTCAACATCGACTATCCAGTACCCGGCGAGAAACTCCTTACTCTCGGGAAACACTCCGTCGGTAACAGGAGCTCCGTCCTTGCCGGCTCGGACCAACTTGGCCTGATCGGGAAACGACAATCCCTCGGCTGAGACCAGTTCTCCAGACTCTCGAAGCTCTTTGTTGAGGCCCATCATAAAGGCAATGTGCGATTGCAGGTCTTTCTGAGGCCAGGCGGGCACACCGTGGCCGGCTCGCATCGTATTCATCATCAGAATGTATTTCATGTTCGTCTCCTATCGAGTTCAGTGGGCGCTGTTTTCTGGCGCCTTTATCCACTGGTCGGAACCAAGCTAGCGTTCTCGACATTTGTTTATCGGGATTTGCTTTCATGGGTTGCGAACCGCCGCACCTCAATTGGCATGTTTGTGGATTTGCCCCCCGGACCGGGTGCTGAGGAAATCCGTCCCGCGATGGCATAGGCGCGCTCGGCGTTCGGAACATCAACAACCCAGTAGCCCAAGAGAAATTCCTTCGATTCGGGGAAAATACCGTCGGTGACTGGGAAGCCGTTCTTCTCGCCGCGTACCACCTTGGCGTCTCTCGGTTCAGCTAGACCCTGTGTCGCGACAAATTCTCCGGACTCGGTGAGATCCTTGTTGATGCGCTGCAGAACCGCCATATGCGCCTCGATATCCTGTTTCGACCAGGCGTGATACGTCTCAACGCCTGCCCTCGTGCCCGACATCAGCAAAATGTATTTCATGTCCTTTGCTCCTATTCTGTTCTCATCGTTATAGCGCCTGCGATTTGCGCTTTCATCCTGTAGTCGGAGCCGTCCCACCATTATCTACATCTACGTCAGAAATATTTCACGAGCCAACAAGTCATCACTCGATGTCGATTTACGAGCGCCTGAACCGACATACGAGTGGAGGCGAGAAAATGACGACCGGCGAAAATGTAGTGGACGTTAGTCAGGACTGGGTACTGGCCTGCGACGTTCAGCAAGGCTTTATGGAGACGGCCTGTGCAGCTAGCGATTCCTTGGACTATAGCGCCCGCTGCCGTCAGGTCAGGGCGCTCGGCGGCGATTGCTACAATTTCATCCCACTGAAGGGTGACCGCTTGGCGGTGGTCGTTGGAGATGCGTCGGGCAAAGGTCTGGCCGCGGCACTCATGATCGCCAACGTGCAGTCCTCCCTTCGGACAGCGGCATTGTTCACAGGAGATGATTTGGGCGCGCTGTTCAGGGTGGTAAATCATCAGGCATACGTTTCATCGTCCGAGGACCGATACGCGACCTTATTCTATGGAGTATTCGACGGGTCGACCCGGACTCTGCGCTATGTAAATGCCGGACATAATCCGCCGGTTGTGATTCGGCGGGATGGTTCAATGCACTGGCTGGAAACGGGTGGCGCGCCAGTTGGACTTTTTGCTGATTCGGAATATAGGGGGGGCATCGTAAAGCTCGAAACCGGTGATTTGCTAATCGCCTTTACTGACGGACTCATCGAGGCGACGAATCAGAACGGGGAGGAATGGGAAGTTCAGGGCTTATTGAAAGCAGTCGCCTGTGGAGCGCAATACTCTCAAGACGCCGGAGATCTCGTCAATTCGATCTTCAAATCAATGGATGACTTCTCCAAGGAGCACCAAGCGGATGATGCCACATTGGCAGTTGTGCGGGTGCTCTAAAGGCCCGTCACTTGTGGATACCGGGCAAATCGGAAGTTATGGCGACCACAGACTCTCAACTACGCGGTCCATAAGTCCTAGTGCTGTATCTGAAGCGCCCATGAGCGAAGAGTTGGGAGTGGAGACGCTGTGGAGGGGCGCTTCAGATACAGCGACTTGAAGGAAGCCGCCCCGGGGGACTATGGGATTTGTATGTGGATGAGCCGGTCTTGATCGTTTGCTAGTTTGCGGTTGCAGGCAAAGCGCTTGGGTTTCAGTAGCAGGTCGCCGAGAGAATGGTCGTGGGGCGGTGCATCGGAGAGTCTGGAGGGCACAACCATATTGCATTCTGAGGAATGCGAGACAGAGCACCAGTGTGCGCGCCGAAGCACGAGCGAGATTCGAGGCTGGAGATGTGGATTCATGCCGCGCACCGGCTGGGATGAGGCGGAGACCGGAGGAGGAGTTGGGCGGCGGAGAGGCGCTCGACAACCTGCATGGTTCCGCCGCAAAGCGGACATTGCCACAGCGAGTGAATGGGCAGCGCGGGTGAGGGGGCGTCTGCTACTGGCGGATCGGATGGCTGGAGCAACCAGAAACAGAGCGGAAGAAACTCCGCTCGCCTCCGGTTAGCAAGAAATCCGAAATTGCGGATGCGCATAAAGCCGCGCGGCAGCAGGTGCAGAAGGAAGCGTCGCAGGAACTCATCGATGTGCAGAGTCATCAGCCGCTTTTTGTTGCCGTGAGCGGAGTCTCGCCAACGGAAGGTGACGTTGCCCTCGGAGAAAGCAACCAGCCTGCTGTTGGAAATGGCGACGCGATGGGTGTAGGCGCCCAGATAGCGCAGCACATGTTCTGGCCCGCCGAAAGGCCGTTTGGAGTAGACGACCCAATCGTGACGGAACAGTACCCGCAGCCAGGAGGCGAAGGCGCGCGGTTCCGCAAGCGGTAAGAGATGTCCGTGGAACTGGAGTGCGCCTGCATGAAAGGCAGTCTTGAGTCCGGCGACAAACCTGCCGCGGAAGACACGGCCGAGCACTTTGACCGGAAGGAAGAAGGATGGGCGCGATGAGATCCAGCGGGAGTGGTCGGGAACGATACCGCCAGCAGCCAGCACGCAGTGGACATGGGGATGATGCTGTAGTCGCTGGTCCCAGGTATGGAGCACACTGAAGAAACCGATCTCGGCTCCCAGGTGGCGGGGATCGCGGGCGATCGGCAGCAGGGTTTCGGCGCTGGCGCGAAACAGCAGGTTATAGATCAGCCGTTTATTCTGCAATGCCAACGGAGCGAGTTCCCGCGGCAGGGTGAAGACGACGTGCACGTAGCTGGTGGGCAACAACTCCCGCGCTCGCGCCTGGAGCCAGCGCAGGCGGGCGTTGCCCTGACACTTGGGGCAGTGCCGGTTTCGGCACGAGTTGTACGAGATGGCAGTATGTCCGCAGTCCGAGCACTGATCGCGATGTCCACCCAACGCGGCGGTGCGGCAGCGTGCAATGGCCAGCAACACTTTCTCGTGTTGGCCGTTGATCCACTTGCGACTGCGCTCGACGAAGGACTGTCCTGCACAGCGAACGATGTCGGCCACCTCCAGAGGAGGCGGGTTCATGCGCTCTGCGTCGGTTCTCCTTCTCCTCGGATCGTGATTGCATCTAGCGGACTGCCGGTGGCGCTGAGATGCCGCCGGGAGAGATGCAAATAGATCGTCGTTTCCTCCAAGTCACGATGACCCAGCAACATCTGGATGGTGCGCAGGTCGGCGCCAGCTTCGAGCAGATGCGTGGCAAAGCAGTGGCGCAGGGTATGAGGATGGATGTGCTTATGCGCAAGACCGGCACGTTCGGCGGTCTGCTGACAGGCGTGCCAGAGAACCTTGGTGGAGACCGGACGACTCGCCGTATGCCATCGATTGCCGGGAAACAGCCAGTCGGTGGGCTTGCGTTTCAGCCCGCGCCAGTAGACGCGCAGTGCATCGAGCAGTTTCGGGCTGAGCATGACATCGCGGTCCTTGCGTCCCTTACCTCCCCGAATATGAATGACCATACGCTGGCTGTCGATGTCGTTGATCTTGAGGTGGGCCACTTCTGCGCGGCGCGCGCCCGTGGCATACAGCGTCATCAGCAGGATGCGATGAAAGGGGCAGTCGGCCGCGTCGATCAGCCGCGCAACTTCTTCCTGGCTCAGTACCTGCGGTAAGTGCAGAACCTTCTTCGGATACGGTGTCTCGGCAACGCTCCAGCCTCGCTTCAGCACCTGAACATAGAAAAAGCGTAAGGCTGCCAGGCGCTGCGTGACTGTGTTCGGGCCCAGCTTCCACCGCGTGAATAGCGCGGCCTGATACTGGCGAATATGCTCGGGGCCAAGCTGATCGGGCGAACGATGGAAGTGCCGGCTGAAATGCTCGACCGTGTGGATGTAAATGTGGATGGTGGACTCGGCGTAGTTGCGGCGCCGCAACTCCTCAAGCATGATCTGGCGTAGGTGGGTCACAGAGAGTTCCTCCTCTGCGCCACAAACTAGCTCAGATCACCTCGACCGTCGGCTCCCCAACACGCGATAGCGTCCGCCGCAACGCGGCTTCGTTCAAGTCGGCATAGCGCCAGAATTCCAGGATCAGATGGGTGGGAAAATGCACGGCTCTATGGGCGTTTCCCAGTCCTGATCTGGGTCAAACTTCCCCGACGCCCGTTTCTGGGGCTGCCGGCCCGCTCCGAACGCAGCTGACCTGCGGCGAAGGCGATCGTCCACGCGATTCCTTGCCACGGGTAACGAGCTTTCCCCGGACGATGATGCGTCCTTTGGTAAAAGCGACTTCCTCGCGGATCTGCATCATCCCGTCCCAGCCCGCGCGCTTGACGGCGGGACCGATGAACTTGGAGCAGATGTCGCGTTCGCTGAGGTCTTTCCTGTTTATGGCAACGTCGCTTATGGGTGCCTTCTCCTTGCGCAATCAGTAGCAGATCACCCTGGGGCTGTCAGTGCCTAATCTCCGCGGGGAGGCTTCCGGCCCCCTGCCCTGCGACGCTTCTTACGTAATCAAGTGCGGCGCCACAAGCCCGATAAACTCACGCGGCGTTATTATCTTGGTTCTCTTCCAGAATCTCGGAAAATGCCGCAGATTGCCCGTGACCAGGTAATCGGCGCGGGCCACATCGGCACATTCCAGGAACCTCTTGTCATCGGGATCGCTCGGCACTTCAAGACACCGCGAAGGTACCGGGCAAAACGCCTGCGGGGCCGACTTACTGTCGGTCAGCCGGCTTTGGAGAAGAGTTCCCAAAGCCGAGCTCGTCGCTAACGAAACCGAACTTGAGATATTGCCGACGAGGTGCTCGAGATTGAATGCCCGAGGGCCATCGTCCGCAATTGGAACGATGACACCGGTGAGCTGCGCACTCCCACAATATGTATGACCAGAATGGAGCGCGGGTAGTTCCGACTGACATCGCACGTCCCCGGTCAAGGCACTATCGGGAGGATCAAGGCCGAAGGGTGGGTCTTGTCGTGCAGGATGGTGTTCGTGGCTGTAACCCACGTGGCGGAGTTTGCCGCTAACTCCCCAGTGTTGAGGTTGCGGTCGAAGCGCGGGAAGTTGCTGCTGGAGAGTTCGAGACGGAGCCGGTGGCCGGTGCGGAAGACATTGCTGGTGGCCCAAAGGTCGATTGAGAGCAGATAGGCTTGCCCGCGAACGAGGGGAACAGAGGTGGCTTGGGAATCCCGATACCGAGCACGGAGGATGCCCTCAGTGAGGTTGATGGCTGTACCATCCGGTGCAACGTCGAGGAGTTTAGCGGTGAAGTCGGTGTCCACAGTAGAAGATGTGGCGAAGAATTCGAGGCGGACAGGTCCTGTCACTTCGAGGTCGTGATCGAGGGGAGAAGTCGAGTAGACTAGGACGTCATTGCGTTCTTCAACCGAGCGCTGGTCGCGCGGACCCGGGGCGAGATGATCTCCATCGCAGCATAGGGGACCGCCGATAGTGGGGACGGGCTTGCCGGGATCGTAGACGAACTCGTCAGACGGTTCGGCCCCGGGTGTCGCGATAGAGAGGGAGCCGTCGCCGTGCGTTGTGTTCGCTCGGCCCTGAGAATGGAGAAAGTATTTGGTCGACTTGGCACGGGCGAGCGGCCAGTCGTCTTCATCGCGCCACTGATTAATTCCCATGACAAAGATCTTGACTGCGTTTCCGGTGGCGAACTCGTTTCGAGCGCCCTTGAAGAGGAAATCGTACCAGTGAAGGGTAACCTCGCCTGCGTTGAACTTACCGGCTTCTGGACCGAAGTCGACTTCGCCAATCTTGCGTCCATCGCCCGCGTGCCCGCCGATGACGACTAGGAGACGCTGGCCCTCGCGGGCTTCTTCGGTCGCAGCGTGCGCTTTCAGGCCGACGTAGTTATGCAAGGAACCGCCAAGAAAGATGTCATACCAGGCGGCCGTGTGGAGTGCCGGAACACGAATGTCCGTGTAATGTTCTTCGATGGACCAGCGTCTCCAGTAGTCGTCGTAAGACGGATGAGAAAGCCAGTCAAGAAAGTACGGTGCGATTGTGGAAGCCGAAACATTAATCACACTTGCTGGATTCCCGTTGAAGATCGGATAGGCCTTCAGCGGGAGAACGTTAACTTCTTCCGGAGCTCTGGGCATGCGTTCAATCTGGTTTGCAAGTGCGTCTTGTGCGAGGCCACTGGTCCACGATTGATCAAACCACTGTTCGAACGCGCCGCCTTGGTAGGTCCAGCCGTTGTGATAGTCGCTGGCAGTCACAACCGGACAGATGCCCGCCAGATGCGGCGGATGCGCGATGGCTGCAAGCATTTGTGTCGCTCCCACATAAGAGCCGCCGAACATGCCCACTCTGCCGTCCGAATAGGGCTGGGCGGCAATCCACTCGATTGTGTCGTAGCCATCCTCTGATTCATGGAGAAAGGGGTACCACTCGCCGTCGGAGGTATAGCGACCGCGCACATCCTGCAGAAAGACAACATAGCCGCGCGCTGCGGCTCGTTGGGCAAAGTCCACATCGTAGCCCCAGGTGGCACGGCGGTAAGGAGTGCGCTGGAGGAGAACCGGGAATTTGCCGTCCGTGTTGGGCCGAAAGATGTCGCCGCGAAGGATGACGCCATCGCGCATATTAACGGACACGCCGCGTTCGACCTTGACAGGATAATTGTCGGCAGCAAAAAGGGGAGTGGCCAGGAATAGGAGAAACAACCCAGTTGTGAGGACCATCGGCTTCATGTTAAGGGCCATCCAATCAATTATAGAAGCAGTCGCACCGTCTGCTTGACTGGATCTCTTCGCGCATTTCAAAAAGACAGAAATATCCTATTGCGCTTACTCGCATGGCGTGAAGAGACCTTCGGTCGCGAGCTCCACTCGGGAACCTGTCCAGCAGGCGCACCGAAGCCTTGTGTGCCACGAGTGTGCCAGATTCGGAAAGCTCGCAGTACCGTTTGCGCGATTGACTGTCGGTTGACCGGCTAACGCGTTTCCCTGGGGATTTCAGTGACCCTCAGTGTGCCAAGTGTGGGCGGATTCATTAAGACGGCGAATCGTAGCCAGAAGCAGCACAGGGTTGAGTTTCGTAAGGCAGCGGTAGACAATGAACGCGTGAGTCCGCACAAGCACCGGATCGCCGATTACCTGCGGCCCAAAACGCTGGCGATGTTGTTGCTCGGGTTTTCTTCAGGCCTACCCTTTCTCCTGGTCGGCAATACGTTCGGCTACTGGCTGCGTGATGAACACACCTCCCTAACGACGATCGGGTTTCTTTCCTGGGTGGGCATTGCCTATTCGCTGAAGTTTCTGTGGGCGCCCTTGATGGATCGCGTCGAGTTGCCGTTGTTTAAACGGCTTGGACATCGGCGCGGATGGATGATGTTCTCGCAGATTGTCGTCGGGCTGGCGCTCTCCGCTATGGGAGGAATTGGCACGAAAGCGGGGCTCGGCCGGCTTGGCGCTTTTGCGCTCGTCGTCGCGTTTGCCTCATCGACACAGGACATTGTGGTCGACGCCTGGCGAATTGAATCGGCAGACGACGGAGAAGAACAAGGCCTCCTCGCGTCCGCCTATCAGTTCAGCTACCGCCTGGCGCTCCTGGCTACGGATTCCGTTATCCTCATCGTGGCAGCGACCGTAGGCTGGCGCATGTCCTACGGTATTTACGGCGCATGTATGGCCATTGGAATGGTCGCGACCTGGTTTGCGAAGGAACCGGAACGCGCGGATGCGGTGATGGATGATAAAGAACGCGAAGCGCCGCTTTGGACGCCGCGCGGTTTCTTTGACGCTGTTGTGGGACCGTTCATAGCTTTCTTCCGAGCACATGGCTGGCTCGCGCTTGTGATGTTAGCGGCAATCAGTCTGTACCGGTTGCCGGACTTCATCATGGGCCCGATGGCGAATCCCTACTACCACGACATCGGTCTTTCGAAGCAAACAGTCGGAGCGGTGCGCGGCTCAATCGGGCTCATCGCTACGTTTGCAGGCATCGCCGCGGGCGGATTCTGCTCGCTGAAGCTTGGCTACATGCGCGCGCTCATCATCGGGGGCATTCTGCAGGCTGCTGCGATTACTGCGTATGCGACCCTCGCGTTCGCGGGCACGAGTATTCCTCTCTTCGCGCTGGTCATGGCAGGTGACAACTTCGGCATCAGCTTTGCAGGCGTTGCGCTGGTAGCATACATGTCTAGTCTCACCAATCTGGGATACACCGCGACGCAGTATGCGCTCTTGAGTTCAACCTATGCCTGGCTGGGAAAGATCTTGAAGGGCTTTTCCGGCGCTGAGGTCGAAAGCCTGAGCACCACGCACGGCCTCATTCACGCCTACGGCATCTTCTTTATCGCTTGCGGACTGACCGGCGTGCCTGCCGTCCTTCTGTTTGCGGCATTGGATTACTGGCACAGACGAAAGCAACCGGCCCCAGCCGCTGCCTAAGAAAGTGTTCACTCGTAACCCAAAGCCACTGTCGGCTCGCCGCCACGGAGCAAGTTCCGCGTAAGCCAGTTCAGATAACTTGCATGGCGAAAATTCACTTCCGGCCCAGGGAGACTCTGAACTGGATGCCGGAGCGGCCGTGCGAGAACGCCGCCATATTCCATAGAGCTCCCTCAGTCACCTTGTTTTGCCTCTCCCAGTGAACCATAATACTGCGAGCACCACGGTGCTATGGAATTGGGGACTCAAGCAGGTTCCCGCATCGCGGGCAGGAATCTTCGTCAATTTGGAACCACTGGTCGGCGCGATCCTCGGGGTTTCGTTGCTTCATGAGGTCTTGGGGATTACGGCTCTGGCTGGTGGTGCACTGATTATCGGAGGAGCCGTTTATTTCAGCTACAAGCGCGAAGACAGAACCCCGGTCGGGAACAGCTTGCCGTACGCCTAAGAGAAAAAACCTACGCTGAACCTCTGCAACATTCACCGCACTGTTGATCCGACTGCTCACGGAAAATCATCGCATCTGTAGAGCATCGGAGGGTCTCAAGAAGTCGGACACGTCTTCGACCCTTCGACCTTTGTGATGCCCGGAGGCTATCCTGCGTTCGCCTGCGTACCTTTTATCTCGCGCTCGGCTTGAAGCCAATCGTCCGAGTCGTGACCGTCTGTCCTTCCGCGCTGCTCGTAAAGTTCGTAGGCGTGTTTCCGAATCTGCTGCCCAGTAATCCAACTGCCTGACGTGAACAGCTAAAGTTCCGCGGGTATTCGGATACTCCCATCTTCGGCGATAGGAAAGGACGGGTTCCACGCGACCTCCCATAAGAATCCATCCGGGTCGGCAAAATACCCGTCATATCCTCCCCAAAAGGTCTCCTGTGCGGGCTTGAGCAACTTTGCACCTGCGGTTTCCGCCTGCCCGAGAACGGAGTCAACCTCTTCGCGAGTGCGGGCGTTGTACGCCAGCGTGATTCCGCCGAAGCCCTGTCCATCGGGGGACATGTTTACGTCTTTTGCGAGCGACACTCGCGGGTACAGAGCGAGACCTATTCCTCCGGCCTGAAAGAACACGATGCTATCGGCTTTGGCGTTTGCACGCTTCCATCCGAGGCGTTCATAGAAGTTCCTGCTGCGCTGCAAATCGGCTACTCCAAGAGTGATCAGGCTAACCCGCTGTTCCATTGTTGCGTCTCTTTCCGCCATAAATCATTCGGCACACGAAGATGTCATTCCGCATATCAATCCGACTGCGGCGACCAACGGCTGCACGAGAGGTACTGGGTCTCAGTTTACTGAGCAGCCGTGAATTCAAAACGACGTGAGCGAGAGGATCGCCGGACGTGCTGTTTCTGCTTTCATCCCGTCAATATCCCGACACGCCCATCGCCAAATATCATGAAAATCTTCTCAAAGTCGGTCGCCATGTGGCGCTGCGAATAGATGTAGCGATATACCTCCAACCATGAAATGTCGCCAGCGCTTATCAAAACGAGCCAGCGATCACCCGCAAGCCTCGCCGCCCGC
>Ga0181530_10000845_pt1 | contig 39543 bp, 31 predicted proteins | sample PEATcosm2014_Bin_42_FD_119769 | JGI IMG/M metagenome (GOLD analysis project Ga0181530, IMG submission 119769) | Peatland microbial communities from MTU Mesocosm Facility, Houghton, MI, USA - PEATcosm2014_Bin10_60_metaG | ecosystem: Environmental > Terrestrial > Soil > Wetlands > Peat | place...
CAGTCCGAGCTCGACAGCAGCACCGCGGTGACCAACACCGCGGTGGTAACCGACACCCAGACTTTGCCGCACTCCTCCACGGTCACCACCGCGGTGTCGGGGACCCCCGGCGTATCGATCGTGAAGTCGGTCACGTCGGTCGGTGGTGTCAGCGGCGACCCCACGGCGACCAAGGTCGGCGAAGCGATCGACTACAGCATCGTCGTCACCAACACCGGCAACGAGACGCTGACCAACGTCGTGGTCAAGGATACCACCCTGGGCACCACGCTGGGCACGCTCAGCAGCCTGGCGCCGGGTGCCAGCGTGACCTACACGGCGTCGCAGACCGTCACCCAGGCCGAACTCAACAGCGGCAACCCGGTGACCAACACCGCGACGGTGACCGACACCCAGACACCGTCGCAGACGTCCTCCGCCAGCACGCCGGTGACGTGCACGCCGGGCGTATCGATCGTGAAGTCGGTGACCTCGGTCGGTGGCGTCTCGGGGGATCCCACCGCGACCTATGCCGGCGAGGCGATCGACTACAGCATCGTGGTCACCAACACCGGCAACGAGACGCTGACCAACGTGGTGGTGAAGGATACCACCCTGGGCACCACGCTGGGGACGCTCGCCAGCCTGGCGCCGGGCGCCACCGTGACCTACACCGCGTCGCAGTCCGTCACTCAGGCCGAACTCGACCAAGGGCAGATTTGCGCCTCCTCGCCGTGCAGCTCGCAGAGTTGCTCCGTGAGCGGGCAGAACCTCGGCAGCGGCTGCACGGCGTGGCTGAACTCCAGCTTCACGCCGACCTCGTGCCAGAACGGCGCGACCTACACATTCCAGAACATCAGTTGCACGATCCAGGGCCCGAACTGCGGGACGCTGACCGTCAACGTGCCGAATGCCTGCGTGACCTTCTCCAATTCCTGCACGCAAGCTACCACCGTCTATAACGCGTCGCAGAACTGCTGGATCACCACGCTGCCGGCCAACTGCAATCCGGGCAACGTGTTCCTCAGCGGCCTGCCGTGCCAGGTCCCGTCGGGCTGCAACCTGTCGGGCGCGACGCTCACCTGGAACATCGGCTCGAGCGTCAACAACTGCGGCTCCTCCGGCGTTTCATGGCAGACCGGCTGCTCCGGCTATAACAACTTCAACGTGAACGGCTGCAACGGGTTGAGCAACTACAACCAGATCGGCGTGCAGGTCTGCGACAATCTCCCGGCTTGCGGCAATGGCGGCAACAACGCGGGCTCCAATGGCTGCGCCAGCACACCGGTCAACCAGTACACCGGCGGCAACTGCGGCTCCGGCAACGGCGGCACCTGCGGCAATGGCGGCGGCACGGGGACAATCTCCTGCGTCGGATCGATCACCAACACCGCGACCGTGACCGATAGCCAGAATGTTACGGGCACGTCCACCGCCAGCACGGCGGTGACGCAGGCCCCGGGCGTCTCGATCGTGAAGTCGGTGACCTCGGTCGGCGGCGTGACCGGGGACCCGGCGGCGACCTACAATGGCGAGGCGATCGACTACAGCATCGTGGTCAGCAACACCGGCAACGAGACGCTGACCAATGTGGTGGTGACGGATACCACCCTCGGCACCACGCTCGGCACGCTGGCCAGCCTGGCGCCGGGCGCCAGTGCGACCTACACCGCGTCGCAGACGGTCACCCAGACCGAGCTCAACAGCGGCAACCCGGTGACCAATACCGCGTCGGTGACCGACACGCAGAACGTCACCGGGTCATCCACCGCCAGCACGGCGGTCGAGCAATCCAATGGCCTTACCGTGATCAAACTGCCGTCGCAGCTCGTGGTCGGCTCTTGCGGCCAGGTGACCTACACGTTCGACGTCATCAACACCGGCAGCGCCGCGCTCGGCAACATCCAGATCACCGACAACATCGGTACCGCGGCAAACCCGGACTACATCACCCCGGTCTTGCAGTCGGGAACCACCAACGGTGTACTGCTCCCCGGCCAGACCGCGGTGTATACCGCCACGATCAACGAGGCCGGCGACTACTCCTCGAAAGGCGGCTCGCAGTCCTGCTCGGTGAGCGGGCAGAACCTCGGTAGCGGCTGCACCGCGTGGTTGAATTCCAGCTTCACGCCGGCCTCGTGCAAGAACGGCGCAACCTACACGTTCCAGAACATCAGTTGCACGGTCAGCGGCCCGAACTGTGGGAGCTTTACCGTCAACGTGCCGAATGCCTGCGTGACCTTCTCCAGCTCCTGCACCCAGGCCACCACGGTCTTTAACGCATCGGAGAACTGCTGGGTCACCACGCTGCCGGCCAACTGCAATCCGGGCAACGTGTTCCTCAGCGGCCTGCCGTACCAGGTGCCGTCGGGCTGCAACCTGTCGGGCGCGACGGTTAGCTGGAACATCGGCCAGAGCGCCAACAACTGCGGCTCATCCAGCGTCTCCTGGCAGACCGGCTGCGCCGGCTACAGCAGCTTCGACGAGAACGGCTGCAACGGGCTGAGCAATTACAACCAGATCGGCGTGCAGGTCTGCGACAACCTCTCGGGCTGCGGCAACGGCGGCAACTGCGGCCAGAATTCCAACAACTGTGCCGGCACGCCGAATAACCAATACACCAGCGGCAATTGCGGTTCCGGCTACGGCGGCTACGGCGGCTGCGGTGGCTACGGCGGCAACAACAACAACGGTGGCACCTGCGGCAACGGCGGCAGCAGCGGAACGGTGTCCTGTGGCCAGTTCGGCGACAGCTCGGAAGCCGACACCGTCACGGTCACCGCGACCACACTGGGCCGCGGCTTCAGCCTTGGCGATGCCGCCAACTACGGCATCATCGCGTTCGCTCCGAACGTCGTCACCGGATCGAGCAACAGCCCGATCAACGGCAATGTCGGCGTCGGCGAAAGCTGCGGAACGGTCAGCTACACGCTCAACCACGACAAGATCACCGGCAACCTCGTCACCACCGGTAACGCGCCGAGCAGCTTCGCCACGGGCGGCACGGTGACGGGGAGCATCACCGGCAACAGCAGCACGCTCAGCGCCGACATCTCCGCGCTCCAGGCGCTGTCGCTCACCCTGGCGAGTGAGACCGGGACGACCGAGAAGCTCACGACCGGCACCGGCACGACGATCTACGCCACGTCCGGCACCTTGGACAGCGCCGGCGACTACGTGTTCAACATCACCCAGTGGGCGAACAACATCACCATCAACGGCACCGGCGCGAACAACGTCGTGCTGAATTTCGCCAACGGCGTGACGCCGACCCTCGACAACGTCACGCTCACCGGCGGGCTGACCGCCAACGAGGTCCTGTTCAACGACCAGAATACCGGCACGATCACCGGCGTCAGCGGCGACACCTTCAACGGCACATTCCTGGCGCCGAATGCCACCTTCAGCGTCACCGGCGTGACGGTGGTCGGCCACCTGTACGGCGGTGCCAGCGGGCAGAACTTCTCGTTCACCTCGGGAGCGACACTGAACACGCCGGCGAACACCAGCACCGGCACGCCCACGGTCACTACGCTCACCGCGAGCGACTCCACCGAAGTCCAGGTGCTGTCGAGCAATAGCCCGATTACCGAGAACGGCACGGCACCGACCGGCAGTCTGTCGTCGCTCTACGGCACGGCCGAGAAGATCGAGTTCACCTACAACCCCAGCAACACGGTGTCGCTGAAGCAGATCCAGGCCGGGTTGGCCACGGTCAGCGGCACCAACAGCGACTCGATGGCGTTCCTCGAAATCACCAACAACAACAACCCGTACGCCTCGGGCGCCAGCATCTACTTCGAGGGCGAGGTGCAGAGCGGGGAAGACATCTTCGCCGATGCCACCATCAACCAGCTCACCAACACGCCGATCGCGGCGCCGAACAACCACTTCAGCACGGTCGCCGGCGCCGACATCTACGCCTATGTCTTCACCAGCCAGGCGGCGTTTGAGGGCGGTGCGGCGCCGATCCAGACCATGGCCTACAACACCAGCGGCAGCCAGGCGATGCATCTCGGCGACCAGATCGCCAGTCTCACGGTGGTGGGCTACGTCGGCGCCAGCGGCGGGCACCTGGTTTCGTAGGACCGAAACCTCTCCCGCGCTGCGCGCGGGAGGTCGAGGCGCGAGGGCGTCGAGGGTGAGGGTGATCGGGTCGGCACGTAGCTTCTGCTTCGGGGCGACCCGATCACCCTCACCCGCCGCTTCGCGGCGACCTCTCCCGCTTTGCGGGAGAGGTTTTTATGCCCGCGCGTTGCCGGACAGGTAGTCCATCGCCACCTGCACCCCGCCCGGCCGATGCGGCACGCCGGCAACCGACAGTCCCATCTCCACGCCGGCCAGCGTGCCGGCAAGCTGCAGGTCGCCGAGATCGCCCATGTGGCCGATGCGGAACACCCGGTCCTCGATGCGCCCGAGGCCGTTGCCGAGGCTCATGTTGAACCGGTCGAGGATCACGTTGCGCAGCCCATCGGCGCTGTGACCGTCGGGGAGGCGCACCGCGGTCACCCCCGGCGCGCAGGCGCGCGGGTCCTCGCATTGCAGTTCCAGCCCCCAGGCGCGCACCGCCCGACGGGTCGCCTCGGCGAAGCGGTCGTGCCGGGCGAAGACATTGGGCAGGCCCTCGTCCAGCAGCATCGTCAGCGCCTCGTTCAGCGCGAACATCAGGTTCACCGCCGGGGTGTAGGGAAAGAAGCCGGTGCGGTTGGCCACCACCAGCGGCTCCCAGTCCCAGTAGCCGCGATCCAGCGTGGCAGTGGCCATCGCCGCCAGGGCGCGCTGGCTGATCGCATTGAAGCTCAGGCCGGGCGGCACCATCAGCCCCTTCTGCGAGCCGGCGATGGTGACATCCACCCGCCACTCGTCGTGCCGCAGATCGGCGCAGGCCAACGATGAAATCGCGTCCACCATCAGCAGCGCCGGATGCCGTGCGCGATCCATCGCGGCGCGCACCGCGGCGACGTCGGTCATGCAGCTTGTCGAGGTCTCGCACTGCACGACGCAGACCGCCTTGATGCGGTGCTCCCGGTCGTCGGCCAGCACCGCGCCGATCGCCTCCGGGTCGGCGCCGCGCCGCCAATCGGTGTCGAGGAACACCGGGTCGAGCCGGTGGCGCGCCGCAAGCTGCTCCCAGAGGTGCGAGAACCACCCGGTGCGGATCATCAGCACGCGGTCGCCGGGCGACAGCGTATTGACGATCGCAGCCTCCCACGCGCCGGTGCCGGACGCAGGGAAGATCGCGACGATGCCCTCGGTCTGCAACACGCGCCGCAGCTTGACCACGACCTCGCGGCCCAGGGCACCGAATTCGGGGCCGCGATGGTTGATGGCGTTGCGGTCCATGGCGCGCAAGACGCGATCGGGAATGTTGGTCGGCCCGGGCGTTTGCAGGAAATGCCGGCCGGCGATGGTCGTGGGCATCGGTGGTGGTTCCTCCCAGGGGCGGGAGAAAAAGCACGGCGACAGCCGCTTGCCAATGGGGCGTGACGCGGCGCCCGACGAACCCCTGCTATGGTTCGGGGCGTTCGTCGCTGCGCGCCGCTTTCGACGCTTTCACGCGCGGGCGGATCGCAACCTGGCCGGCGGCCGCGGCGTCCATTTCCCGCATTGCCTGATAGATCGCCTCGGTCACCTGCTGCGGCGGCAGAGCCAGCCACTGTTCGGCGGTGAAGTGGCTACGCGCGCGGCGATAGGCTTCGTTGAAGAAATCGCTCATGACCGGGCATGGGAACTCGTTTATTGGGCGTCAAAAAAACGTTACAGACCTTCGCCCCCGGTGGCAACAGGAAATGCCTCGGGCGCAATCTCGGCGGGAGAGCCAGCAAGGTGGCGCCGGCAAACGTGGCACATGGTGCGCCCGTGGCCTTCCGTCCGGATCGCCCGGATCAAATCCGAGAAACCCGATCGCTCGTGGACGGCCGGAAGCCGATCACAGGCTCACGCCGGGGCTGCACCACTGCGGGCCCGGTCAGTCGTGCTGCCCTGCGGACGCGCCCCGGGCGGAGCCTCGCCGCGTCAAGGCGTCTGGTCCCCATGAGGCGGCAATTCACCGTTTGGTTCATTCGACCGAACGGTGACGGCAGTCCTGCGCCGCCGGCGCACCCAGCCGATGCCGGCAAGGCCAGCGCAGAGCAATGCCAGTGAGGCAGGTTCAGGAGCAGGGGTGTCCGGGCTCGAGGACCCGACGAAGTCCAGCACGTCGTAGTGGTTGCCGTCGGCGCTCACATAGATCGTTTGCCCGAAATCCGTTGGATCCAGCATGAAAGGCGCATCGATCGTCACGCCCGGGACCCAGGCGCCTTGCGCGAACACAGTGAAATCGATGAGCGGGGATGGAGCAAGATTAGCCAGGGTTACCTCGGTGTCGGTGCCGGCCTGCGTGTCGATGATCTCGGTGTTCGTGACACCTGCCGTTGCCACCGTGCTTGCGCCGATCGTCACGCTGAGCGTCAGGCCTCCCGTGCCGAGATAGTCGTCGAACGTGGACTGCGCCGAATAGAACGAGGCGGAGGTGTCATAGCTATAGGTGGCGCTGAAGGTTTCGCCGGAGAGATTGGCGCCGGCCGCGCCGAACAGGCCATACGTGTCGCGGGTGTTGCCGGCAATCGTGCCGGAGAAGCTGCCGCTGACAATGGTCGCGCTGGCTGTGCCGGCGAGAGATAGCCATGCCGTGCCGGCGAGCGACAGCAACAATGCGATGGCAACGGAGGTCGATAGGCGGCGCATGCGGGCTGATCCTGCGGTGACATCCGCAGCCGAATGGTCGGCGCGAAAGGCTTGGATCAGGCGGAAGCAAATTGAATGCCAATCGTCTAATATATTAGAACTAGGATATTTTTTGTGACTATCCGGGTATGCGCGCACGCAACCGTAAAGTTTCCCGACAACGAGCTGAACAGCGACCGTCCTGCCAAGGCGTGGTCAATCGTTGTCCCGGGCATCGGCTTGAGGCGGGTTCAGCAGCATTCGCACCGTCCCGTTGGACGCGCCCTCCGGCGTGTTCGGCCCGGGGTGAAAGGCGGTTGCACCCTGGCCGTCCGGTGAGGCGGCTTCCGGCAAATCTTTGCTGAACAGTGGCGCTCCGGACAGCATCGTCGATGGCGGGTCGGTGGTGCCGGACGCGCTGGCCGGATCGGTGGCCTCGGAAACGGCGTTGAGGGTTCCCGCCGACGCCCCGGCGGACAGCGTGAGCAGGGCGGCTGCGAGAACAACGGTGGCGCGGCACATGGTCCTCTCCAAACGACTGTTGAACCGACGCCCGGTCGAGCAAGCCTGGCCACAACCGGTGTGGAAATGGTTCGGATGATCCCGGTACGATGCTCTCGGACTATAAGGCAAACGCGCCTGCGCAGCGCGGTGGAGCCGCGACGCGGATCGGCGCGGCGCACTGCGCCGGGTCCGGGTGCCACGCGCCGACCCGATCACCTCACCCTCGTCGCTCCCGGTCGGTTCGCTTCGCGGCCAACCGCGTTGATCCGCTTCACTGCTCAACCGTGCCGCAGGCGGGCGAGGTCATGGCGCCATCACCGATCGCCGCGACGCCAGGAACTCCTCGACCGCGCCGGCAAGCCGATCGCATTCCGCGTCGCCGATCGGCAGCGACAACGCGAACATGCCGCGCCGGGCCAGCCAGATGCCATGTGCCAGCATGTCGAAGAAGAACAGCTCCTTCACCTTCGCGTCGCCCTTGGCTGCGTCGGCCGGCGAGCGCACCGGCCCGCGCATCGCGTGCACCGCCAGCATCGAGCCGATGCCGGTAAATTGCAGCGGCGCGTTCGCGGCGCGGCACAGGCCGTTCAACCGGTCGCGCAATGCGTCGCCGCGGGCGTTCAGTGCCCTCGCTGCATCGGGCGTGTAGATTTCCGTCAGGCCGGTGAGGCCCGCCGACATGGTCAGCACATTGTTGTTGAACGTGCCGGCGTGCGGCAATGCGTCGGGCCGGCGCGGATCGAACAGGTCCATGATGTCGGCGCGCCCGCCGAAGGCGCCGAACGACATGCCGCCGCCGATATATTTTCCCAGCGTCGTCAGATCCGGCTTCACCCCGCGCACCGCCTGCAACCCGCCTGGCGACAGGCGCGAGGTCATGACCTCGTCCAGGATCAGCAGCGCTCCGACCCGCGTGCAAGCGTCGCGCAACGCCGCCAGGAAGTCCGGCGCTGCCGGGATGCAGCCGCCGCTGCCGATCATCGGCTCCAGGATCACCGCCGCCAGCTCGGCACCGTGTTGCTCGATCAGTGCCAGTGTGGCGGTTGTATCGTTGTACGGCGCCAGCACGAACGGGAACGGCGCATTCACTGGCGAGCCACCGCCGGCGAAGGTGAACACCGCGCCGTGGTAGGCGCCGTCGAACGCCAGCACCTTCGGCCGGTGGGTGAACACCCGGGCCAGCGTGATCGCCAGCAAATTGGCCTCGGTGCCGGAATTGGTGAACCGCACGCGTTCCAGCGCGAAGCGGTCGCACACCGCGCGGGCGAACTTTGCCTCGATCATGTTGTGCGCGCCCATGCTGATGCCGCCGTCCAGCGCGCGATCCACTGCGGCGCGGATCACCGGGTGCGAGTGGCCGTACAAACCCGCGGTATATTCGCCGAGGAAATCGACATAGTCCGCGCCGTCCATGTCCCACAGGCGGCAGCCCTCGGCGCGTGCCATCGCCAGCGGAAACGGCGGGTAGAACAGCACGGTGCGGGTGTTGCCGCCGGGCATCACCGCGGTCGCCTCGACGTAGCGGGCGAGGCTCTTCGGGTTGCGCGCGACATAGGCCTCCTTCGCCTCGGTCAGCGCCGCATCGATGTCGGCGTTGCGCAATGCCGTGTCGCTCATGTCGTCCCCCGCGAGATACTGCTGCCGCGGTTGTCGCGCCGATCGACCGTGCGGGCAACTCACTGCCGGTGGCTACGCCGCGGAGCAAAACTTGCTGTCCCGTGCCGCCCACCGCCCCGTGCGGCTTCTCCCCGCGCGTCGCAGTATCATCGCCGCGAACCTCCCCGTATACTGACGCACATGCCATTCGACGTGCGGGATTTTCCCGGCGCCCTGCCGGAAGACCGTGCCACCAGCCAGCGCAACCGCCGGCTCGTGGCAACGTGGCTGTTCGCTGTCGCGGGCATGATCCTGGTCATGATCGTGCTCGGCGGGGTCACCCGGCTCACCGGTTCCGGCCTGTCCATCATGGAGTGGGCGCCGGTCAGCGGCATCCTGCCGCCGCTGACCCATGCCGACTGGGAGGCGTTGTTCCGGCTTTACCAGCAGATCCCACAATACGCGCTGTTGCACGACGGTATGGGCCTGGATGGTTTCCGCCACATCTTCTGGCTGGAATGGACCCACCGGCTGTGGGGCCGGCTGATCGGCGTGGTCTTCCTGGGGCCGCTGATCTGGTTCTGGGCCACCGGCCGGATCGAGCGGCGCCTGCGCCCCTGGCTCCTGCTGCTGTTCCTGCTGGGCGGGCTGCAAGGCGCGGTCGGCTGGTTCATGGTGGCCTCCGGCTTCTTTCCCGACGCCACGGCCGTGTCGCCGTACCGGCTGGTTGTCCACCTCGCCCTCGCCCTGTGCCTTTACGTCGCGATCGTTTGGACCGGCCTGACGGTGCTGCGGCCGACGGTGGGGCAGCGTCCGCAAACCGCCCGGCTGCGCCGTCTGGCCGTCGCCTGCTGCACCCTGGTGGCGCTGACCATCGTGACGGGCGGCTTCGTCGCCGGCACCCACGCGGGCTATGACTACAACAGCTTCCCGCTGATGGACGGGCAGATCGTGCCGGACGGCTATGCCCGGCTGACGCCGTTCCTGCGCAACCTCACCGAGAACATCGCCGCCGTGCAGTTCGATCATCGATTGCTGGCGACCCTGACCGCCCTGGTGACCGCGTGCACGCTCGTCCTCGGCTTTGTCGTGCCGGTGCCACGCGACGTGCGGCTGCCGCTCGCCGCGCTCGGGCTGACCACCGTCGTGCAATACGGCCTGGGAGTCGCGACGCTGTTGTTGGTGGTTCCCACCGGCCTTGCCACGGCCCACCAGGCCAACGCCGTCCTGGTGCTCAGCGCCGCGCTGGTGCTGCTGCATACGCTGCGGCGCCCGCGGCCGGCCATGGCCAAAGCGTGAACGCCGGAGGCAGCGCGTGAGCAGCGTGGCGGCGCCGTCGGCGATCGCGGTCGATCCGGTGCTGGAGGCGCTGCCGGTCGGCGTCGGCATCGTCGATCCCGGGCGCCGGATCGTGTACATGAATCCGGCCTTCCACGACTCGCTGGACCTGCCGCCGAACAGCATCCCGCCGGGCACACCGGTGGAGGATGCGGTGCGCGCCTCGGCCCATCGCGGCGTCTACGGACCCGGCGACCCCGAGGCACAGGTGGCCGCCGTGCTCGCGGCCGACCGATCCCGCCCCGGACGGCTGCGCCGCCGCACATTCAACGGCCGCACCTTCGACCTGAACAGCGCGCCGCTGCCCGGCGGCGGCTACGTGGTCTGTGCGGTGGAGACCACCTCGCTGATCGCCGCCCGCGCCGATGCGGAACACGCGCTGGCCCAGACCACCACCGCCCTGGCGACGCTGCAGCTCGGGCTGGCGGCGTTCGGTCCGGCCGGCACACTGCTGTTCGCCAATCCCCGCTTTGCCGAATTGCTCGCCTTGCCACCAGAACATGTCCAGCCTGGCATCGGCTTTCCTGCCTTGCTCGACCTGATGGCGGCCGGCGACGAGTTCGCGGGGGCAGATGGCGCTGCCTTCATTGCCGGGCAGCGTGGTGCGGATCGCTCGCGCGCCGCCACGGCACGCCGGATTCGCAGCAACGGCCAGGTGATCGATGTCACCTCCGATCCACTGCCGGACGGCGGCTGGACCATGGTCGTGACGGACATCACGCCGCTTGCCCACGCCGAGGACGAGGCATCGCGCCGGGCGCGGGCGCTGGATGCCATCCTGGAGGCGATCCCGCACGGGGTATGCGTCTATGGCGCGGACCATCGGGTGACGATGTTCAACCGCGCCTATGTCCAGGCAATGAGCGGCGCCCCGCTCGCCGTGGGCGATCACCGCCTCGACGTCATCCGTCGCCGCGCCGAGGCCGGCGAATACGGCGCCGGATCGCCGGAGGACATCGCGGCCCAGCAGGCTGCGTTCGATGTAACCCGTTCGCAGATGCGGCGGCGGCGGCGACCGAACGGCACCGTGGTGGACGTACGCACCGCGCCGCTGCCGACCGGCGGCTTCATCAGCGTCGTGACCGACATCACGCCGCTGACCGAGGCGGAAGCGGAGCTGTCCCGGCGCGCCGAAGAGATGGCCGCGATGCTGGCGTCGATCCGGCACGGCGTGACGCTGTGGGGGCCCGACCGGCGGCTGATCGCCAGCAACGCCGTGGTCGCCGAGATGATGAACCACCCGCCCGGGCTGCTGACCCCAGGGCGTACGCAGGACGAAATTCTCGACAACATGGTTCGGCGCGGCGAGTTCGGCGAGGGCGCGCAGGCAACCGGCGTGGCCGACGCGCTGCGCGCGCGCGACCGTTCCGTAACGTATGTCAGGACGATGCACTTCCCCTCGGGTCGCATCATCGAAATCCGCTCCGATCCCACGCCGGGTGGTGGCTGGCTGTCGACCTACTCCGACGTGACCGAGGCGCGCCACGCCGAGGAGGAACTGCGTCGTGCCAAGGAGGCGGCGGAGGCGGCCAACCAGGCGAAGTCGCGTTTCCTGGCGACGATGAGCCACGAACTGCGCACGCCGCTGAATGCGGTGATCGGCTTCTCCGACGCATTGCTGCGCGAGGCGGCCAATCCCACGACCGCACGGGTCGCCGAATTCGCCCGGCAGATCAACGAATCGGGGCGGAACCTGCTGGGGCTCATCAACATCATCCTCGACGTGGCCCGCATCGAGGCGGGCCGCTTCGACCTGGCGTCGGACCTGGTGGACATCGAGCGCCTGATCCGGACGGCGGTGCGGCAGGCCGATGCCGCCGCGCAGGCGGCCGAGGTTACCCTGGCCACCGAGTTCGCCGAGCCTCTGCCGACGCTGCGTGCCGACGAACGGCGGCTTGCGCAGGTGTTGCGCCACCTGCTGTCGAACGCCGTGAAGTTCACCGAGATTGGCGGCACGGTGACCGCAGGGGCCAGGCTTGAACCGGATGGCGGGCTGCTGATTTTCGTCCGCGACACCGGCATCGGCATTCGGGAAGAGGACCTGGAGCGGGTGTTCGAGCCGTTCACCCAGCTCGATTCGACCCTGGCGCGCCGCTACCAGGGCTCGGGCCTCGGGCTGTACGTCTCGCGCGCCCTGGTGGCCGGACATGGCGGCCGGCTGACCTTGCGCAGCCAGGCCGGCGCGGGAACCACCGCGGAAATCCGCCTGCCGGCCCCGAAATTGGTGGTGGATGGCGGTGGGTGATGGCGAAACCCGTACCGCCGCCCCACTTTCACGGCTCAACACCTGACCTGGAGGGGTCATGACGCCGCTCGCCGAGACCGACAAGCTGTTCTTCGAACGCGCCGATGCCACGCTGGACCGCGCGGCAGCCGAGCATGTGCTGGGCGAGGCACTCTCCGCCAGCGACGATGGCGAGCTCTACCTGGAGTACCGGGAGAGCGAGAGCATCAGCCTGGATGACGGGCGCATCCGCAGCGCCGGGTTCGACACGTCGCTGGGCTTCGGCCTGCGCGCGGTGGCGGGCGAGGCGACCGGCTACGCCCATGCCGGCGAGCTGTCGGAGCCGGCGCTGCGCCGCGCCGCGGCCAGCGTGGCGGCGGTAGCGGCCGGACATTCCGGCATTGCGGCCGAGCCGCCACGCGCCACCAACGCCCGGCTCTACTCCGACGCCAACCCGCTGGGCGCGGCGGAATTTCCCGCCCGTACCGCGCTGCTGTCGGAGATCGACGTCTATGCCCGCGGCAAGGATCCTCGGGTCAAGCAGGTCATGGCCTCGATCATGGGCGAGTGGCAGGCGGTGCAGATCATGCGGCCGGATGGCACGCGGGTGGCCGACCTGCGGCCCCTGGTGCGGCTGAATGTCGCGGTCGTGGTGGAAAAGGACGGGCGCCGGGAGACCGGCAGTTACGGCACGGGCGGGCGGTTCTCTTATGACAAGGTGACCGACGCCGCCGTGTGGCGCGCGGCGGTGGACGAGGCGCTGCGTCAGGCTCTGGTGAACCTGGACAGCGTTCCGGCGCCGGCGGGCGAGATGGAAGTGGTGCTGGGGTCGGGCTGGCCCGGCATCCTGTTGCACGAGGCGATCGGCCACGGGCTGGAGGGCGACTTCAACCGCAAGAAGACCTCGGCCTTCTCCGGCTTGCTGGGCCAGCGCATCGCCGTCCCCGGCGTGACCGTGGTGGATGACGGCACGCTGCCGGACCGCCGCGGCAGCCTGACGGTGGACGACGAGGGCACCCCGACCAACCGCACCGTGCTGATCGAGGACGGCATCCTGGTCGGCTTCATGCAGGACCGGCTGAACGCAAGGCTGATGGGAATGGCGGCGACCGGCAACGGGCGGCGGCAGTCCTACGCCCACTCACCGATGCCGCGCATGACCAACACGGTGATGCTGGGCGGCACGGCGTCCCCCGAGGAGATGATCCGCTCAATGAAGCGCGGGCTGTACGCGGTGAATTTCGGTGGCGGCCAGGTGGACATCACGTCGGGCAAGTTCGTGTTCTCGGCGTCCGAGGCCTATCTGGTCGAGGACGGCAAGATAACCGCCCCGGTGAAGGGCGCCACGCTGATCGGCAACGGGCCGGACGCGCTGACCAAGGTGACCATGGTGGGCAACGACATGGCGCTGGATCCCGGCGTCGGCACCTGCGGCAAGAACGGCCAGGGCGTGCCGGTCGGGGTCGGACAGCCGACGCTGAAACTGGCTGGACTGACGGTGGGCGGTACCGCGGCGTAACCCGGGGCCAGACAACAACTGCTCCAGGTGGCGCGACGGCCGCTGCGCTTCGCCATCTCCGGGAAAGCGCCGCATCGGCGATGGCGCGTGCGGCCAGTCTTGGGGCGTTGGCTCCGCCGCGCCTGTGTGACCCGGTATAGCCCGATTGGGCGCAATCGCGTCGGCCGGCTGGGTTGCCGGGCGAATTGGACGATCATGCCGGCGGCCGAAAAAATTGATGTACCCTCCGACCACCGCGGCGATCCGTCATGCCGACCGCCGGGTCAAGCGTCCGGTGGCAGGCTCCGGTCGGCATTCACGATTGTTCTTGCTGCATTCGGAAAGCCGTGGATGGGGGGCCTTCGCCCGCCGATGACGGTGGGGGCCGCGTCGATGAGTCAGCCGTTCGGGCTCCTGATATCATATCCCCAATCGCCTAATGCGGCCTTAGCGTGCCTGCGTCGTGATCAGCATGCGCACGTTGCGTTAATTTTCCTGGACAAGCGGCCGGCGGCGCGGTTGATAGCGTCATCATGCCTCTCACGGTAAGTTTATCCACTCGATTGCTGCTGGTTCTCGCGGCGCTGCTGTGCGGTCAGGCGACTGCGCTGGCCGAGGTGCCCTGTCCGGCCGAGCCGCCTTCGCCCACCCTGCACCTGCGGCACTTGCGGGCCGCGCTCGAGCGCGGCACCGAAGCCGTGGTCGTCGCGCTCGGCTCGTCGTCCACTGAGGGGGTGATGGCGTCCGACCCGGCGCATTCCTACCCGGCGGCACTGCAAGCGGCGCTGGAGCGTGCCCTGCCGCGGATGCATATCGCCGTGCTGAACCGCGGCATCGGCGGCCAGGATGCGCCGGAAGAACTCGCCCGACTGCAAGCCGACGCGATCGCCGTGCGTCCGCAACTGGTGATCTGGCAGGTCGGCGCCAACGGTGCGCTGCGCAACGCCGATCCGGCCGAATTCCGCCGTATGGTGACGCAGGGGGTCTCCCGGTTGCAGGACGCGGGGATCGACGTGATCCTGATGGACAATCAGCACTCCCCCCGGGTGGACGCCGCGCCGGAACATGGCGTGCTGGACAAGGTCCTGGCGCAGGTCGCCGAGGCGACCGGCACCGGTCTGTTTTCCCGTGCCGCACTGATGACGGCCTGGGACCAGGAAGGCACGCCGGCGCTCCGGTTTATCGCAACCGACGGGCTGCACCACAACGATCGCGGCTACGCCTGCGTGGCGAGCGCCCTGGCGGATGCGATCCTCGACGGGCTGCGCGAGACGCGGGCGCTCTCGGCGCGAAGGTAGCGGACGCGGCCGGCGATGCCGGCGGCAATTCGCTGGAGCGCACAAGGGGCGAGGACGGTCCCGGCGCCATGGACGGGTCGGCAAGCGAATAAGGGCAAGGCGGGCTAACGACCGCGCACGGCCCGCCCCACCTCGGCCGCCGCCTGCTGTCCGCTGAGCCATGCCCCGGCAACGGTGCCGGCCAACCCGTCATGGCAAGCCTCGCCGGCGAACATCAGATGTCCGTCCCCGAGCGGCTGGCCAAGTCGCACCCGTGCGTCCGCGTTGCCGACCGGGACATAGGAATAGGCGCCGCGCACGAACGGATCGGCCTCCCAATGCGTCACCAGATGCGTGCCGCCGGAAAACAGCTTGTCCACCCGCCCGCCGAAGATCGTGCGCAGTTGCGCCAGCGCGAAATCCACTGCGGCGGCCTCGCCCGCACGCGCCAGGTCCCAGGCGACGGCGCCGCCGATCCACCCCTGCACGTAATCGCGGCCATACGGCCAGCATTGGAACGGCACCAACCGGTCGCCCCGCCGTGCCACCTGGCGATCGACCGAGCAATGCAGCGGCAGGTCCAGCCGGTCCGGTCCGGTTGCGCGCAATGCCACCTTCATTGCCAGGCCCATCGGCAACGCCTCCACGCACTGCTGTATCTCGGCGGGCAAGCCGGGGTCGAAGACGATCGCTCCCGCGGACAAGACGCCGGTGGATACCGTCACGATGGCGGCGCGCGCGGACAGCGTGCCGCCCGGCGTCTCCACTGCCACGCGGCCACCGGGACCGTTCCAGCGCAGCCGCGTGGCCGGGGTGTTCAGGCGGATGTCCAGCCCGACGCCCAGCCGCCGCGCGACGAAGGCGCCGATGCCTCCCTGCGGCACCAGGTTGCTGCCGTCCAGCACGTTGCGCCGCCAGTCACGCAGGCTGAATTGCTCCGCTTCCGCGACGCAGATCACCGGGCCTTCGAACGCTTCCACCGTCAGCGCCCAGGGATCGCCGGGTCGATGATCCGCCACCGCGGCCAGCGGCGCGTCGGACAGCAGGCGCAGCAGATCGTCGGCGGTTGCCTCGTAGCGTGCCCAGGCATCGTCGTAATCATGATATTCGGCTGGTGTCGCCTCGCGCGTGCCGACGAAACTGCGCTTGCGGCGGAGTTCGTCGGAGCGGAGCAGGGTATCGCCGGCGGCCTGGGCGATCGGCACCAGGGGGTTGCGTTCGGCCCAGTGCAGCCACACCGCGCCCATGTCGAACCAGGCTCCGCCGAGCGCCTCGGGATACGCCGTCCAGGCGCGGCCGCCGATGCGGTCGGCGGCTTCCAGCACGATGGCGGTGAGGCCATGCTCGCGCAACGTGGTCGCGGCGCCGAGGCCGGCGAGGCCGGCGCCAATCACCAGCACATCGGTGTCGGTCGGCGTGGCGGGCATCGCGGGTCCTCCGGCGGGTGATGCCAGAGTCTGCGCGCCGGACGGCCGCGGCAAGAGGGTCTGTTGCTACGGGGCAGCTCAGGCCGCCTACACGCCGGAGTCTTGGGCTGCTCGCCTCAAGAACCCGGCGAATCGAGTTGCGACCGTTGGTCGTCAGGCGTGCGAGTCCGCCGGGGGTAAACTTGTCGGTGCGTAGTATTGTTTCGGCGATTACGATAGCATAATCGTTGCTGATATGCCGGACAATGAGAGCATGACGGCAGTGTCTTTGGCCATAGCTGCGGGTGGTGCGTGCAAAGCCGCCAAGACGACCGTCCTGATGAGCGAAGATCAAGCCGTGGCGGCGATGAAGCAGGCGAGTGCCGTCTCCGATAAACCCGCCAGATAAATAAATTGTCGGCACGGGCGTTTGGGGTGGTAGCGAACATTCCCACCACCTGTCGGCGGCCAAGCATCACGGCCCGTTGCGCCTCTCTGCCAACGGCAGGCAATTTCCCTATGCTGCTCGAATGCCAGCAGCCGACCGATTCAGCGCCGAACTCCAAAGGGAACGGCGAAGTGGGAATGTCTCGTCCGAGACCGAACTGCATCTCAAGCACGAATTCCGCAAGCTGGGGTGGAACGCACCTGCCTCGACGCTTGGCGGCGGCGCGGTAGGGCAGGAGCTTTTGACGCACGCCTAAGCCGGCAAAACGGTGCGTGAGGCTCCGACATAGGTAGTTTCCGAGCCTATCGCTGGTAGCTTCATCATCTAAGATACAGTCTGCGATCGTGGCTGGTCTGCGCCCCCCGCAGCACCGCAAATGGCCCTTGTCATAAGGAAATCGCAATGTACCTCTCGAGCGAGAGTCTCCTTGTCATACTATTGGTCGGCATTGCTGCCGGGTGGTTGGCCGGTCAAATCGTGCAGGGGACCGGCCTTGGCCTCATCGGTGACATGGTAATCGGCGTTGTCGGAGCCTTCATCGGCGACTGGCTGTTGCCTCGGCTCGGTATCCATCTTGGTGTGGGAATTATCAGTGCGATCATCAACGCCACCATAGGCGCCGTCGTGCTGCTTCTCATCATCAGGCTTGTCCGAGGTGGCGGCCGTTGGAGCAGCGGCTCGGGTACCAGTTGGAGCCGCCGTTTGTTCGGCCGTCGGTAGCGAGGATGCAATCAGGCGAGGCCGCAAAGCTGTCCAGTCTGCAAAATGTGCCTGCCCTTGCCAGACCGACCGTGCTGGACATTCCTGCGGGCGACGGAGCACATACAGCCGTCCTGGTTGGCGCTGCTTCGCTCTGCTACCCGGAAGATGTCACGCGCGGCATGATAGCGGACTGGCCACGGACCCAATCCGCCGTACTATGCGCCCCAAGCTGCGCCACGTTGACGCGTTCGGTTCCGGTCGATCGAACCCATCAGTCTGAGGTATCAACTTGGGTTGCCGCCATACGGGGCGGAACCGTCAGACGATTCTTGTCAGTCGTGGGCAAAGTGCCATATTGGCGTCGGGAGGCGATGATGACCGTGAAGAAGAGCAGAATCTATAGCGTTGGCGCCGTTGCCTGCGACGTTGGGTTGTTGTTGATCGGGTTGGGCTTCTTCGTTCAGATACTCAACAATTTTTTCTACAGGCAGCCCTTTGACCGCTTGTTCTATCTGGGCTTTGCGTTCATCCTGACTTTTGCGCTTTGTCGGACGCTCCGCGTCATGCAACTGAAGGAAGCCAGGTAGCTGTATCAAATCAACGGTCGGCGACGGCACTCACGCCACTCGGAGAACAGGTCGATGCGTCTGGTCATTGCGTTGATAGTGATCATCTACATTGTTGGCGTTGGCGTCGTGCTATCGCCCACGATTCAGGCCAAGTGGAATGGCGCTTCAGCGTCAGACTTCGCCACAAGCGTTGCACAGGCTCTCCCCAATGCCCTCGCGTGGCCGGTAAGGGCGTTCCACAGCATAGCCGACCGAGGTTGATCGGCGTTTGACGGACTGGCGAACGCCGTCATCCTGTCCATCCCCACCAACACCGCCCGATACGATCGCCGGGCACCGTCTCGCACTGTCACACCAAGGTCACCGGCGGTCGGATCAACGGAACGGTCTGTAAGGCTCTCGTGCGGCCGGTTGGGAGAGGTTCAGGGGACGGCGGACGGCCGGAAGGAGGTTGGCCAGAATTGGCCGGATGCTCAACCGCTGCCGATCATCCCGCGCAGCCGAGAACTCCAGTTCCCAACGAGTCGGCGGCCGACGCTTCGGAGGGACTGCCTGGAACCCCTATCTCCAAGCCTTCAGCCGCTCGGCAGCTTCCCGCATGTCGGCCTCCGGCCCGCAGTACGAAAATCGCAGGAAGTGGTTGCCCCTTGCGTGGTCAAAATCTATGCCAGGACTTGCAGCAACCCCGACCTCGGCCAGCATTCGCTTGCAAAACGCCTCGCTATCGTTTGACCGGTCAGCGATGTCAGCGAACAGGTAAAATGCACCCTGAGCCGGTGAGAGGCGGTTGAACCCCGCCTCCGGCAGCGCCCGAAGCAGATGATCACGGGAGCGGCGGTATCGGGCCACATTGGCGGCGAGTTCGTCGTGACAGTCGAAAGCAGCCTCGGCGGCGATCTGGGAGATATGCGGGGCGCTGATGAACAGGTTCTGCGCCAGACGCTCCACGGGACGCACCAGATCGCCTGGCAGGACCATCCAGCCGATTCGCCAGCCTGTCATCGAGAAGTACTTGGAAAAGCTACCGATGACGATGGCATTGGGACTGAGGGCGGCCGCTGTGGCGATAGGCACCCCCTCCCCGGACGATGGTTCAACCGGGAACGGCTTCGAGAAGCTGTTGACCACCACCGCATTGCCACTGAATGAAGCCGCGGACGCGGCCGGGCTGTCGTAGTGCAGGCCGTGGTAGATCTCGTCGCTGACCAGCCGCACGCCGTGCGCGTCGCACCAGCGCGCGATGGCCGCCAGTTCCTCCGGATGCAGCATGGTGCCGGCCGGATTGCACGGGCTGGCCACGATCAACCCGTCGGGCGGCGGGTCCAGCGCCTCCAGCAGCGCCACGCTGGGTTGGAACCGCGTCTCCGGCCCGGCTTCCAGCACCACAGGCTGCATGCCCAGCGCGGTCAGGATGTTGACGTAGGGCGGGTAGAACGGCGCGGCCAACGCCACCCGGTCGCCCCGGTCGAACGCCGCCAGGAAGGCCAGCGGAAACGCCCCCGAAGCGCCCACCGTCACCGCCACATGCTCTATCGGCACGTCCAGCCCGTAGCAGTCGCGGTAATGCGCGACGATCCGTTCCCGCAGAGACCGCCGGCCAAACGCCTCGGTATAGCCCAGCGCATCGCCGGACCGCAGCGCCGCCACGGCGGCCGCCACCGCGCCGGCGGGAGCGCCGGTGCCGGGTTGGCCGACCTCCATGCGAATCACGTGCGGCGCCCCCGGCGGCAGCGCCGCGGCGCGCGCATTGGCCGCGGCGATCACGTCCATCACCATGAATGGCGGCGCCGAGGCCCCCCGGCCGACCTTCAGCGTCATGCCCGCGCCCGACTCAGTTGGCGCCCACCGCGAGGCCGCCGCCGCGCGGGTCGGTCGCCCAGCGGCAACTGCCGGTCTGATCCGGCAGGTAGCTCGCGCAGTCGATGACGTTGGCGCGCCCGGGATCTGGCACCGGCGCCGCCATCGCCTGGCCGGTGGTCAGCGTATTGGCCATGCCGACGGCGACCGCCATCGGCGCCGCCGCCTGGCCCGAACCGCCGACCTCGGCGCGGAACGCGTTCAGGTGCTCGTTCCAGGCCAGCGCCGCGGCAAACAGCGGCGGCGGCACGCTGGCCGGCGAGGCGGCCAGCAGGAACCCCAGCCCGGGCACGACCCGCCCGGTGCCGAACAGGTTGTCGAGGCTCACCGCACACACCACGGCATTGCCGTAGCGATCCAGCGTCGCCCAGGTCGTCGAGGCCGGCAGCGGCGGCGGCGCGGCCTGCGGCAGCGCCGTGTCCGTCAGCAGCGCGTCCGCCGTCACCCCGCCCTGCCGCCAGCGCGCCGCAACCGCCAGAGCGCGCGCCGTGGCGGCGCCGAAGTCGTTCGGGCGCTGCTGCAAGGTCTCGAACGCCGCGGCGGCGGCCAGCCCGCCATCCGCCGGAGCCGGCAGGAACGCCACCTTGTCGCTGCGCCACGGCACGATCAGCGCCGGAGCCAGCGTGGGCAACCCGCCGCGCAGGTCGCCGAGCGACAGCGGCCCCCCCACCAGCGGCGACTGCTGCTCCAGCCGCCGGGCCAGGACGCCCTGGTAGAGGTCGCCCACCCCGCTCACGCGGAGCACCGACAGCGTCGCGGCCAGGTCGAGCTGCACCAGCGGATCGCCCTCGCGCAGCGGCACGCCGTTGCGGCTGAACACCGCGCGGGCCCCCGGATCGGCCAGCAGCGGGCCGGCGACCACCGCCAGATCCGTCGCCAGCGCACGCGACACCGGCACGCCGAACCGAGCGAACCGCTCCGCCGGCACCACCAGGCTCTCGAACGGCCGATGGCCGTAGCGCGCATGCAGCAGGTAGAGGCCGCGTGCCAGCATCGGCACTGCCGCCGGGCGATCCGCGTTCGGCCCGACGCTGGCGGGCGGGCGCGGCAGAAACAGCACCGCCTCCGGCACGCCGCCGTTGACCGACTGCTTGTCGGCGGCGTACGCGAGACAGGCACCGCCGGCCCCCAGGCTGGCGCGGGAGGGCAGCGTCGCCGTCAAGGCGAACCCGACCGCCACCGCGGCATCGGCGGCATTGCCGCCGAGCGACAGCGCCTCCCGCCCGAGCAATGCGGCGCGCGGCTCGTCCGCCACCACGCCGCCGAGGAACCCTTGGACGTGGCCCTGCTGACCCTCCGGCGGCGCGGCCGGGCCGGAGAACGGGTTCAAATCCGGCAGCGAGCCGCAGGCCGCATTGCCCAGGGTGAGTACCGACAGGACGATGGCGCGCCAAGGCGCTAGGATAGCGCGCCTGCCCCGCGCCGGGACCGAGAGCCTGCTCCGCAAGTTTGCCGATCCTTGTTCCGGGCGGGCCGCCGTGCTTGGGCAGGTCCGCATCGCCATGGTGGGGGACCGTGCCATAAACGCGTTCGCTACAACCGGCAACTGCCCGCGCTTTCGCCTGAGAGGATTGCCCATGACCCGGCTGTTTCGTGCCTCCATCCTGCTGTCCGCTCTGGCCTGCGTGGCCGCGTTGCCCCGCGGCGCTGCGGCCGACGCGTTCACCCCCGCCCAACGCGCCGAGATCGTCGCCATCATGCGCGACGCTCTGAAACACGACCCCTCGATCCTGCGCGATGCGGTCATGGCGTTGCAGGCCGACGACGGCGCGCGCCAGCAGGCGGAGGCGCAGGCGGCGCTGACGGCCAACCGCGACGCCCTGGTGACGCCGGCCGATCCGGTGGCGGGCAATCCGCATGGCGACGTGACAATCGTCGAATTCTTCGACACGCGCTGCCCGTATTGCCGGCGCATGGAGCCGGTGATGGAGAAGTTCCTGGCGCAGGATCACGGCGTGAAGCTGGTCTACAAGGATCTGCCGATCCTCGGCCCGGCCAGCACGCTCGGCTCCAGGGCATTGCTCGCCGCGCAGCAGCAGGGCGGCTACGAGAAGCTGCGCGAGGCAGTGATGCAACTGCCGGCGGATACCACGCTGCCGATGATCGAGGTCGCGGCGGAGAAGCTTGGTTTGGATTGGGGCAGGCTGTCGCACGACATGGACGCGCCGGCGGTACAGCAGCGGATCGACGCCAACCTGAAGCTGGCGCACGCGCTGGATATCGAGGGCACGCCGGCCCTGGTGATCGGCGACACGATGGTGCCCGGCGCGCTGGACCTGGCCGAGTTGAAGAAGCAGGTAGCCACGGCGCGGGCGGCGGCGCGGAAGTAGGTGGGGACGAGATGAAAATGAATACTCCCCCTCCCTCAAGGGGAGGGGGAGAAGGCTTCGGTCGACCGGCGCCCCTGGTTACTCCGCCGCCTGCCGCGTCGCGTTGTAGATCACCTCGTCCAGCGCCGGCTTTACGTGCCGCTGGAACGTGTCGAGCGTCTCGATCACCACCTCTTTCGGCGTCTGCGCGTAGTGATTGATCAGCGTGATGTATTCCGCCGGGAACACCCGCCATTGCTCCAGCAGTTCGCGCCGCACCTCCTCCACCGAGCCGAACACGAACAGCCCCGAACTTACCAGCGAACCGAAATAGTCGTCGTTCTCCACCTTTCGCCGGCCCATCGCGGCATAGAAGTTCTTCCAGATGTCGAGGTCATAGTTGCGGATACGATCCAGCGCGTCCTCGCGGGTCTTGCCGATCTGGATCCAGCGCACCATGCACTGGTTCTGCCCCGGCAGGAACGAGCGTCCCTGCGCCGCGGCGGCCTTGCGATAGGTCTCCGCCAGCGGACCGGCCGACTGGATGTTGGTGAAGTAGGTCGGCACGAAGCCGTGCTTGCCGCAGAAGGCAATTGTCTCCGGACTGCCGCTGCCGGAGACGAACACCGGCGGATGCGGCTGCGTCCAGGGCGCCGGACACACCGCCACACGCCGCGTATGGCCCTGCGCATCCACCTCTCCCGGCGCGCCGAATTTTTGGGTCACGCCGGCACGTGCCAGCGGCCAGTCGTCGACGCCGGTGTCGTACGGATAGGGGATCTGCCAGTTGTCGCTCTTGTGGTCGAAGCTTTCCTGCGTCCATGCCTTCAGCAACAGCTCGACATGATCCTCGAAGATGCGACGGTTCTTCGCGTCGTCGGCCAGGTCCTTCTCCAACGTGGTGGCCTGCGAGAACCCGGCAAGCTGGGTCTGCGCGTTGTACACCGCAGCGCTCGGCGACTTGGTGGCGCGCGTGCCGAAATGCTGGCCGATCACGTTGGTCCAGCGCGACTGGTAGCCGCGCGCCAGGCCGACGAAGCTGCGGCCCTGCGCAAGCTGGTTGATCACCGCGGTTTCTTCCGCCACGCGGATCGGATTGTGCGTCGCCATCACGTAGCCGATCACGCCGACATTGATGCGCTTGGTAATGGCCGCCCAATAGGCCTGGACGACGCTCGGCGCCGGCGCGACTTCGTAGCCTTCCGACCAGAAATGATGCTCGATGGTGGCGATACCCCACAACCCCAGTTCGTCGGCGGCGCGCACGATGTCCGAGGCGCCGTGGATCGCATTCTGGTAGAGTTGCCGGTTGCGGCCGATCGGGCGCAGCGCGGCGCGCTCGGCTTCGTCCTTCGCCGGCATGACCGGGTAGATGACGGTGATTGGCTTCAGTTCGGGCATCGGGGCGGCCTCCTTACCGGGCGTTGCATGACGATACCGAGTGGTAGGAAGACGTCAATCGCGCAGCTGCACGCGGTGCTTTCTTTGCGTCCGCGTCACGTGCCAACCTCGCCGTATGGCGGAGTTCCGGCTGTGCCTCTCGGCCGTCCGCAGCGAGTTTGCCGCGGCGCGCGACACCCTCGCCACCAGCCTGCGCGCCCGCGAGATGCATATCGCGGTGCAGAGCGACTTCCGCCGGCAGGAGGCCTCCGACACCACGCTGCGCAAGCTGCACGACGACGTCCGCGACTGCAACGCGGTGGTCTGCGTCATGGGAACGCGCAGCGGCAGGATGCCCGCGCCTACCGCCGCCGCACAATTCGCGCACATGCTGCCGGCGGGGATCGCCAGGCGCTGTGGCAGCAGGGATCGTCCCAGCGTAACGCCGTGCTGCATGGCGGTGCCGACCAAGGGGCGAATCCGGGCTTGCCTTGCTACAAAGTGTCCGCTTGCAGCCCTCTCGATGCCCGCGGCGGTCCGTGCCGAGTGGTCGTTGCTCCCGGCGCCGTCCCCAGCCAGCGCTCCGAGGAGAACTGCCTGGTTCCCGATCTTGGCATCACCTGCGCGCCGCCCTCGGGCGCTCGGTTGCTGCGCGAGCCTGTCGTACTGATCGAGATCCTGTCCCCTACCAACGTGAGCAAGACACGGGCGAATGTCCGCGCCTATTTGACGATCCCCACGGTCGCCGAGATCGTGGTCCTGCGCTCGACCGCGATTGCGGCGGAGATACTCGGGCGAGGGCCGGACGGTGCATGGCCGCCGCAGCCGGACATCGTCGATGCGGACGGCGAGCTTCGGCTTGACAGCATTGGCTTTGCGGTGCCGCTGCGGTCGGCCTACCGCAGCACCGGCCTGGGGTAGCTGCTACTCGGCCATTCCATTTCGCTCCCGTCGAATGGCGGCCCTGCCGCGCCAACGATGAACGCGGGACATTGCGCCAGCGTTGCCCTGTTCGCTCGGCTGTGTGACCCTACTGCTCGGTAACCGAGCGCGGCGGTGTCACCCGCGCGTCTGCGCGCGCAAGACTCCGGGAGGGAACCATGGATGTCGGCATGATGATGGTGTTTGCCGCCTATGGCTGGGACGACATCAGCGACCATCAGGTCTGGGAGGAGGAACTCCGTCTCGCCCGCCTCGCCGCCGATCTCGGTTTCGACGTGCTGTGGTCGGCCGAGCACCATTTCTTCGACTACTCGTTCTGCCCCGACAACCTTCAGCTCATGACCTACCTGGCGGGAGTGTGCCCGAACGTCGATTTCGGCACCGCGGCGGTCATTCTCCCTTGGCACGACCCGCTGCGCGTCGCGGAACAGGCGGCGGTGCTCGATCTGCTGTGCAAGGGGCGGCTGCGTCTCGGCCTCGGCCGCGGGCTGGCGCGCCGCGAGTTCGCCGCCTTCCGCGGCACGATGAACGAATCGCGCGAGCGGTTCGACGAGGCCGCGCCGATGATCGTCAACGCGCTACGCACCGGCGTGATGGAAGGCAACGGCAAGTTCTATCCGCAGCCGCGCGTGGATATCCGCCCGAAGCCGAAATATAGTTTCGACGGCCGCATCTATGCCGTCGCGTCGAGCGAGGATTCCGTCGAAGCCGCGGCGCGGCTTGGTGCGCACATGGTGATGTTCTGCGACCGGCCGTGGCCGCTGCGCCAGCCGGCGATCCAGCGCAACCGCGACCTGTTCCGCAAGTTCCACGGCACCGAGGCGCCGCCGATGATGATCGCCGATTTCTGCCTGTGCCTGCCGACGGCGGATGGGGCGGAAGAGCTTGCCCGCCGCTACATGGGCACCTTCGTGCACAGCAACTTCGAGCATTACGAACTGCTGGGCGAGCACTTCGCGCAGGTGAAGGGCTACGATGCCTATGCCCAGAAGGCCGAGATCGCCCGCAAGGGCGGCATGGACGGCGCGATCGATGGCTTCATGAAGGCTGCGGTGTGGGGTCCGCCCGACCGCGTGCTGCGTGAGCTTGAGGCCCGCCGGGCGGCGATCGGCGATTTCGAGGTGAACACTGCGTTCCGCTTTGGCGGCATCCCCTACGCCACTGCCGAGGCTTCGCTGCGGCTGTACGCGAGGGAAGTATTGCCCGTGCTGAAGACATGGCAGCCCGCGCCGCTCCCCAGCGCGGCGGAGTGACGCGCGGAGCGACGGGCCGCATCGGCGGCCCCCTGGTCATTGCCAGGCGCGAAGCGACGCAGCCATCTCCGCGTGAGGAGCGGCAGCGGTTCCCCCCGGCGCGGATTGCTTCGTCGCTTCGCACCGCGCAATGACGGCGGAACCTTTGCAGTCGCCGTTTGAAATAAGTCGCCTGCCTTAAAGGAACACGCCCTCCGGCTCGATGCCGAGCAATATGCGGCCGACCGATTCGAAATGGGCGTCGCGGGATTGGATCTGTTGCGACAGCGTGTGCATGTCGCGGAAGCGGCGCTCGAACGGTGTGCCGGGGAAGATCGCGTCCACGCCGGCGGCCTTGTACGTGAAGTCCGCCACGGCGATCGCCTCCTGGATGGCATGCGCGCAGGCCAGCCGCACCCGCGCCCGCTCCGGCACGTCAATCACGCCGGTGTCGTCCGCGGTTGCCCAGATGTTCGACAGCGTCTCCACCAGGTAGGCGCGGCCCGCATCGAGCCGCGCCTGCATGCGGGCGACATTCGCCTGCACCACCGCGTTGTCCGCCAGCCGGCCCAGTCCGCGCGGCGTCTTGCGCGTTGCCAGCGCGACGAATGCGTCGAGCATGGCGCGCGCGATGCCGCACGCTACGCCGGCGACGCCCACCGCGTAGAGGCCTTGCATGGGGAAGGCGTAGAGCCGCCCGGGCAGCCGCCGCAACGTCGGATCCTCGCGCGTCGTGCTGAATGCTTCCGGCACGAACAGGTTATCCAACGTGTAGCCCTCGGACGCGGTGCCACGCATGCCGATGGTGTTCCAGTTGGTGACATGCGTCGCATGCTCTGCCGGGAACAGCAGGGTGCGCACGGTCGGGCGACCCGCGGCGTTCAATCGCAGCGATCCGTCCGGCTCGGCGACATGGCCATGCGCGCCCATCCAGTTCGCCTGCCGACAGCCGCTGGCAAAACCCCACTCGCCGGAGATCCGGTAGCCGCCAGGCACCGCGATCGCCTTGCAGGCGTTCGGCGGACCCCAGGCGATGATAGTGCGCGGATCGTCGAAGATCGTGTGCATCGTCTCCGGTTCGAGGAACGGCGCGATCAGCGCCGCGCTGTTGCAGACGAACAGGTTCCAGCCGAACGAGCCGTCGTGCCGGCTGACCTCCTCGATGGCGCGCAGATACGCCCAGGGTTCGACCTCATCGCCATCCACCGCGCGTGGCAGGAACATGCGGCACAGCCGCGATGCGTGCAGTTCGCTGAGCAGGGGTTCGGGGATTTGCTGGGTGCGTTCGATCTCGTCCGCGGCGGCGGCGATCGAGGCGGCCAGATCGCGCGCCCGCGCGACAGGGTCCGGCCTGGTGAGGATATTCATCGGACGTTCCGTGCCATGATGCAGCGATTACCGGCCGGCCGGAGGGCGATGTCAACGCGGGGTAGTGGGCCAGTTTGAATGTCTGCAATGGGTGGAGCCGGGTCGGTCCGGTTCCGGAGAACTGATCCGAAAACCGGCCATTCGTCTGGTGGCTTGTTGTGGCCGAATCCCGACGGCGGGACCGCCGCGGAACGGCCCCGTGCATCACGCTTGCATGCTCTTCCGGTCCGGCTTGCTCAGGGCGGGCCGGTGGCGCAGGCGACGGCGGCTTCTGGTGCCGGTTGCGGCCACCATTTCGGCCATAGACAGGCCGGGACGGAGGCCGGGCGGGCGACCGGAATCTCCAGCCACCGCTTCGAACACCACCGGGTATCCGCGTCCTGCTCGAGCTCTGCGATGCTGCCACCACAGGCGACGATGGCGCGGGACACTTCCTCCCACAGCGGATGGTGCGGCGTGATGCCGAGATCGCGGCAGATGCCGGCGAGCACGACGCCGACCGGGTGATGGCGGAGCTTGGCGGCGAGCTGCGCAACGGTGGGTGACGCCGGAGCGTCGCTGCGGCGGGCCGGTCGGGCAGGCGCCGGGTCCCGGTCCGGCGGGGCATCGGGCCGGACGGCATCGGGTCGGGCGGCGCGTGGCTGGCGCGGGGAGGGTGTGCGCATGCGCGCGGCGACGGCGTAGAGGCCGAGGCCGGCCTGCCGGTGGACGCCATCCTCGAGCGCGAGGGCGCGGCCGATGGCAGAGTTGATGCGGGCGAGGATGCAGCGGAGATCGGCGGTGCCGAAGGGTTTGGCGAGACGGGGGAATTCCGGGCAGGCGGAGCGCAGCCGCACGGCGACGAGAAGCTCCTTGCCGTAGTTGATCACGCGGCGGAGCAGTCCGGCCAGGCGGAGTGGGGCGGGCGCGGCGTCGCCGGCCCGATCGGGATCGGGCTCGGGGGCAGGCGCGAAGAGGGAGACTGCGGCGGACATTTGTCGGAATAAAAGCACAATAGAGGAAAATTGTCAAGGGGGTTTATGGGGTTCGGTGGCCGGCTGCGAATGGGGCAGGCCGCTTGCGTGCGGCCGGGCGGGGCAGCGGCGGCGGGCGGGGGCGACCGGGACGGACCCGTGGTTCGTTCCGGTGCTGATCCACAGGCCGCACGCCAGCCGGCGGTAGCGGGTCAGTTTGAACGGCCGCTTTGGGTGGATTGCGGACGTTCGGCCCCGGGCATTTGATGCGAGATTCAAGAATCTTGCCACAGACAATATGCTTGGCACCAGTTGCGAAATTGCCGGTTCCTTCCCCTGATTGGACCGCCGGGAGCATATAGAGAAGACGTCTACGGGCGGCCCAGGTGATGCAGAGTTCATTGCCAAAGCGATCGCGGCGCCATTCGAGCGGCTGCTTCGAGGAACGAGGGCCGCGTGCAATCGAATTAGGCCTCCACGCGGCGACACCCGTCATCATGGGAGTTCAAGGCAGCAGGCAAGATCTGTCGTGATCCATTTCAGGCATTGCTCATACCGGGTCGTCGGTTTTTTAGGGCGGGGCCTCTGGCTGCTTTGGTCTTCCGCCGCATTCCGAGGAATTGCTCGAACGCGCTTAACGCAGCGTTGGATACATAGTGCTCGATGCCTTCTGCGTCCTGCTCTGCGTCCTCGAGAGGAACCCCCACCGCCAGCAACAAATCGACAACCAGGCGATGCCGCGCGCGAATCCGGGCCGCAAGCGCGTTCCCCGCGTCCGTTAGAAACACGCCACGATAGGGCCGGGCCGTCGCCAGTCCCTCGCGCTTCATCTTGTTGATGTTCTTGTTGACAGTCGCATGCGAAACCCCAAGGCGCCGCGCAATGTCCGTGACCCGCGCCTCGCCCGATGTTTGCAGCAAGTCGTCGATCAGCTCTGCGTAGTCCTCGCAGAGCGCGGCGGAATGGGCGGCGCGCATCTTGCGGAACTGCGCCGCCTGCCTGCGCTCCGGGGGCAGGGTTGGGGTCGAAGCGGCGGGCGAGCGGGCTCCGAGCATGGTCTCACGATTCTCCCGGGCCACCGGGAAGGCGGCTGTCGCGCCTGATGTAGCCGCGTCTAACTTTTGTCCGCAAGAGCCACAACCGCCGCTTCGTACCCATGCCGTCATAACGAAGCCACTTGACCTAGATGTAGCCAAGGTTACACTATGCAGCATCGGCATACGGGGAAAGTGGCTGAATGAGCGACATTGCGACCAAGCAGGCCATGACCGACCGCACAACCCTGGCGATCCGCGAGGCTCTGGGCGGCCGCCGCATCGGGCTGCGCTCCTCACTGCTGTTCGCCGGTCCGGCGGTGATCGCCTCGATCGCCTACATGGATCCAGGCAACTTCGCGACGAACATCCAGGCTGGCGCAAGATACGGCTACGTCCTGCTCTGGGTGGTCCTCCTGGCCAACGTGATCGCGATGTTGTTCCAGGCGCTGTCGGCCAAGCTCGGAATCGTCACCGGACGGAATCTTGCCGAGATGTGCCGCGAGCAGTTCCCCAGACCGGTCGTCCTGGCGATGTGGGTTGTCAGCGAGGTGGCCGCCATGGCCACCGACCTTGCCGAGTTCCTCGGCGGCGCGATCGGTTTGTCACTCCTGTTCCAGATGCCGTTGCTGGTCGGGATGATCATCACGGCGATAGTGACCTACGCGATATTGCTGGTCGAGAAGCGTGGGTTCCGGCCGATGGAGGTGATCATCGGCAGCTTGGTTGCCACTATCGGGCTTTGCTATCTGATCGAGATGTTCATCGCGCCCGTGTCATGGGGCTCGGCGGCGCTGCATTCCGTGCTGCCGCAGATGCCGGACGCCGCGGCACTGACGATCTCGGTCGGCATCATTGGCGCAACTGTGATGCCGCACGCCGTCTACCTGCATTCCGGGCTGACCCAAGGGCGCGCCCCGGCCCGCAACGACCGCGAGCGGCGCAGGCTGCTCCGCTTCTCCAACACCGAGGTCCTCATAGCGCTGGCGGTCGCCGGACTGGTCAACATGGCCATGGTGATGATGGCTTCCAGTGCCTTCCATGCCGGCCACCCCGAGGTGGCCGAAATACAGACCGCGTATCACACCCTGACGCCCTTGCTGGGGATCGGCGCCGCCGGAGTGTTTCTGGTATCCCTCATTGCCTCCGGCGTATCGAGTTCAGTGGTGGGCACAATGGCCGGGCAGATGATCATGCAGGGCTTTGTTGGCTTCCGCATCCCGATCTGGGTCCGGCGGCTGGCGACGATGGTGCCTGCCTTCATTGTCGTCGGCCTCGGCACGAACGCCACGATGGCACTGGTCATCAGCCAGGTGGTGCTCAGCCTGGTTCTGCCGGTGCCGATGATCGCGTTGGTGCTGTTCACCCGGCGTCGTGACATCATGGGCCAATTCGCCAACCGTCGGTTGACCGATGTAGTGGCGATCCTGGGCACCGCCATCGTGCTGATACTGAACACCGTGCTGCTGTTGCAGACCTTTGGCGTTCCCATTCCTGGTCTGCCTGACACAGGTTAAGTCAGCCAACGCCGAGTCTTCCGGCCTCGTCCCTACCCGCCGACCAAGGCCTGACAACGCGCCCCCACGGAGCGTTCCCATCGTCCAGCGCCTCACTTGGCGGCAGGTGATTGATGTCCCCCCCCAAGCTTGTTCGGCCCGCGGTCGGGCAACAGCGGCAGGAAGGGTGCAGTGATGGTATTCCGCAGGCAATCCGCCAGTTCGAGGCTGCAGACCCTGACGCGGGCCGTCGCCCGGCGTCCCCGGTCGGCAGTCCGCTTCGGGATCCACCAGGGATTCGACACATCTTCCGCCGTTGTGGCGGTTGGCTTCCTGTGTTGGCCACTGATATGCGACGCTCAGCCGGCCGGTCCAGCATCGCAACCGCAGATCGTACCGGTGATGCCGGAGCAGGCCGAGCAGGCCGAGCAGGGTGCGCTGAAGAGCTGGACGAACCATGATTATGATTGGACCGGGTTCTACATCGGCGGTCATTTCGGCTATAGCCGCGGACGGCTAACTGGCACACTGTTCGATTCCACTGCGCCCAATTCGGGTAATTGGTTCGGCAGCCTGTACGGCGGTTTCCAGGCCGGATACGACTACATGTTCCCCGCCGGGTTTGTCCTGGGGGCCGAAACCGACGTGTCCTTCCCCAATTTCCTGGAGGATGGTGTCGCGACGACGCGGACGACGACGCAAAGTTCCGTTATCGACAAGATCGACGATGTCGGCACCGTGCGTGGCCGCTTCGGATATGCGTTCGACCACTGGCTGATCTATGCGACCGGCGGCTTCGCCTGGTCACAGGCGCGCTTTATCGAAACGCCCGGCCTTGCCGATGATCAGGGACAGGTCCTGGGCTCCCGCAGGGGCTGGGCTGCCGGAATCGGCGCCGAGGTGGCGTTTGCCCCGCGATGGACCGCGCGCATCGAATATCTCTACGAGCAATTCGGCGACGCCGCGGCGACCTTCCTGTCCGGCACGCGATACGAGTCGGCGTTCGACATCCACACGCTGCGGGTGGGGCTCGACTACCAGTTCGGCCAGCCGGACGCCGATACGACGACGCCCCAGTCAGGCGAGCAATGGCCGATCAACCCCGACAACTGGAATATCCACGGGCAGTTCACTTTTATCGGGCAAGGGTATCCGCCCTTCCATTCGCCGTACGAAGGGGCGCAAAGCCTGACCGGCAACAGCCAGTTCGAAGATACCATCAGCTCGACCGCGTTCATCGGGTTTCGTCCGTGGCATGGCACGGAAATCTACATCGACCCCGAGCTGATGCAGGGTTTCGGCCTCAGCAACACCTACGGCGTCGCCGCGTTCCCCAACGGCGAGGCGCAGAAGTCGAACTTCCCAATACCGCGCGTCAACATAGCACGCATTTATGTCCAGCAGATCGTCGGGCTCGGCGGCCCACAGGAGAAGATTGAGGATGGCCCGAACCAGATCGGCGAGACCGAGGATATCTCGCGCATCACCGTTGCGGCCGGCAAGTTCGCGGTCACCGATTTCTTTGACACGAATCAGTACGCCAACGATCCGCGGACTGATTTTCTGAACTGGAACATTTATGGCGGTGGTTCATATGACCTGACTATGGACAAGCTGAGCTATACGTGGGGTGCCTACGCGGAACTGAACCAGCAGTACTGGGCGTTCCGGACCGGCTACTTCCTGGTTCCCACCGTATCCAATGTCAATACTTTCGACATGCACATTCCGAGCAGGGGCGAGTATGTGGGTGAACTCGAGTTGCGATACTCGGTGTTCTCGCAGCCCGGCAAACTGCGCCTGTTCGGGTGGGCGAACCGCGCCACGGCCGGAAGCTATTCCGAAGCGGTCGCCCTGCCGCTGACGTCGCCGGGCTACCCGAATATCGCGCTGACGCGGGAAGTCCGCACCAACTATGGGTTCATCATCAACATAGAGCAGGCGATCAGCGACAACCTCGGCGTGTTCTCGCGGATCACCTGGGATGCCGGACAGACTGAGAAAATCGGCTGGACCGATTGCGATGCGAGCCTGTCTCTCGGTATGTCGCTGAAGGGAACCGCCTGGGGGCGCCCCAATGACACGGTTGGCATGGGCGGCGTGGTGGAAGGTCTTTCGCCCGCGGCCCGGGCCTACTTTGCCGCTGGAGGTCTCGGCATCCTGATCGGCGATGGCCGGCTGAACTACCAGCAAGAGAAGGTGCTCGAGGTCTACTACGCCTACCACGTCAATGAATGGCTTACGGTTTCCCCCGACTACCAGTTCATTGCCGATCCGGGATACAATGCCGACCGGGGTCCAGTGTCGATTTTCTCATTGCGGCTTCACGCAGAGTTTTGAGCTGGCATACATCCGTGTGATTGTCGTGCGGCATGGGCTTTGGATTATCTCGCCGCCACAACCTGCACAGCAGGGGCAGTGCCCAGCTCACGACGCGCCTGACTGATGATCTGCCAACCGCCCGATAGCCCCAACCCGCCCATGATGGCGGCCACGATCACATCCGGCCATCCGGTGCCGGTGCCAAAGACCCCGATCGCCGCTAGCAGCACGGCGAAATTGCCGAGTGCGTCATTGCGCGAGCAAATCCACACCGAACGCATGTTCGCGTTGCCGCCGCGGAAGCCGTAGAGCATGAGCGCCACGCCACCATTGGCGGCGAGGGCGGCGAACCCGACCACGCCCATGACCTCGGCGCCCGGTAGCGTCCCATGGAAAGCGTGCCATGCCGTGCTGCCGAGTACCCACAGCGCTAAGATCACCAGTGTGCCGCCTTTGGCGAGAGCCGCTCGGGAACGCCAGGTCAGCGCCATCCCAGCCACCCCAAGGCTGATGGCGTAGTTCGCGGAGTCGCCAAGAAAGTCCAGCGCGTCGGCTTGCAGGGCCGAAGAGCCGGCGGCAGCGCCGGCGATGATTTCGCCCAGGAAGAACCCGCCATTGATGACAAGAGCAATCCACAGCGCTCGCCGCCAGCCCGAGCCGTTCACCGGCGGAGCGACGGCGCAGTGGTCATCGTGACAGCAGGCCATGGTCATCCTCGACAAAAAGGTGATGACTGCCTACCTAAACCCTGTAGCAGCTACAGGGTCAAGGCATGGTAACCGATATGCTCAGAATCGGCGAGTTAGGGCGCGCGACCCGCACCAAGGTTGAGACCATCCGCTACTATGAGCGGATCGGCCTACTGCCGCCGCCGGCCCGCACCGGCGGCAATTACCGGGCCTATACCCGGCATCACCTTGAGCTGCTGAGCTTCGTCCGGCGTGGCCGTGACCTCGGATTCTCACTGGATGAGGTGCGGGAGTTGTTGCGGCTTTCTGACGACCGAGACCAGTCTTGCGCTGAGATTGACCGGATTGCACGGCACCACCTCATTGACGTTGAGCGCAAGCTTGCCGATCTAGCTACCCTTCGTACCGAGCTGCGGCAACTTGTCGACCAATGCAAGCATGACACGGTTGCTGATTGCCGCATCATTGAAGCCTTGGCGCCTGGTGTGTAGGGCAAAAAGTCCATAACGCGCGATTGCCTGCGCCAAACCAGGGACTTTGCCAACGCGTTAGGCCGACGTCGAATTCTCCGCTTGGAGCGTGCGTCGGGACACACTGTCGAGGGTCCGCTTTGGATCGAGACCCGACATTCAAACTGGCCCACTACCCAACGCGGGTAGCATCGGCACGTGCCCGCAAGACCGCGGTCGATCATGATGGCCGGTGGGACCGCAAGACAGATCTCACCATACCAGCACGCACGCTGTACTCTGGGGTCAACGTCCGAGGTCAGCCGAGTTCAACCAGAACAGCGTCACCGCTGGCGCTCAACCGCGTCCCGAACGCCTCGCTCCGCTTCCGAATATCCTCAAATTCCACCTGCTCTTGCGCCAGCGCGCACGGCACCGTCTCGTTGCGATCGTTGTGGCGGACGAAGCGGAAACCAACCTCCGCCAGTCGCGCGCCGTCGAACCGCGCCTGCGCCATCATGCCGATCCAGTCGCCATGCTGCCGCCCGCCATGGCCGGTGTGGAAGGAGAAGCTGCCCAGACCGTAGAAGATTGGCTTGCCGCGATACACCTCCACCGGCAGCGAGTAATGCGGCCCGTGCCCGACCACGATGGCGGCGCCGGCGTCGATCGCCGCATGGGCAATCTCGCGCATATAGGCCAACACGTCCTTGCCCAGGCCCCAATGGCACGACGCCACCACCACATCGGCGTTGGCGCGCAACGCGGCGACGTCCTCGGTGAACGCGCGCAGGGAATCCGCATCAGCCCAGGTGACGACAACCGGAGGTATGCCCGGCCGGTTCATCGGCGGAATCTCCGGCCGTATCTTGTGCATCGGCACCTGGTAGGCGGTGTGGCCGCGGATCACCGCAATGCCGGGATCATGCGGGCCGGCTTCGTGGTTGGTCGGCCAGTACACCGAGCTGCGTTGCAGGCAGCCGAACCGCAGCCCGCCGCGTTGCAGCAATACCGGCGCGCGTGCCGCCGCAAGGTTCGCCCCGGCGCCGGTATGCGGCATGCCGATCGCGTCGAGCCGCGCGACGGACGCGAGGATCGCGGCCTCGCCGTAGTTGACGTTGTTGGCGATGCCCACCGCGCCGATGCCCGCCATACGCAGCGCCTCGCCCCCGATCGCCGGATCAGCGAAGAAACCCTCGTTGTGGAACGAGTGCCCCCCCGGCGGCTGGTAGAGGCAGCATTCCAGGTTGGAGAACACCAGGTCGGCATCACGGAACGCGTCGCGCACGCGCGCGAACGGCACCGCGGGGTCGTCGACGTTCATCAGATTGACGTCGCCGGTAAGGATCAAGGTGGCCATGACGCACGACGCTAGAGCATATTCGGGTCGGTGGGAAACAGCCGCGGCGTCGGCGTTACGTTGACCTGTCATTGCGAGGAGCGCGGCGACGAAGCAATCTCCCCCAGGAGATTGCTTCGTCGCCGCGCTCCTCGCAATGACGGGCAGCACGAAGGCCGCGTTCAGGGGATGACAATGCAGCATACGGACGAAAAACCGGCCACCGGACCGCTCGCCGGCATTCGAGTCATCGACGTCACCAGCATCGTGCTCGGGCCGTATGCCACGCAGATGCTGGGCGACCTGGGCGCCGACGTGATCAAGGTGGAAAGCCCGCGCGGTGACGACACGCGGTGGATCGGACCGTCACGCACCGAAGGCATGGCCAGCTACTTCGCCAACCTGAACCGCAACAAACGCAGCGTCGTGCTGGACCTGAAGCAGCCGGCGGCGAAGGACGCGCTGTTGCGGCTGATCGATAACGCCGACGTGTTCGTGCACAACATGCGGCAGAGCGCGGCGAAGCGGCTCGGCCTGGACTATGCGACGTTGGCCGCGCGCAACAAGCGGCTGATCCACGCCAGCGCCTCGGGATTTCGCAAGGGCAGCGCGCGCGAGGACGCACCGGCGTTCGACGACCTGATCCAGGGACTCAGCGGCCTGGCGTCGCTGAATGCCGGGCCGGATGGCGCACCGCGTTACGCACCCACAGTGCTGGTGGACAAGCTGACCGGCCACATGCTGGGTTCGATGATCGGCATGGCGCTGTTCCACCGCGAGCGCACCGGTCAGGGCCAGGAAGTCCACGTCCCGATGCTGGAAACCACGCTGTCGTTTCTGCTGGTCGAGCATTTGTGGTGGGCCACGCTTGGCGAAGCCGAACGCGGCGTCGGCTATCCGCGCATGTTGACGCCGCATCGCCGGCCCTATCCGACCAAGGACGGCTTCATCAGCGTGATCGCCTCCAGCGATGCGCAATACGCCAGGCTGCTTTCCGCCTTGGGCCGTCCGGAGTTGATCGACGACCCGCGCTTCGTCAGCATCGCCGCGCGCGCCATCAACGTCGATGCCGTGCTGGCGGTGCTGACCGACGGGCTGCGCGCACGCACCACCGACGCGTGGCTGACGATCCTCACCGAGGCGGACATTCCGTGCGGCAAGGCGAACAGCCTCGCCGACCTGTTCGACGACGACTACCTGCGCGACACCGGCTTCTTCCAGGAGGCGCAGCACCCGGTGGAGGGGCGCGTCACCCTGCCGGCAATCGCCCCGAGCTTCTCCGCCAGCCCGCCGGCGGTGCGCCGGCTGTGGCCGACGCTCGGCCAGCACACAAGCGAGGTGCTGCGCGAAGCCGGGTTCGCGGACGCGGAGATCGCCGCCATCGCCGCGGCCGGATCGTGACGCGGGAGGCATCCGGCGCTACGAACCGCACGCATCCAGCCAGCCAAGGACCAGCGCCATGCCCCGCGAGCACCGTATCGCCGCCATCCCCGCCGACGGCATCGGCCCCGAGGTCATTGCCGCCGGCCTCGAAGTGCTCGACGCGGTCGCCGCGCGCGACGGTGGCTTCACGCTGAAGGTGGACCACTACGACTGGGGCTCCGACTACTACCGCAAGCACGGCCGCTTCATGCCGGCCGATGCGCTGGCCTGGCTGCGCACCGCCGACGCGATCTATTTCGGCGCGGTCGGCGACCCCAACATCCCGGACCATGTCACGCTGTGGGGGTTGCGGCTGCCGATCTGCCAGGGCCTCGACCAATACGCCAATGTCCGCCCCACGCGCATCCTGCCCGGCGTCACCAGCCCGCTGCGCGACATCGGTTCCGGCGACCTGGACTGGGTGATCGTGCGGGAGAACTCCGAAGGCGAATACGCCGGCCAGGGCGGGCGCACGCATCGCGGTTTTCCGGAGGAGGTGGCAACCGAGGTGGCGATCTTCACCCGCCGTGGCGTCGAGCGGATCATGCGCTACGCCTTCGCGTTGGCCGACCGCCGTCCGGCAAAGCACCTGACCGTGGTGACGAAATCCAACGCGCAGCGCCACGGCATGGTGTTCTGGGACGAGATGGCGGCGCTGGTGTCGCGCGACTTCCCTGACGTGGCGTGGGAGCGCGAGCTGGTGGATGCGATGACCACGCGCATGGTGCGCAAGCCGCAGTCCATTGACACGGTGGTGGCGACCAACCTGCACGCCGACATCCTGTCCGATCTGGCGGCGGCGCTGGCCGGATCGCTGGGCATCGCGCCGACCGGCAATATCGACCCGGAGCGGCGGTCGCCATCGATGTTCGAACCGATCCATGGCAGCGCGTTCGACATTACCGGCAAGGGCATCGCCAACCCGGTGGCGACGTTCTGGACCGGGGCGATGATGCTGGACCATCTCGGCGAGGCGGGGGCGGCGGCGCTGCTGATGCGCGCGGTGGAGCAGGTGTGCGCGGCGGGGGTCATGACGCCGGATCTGGGAGGCAAGGCGACGACGGTGGAGGTGACCCGGGCGGTGTGCGACGCGGTGCGGGGGATGAATCGCTGAGCTGAAGGCGTCGCGCTCCTCCCGGGGGTCTGCGGTGGCAACCCCCGCGACGGCAGAGCCGGGTCGGATTTTCGTTGCGATAATGCCTCGGCGGGATGACACTGCGCGCCGTTCAGGGGGCATCGGAGCATGGCACGCGAGTTCGGCGGCGGCAGTGTCTTCAACGGTCCATCCCCGTCCAGCGATGGGACCATCGTCAATCGCATTGTCACGGACTACGTGATACCGGCATCCGGCCGACCGCGACGCGTGCTGGATGTCGGGGGGACTGCCAAAGGGTTCCGCGCGAACGCGGACCTGCCGGAGGGGACCGAACTCGTGGTCGTCAACCCGACCGGGCCGCCGGACGCCCAATACAAGGACATCAAGGAGATCCCAGCCAACGATCCCGGGTTTGACTTCGCCATGCTGTTCGGCGTGCTGATGTACGGCGATCGCTCGACGATGGTTGGGCTGTTGCGCGAGATCCGCCGCCGGCTTCGCGGCACGCACTCCACATTGCTGGTGGCCGAACCCGATCCCGTCTCCCTGGCGGGCTTTCCGGATGCGGTACTGAAGTTCACTTTTGGCAGCCTGGCGAGGATGGCAGGTCAAGGCTCGTGGAAGGCGAGGTTCCACATCTATTCCAGAGCCGATGCCCAGGCGATGTTGTTCGAGGCAGGCTTCGGAATTGTGGAACGGCGCGAGGACCTCAATCCAAAGCTGCTGGGCCCAATTCCCCGGTTGCCCGTCTATTACGTGCTCGCTGCGAGCATCTGACCCGGGCGGGCATCGCCACCGATCCGCTGCGCGATTGCGCGGCGGATTCCAGGGACGCGGGCTCTCGGCCGCGGCGCCTGGCGATACGGATCAGGCGGTCCGGCACTCGCATCAGGCGTGGCATCACACGGTTGTTACGGTTCTCTCGCCCGACGAGGCTGAGTTCGTGCGTTTGTGAAACCAACGCGGGATATCGGTGGATTACGTTTCCTGCCGTCGGAAACCTCCCCGGTTCCGGCGACCCAGACGATCCTCGGCCCCGGGCCATCGGTTCCGGGGCCGCCTTTTTGCCATGCGGCTGAGCGTCCTTGTCGCGGTATCGTAACAATGGTCCGCATCCAAGCAGGCAAGGACCTCACCAGACTTCCCGCCGGATATGACTCTCATCGATTCCCGGGGACCGTCATGCGTCCGGCTGGCGACCCAGCGGGCAGGGAAAGCACGCTGCTTCATCGCCGCTGATGTCTTCATGAAGAATTGATTGTGCATCCATACGCAATCGGTGCGACGCGTCCGTCACCAACCGACGGGGAGGCGTGGCAGCCGATGCCGGACTACGCTGCGATCGCGAAGAAATACGCCGAACTTGCCGCTCGCGCCACCGATCCCGAGATCGCCGAAGCCTACCGCAA
>Ga0181530_10000848_pt1 | contig 39491 bp, 49 predicted proteins | sample PEATcosm2014_Bin_42_FD_119769 | JGI IMG/M metagenome (GOLD analysis project Ga0181530, IMG submission 119769) | Peatland microbial communities from MTU Mesocosm Facility, Houghton, MI, USA - PEATcosm2014_Bin10_60_metaG | ecosystem: Environmental > Terrestrial > Soil > Wetlands > Peat | place...
ACGTGCTTCGCGAGTGCCTGAACCCTACGAATTGAATCCGGCATGGTGGGGACGCGGGGACGGCATCCTGCCGCTCACCGACGCCTAACGGCCCTCCTGGCCTCCCCGGCCCCTGCGGCATCCCGCCGCCGGCCGGTAACGCCGCCCGTCCCTGGCCGGCGGCGCGGTGGGGCATCCTGCCCGCCTGTTGTCGGCCGCCCGTCCGGGGACGGCCTAGCGGCCATCCAGGCCCGTTGTCCGCGGCCGTCGTGGCCGCGGTGCACGCGCCCTCCATCCACGCGATGAAAAAGGGGATAATCTCAGCGGCAATCGGACCTATCGCCTTTTCTCGCCCGCCCGCGTTCTCTCCCGCCGGCGCCGCGAAACCTTCCAAGCAGCATTTGCCAACCGCTGAAACGAAAGGAGGGCCTGGCGTGCGTCACCACGCCAGACCCTCTAGGTAAGTTGCCCCGGAAGGGCAACGCCAATTCTATGATCTTAGATGCGCTTGTGCGAATTTTGTTCGGGGCGTCCTGAAATCTAGTGAACTCCATAGATTCGAAGTTCGTCTATACGACTAGAAGCACGCGCTCCTCTGTACGCCGTACGCCGCTGAACCGCCCAGTGTTCGGAAGACTCTGGTGAAACTGCCGATCCGGACCCTTATACGAGGACTACCAAACAACAGAGAAGAGGACTACCTGGCTGCGTCACCATGCCAGATAGATGTTTGCGATCGACTTCAGGCCCTCTAGGTAAGTTGTCATCGGGAGGATTGCACAATGCAGACCAAAAGCGGCCCCCGTAAGGGGCCGAATTCCGTGGTGTGCGCCGCTGTTCCATCTGCGCCGACTGCGGTTGGTTCATCCGCACCTAAGCGTAAGGCTCAAAAGCCGGTTCCCGACGCTCCCTCGCAGGTCTCTGACTCCGCGCTCGAAGTTAGCGGCCGTCTGCGACTGAACGGCAAGCACATCGCGGCAATTGGCGGCGCCATCGCGGCCATGACCTGGCTTTGGCTCACCCGTTAACAAGCATTCTCGGGCGACTCCCGCGGGCGCAGCCCCCAGCGCCGGCCTCGGGGCCCGCTGCCGAGCTGGCGATCGCCGCAGCGTTGGTCGCGGCGCCGCCGGCCCCCGCGGTCGTCACACCCGCCCCTCCCCCACCTGCCGCTGCGGTGCCGGCTGCTCGGTCTTTCGCTCGGCCTGCGGGGACGCTGCCGGTTCTCGCCGCCGCTCCGCCGCCGACACTAACGCGTCGCGGATCTCCGCTCGCCGTTCCTCGGGCGTCGACCGGCCCGCCTCGACGGCGGTGCGGACGCCGTCGATGGAGTAGGACGCGAGCAGGAATCCAGCGGCCAAAACAAAACACGTCGGGGCGCCGCCGTACGGGACCAGCTCCTCCCCGAGACGGCGGATCAGATCATAAGTCGGATCGTGGACGCGACCCATGAGCTCGTCGGTGGCCTTGGACTGCGACTCGCTCCGCCGCCGGTCGGTCTGCGCGAACGGCACGATAACTGTCCAGATTCCGGAACCAGCGAGACATAGCCACAGTACGCCGCGCAGGATTTTGACCGGCATCACTCACCCCCTTTCGCCCGCGCCGTCGGCTTGGTCGGCAGGCACGCGACGATGAGGACGCCGATCGGGCCGAAGAGGAGGCCGAACCAGCAGCCTTCGGTTGCGGACCGGCCCTTCTCTAATGCGACGTAGGCACCGGCGCAACAGCACACAATCCAGTAGACCACGAGCAGCAACCCAACCATCACCCACCGCCTTTCCTGGTCTCACGTACCGCACGGAGATCGAGACCCATGGGTCGGGCCGACGTTGCCCAGCGCTTCCACCCGATCGGCGCACGGCGCACCAAAGCTCTCGGCGGAAGATATCAAAGAGATCCGCCGATTGCGATTGGCGCGAGTGAACGCGTTTCCTATCCCCTGCCCCCCTGCCCTGCCCCGCCGCTCGACCGCATCGAGCAACCGGCGAACGACCCTGGAAAATAAGGGTGCAAGCGATCTGCATCGTACGATACAACGGCTGGAAATCGGGGAACCTCGAATTCCGCTTTTCGCGGCGCCGCCAATTTCGGTTCCTTTCCATTTCAGGAACCCGGAATTCCGCCTTTCGGGGTTATCCATATTCGGGGTTCCGGGAATTTCAGGCCCCTTCACTTCCAGGAACCCCGTTTTCCGGTTTTCGCGGTCCCTCTGATTTCAGGGCTCAATGAATTCCAGGTACCTCGAAAATCGGAATTTGATAGCCCAGGGAAATCCGGATTCGAGGCACTCAAGATTCGGCGCACCTTGAGCCGACCCTACAAGGGGAAACCAGAGTAGGGGGACCGACCGTGCGAACGATCGCAGCATTGTCACTCAAGGGCGGCGTCGGAAAGACGACCCTTGCTGTCAACCTGGCGGTTGGCTTAGCCGCCCGCTTGCCAAAACGGAAACGGCTTCTGCTGGTCGACGCCGACCCGCAAGCCAACGCCACTCTGACCATGCTTGATGGTCAAGAACCGGACGAGCCGACACTGGGTGAGGTCTTGCAGGGAGACGTAGCGGCAGGGGATGCCATTCGGCCAAGCCGCGTCGACAAGATCGATCTACTCCCTGCGGCCTATACCCTCGCTGATGTCCCTACAACCCTGGCGGATGTCATGGGCAGGGAGCGCCGGCTGCGGGTGGCCCTGGAGTCCGTAGAGAGCGATTACGAGTTGTGTCTGATCGACTCGCCGCCGCAACTGACTCTGCTTTCCATCAACGTTTTAGAGGCCGCCACTCATGGCGTCCTAGTGCCGGCAGATTCCTCGCTCTATTCGGCGGTCGGCATTTCAAAATTAGAGGACACTGTCGCCCAAGTCCGCCGGTTCCTCAGCAATGATTCACTTCGAATCATCGGCATTGTGCTCTGCAAGGCCGGAACTACCAAGGCCGCAAAAGACCTTGAGCGAGCCCTTCGGAAGGGATACCGCGAAATGGTATTCCAGACCGTGATACCGGCAAGCGTGAAGGTGGATGAGGCGATCGCTAGGAACCGTAGCGTCCTCGAATGGGCGCCATCCAGCCCGGTCGCCAAGGCGTTCGACAAGCTTGTTACGGAGGTCCTGGCACATGGCCGCGACAAGAGGAATGCCCGCGCTCGACATCATGCAGAAGACGCAGCTTGACACCGACCAGGCCGATGGCAATCAGGGCAGGGGGGCCAAACCGGCGAAGCGTCGCGGCCGGCCCCGGGATCCGGACAAGGCCAAGAAGGGGTCCGGCCACAAGCTGACACTTCCACCCGACGTCTTTCGGCTGCTCACGCTCAACTCGATCGAGCAAGGCCGAAGTATGTCGGCGATCGCGGCCGAGATCCTCGAGGAGCACCTACCCCGTCTCTGGATTGCTGGCCCCCGCGGTCCCCAATCCACGACCGAGGAATGACCAAGCCGACCCTCGTTTGAGCGCGTTACTTAGGCCGACCTGGCTTGTGAAGATCGCGCGACCACCCGCCGAGCCGGTGGCGATCGCCCCCGTTTTGACCCCCCAACCCGCACCCCGGCGAGCGTAAGAAAGCAATGCTCAATGTTCGGACTCTATGTCCTGACAACGTTCCGGCGGCCCACTCCGGATGCGACGCTTTGACCACGCATCTGCCGCCGCCCCATCCACGCCGAACAAAATTCGCCGCGACACACTTGACCCCCTGACGCTCCCAGATAAGAATGACCGTGGGCGACTCATGCAGGGCTCATCATGTTATGTAAAAAGTAGTAACACTTATCTTTTTTTTAGATTCTGCGTTACGAAATTCCTTTCCTGGCTACAAAGTGGAGAAAAATATAAAAGAAAGGAGATGTGTCTCCACCCAATCTACCTAGATAGCCCAGCGTGCCAGTCGCTCAATCAGTGTTTTGTAAGCTTCCATGATTGACATCAAATGAAAGGACAAAGTTGTGATTACCACAACAGTGATTCACAGTCATGTTGCCGTATACCTCCTAGTTAACGGGAACGGTTCTCCCACCAGGAGAATTACACTGCCGAAGCTTCAGCACTTCTTAGGAAAGATCGATGGGAATGATGGTAACTGGATGTTCAACAGCGAGTTCCTGTCGCCCACATTTCACAGGGGCGATTTCGACGTCATGGTCGATGTATTTGAGGAACTGGGGCTAGTTGCTAGCAGGGACCACGGGAGAACTAAGTTCGTGAAGGACGCCAAAGCAAAGTTCACGCGCGGTTTTAATGACTCTCTACTAGGACTTGCGCTCCCGGAATAACAAACCCTCGCATGTCAGAACGTGGCGTGCCGATCGGCGCAACGCGCCGACCGGCATTTCGCCCATAACCGCACCATTCTAAAAGCGAAGGCTGTCTCACCCAACGATCGGATGCATGGGGCGCAGATCGTCCCACGTTCGGACTTCCAATGCGACGCTCTGTGAACGGACCCACCAACCCCAACCCTCACGAAAACCGGCTGCGGGGGCGGCGCGCCCCTACGGACCGGCTCGCTCAGCCGCCTCACCCCGCCGTTCCCGACCAGGCCGTAACCGAGGAAGGGTGGCATCGTGCCGCCTCGCCGCCAGTTATCGGCCGCCCGTCCGGGGACGGCCTAGGGGCCATCCAGGCCGCTGGTAAATCCAGATCAGTTGATATTTGTTTAATTCTCCCTCAAGGACAGCCGCCCTGTCCGAGGTCCTTTCCGGCGAAACCGCCGACCGGCACGCGAACCTGCGGCCGACGTCATCGTTTCCTCACAGGTGTCCGATCAGCGAATAGCTTCTGGTAAAGTTCTTTGAGACGCGTTTCGCGCTCCTGTGCCGCGGCCTTGAGCGCCGGCGCCATCGCCGCGTCCGGGTCCACGGTGAATCGCTCGGCCAGAAGGCGCTGGTATTCTTCGACGTCGGCGGGAGCTACGTGCGGGCGATCGAGCAGGTCTTTGACCGTTTCGGGCTTCAACGGTTCCATGGCTTATCTCCTTCAGTAGCGGGAAATCTTCGCCCGCAGACGATCCGCAAGAAATCTCCGAGTGATGGCGTCGTGCCGGCAAGCCTCTGGACCTCCCTTGGCCTTCCAATAGTCGTCCATCACAGCCGGATTCGCCGGATCAAGCAATGAGCAATGATAGGACTGCCAGCCCACAGGATAGCCGAGGCTGTCCCGCGACGGGTCGGCGACGATGGCCTCTCCATTGTATGTCGCGAAATCGTGCGGGATCGGCCGTCCTTGCCGGTTGTTGAGCCCCTCTCTGCTGTCGACGTAGAGGTCTACCACCATGCCGTTCGTGTAGCTCGAAAGCGCGTGTCCGAGCTCGTGGAGAGCTGTCAGGGAGGTGCTGGTCACGGGCAGGGCGACGGTGCCAGGGATCAAGTGGTGGTACCGGTGGACTAGGCTCACGCCATTAAGCGTGAAGGGAACGCCGCCCTGCGCATCGTCATCAGACATGAACCAGGCGCTCGCTCTCGTGTGCGTGGCCGACGCCGTGACCGCATAGGCGATATCGGCGGAGAGCTCGAACCTCGCCAAAAAGGGGGCGAACACCGTCCGGCGGGCGACGGCGATGTTGCTGACGTCGTCTTGCGCGACCAGTGCGTTGGCATCCTGCGCCGGCAGCCCGTCAACGAAGAGTGACACCAGCCTAATGTACGGCCCGATCGTCGGGTCGGCTAGGAAGGTTTCCGCCTGGCCGGGCAGGTCGCCAAACAGCGACTCGTTGATATACGCGACGCATCCGTCGAAGTTTGCCTCGTTGTTGGTGATCGAGTCGACCGCGAAAGTACCGGAATGCCAGGGCGTTTCCAGGGCCGGATTCGAAACGATAACGATCGTGAACGCGTTGGGCTTCGATGTGTCCCCCTCGCGGATCACTTTGACAGTGGGGGTTGCGGTTACGTTCGACATAGGACCCTCCCCCATCTTCAGTCCTGCCCGAACAGTTTCACTGACTGCTCGATCGTCTTCAACTTCCGGTACACGGTCCGCTTGGACATCTTCAACGCCTTGACCATCTCATCGACACTGGACCCTTCCAGGCACAGCGACAGCACGGCCTGTTCCTCAAAGCTGAGTTGCTCCCGCAACTCCGCCTCTAAAACTCTCATCGCCTTCTCCGGCTCCTGCCCGGGCGCGACTTGCCCTTCGATGAGGCCTGCTGGCACGTGGGCCGCCCGCCTTCGAACTTCCCGGGCAATTCTGTGCCGAACGGCGTCCGCCGTGTTGTCCAGGATCTTCAGAAATGGCTCGCCGGGCTGGCGACGCCCGAGACGGTCGGCCATCTCCGAGGCCACGAGAGACACAAATTCCTCGACGCCAGGCCAGTCGGCCAGGAGCCGGCCGCCGCGGACGTTGTGTCGTAGGAGAAAGCGAGCTGCCTTCGCAGTTACGTCTGGATCGTCCGTCCTCGGGTCTGTACCGGTTTTCTCGGCATACACCATGAGCAGCCATTCGACGTACTCATCGATCACAGATCCGTCCCCTTCTGGCGGTGTGGCCGCGTCACCAGGGTCGGCGTTGTTGGCGCGTCTCCCGGTCCAAGTCTTGGCGGTCGGGGGTGTAAGCCTCGAGCCAGAGGAATGTGGCCGTCCCCTCGTCAGGGTTAACATCGTACAACACCCACACTTCCACGGGGACGCTCCCATCGAGTCCGCCGAAAACACGATAGTTCAGGCGTTGCTGGTGGGCATGCGGATATGCGGATATGCGCTTTTTCAAGGCGTCTATATCGTTGCTGTGCAACCGGAGGAACCTACCCAGATCATCGATCCATGACGAGTCGGACGAGGCCGAGTCAAGTTCGAGCTTGGCGAGCACCTCCTCGACCGAGAGCTCGCCCGGGCCGGTCATCGGGCGTTGGGGACGGTGGGCCTCGTCGGCAATCTGTCGACACCACCCATCCACCTGCTCTCGGATCTGGTAAGTTTGCCCGATGTACTTGAAATCGCCCTCGGCGGAGGAGATGATTTGTCGCCTCGACATCGGTGATGCTCCGGATCCGTGGCCGCGCGAATGGGCGTCCGGACACGAGCGGGGACTTCTCCTAGCCCGATCGTGCTCCCTCACATACTCAGGGACACCTGGATCCGGAATTGTGCCAACGTGGACCGTTTCGCTCAGGCCGCGCTGGCGGCGCAGCCAGGCGGACCGGGGCGCGGCAGCATACCGGCCCGGTCCTCACCTCACTCCCACTCTTTCGGCTCTTCATCTAACCGCTTGATCAGCTCCTTGAAGACGGAAGGGTCGGCCACCCACTTCCGCGCCGCGCGCAAGGCCAGCACTTCCTTGCTGACGCTCGGTGGGAACATCGTGGCGACGATTTCGTGATCTCGGACCGCCTGAACGACCGTCGCCCCCTTGTCAAACTGCGAATTGACGGCCGCGAGAAATTCGGAAGTGTTGGGGTAATTCGCCACGGAAAGCAGCGCCATTGTTATAATCTCCTGTAGACATGGTCAATTTATACATCTTTTTTCATATCGGGGGGGCGACGCCTCCGGAAAGACACTCTACCTCCCTCCGAGGAGGGACTCGTGAGACGCCTTCATACAAGGTCCTTTCACCTTGGCTAGGGGATTCGGCCTTTCCGAGTCCGCCAATGCTCAGTTCATCGACCGCGGGGCGCCGTGCAACTCCCTCCAAGGAGGAACTCCGGGGGCAGCAGGAATCGGTTTTTGAGCCTTGCGCTTGGGCGCGGATGAAGCAACCACGGTCGGCTCGGATGAGACAGCGGCGCACACCGCGGAACTCGGCCCCTTACTGGGGCGACTTTTCTTAGCCATGGTCTGGTCCTACCCTCCCAGGGACTTAGTCGTTGGAGGCTCTTTGGGAATCCTGAAAAAAAGGGAAACTGGAGGGGCGTCCGGCCACCGCAGAGGCACTCCTCTCCGTCCGATCGTCCCTCACTTACTTTAGGGACGCCTAGGCCCGCGATTTTGCCAGCGAGAGGGTCGGGGCGGAAGGACCTGTGGACGGGAAGGCAGGGCCATGTCCTGAAGGCTGAGGTCAAGCCTACGTGGTAACCGCTCGCTGGCTAGAGAGTTACGAGCATCGGAGGCCTCCAAGGACGGCTGGGAGTCCTTCCCCGCAGGGTGGTCCCGGGGCCGTCAGGACTGCCCCCCTCGGAGGCGTGTCCTCAGACGGGGTCGCCCTACCCCGATGGACTCCAAGGACGGGTGAGCGCCCCTCGCCCGGGCCGGCCCAGCTACCGCGTAAAAAAAGACCCCAGCGCCCCCACCGCCGTCACACCAACATAAGCCCCCAGTGCACGCACCGGCCGCGACCGGCAGCCACTACTCGCCCGACCACAGCCGCCCACCCCAGCCACCTGGCCGCGCCGGCAGCGCCGGCGGAACCGGCCCACCGACCATCCCAAGCCGAAGCGCAAGGTCCTCAGCCGCCTTCCGCAGCTTCTCCAGCGACCCCACCGCACCATCGGCCGCCGCTGCCGTCGCCGCACCGCCACTATAACCACCCGCCGCCGAGGCCGTAACGGCCGCCGGCTTCATCGGGACCTCGCCCGCTGCCAGACCACCAAGCAGCCCAGGCGGTCGCCCGGCCATCACATCGAGCCAAACCCGGTCGGCACTACTACCCGCCGACGCAAGCCCCTCACGCGCCATCTTTGGATCCACAACCCGCCCGTGCCCGATATTAACGCCCTTCCACTGCTGCCGCTCCTCCCAGAGCTCCGCCTGCCGCCGCACGATCTCATCACGCCAGCGCACGCCCTTCAACCCGACGAGCTCCGCCGCCTCGCCGTCGGCCGGGCCCACGGGCAACAGCCGATCGCCCTGCCGCTCCGGGACTGCCCCGCGCTCGAGGTCCGCCCGAGGCCGGCGCCGGCGATCCCGTGCCGCGGCCTCCGCGGCGGCCGCCTCCACCGCCGCCTGGCCTCGCCGCGGCGGCGCCGGCCGCTCATCGGGCGGTACATAATCCGACCCGCGCATCGGTAGCTCATCGATCGACCTCATCGGCAGGTCCGCGGCCGAAAGCCCACCCAAGAGCCCAGGCGCCTGCCCGGCCAAAACGTCCAGCCAAACGCGATTCGCCGCTTCCCGTCGAGCGGGATCACCCTGACCAGGATCCACACGGCCGGCGACTACCGGCGCGCCGCCACCTGTCGGCACAACCCGAACCTCGACACGCCCGCTCCGACCTGCGCCACGCTCCGCCTCGGCCGCGAAATACCGCCGCCGAAAACTCGGCGTCACCCTGGCCCACGGGTCATCCACCCGACCAGCCGCCTCCCGCGCCAACTCCTTCCGCGCCGCCCGCTCGATGCCCTCGACCCGCGACCGCTCCGCATCCAGCGACGCACGCAGCGACCCCGGCCGCTGCAGCTCGAGCAACCGATCGAGCCCAGCATCAATCCCGCCCCGCAGCGGGTTCCAGACGCCCGACTCGACCCGCTTGAGCTGCACCTCAATCTTGCCGACGTTCGCCCGCGCCTCGGCCAACTGCGACGCGTACTCACCCGAGTAATCCGCCGGCAGCGGCTCCAAACGCTCCACTCCCTCGGCCGCCTCAACGCCGCCACCGGGCAATCCACCGGAAGCCTCGCCGCCAACGGCGGCCGCCACGGCACGGCCCACATCGCCAACGCGCCAACCACCAGAACCCGCCGCTGCAGCGCGCTCGACCGACCGACGAACCTCCGCACCGCGAGCAGCCGACACGGCAGCCCTCGACCGCCCAGGCTCATCATGCCGGGCAACCGACGCGGCCGCGGCATGCGCTCGCGCAGTCGTCGGGTCTGGCCGGACAGGCAAGCCCCCACCAACCACCGTCGGCCGACCAACCTGGCCATCACCCGAGGCAACCCGCTCGATCGACGACCGAACCGCGGCGGCCCGCCGATCCGCCGGCGAAGGCCCCACTCCACCGCCGGCCTGGCCGCCGGCGAGCAGCTCCACTAACCCCCAAATTCGCGCCTGCTCGCCTGGCGGCAACGACGCTAGCCAACCTGGACCGCCACCGCCCCCCGGCTCACCAGCCGGCTCGGCCGCCACCTGATGCTCCCACACACCAACCTCGCGACCCCAGCCCTTGCGCCTGCGAACCGCCTCGCCCATCACACACCTCCCTCACCTAAGACCAACGTCCACAAAACGACCCCCGCCAAAAACGCCGGACCTGCCCGCAATAGCCTGCCCCTCGACGCTGGGACGGCATCCTGCCGCCCGCCGACGCATAACGGCCCTCCTGGCCTCCCCGGCCGCTGCGGCATCCCGCCGCCGGCCGGCAACGCCGTCCTTCCTGGCCGGCGGCGTGGTGGGGCATCCTGCCCACCAGTTGTCGGCCGCCCGTCCGGGGACGGCCTAGGGGCCATCCCGGCCCGTTGTCCGCGGCCATCCGCGCCGCGGCGCAGGGCCAGGCCCGCCTGGACGAGGCCGAGGCACCCGGGGCCATCACCCCCGCACCTCCCACACCTCCGTCCGCATCCGGCGCTGCAGACCTCAATCGGTTGCCTCAAGCTGCCGATCACTTCCGCTTCAACCCGAACGGAACACTCACGTCCCTCCGCGGATCCCTGGCGTCCGCCTCGCGCTCCTGGCGAACCCTCTGGGCATTCACCAGCCACTGCTCACCAAGATTTTTCGGATTAGCGAGCGGATCCGCCTGCGGAGCGCCCGCAGCGGAGTTTCCGGCCCGGCTTCACCGCTTGTGGCGTGTTCACCGGCAGGCGGCTCCATGACCTCGGTGCGATCCAACGGCTGTCGACGCACCTGCACGCGGAAGCGGTGCTCACCCCAGCCGAGCCAACGCACGATGACTGGCTCGGCATAGTGGTCCGTCATCATTTCCAGGACCGCTTTTACAGCCCAGTCGTCTGGCTCGAGGATCCGCGGCCGACCGCGCTCGTACTCTGCCTCAGCACAGACGGAACAATAGTTGCCGACCTGCTCAAACTCAAAGGTATGGGCATTGATCAGGTACAGGCTCCATCTTGCACGGCCCTCAATCAGGGCAGAACAGTGTTCGCAAGGCCAGAGATCACCACTCATCACTCAGTTGTCTCCGTTGCGGCCAGGCCGGCTCGAGCCGTCACGGCCCCGACACCAGAACCGTGCTCACTACTACATTCGCGACGCGTGAATCGTGCGAAGCTGCGGTTGAATCCGCCGTCCCTCGGGGAACACGTCGCGGATCCCGCCCCGCAGCGCGTCCATGAGGTCCTCATGTGGGTGGAGAGTCTCGGCCGGATAGTCGAGGATCATTCCGCCCCGCTTCGCCCGGCTGTAACCCTGGAACGCCGCGATCAAGTGCGTACAACGCGGATGGATGATCAGGCAGCCCGTGTCGAGCAGGATCTCGATCTGGTCGAGCCCGTCGACCACCGGATGGACCGGCCAGCGCCCCAGGACCCGCGCTCCAAAGATCCGCTCGTATTCCGAGTAGGCCGCCGGACCGATTCCCGTGCGGGCACTCGCGGCCGGGTCGAGGCGCACCACGTCGAGCCGCCCATGGGCCAGCTCGTCGGCCCTGGCCTTGACCGCCGCGGCCGTCGCCGCGGAGTACGAGCCCGACGAGTAAAAGTCACCGAACACGACGACCCGCCGCCGCTCATTGATCGTCCTGACCTGAAAGAGCACGGCGCCGGTGTGCTGGCTTGTCCCGCAGTCGATCGCCAACCGAACTGGCAGCGCCGGGTGAAAGGCCGCCTCCTCCGTCACATGCTTCGCCCGGTCGAAGCTGGCGAACCACTGGCCCTCGACGATCTCGAGCAGCTCGGCATAGAGCTCTTGCCGCCCCAGCCGCGTTCCCTCGAACATCACCGTGATCTGCGCGAAGAACTGCGGGGCAAGATGGGCGCGGTTTTCGTAAGTCGTACCACCGGTCCTGGCGACCGTCGGATCCTCGACCAGCCGTTTCAGGAGCTGGGTCGCGCGCGGAGTCGTCGTGACGCAGACACGGGAATTCGCGCCGAGACGAAGGCCCAGCCAAAGCATGTCGTACGCGGCCGGGTACCGCCAGGCTGCGACCTCATCGCACCACGCCGCGTCATGCTGAGGGCCTCGCAGCCGGTCCGGCTCGTCGGCACTATAGGTCGTGGCGATCGCCCCGTTGGGCCAGGTCAACCGACGCTTCGAGGGCTCGTAACGCGGCCGACACCAGGGCGGACTGACGGCCAGGAGACCCGACTCCCCCTCGACCATGACGTCGCGGACGTCGGCCGCCGTCGGCGCCACGAGGGCGAGGCGCCGGGCCTGTCTCGCCTCGACCAAGCTTCGCACCCACTCGGCGCCGCACCTGGTCTTGCCCCACCCGCGGCCGGCGAGCGCCAGCCAGGTCCGCCAACCGCCCTCTGGGGGACGTTGAGCCAGGCGCGCTCGAGGATGCCGCTGGCACTCCCCGGCGACAACCCCGCAAGGGCAATCCACGCCGTACCAGTCCCAAAGGGTCCGATCGTGCGTCTCGGCCCCGGCGGTGCCAAGCAGCTTTTCAATTCGAGCTACCCGCGCCGCCTGCCCGCTCATGAAGCTGTTTCTCAATGTCGGTTATCCGTTTGTCGAGCCCGGCGTAGTCGGACATGACCATGAGATCGGCCACGACGGCTCGAGCCGCCTGCAGCCGAACGCTGTCACTGCTACCCCTCGTGACCAGCCTGACGATCTCCGCGACCGCCGTGGTCACATGTCGCGACATCTGGCCCAAAGCCCGGTCGAAAAAGCGACGACGGAACTCATCGACCTGGGCCCTAAACTCGGGGCGACGATGCCACTCATAGGCCGTTCGGAGCGGGATGTTATTGGCCTTTGCCCAAGCGGCCACGGACTTGCCGGAGGCCACGGACAAGGCGAGCGAGCTACGCAGCGCGCGCGGGTGCGGTCCAGGCATAGCTGTAAAACCTTGCAGTCAGACGCGAATGGACGCAAGTCAGTCGCCGGCGTCATCGTATCGGCCCAGGCCGATCGAACTCCGGCATCCCGGACTCGGTATAAATGCGACGACCGACGGTGGGAGGCCGGCCGGCGCAAGGAGCGAGATAGGAAAAAAGAAGTGCGAGAGAGTTCAGCAGGGCGCCGAGGCACACCTCCTTCGCAACCGCGAGCACACCTCATCCTGGCGATCCACGAGTGCCGCCAAATGAGCCTCGTGGATCAGCAGGAGATTACCCGGAAAGCCGTCTCCGCTCAGAGCGAGGATCGGCACCGTGCCGCCGGGGACACGTTCGTTGCACCGCCGCCAGCGTTCCATCAGTTCAGGTGCCTTCTGTCGTTGGATGCGTATAGCCATACTTTTCACTTCCTCTCCCACAAGTCGAACTCGTGGTCGAACGCCGCTTTCCACTCTCGAAAATCGCCTCCATAACCAGACAATCGCGCCTGAAGCTCCGAAACGCCCCGGATTGTCCTGAAGGCGGCTCGGTTTTCCTGGGTGCGTCTGGTGCCGAGCACGCCCGCGATCCAATTGATCAACATCGAGCGCATGACCTCAGCAGCGAACTCTACGTCTTCGTTCCGGCCTTTTTTCCTGACCTCGCCCAGAAGCTGCTGCACCCAGCGTTCGCTGCGGCCAAACACGGCGGCCAACGTCGGAACCGTGTAATCGCGATGGTGCGCGATCAGTTTTCGATGCAGGTGCCTGGTGATAAGCCTGCGAAGGTTCCCTTCTTGGCTCTGCGTCGCCTTCTCGTCGCGAAATTTCTTCCCTTGCGCAAACGCGGCCTGTTCCGGAACACATGTCGGACCTGGCCGGCTCCGAAGCCGACTCCCCCGCATGCGTGATCGCCGCCCGCCACCGCGGGGACTTGCTCTGTCGTACTTCCGGCGGAGCGGGTGTGTTTCCTCGCGCATACGTCCTATCCTATGTCGTATCCTAGGGGCAACGGCGCACCCGGCGCCGCCGAGCAGGCCGCAACACTCGGCCGGTCAACCGATTGCACGGCGCTGCAACCGCGCAGCAAGTCTGCACCACGAGAGCACGCCTGCAGGCAGCGGCGTTCCGCGTCGACAGCCTGCGACCGTCACGACCGTTGCGACCATCGCAACCGGCCAGCAAGTCCCTCGCCCCCAAGGCCGCCGGCGGCCCGGGCGCCCGCGCCCCGCCCCGGCCGTGCGCCTCGACGCCGGCCGGCACCCTGCCAGCCACCGACGCCGAGCGGCCATCCTGGCCTTCCCGCCGGCTGCCGCCTCCCGCGGCACGGCGGCAACCGCCGGCATCCACGCCGGCTTCGAGGCGGGGTATCCTCCCCGGTAGTTGACGGCCTCCATCCTGGCGGCCTAGTGGCCATCCCGGCCAGTTGGCCGCGGCCGTCCTGGCCGCGGGCTCGCCTGCCGCGCCCGGCGCCGCTCCGCTGGCCGGGGCCGCCGAACCGACACGATCGGCACGACCGGACCGAGGGCCGCGCGTCGAGCCGTGCCACCTGGCAATGCCAGGCCGGCCGATGTTGGACGCCGAACCGCGGAGATGGTAGTTTGTCCTCAGATGTTCGTCTGAGGACAAAAGGTAGTGCGATTATGCCGAGAAAACGACGGATAACGAGAGTAGGGCTAAGCGACGGGCCGCTCGAGGTCGACGGCTACGTGCGCGTATCCACCGAGGAACAAGCGCGCGAGGGACTGAGCCTCATCTTCCAGGAGGACCGCATACGGGCCTACTGTGGCCTCTACGACCTCCGCCTCGTGCGCATCGCCCGAGATGCCGGAGTTTCGGCCAAGACCCTCGAGCGCGACGGCCTGGCGGCCGTGCTCGACGATCTGAGACAGGGGCGCGTCGATGGCGTTGTCATCCTGAAACTCGATCGGTTGACCCGCCGGCTGCGGGACTGGTCGGATCTCATCGACGAGTTCTTCAGCGATAAGGCCGGCCGCCGCCTTTTCTCGGTCAATGATTCGATCGACACCCGCAGCCCGTCCGGCCGCATGGTGCTCAACATGATCATGACGGTTGCACAGTGGGAACGGGAGGAGATCGCCTACCGAACCGCCACCGCCCTGCAGGGGAAGATCGCCCGCGGCGAGCGGTGCGGGCGGATCCGCTTTGGGTATCGGTTGGCGCCCGACGGACGAACGCTCATACCCAATCCCCGCGAGCAAGCGGCGATCGCCTTCATGCGTCAATGGGAAGCCCAAGGCAAAACCTACCGCGAGATGGCGGCGATGCTCGAGGAGCTGGGCATTGAAACCAAAGAGGCGGGATCGATTTGGCGACCTGGTGCAATTCACCGGATTCTTTCGAGGCCGATTGCATGACTAAGGTCAAGCGCGTGCTCGATCGTTTCTACCCGGACCGAACCCGGCCGCCCCGCCTCCGGGGCCCGATCGCCTGACTGGAGCGCCAGCGCGTATCCATGCAAGAGCCCAGGCTGAACTGAACCACCACCGGGACCCCCGCCCGGTTTCGATTCCGTGCTGCGCTCCAGACACCCCAATCGTGCTCCGCGATAACGGCCCTTGCTCTGATGATCGTGATTTGCGATCATTCTTTCGGGTAAGCGATCCTACGGCCGATAGGTGTTCTGTGCGCGCGATCTCTCGTAGCACGCTCAGGCGATTCTGGGAGTCCCGAACATCCGACGCCCAGATTGCCCGGCGAGATCTCACCGCCTGGCTCAAAGTCGCTAAGAATGCTGTTTGGGCTAACTTCGCTTCGCTCAAAGAGAGCTTCAGCGCAGCGGACCAAGTCGGAAACTGCGTCGTCTTCGATGTGGGAAACAACCGTTATCGGCTGATCGGACGCGTCCTCTATAGTCACCCACGGCGCCAAGGCAGAATCTACGTCCTGCGCGTCATGGATCACAAAGAGTACGACAAGGGAGACTGGATTGACGCCTGCGGATGCCACCGGCCGCCACCGAAAAAACCAACCATCCGGCAAGCGCTCCCGCAACGAAAAGCGGAGCCGCACGGACGGAAAAAGGGGAGATGAATGATGGCCACAAAGACACGAACATCCGCGCGAGCCGCCGGCAAGAAACTACGGCCCCTCGACCTCATCAAGTACCTTGAGCGGGTAAGCAGATTCCCGCTCGAGCCCATTCGCGATGAAGCCCATTTGATCGAGGCGCAAGCCGTGCTGGAGAAGCTGTTGCAAGAGGATCTCGATCGGGAAGGCGAGATGTACCTGGGCGCGCTGACTTGCCTTGTTGAGGCTTACGAGGACGAGCACGAGCCGCCCATCGACGCCTCTGCGGCGGATGTGCTCCGCGAATTGATGAGGGCGAACGGACTTACCCAAAGAGATCTCGAGGACAAAATCGGGATCTCGCAATCCACAATCTCTGCTGTCCTGAACGAAACCCGGTCGCTCACCAGCAAACAAGTGCTTGCACTTTCCAAGCACTTCAACGTTCAACCGGCCGCGTTCCTACCCTCCCGCCCCTAGCCGTAACAGACGGATGCCGCGGCCGCCGGCGACGAGCTCGACCTGGCGCGCGTCGAGCGGTCGGGTTCTTCCGCTGCGCCGCCGCCCCCGCCGGAGGATCCCGTGGAAACTGCGCGCCGGATCGGCTAAAACAGGCGAGAAAATGGGGGGAGTCGAGCTCATGGCCATCGAAGGGTACGCGATCGAAGAGCGCGGCAGCATTCTCGTCGACACGGTCCGGTCGACCGTCGGCGACGCGAAAGTCGCCGCGGCGCATACGAAGAAAATCAAGGGAGCCGACTGGCAAGCCCTGGTTCAAATGTTCCAGTGGCGAATCGTGCGAGTCGAGGTCCGCAAGATCGGCCCGGATCCCGCCCCGCCGCCGGCCCCGCTGCCGGCCGCCCTGGTCGTCGGGTCGGACCAGCGACCGATACGGCTCGCGCGGAAGAGATGAGCGTCAGTGGCGACCGGCCGTCGTCGGCTCGCCCGCCGGCTCGCTGAACGGAAGGAAGCCTTGCTTAGCTTCGAGGCTCGAATACAAGCCGATCTGGTCGGCAATGCCCGTGAAGCGCGTGCTCGATCGTTTCTACCCGGACCGACGACGGGATCCCCGTTCCCGCCCGGCCGCCGGTTGACATGCGCTCGAGGAGCTGGGCATTGACACCAAAGAGCCCGGCTCGATCTGGCGCCCGTGGTACTGAGCGCCTAAGAGGGACCCACTTACGGGCGATCTGAGCGCCTAAGATCGCGGTCGCTCCTCTACCGTAGGTTTTCGCAGCCTGGGGGCTCGGACCCCCTCCAGCGCGGCGACAACCTCGACCAGACGGGTTGTCAGCGACGCCAGCGGCCGCGGGCGACGCGCTCGAGTGGTGGCATCGTTACCAGCTCGCGGCGCCGGCCTCCGGGTCGCGGCGCCGATTGCGATCAATGCGCGCGGCCTCGACCCTCCGGGCTTGAGCAGCTCGTCAGGTCGAGGGGGTGGTTGCCAGCGGCCGCAACGTCGAGCGGTTCACCAGAACAGCCGGCAACGAACCTGACATGCGACCAGAGGGGCGGGTGCTGGCAAGCCTGATGGAAACGTCGACCGGCGGTCGCGGGCCTGATGGTGGCGTTTGGGGCCGGCGGGGCGGGATCTTGACCGGGGCCTCGGGTCAAGTTCGTTGTTTTTTTCTCTGTTGCTATCGGCAGCCCAACGGGGCCGGAGGCGGCACATTGCGTCAACAAAAACACCCCCGTGCACCCGGAATGCAATGGGGGTGTAAAAGGTTGATTTTTATTCGCCGGGCCGAACCAGACGGCGCCTAACCGACCTTGGACAGATCGTCGATGCCATTGCCGCCGGCCCACTCGCCGTTGTTCCGGACGGCGTTCGTCCAGATGACGCCGAAATCCCCGCGGGTTCCAGCGCTCTCATGGACGTTTCCGCCGAGGTTTCCGCCGAGGAGCTTGGAGTAGAAGGCACCCCCAGTGGAGTCCCCGGATACGAGCCCATTGCCGCCGAAGATCTGGCCCTGAACGTTGCCGCCGATCTTCTGCATGCCAGCGATGGAGCCGAAGACCGTGTTGCCATTGGTCCATCCGCCGTTGTTCTCGACACCAGTTACTCCGGAAACTTCGACATAACCGTAGTTCCTACCCACCTTGCTGGGGCATCCACCCGGGGCCCCGGGGTGGATGGCACCCAAACCAAAGCCACCGGAAACGGACCCATCGCTGCCGCGGAGCTGGCCCTGAACGTTGCCGCCGACCTCCTGCATGCCAAGGATGGAGCCGAAGACCGTGTTGAGGTCGCGGCCGTTCGGGCCCTTTATCGCTTCGGCAACGATCTCGGTATCGGGGAAGGCAACTGGGCCCATACATTCCCCATTGCCGCTGCCGAAGGCCTGCCCCCCCAAAGTGCCTGTCCCGAATGTCCCGAAAATCAGCACCCAACCAATCATAACGCGTCGCTTCCACATCTCTCAAACCCCCGTTTTACGGGAGCCCTCCTACACGGACGGGGATTGGACGTGGACGGGTACCAACTTGGCGCCGTCCGGACGTGTCTGCGCCTCTTTGAACGTCTAACCCAATCCGTAAAGATCAATTGTTTTGTTCAAATCTCTTTTACGTTGGACTCATAGCAGAGGCAGTACCCGCGCCGGGGTGGCCCCTTTCCTGTCTGTCAGCGGTCGTTGCCGCGTTAACCAATTGCTGAGGACGGTCCGCGGCGCAGCACACGGCGCGAACCGCACGTCCCATCCGCGTTTTGCTTCCATGGCCGTGAACCAACCGTAGGCCTTTTCCACAGCGGAGCTCGCATCGTCCTGAGACAACTTCAGCTGAATCTGGGTGGTGTAAAGTTTCGTTCCGCTGTGGGGCATGTCGAGACTGCCGACAGCTTGAGCCCTGGCCTTGAACCCAAAACTCTTGACAATCCGCACGACGTTTTGAAGGACGTCGTCCTTCTCGTACGAATAGATACTCAGCTCATATAGCTGCGCTGCGCCACCTTTGGCCGAGATTCGTGGTTTGTGTGGACTCATGACGGCGATCATCTGTGGTCTCTCCGGAATAAAAGACATGGCTCATCGTGTTTGTCGCAACCGTGAGCCTCGTTCGGCCCGCACGTGGGTTGGTCAACGATCAGAAGTCGCATCCGGCGAACCCGCAGGCCGCTCTCATCAGCCTTGCCGTGGTAAGGCTCTCATCGAACTTCACACCCCACCCAAACTCCGAGCCGAAGAAGTTGAGCCCATTGCGGACCTGCTTGACGATCTCCCGGGCGTTTGCCTGAGGAACCGCAACGTCCATGTGAAGCCGGAAGAGGCCCGGACTCGGTCGCGCCTTCCTGCGAGCGGTGGGTCCCGCACCGAATCCCGGAATGGTCTGGAGCAACTCCGCGGTGATGCTGACCCTATTTGTCGCCAAAAGACGCGAGACGCGACTGTGAACTCCGTTGTTGTCGGACGCGACAACAGTCAAGTGGTAATGCAGCGGTGGCCGGGTGTCATTCTCGTCCTCCGGGATTCCTGGCTCTTCGGGTACCGGTAGGTTGTCTGACCGGAGCGTTTGCCTGAGGCGCTCCATGCCGGCAGGTTCGGCACTAAGCATATACTGAGCGCCATAGGCTGCCCGAGAGGTATCGCACGCGCTGGACAGCAAGCCCGCGTGTCCCGATTTGATGCCGATGTCGTGCTGATCCAGCCAATTGCTGATCCCCGCGACAAACCCCACGCAGTCTGGTCCGTTGACTGAAAGAACGGCCAGTTCGCAGGAAGGGTCCTCATGCTCGTTCTGGCGACCGGCGGATGGCGCCCCGTCGGGCGCGTCGGACCATTGGTCGAGAGTAATGTGAGCCCAAGGCGTCGTCGCTTGAACCGTAACGTCACTCATAAAAACACCTCGATTGCAAGTAAGTTAGGAGAGATGCGGGCGCCTACGTCTTTTGAGGTGCGGCCGCATCCTCATTTCGTTGCTGACTACCATGTCTTTGTTGGGGACGTTTCGGATCTTGCAGAGACAGAGGATATTTTTTTTCCAAGCACGCAGCGCGGCTGAGCACAATCTTGCAGCGCAGCGGAAATTTTTTCGCCTTGCCCGAACCGGCGCAATGAATGTGCTCTGCATATAGAAGGAGCAGGGCTGGCATATTTAAGGAGCAGGGCCGGTGCTTAGTGCGCTCAAAAAGAACACCTTGAATGGTCCTGCGACGTTTGGCGCGCAACTTGCGGAGGACGCCTGATAACGCGTTTACAGCCTCCGCGATGTCTTCGAGACTTTGAATGGCTGGTCCGCATTGGGGCCCCGTGGCGCTACCTGCCCGACGACTTTCCACTCTGGGAGATGCTCTACCAACAGACACGCCGCCTCGCGCCGTGCTCCGGTTGGCCATCGGCAAGGAGCCCAGCCGACCACCGCCGCGCTCGACGGCCGGACCATCTAGTCCGGTCCCGATGGCGGGTTCGGCGCCGACTGCGACGGGTACGAACGACAGACCGATTCCGAGGTTCACACCGCCGCCGATACGCTCAGGCAGGCGCTGACGGTTTACGATACGGCAGCGAACGAGCAGGATCGGGCACAGGTCGGTGTGCTAGGCCCAAGCCGCGCAGAAGGCGACCGCGAAGTTAGTCGGGATCGCATTCGTCGATCAAGGCTATGCCGGCGAGGCTACGGCCACCATGACGGTCGGGCACTAGATCAAGCTGGAGATGGTCAAGCTGCTCGAAGCAAAAACGCTGGGTTGTGCTCAGCCGCGGCGCGTGCTTGGGAAAAAAATATCCTCTCTCTCTGCAAGATCCGAAACGTCCCGAACAAGACATGGTAGTCAGTCTCCTGTCCCGTTGAGCAAGGCTGCGTTCTCCTCTCCCATCGAGCAAGGCTGCGTTGTTGTGTTTGTCGTGGGCAACTGGCCGGTTGATGAGCTCCTAAGAAGGAGGGAGCGTGTATGCGTGGGCAAGGGAAATCGGAACTTCGACCTCCGCGGGGATCGCGCTGGCGAGAGTGGGTCCAAGTCGAGCGATACGCCCGTCGGCGTTACGCGCGACGACATGGAAGACCGTTGGACGACCCCGACGTTGAGGACTATGGTCAAGAGGTCGTGAGCCGGGTTTACCGTCGGTTCGCGGCCGAACCTGAACGCTACAGCGTCGGCGAGGAGTTTATGAAACTCGTCCTCGGCGTCATGAAGTGGGTGGCCCGTGAGAGGTGGCGCGAGCGCGCCCGCTGGCGCAATCTTGTCACCAGATTGGGCCAGCAGTGGGAAGAATTTGTGAGCGCACCCGACCCCCGGTTGCTCGACTGGCAGGAGGAATTTGAGCTAATCGTCGTTCCGGTAGAAGCCCGTAGTGGCCCGAAGACTTGGATGGCTTTCCAACTTGTCCAGTTCGATGGCATGTCGCCAGAGAAGGTTGCCCGCAAGCTGAAAATGACTGTGCAGGCCGTGTACTCGGCGAAGCACAATGTTATGGAACGTCTCATGGAAGAGGAAGGTTTTCTGAAGTTGGAATGCTTGCTCCGGCGCCTTTGGCCGGAGCCGTGCATTCGTCGCGCAGTCGCGAGTGCCCGACGTGAGTGCCCAAAGAAAATGAGGGGGATCATCGACAAGCTCTACAGTTCGGACAACCCAGGGCATCCCAGCCAAGTGGATGCAAGTGCTAAAATCATCTATCAAGCCCGGGCCGCTTTTCTCAAGAGGCTCGAACCCATCTTGCTCGAAATCTGTAGGCGTGAAGAAGGTCTCCCATTGGACGACTGAGGCTATCGTTAACCCCTACCGTCTGGCCTCATCCTTCCGGACTACCCTCACGATCGATATGAGCTCCGGGGCCCAGGACCCCGGAGCTCATTCTTTTTTGAGGACACTTGTGTCAGAACCGCGAGTGTCCAACCTGCGGCGGTGCCATCGGCCTGTCCGGCGTTCGACGGCTGCCTGTACATCGCCTTCCTGCAAGAATTCACAGAATCCGGCCAGATCCTGGGTGAAATGTGGTTAGGAGAGACTTCAGACTTCAAAAGGTCCGGAATCGCCACGAGTGATCGGAAAGCTATCCCTGATTCGCTATTGGCCCTAACCCAGAGCGGGGGCTAACCCGTGAGATCCAAACGCGTAAAAATTGACGGGATCCACAACCTCGCCTGCAGCCTGAAACTCTTGAAGGGGGGGCCCGACGGAGTCAAGGAGTGGAACTACCGCCGCCTCATTGGCGAAGCGGCGTCCAACCTAAGCCGAGTTAATCTCCAGGGCGCCTTTCTTTGCGGGATCGACCTGAGCGGTATCAACTTGAGCGGCGCCAATCTCCGTGAGTCGAATCTCCGATTCGCTGATCTCCGTGGAACCGGCCTTCTTGGCGCCGACCTGCGCGGCGCTGACTTCCATGGGACCAAACTCCACCGGACCGACCTCCGGGGAGCCCGCCTTAGTGGGGCCAATCTTGCCGAGTCCCGTTGCTGGAACACCGTCTTCGCCGATACCGACCTCGCCGATGTGCGCGGCCTCGAGTCCGTCATCCACGAAGGTCCATCTACGATCGGAGTAGACACACTCATTAAATCGCATGGCAAGATATGTATGAACTTCCTCCGCGGTTGCGGGGTACCTGATATTATGACCGAGAAGATGATTTCCTGGATCACTTCCATGAAGCCAACCCAGTTCTATTCGTGCTTCATCAGCTACAGTACGAAAGACGAGGAATTCGCGAAGCAACTGCGAGCGCGGATGGTCCAGGAGAACCTCCGCGTGTGGTTCTGCCCTCAGAACATACGGTGGGGAAAGAAGCTCCACGAGCAGATCGACGAGGCGATCCGCACCCACGACAAACTACTCCTGGTCCTCTCACCAAACAGCATAGAGAGTGAGTGGGTGAAAACCGAGTTGCGCAAGGCGTTCAAGATCGAGCGCCGTGAAAGCAAGCGGAAGCTGTTCCCGATCGGGTTGACCACCTACGAGATGATTCGGAACTGGGAGTGTTTCGACGCCGATCACGGAATAGACTTAGCGGCCGAGGTGCGGGAGTATTTCATCCCCGACTTCTCGCGGTGGCAGGATAAAGACTCCTTCGAGGCAGCCTTTGCCGAATTGCTCAAAAACCTTAAAGCGGAGGAGCCGACTGAAGCGACCCACAAACCAGAATAACGCGGATCCGATCCCAAAAAGCAGCGGTGGAAATTGGGGTGTGAGTAGCAATGAATACTGTTGGGGTGCCGCCTCGCGGCCGCGTTGCTCACCGGGGCAGGTGGGTTGCTCACCAGCTCGCCGATGGCAGACCGGTGGTCAGCCGCCAGGGTTTCGACCTCGACAAGGGCAAGTCGCGACGGGCCTGGAATGCGACCAGCCGGGCCGACAGCCGGCGGTCTGTATCAAGCCGACCAGGGACGCTGGCCTCCTAGTGGGGCGTTTGCGCCGGTGAGCAAACCCTTGATTCTCCGCTCACGAGTCCGGAAGATAAGCGGCGCAGAAAAAAGCCGCCGTGTGCGACCAACACACGACGGCGAGATCGGTTTTCCGAGCTGAGCGACAGCCCGGCCGACATTTGCAAGGCCCTGTCTGGGAGGGACCCCGCGTCTGCATCTGATGATATCACAACCAAGCCCCAGAGGGGCAGAGCGTTCTCCCTGCGCGCCGAACCGGCCGCCGTTTCCTTACGAGCATAGCCTACCGCGATTCGTCGAAAAGCTGGTTCGCCAGCGAACCCTTAACCGGAAACCCCGCAACGGCGAGCCCCTTAACGCCGACCGCGACGTCGGCCTGACGCGCACCGATGCCGAGATCCTGCGCCGCACGCTCGACTGGCGCACGATCTTCCCTGATTCGTGCTGGGTGACGCGCCGGACGCTGGCGAAGCAAATAGGCGTGTCAGTGGACACGATCCAGGACGGTTGGCGCCGCCTCGAACGCGAGAAGTGCATTCGGCTCGAGCAAGTCGCCGAGCCCGGCGAGCCCGACCCGCTCGAGCCAAGGAACGCCACCGGCTGGCGAATCCATTTCCTCTTCGTCCGGACCCGGGCAACGTACGGTCCCGGACCGGACCGCCGACCAAACGCCGAACGATCCAAGACGCCAAAGCGTCGGCAATCGCCGACCGTGAGGGAGGAGGATATTTTTCCCCCCCCCAGGGGGGATTTTTTCCCCCCCCCCCAGGGAGATATTTTTCCCCCCAATAGGGTTCTTTCGAACCCGGGGAAAGCGCAAACGACGACGGACGACGCGGGCACGCACGCGGGCGGGCGCGCCTTCGAGGAATTTGCCGACCCGGAATCGTCGTCGTCTTTTCCCCCTCCACCAACCCAGAAACTCCGCAGACACCATCCGTCAAGGTCGCTAGTCCGAACCCTTGATTCTCCGCCCACGACTTCGGAAGATAAGCGGCGCAGAAAAAAGCCGCCGTGTGCTGAAACCACACGACGGCGAGATCGGTTTTCCGAGCTGAGCGACAGCCCGGCCGACATTTGCAAGGCCCTGTCTGGGAGGGACCCCGCGTCCGCATCCAATGATAACCGACAATCCCCCACAAGGTAAGGGGACTGGTTCGTGCTGCGCGCCGACCGGCAACGAAAAGCCGCCCGCGACGCCCGGTTTTTGGTTCCCGTTCAATCGGGAAACCGGAAAGGGCCTACCCCGCCATCTGCGAGCCGCGGCCGAGACGCTCGAGCTCCGCTACCAGGACAGGTGCTACACCTGGGCCAACGCGAAGCTCCTTGCGCAGGACCACGGACTTCGCACCGAGCGCGGATGGCACAAACTCGACAAGCAGTTGATAGCGGCAGGCTGGCTCAAGACCTTCACGCTGCACCGCGGCAACAAAAAGTACACCATCCGAGTCGCGCTCAAGCGACTCCATCAGGGACGCGGCGTCTTTGACGAGAAGGACGGCTGCTGGGAGTGCCTCGTCAAGGACGCGCGAGCACGGGTGACTCACCAAGGAGAGCTCGGTCTGTGCGCCGAATGCGCTGGTGAAAGTCCCCGAACTCCAGTTCCGAAGTCCCCGAACTCCAGTTCCAAAAGTCCCCGAACTCCAGTTCGGTCACTTTCCAAAAGTCCCCGAACTCCAGTTCGGTCACTTTCAACGCGCCTACCTTTTCCTGAGTTCGAAAAAGAGAAACAGGAAAAAGAGAAACTGAAGTCGACGACGAAGCAAGGTGGATCCTGGGAATCGCCCGCGCGCGAGGCCGCCGGCCCGGCCCCGTCGTCGTCGTCGCAAGAGCGAAGGACCGGACTGGAAGAGCTTCGGACCACTGATGCGAGCATTGACGACCCGGTGGTCGCCGAGCTGCTCGACCAGGCCGTCAACATCCTGACCGGCGAGCGACCCGCCGAGCTGCCCGGCAAGATCCGGGCCGCGATCCAGGCCGGCAACCCTGCCTGGTGGATCCGCGACGCCTTGGTCGCGGTCAAGAGGATGATTCCCAGGGACGGTGGCAAACGGCACTGGGGCATGGTGCTTCGCGTGCTGGCCAACTTCCGGCTCGAGGGCAAGCCGCTCGAGGAACCGGCCCACCCGCCGGACCCGAACCAGGCCTCGAGAGAAAGGAACTGCGCGACGCCAGACTTTTCCGACTCCGGGGACTATCCCCGGGTTCGGCCAGACGCGATAATCGCGCCGCGAGCGCGTAAAAAACCGCGAGCCGGCAAGCCCGCGGTTCTTGTAAACTCGGGCCGCCCGTTAGCAGCGGACGGCAATCGTAGACCCTTTGAGCAGAAAGGAATCTACATTGGACAGTATAGACGCTGAACGCCCCTCAGTCGAGGGGACGCGTTCTCCGCGCGCGCCGACCGAGCGCCAAAACCCTGCCGACACCTGGATCATTTGCGAATCCGCGAAGTTTCGCAACAGCCCCTCGCCGCCGCACCGGAAGGACGCTCGCCGCGTAATTGAGGCCCGCGCTCGCTTGCATCGTTTTACCTTTGCCGGCAAGCATCGGTTGGCCTATGAATACGGCAAATGCAGGGGCATAGAGGGCGGGATCCGCCAATGGGAACGATGCGTCGCGGAGCTGATTGAAGACGGCACGATCCTCACTGTCGACCTATGGTCGGCGAGGCGCCGGCGTGCGTTCCCGCTCATCGTGCTACTTGAACGGATTGATGAGCATCTGGACGCCTTCAACCCCGACCGGGACTGCCTGATATGCCTTGTGCTCGATCCCGCTCGCGATCTGATCGACGGGCAACCCTCCCTGCCGCGGCGCGAATGTCCGCATAGCGAGGCCCAACGGGAGGCCGCTCTTGCCCGCGCAAAAATGCGTCATCCGTGTCGCAATTCTGCCGACACGCAAGACGCAAATTCGCGTCATCCATGTCGCAATTCTGCGCGTCGCCATCCTCTTGAAGTGTTGAAAGAGAACACATTGAAAAGAAACGAAGCTGAAACGACGACAACAGCGCAAGGTAGATCCCGGGAATCGCACGCGCGCGAGGCCGCCGGCCCGGCCGAGTCGTCGTCGTCAAAAAAAAGTGGGGAGAGGGAAAGCGGATCGGGGGAACTTCGGACTAGGGATCCGAGCATTGAAGACGCAGTGGTCGCCAAGCTGGTCGACCAGGCCGCCCGGATCCTGACCGGCGAGCGACCCGCCGAGCTGCCGGGCAAGATCCGCGCCGCGATCCAGGCCGACAACCCCGGCTGGTGGATCCGCAACGCCCTGGTCGCGGTCAACAGGATGACCCCGCGGGACGGCGGCAAACGGCACTGGGGCATGGTGCTTCGCGTGCTGGCCAACTTCCGACTCGAGGGCAAGCCGCTCGAGGAACCCGCCCCGCCGCCGGACCCGCACCAGGCCGCGCTGGAGAAACGGGCCCGCGACCAGGAGCAGGAAAAGATCCAGACTCAACACGACAAGGCCCTCGAGGCCGCGCTGCGAGCCGCATGGGATCGACTGCCGGAGACGCAGCGCGAATCGATCCGTGCCAAGGTCGAGGCCGAGAACCCGACTCTGGTCCGCTGGCCGAAAATGCTCGAGCCGCTCTACCTCGCCGCGATCGCCGCCGCCCAGGCCGCGGCCGAGACGGAGCCCGGCACATGATCACGAAACCGGCAACCGCCCCCGGGTGCCACTCAGCGACGGCCGCGGCGTCGGTACGGTCAATCTACCGCCCCGAACCCTGGGAGCGTCAGGACGGGCCTTCCAGGCCGCCCGGGAGACCGCCGGCGCGCTGGCGCGAACCCCCATGATCGGACCGGCTGGAATCTGATCTGATCATATAGTCAGCTATTCGACTGACCCCGTTCGTTGTGCGCGCCGAACCCCCTCAAACGCCTGCTGAACGCGCGCACTCGCCCGGACGCCCGGCGAGCGCGCCGAGGCCCAGCGGGAGGGAAGCTGCGATAAGGCGCAATAGAACTTCTCAGAAGTGTTCCACACCGCACCGTGACTCTGTTGCGCCTTATCGCATCTTCCCTCCCGTTACCCCTTCAAGGCGTCATCACCGAAACCCAATCGGAATTGATTGAGCTTGAGGTCATGCCGGATCACGTCCACTTGCTCGTTGAGATCGATCCTCAGTTCGGCATCCACAAGCTCGTCAAGCTGGCCAAGGGAAGATCGTCGCGTTTTCTGAGGCAGGAATTCCACTGGCTCAGAAGTCGGCTGCCGACACTTTGGACCAACTCCTATTTCGTATCGACTGTCGGTGGTTCTCCCTTGTCCGTGGTCAAGCAGTACATCGAAAGCCAGAAGCGAGTGTAGCTCGTGGCGATCCATCGCAAGGTCTATCGATTCCGCATGCAGCCTACCAGGGTTCAGGAGCAATCCTTGAACCGCCTGGCAGGTGCGAGGCGGTGGGTCTGGAACTGGGCTCTCGCCCGATGGAAAGAGACCTTCGAGACAACGGGGAAGTCGATCAGTCTCAAGCAACTCTCCACTGAGCTGACGGCTCTCAAGCAGATGCCAGAAACCGCGTGGCTCAAGGAAGCGGACTCGCAGTCCCTTCAGCAAGTTCTCAAAGACCTGCACCGGGCTTTCAGTAACTTCTTCGCCAAGCGTGCTCGCTACCCGCGCTTCAAGAGCAGGAAGCGTGATCCCTTGCGGTTTCGCATCCCGCAGCGGGTCAAGATCGATGACGAGAAGGTCTATGTTCCCAAGGTCGGACAGGTTCGAATCCGGCAATCGCAACCCGTGGAAGAGGAAACCAAGAGCGCCACGTTCCGACGTTCCGCCGATGGCAAATGGTATGTCACGCTCACTGTCGAGTTCGAGATGCCGGACGTCCCCTTGCCGTCTCCCGACCCGCTCTCCGTCGTCGGCATTGATCTGGGGTTGAAGACATTCGCTACGATCACCGGCCAAGAACCGATTCCCTGCCCGAAGTTCTTTCGCAAGGGGCAACGCAAGCTTCGCAAGGCTCAACGAGTGCTTTCGAGGCGAAAGCCTGCAAGCAGACGGAAGGCCAAGGCCAAACGCACCGTCGCCCGCATCCATCAAAGAATCACCAACCAAAGAGGAGACTTCCTTCACAAGCTGACGACGGAAATCGTCAGCCACAACGACGGTATCTGCATCGAGGATTTGTCGCTCAAAGGTCTTGTGAGAACCAAGCTGGCCAAGAGCTTCACGGATGCCTCGATGGGAGAGTTTCGGAGACAGCTCGCATACAAGAGCGTGTGGAACCGCAAGCACCTTGTCGTGATCGATCGCTTCTTTCCTTCGACCCGCCTGTGCCGTGGGTGTGGAGCGATCAACGCCACGTTGACGCTCTCGGATCGGCACTGGGTATGCGGTTGCGGGATGGTGCATGACCGTGATGGTTCCGCTGCTATCAACATTCGAGACGAAGGTCTCAGGATCTTGGCCGAGGGGCACTCGGACAAGCGAAACGCTCGGGGAGCCGGTGTCAGACCTCCGATGGAGGCAGTCGGCGTTGAACCGAGAATCCCCTGGCTTTAGCCGTGGGGAGCGTCAAAATCGGTTAAGATGCGGCCTCTAGCGCGATGTCCTTGAGGCTCCCGCCGAGCGCAAAGTAGGTCCGGAACATCAAATCGAGTGATACACCGGGAGAACCTGCCTCAATATTTGCGACCCGCGACTGGCTCGAGCGAAGCCTTTTCGCCACTTGTTGCTGAGTCAAGTGCTGCCGTTCTCGGAGCTCATGGATAGCGCGGCTAAGCGCGAGCCGGAGATCGACAAGACGGCGTTCCTCGATAGTGAGCTCGAGGAAATCCTCCGCATCGCCAATCCGGAAACCGGCCGCTTCGAGAGCCTCTCGCTTCTTCTTGTCCATTGTTGCGGCCCTTCAATTCTGCTTTCTGATCGCTTCGTCGTACCGCTTCAATCGCCGCTTGCAATCCCCGATGTCGTGGGTCGATGTCTTGCGCGTGGTCTTGGGAAACACGCCAAGAATCAGGATCGCATCCGTCTCCAGGCGGTAGGCTATACGCCAAATCCGGTTTTCATCCCGTATCCGGAGTTCATGGCACCTGGCACCGATGTCCGGCATGGGGCGGGAGTGCGGTAAGCCAAGCGACTCTCCCCGCTGCAATCGGCGCAATAACGCTCCTGTCTCGACTCGCGCTTCCTTGGAAAAAGGAGGCGTTTTGACTTCACCGCTCAGCCAAACCACGCGCTTGCCGGTCGGACCTACCGACATAGATTATACCGGATCGGATATCAAGTCAAATTCAATTATGCCGCCAAAATCGTCTCTCTTGTTGAGCCCCGCTCCAAAGGAGGTCGAGGGGACCTGGCCAACGGCTGCGACCAAATCCGCGAGTACCTTCACCTGGGCGAGCGGCTCGTCACAATGTAGCACGCCCCGCGAAGACAGGCGCCAATGGGAACCACGACGCCCTCGGTCCAGCATCGCCAGCCCTCACAGGGCCCACGAAGCACTCGACCCACAACCCGGACCTCCCCGACAACTTCTGCGCCTATCCCATCGGAAACCGATGCGCGCCGGAGATTTGTCGAGCCCGGGTGGAAGCGTGGAACGAGTTTGTCGCGAACTCCCAGCTAGACGACGATGGATGCCCGCCACGCCCAAGCTGGCGTTGCGGTCTGAAAGGCGGCCAGCACGGTCAGGGAAACGATCCACCACGAAGGGCGCATTCTTCGATAAGCTCCGCGGCCACGCATGGAACAGCTCCAAGGGCCTCCGAAAGATCAACCGTCGCTCCATCCTAACGCAGCCGGGCCGACGCCGGCCGGCATCCTGCCAGCCGCCGGCGCATAACGGCCCCTGCGGCATCCCGCCGCCGGCCGGCACCGCAGTCCATCCTGGCCTTCCCGTAGCAGATGGACAAAAAACAACGCTAAGGCCGACCTGTCCCGGAACTCGGCGGTTGGACGACGGCCAGGGACGTTGATTCCGGGCTGGGTAACGGGACGGTTTTCAGGGCCCTCTTAGCAGGATTTGGTTGCTCTGGTGGTGAGTCCCGAAATGGTCCGTTTTCGGAATCGACTTCGGGGCTGGCGGGGATACGAGGTCCCCATGCAGATCCGCCTAAAGCGAGGGGCGTGTCGCGTGGTAGGACCATAGCGGTTCAGGGCGAGCATTCCAGGCCGCAATCAACGATCAGCTTGGAATCCCAGAGTCTTGAAATATCGCTGATCCTCTGGAAATCCCAGGGAGACTGCTCAAGCCTTCTCCTTTCCTCTGCGTCCGGGCTGAGCTCTCCCACTCCGAACTCCTGGAACGCTTCCGGTCGCGGGCTGAGTTCCGCCATGAGGAATCGACCCTCGCCGGAGGAAAGGATTTCGCCAACCCGGGTGGAATGACGCTCACGCAGGAGGCGCGACCACAGCAGGGTGTCATTGCCGCCCATGCCGAAGGCGACCAGGAGCGCCAGATCATGGCCCTGGACTCGAGGGGCGTAGATCAAATAGGCCGCTGTCCGCCTCTGATCCGGGTCGCCGTTCAGGAGGATGTCCTTTCTCATGCCCCGAAGCCGTTTGTACCAGGCCCAATCATGGTTCTGGTAGAAGACGATCTCCGATCGGTTTCTGTACTCGGGTAGCTCGATATGCCTAGCCACGGGCTCCTGAAGCTCGACATAGTCGCGCGAACAGATTTCGAAGCACGACTCAGCGACATCGATGATCGCGTTCTCTAGTCTGTTGTGACTGCGGTTGAGGAGCTTCTTTGCCTCGTCTTTCACCGGCGTTCTGGTCACCAGGGCGATCAACCCGTCCGAGGGGAGGTCGGAGGGCCGTGCGCCCGCACTGGCGCGATCGGGAAAGTTTATCCAGGTATCACGATATCGATATCCATTCTGAACCAACAGCGCTGCGACCTCTGTAAGAGCCGCGCCGTCGCGAAGCTTGTGGGGGTAGACCCGGTGGTTCGACTCCGGGGATGAGGGCCAAGCGAACCAATCGAATGGCTTTGGTTTCATCTGGATAACCTCGCGCACTTGGCCTGAAGGAGCCACGACTCATACTACAAGGATAACCGGGGCGGGACTCGGCAGCTTTGGTTGCGAACAATTCCTTGGGGGCGATGCGGCGTTTCGCGCCAAAGAACACTCGGGCCGCGAAACTATTTTCGACCCGTCTCCAGGACCTTCCGGGCTTCTGGTCTCCTAGGTCTCAGGCGGTCGGCCTGCCCCAGGATCTTCCCCTGCGGTGGGTCATCCGTCCCCCTGAAGACGGAGGCAAGCATGTCGAGACCAGAGAACCGTCACCAGTACCTCTCGCCCCGTCATGGGTCCAATGCCTGGGCCCTGAGGGACGACATCATCGCCGCCTGGCGCCGGGGGGACCAACTCGGTGTCCCGCCGATCACCATGGAATGGGCCCCGCTCCTGGCCTGCAACGCCGATTGTCCTCTCTGTCCATTCGCACGCTCTCGACACACATTGTGCGACGGTACCGTCTACCCGGGTGAGTTTGCTGCACCGAACGACAGGACCGTCGCCTCGCGGTCGCTCGCCTGGCATGTGCTCGAGGCCGCCGCCGAGGCCGGGGTCTGGGGCGTGCTCTTCACTGGCGGCGGGGAGCCGACCATCTGGGAGCCGCTGTGGGACGCGCTCCGCCACAGCACCAGGCTGGGCATGGCGAATGCCCTCTATACCAATGCGTTCCAGCTCGGCCACCACCCGGGGCTCGTCGAGCCGCTGCTGGCCCCCGTATCGGGCCTGGCCTTCATCCGGCTGAGCATCAACGCGGTCACTCCCGGTGCCATCAAAGTGCACTGGGGCCTTGATGATCCCTCCGAAGTCGAGTATCAGTTCGCCGCCTTGGATCACCTCCTCGGCACCCGAGGCCGACTCCTGGCACGCTATGAGGAGGCAAGCGCGCGTCCCCCAGCAATCCAGGTCAGCACCGTCGTCGACAAGAACACCGTGGCAGACCTCCCTGGGCTCTGCCTTCGGGTCGCTGAAATCGCCCGGCGGCACTCCTACCGTGGCGACGAGGATGTCATGGTCGTGCGCCCAACGACCGTCCACGGGCGGAAGGGCGGTTACCGCATCGACGATCACCCAGACTGGGTGATCCAGGACATCATCGGTGCCTGCGGGCGGGCGGGCCCGGGACGAGGCGCTATCGAGGGGGCCGGGTACCGCCTCTTCCTCGGCTTCGGCTTGGATCGGGTCGAGTCCGGCGGAGCTGGGTCCTATGCCGAGGTCCTCGGACAGGAGTATTCGAGCCGCGATCGCTCCCTGGCAAACGGCCTCTTCTTGACGGTGGGGCCGGATGGGTCTGCCTACCCGACCACCGAGACCAACTGCGACCCGGCATGGGCGCTCGGCTCCTTGCAGTCCGAGGGCGTCGCGGAGATCTATCGCGGTCATCGGCGCCGGGAGGTCCTCGACCTCTATAACGCTCACCGATGGGGGCCCCGGTATTGCCAGGCCACGTCGCGCCTGGCGCGCCTCGACCGCATCGCCAGGGCCGTGAACTTGGGTGAGATCACCGACGAGGACATCGAGCAGATCCGCTCTGCCTCCCTCGCGAGCCACAGGCTGCTCCTGGACTAGGGCCCAGGAACAGCTTTGCCGCGAAATTGTTTCGCGTCCCAAAGGTTTCTTCGGCCCGGTCTCCCCCGTGGCACGCCCCTCGGTAGTTTGTGGTCAGAGAAAGGGTGCGACATCTTACGCGTTGTCGCCCCTCATCCAGCGAACCGCCAAAGATGAGGTTTTCCCATGAATCGGCCCAGAGAGATCTGGATAGTCCTGAGGGAATTGCTCGGAATTGCGTTCTCGGGCGGTGTCGGCGTGGTCGGTGCTCAAAAGGCGAAGGCACTCGCCCGCGCCGGCATTCGGGTCGTCCTGGTGATGCCCTACTACACGCGTGCCAAAGCCGACGGCCTGGACGTCCAAGACACCGGCATCGAGCTCGACCTCCCGATGGACTACAGCCCCGTGACCAAGCGGCGGACACGTGCGAAGGTCTACAAGGTCGACGGTTGGGCCCCCGGATGCACGGTGTACTTGATCCAAGCTCCGTGCTTCGAGAAGGAGGGGATCTATACGTACACGCAGGGAGAGGCCGAGCGGTGTGGCGACCGAGGGCTGGTAGCCCAGGGCCACCAGGACTTCTTCGAGATGAACGTCACGCTGGAGAAGGCGGCGCTCGAGCTCATCATACGGCTGGAGGCCCGGCCTGATATCGTCGAGTGCCACGATGCGCACACAGCCCTCATCCCGGCCATGATGCGCATCATTCCCCGGTACCGGGGCTATTTCCGGGGCGTTGCAACCGGCATCATCGTCCACAACGCTGGTCGGGCGTATAACCAACAGGTCTTCGACGTGCGGTTCGCCCGGGCGATTACCGAACTCCCAGACGCAGTGCTCGAAACCGCGCACCACCGAGGGGGGGTCTATCCCTTCGTCGTCGGGGGCATGTATGCGTCGTGGGTGAGCACGGTGAGCGATAAGTACGCCGATGAAATCATGAATGATCCTATTGAGGACGAGCGTACCGACGGGATCGGGACCGCATTCCGGGAACGCGGCATCCACCTGATCGGGATCACCAACGGGGTCGACCCTGAAGATTACCAGCCCACAGATCCGATGCGGATGAAGATCGCCGCGGCGTACAACCCTGCCCGAGATAATCTCGCCGGAAAGCGCGAGTGCCGGGTCGCCCTGATCCGCGAGATCGGAGCCAACAGCACCCGGAACGTGCGGTTTGTCGGCCACCTCGTAGACGCGCCCGGACGGGCGATGGTGGCGACGATATCCCGCCTCAGCACGATGAAGGGCATCGATCGCTGCGTCGCCGGGGTTCGCCGATTGCTCCGCGGCCCGGACGCGCGCGATGCCCTCTTCATCGCACTCGGTACCGGTGAGTCAGAGTACGAGGACGAACTGTCCGGCTTGGCAGCCGAATTCGAAGGCCGCGTCGCCGTGGCATTCGGCCATGACGTGGGCCTCGCCAACCGCGTTTTCGCGGGCGCCGACCTCTTCGTGAATGCGGCCGAATTCGCTCCCTGCGAGACCACGGACTTCAACGCGATCCTCATGGGGACTGCCCCGGTGGTCCACCACGTCGGCGGCCTCACGAAGGTCAACAACAAAGTGAACGGTTACGCATATTACTATCACACAGGCGAGGCCCTGGCCGAGGCCCTCCGGACGGCCGTCGATACCCTAGTTCGTCGTCCCGACGATCACGTCCGGCTCATCCGGCAGGGGATCCAACTCATCTATGATTGGTACACATGGGACAAGGTCATCGAGCGCGGATACATGCCCATCTACGAGCAGGCCATGGAGCACTCGGCCTCGCCAGGCGAGAACGGTGCCCCGGGCCTGCCCGAATGCTCGTCGGGTGGGCTGACCGCGAGGGAGGCCGAGGCATGAAGACTTTCAACGAGGAGAGCGTCGCGCGTTTCTACTCAGTGCGCGAGGGCAGTAACTCCTGGGTCCACAACCCGGACCTGATTCGGGCCTGGAAGGATGGGCGACTCTTGGACGTCATGCCCTTCGCGTTGGAATTTTCCCCTTCGTTGATGTGCAACTTGCGATGTGTCACCTGCCCCTACGATTGTGTCCGCAAGGGGGGCGAGCTGTCGCGGCTCCGGGTGCCGCGCGGAGCCTTCGCCACCCCGAACGACGTGACCGTTATCAGCATGGAGCTGGCCCGGCTGGTGATCGACCGGGCCATCGAAGCTGGAGTCAGCGGGATCGTCTGGACGGGGGGCGGAGAGCCGACGGTGATCGAGCGCCTCCCCGAGATGATCCGGTACGCCGCGGAGAGGGGGGCCTTCAACGGCCTCTACTCCAACGGGATCAACCTCGGGGTCCACGAGCGCTGGCTGCCCGCCGCACTGCTCGACCCGCGGAATAACATGGTGTTCGCACGGCTTTCGCTGAACTTCGCTTCGCCCGAGGTTGGTCGAGTGTTCTCGGAGGCGTCGCCTGAGGACATCGAGGCCCAGTTCCGGGGGTTGCAGTCGCTATTCGCAGCCCGACGGGCACTGCTCGAGAGATACCCGCTCGACCACGTGCCGTCGCTTCAGGTGAGCGTTATCTGCAACAGGCAGAATGTGCAGGACTTGCCGCGAGTCTTCGAGATGGTCACCGGAATCGTCGCGGCCCAGGATTACCATCACAGGAACGACGCTATCGTGGTGCGCCCCCTGACGATGCACTGCGGGATCTACTCCTTCTCAGACCACGAGGACTGGGTGATCCAGGACATCCTCAAGTCATGCGGCTGCTCTGCCAGCCCGCGGCGTCGGCTTGAGGAGGCGGGCATGAATGTCCGCCTCGGGTTTGGCTTGGAGCGTGTTGAGACCGAAGGCGTGGCTTACGGGGACCTGAACCGCGAGGAGTACGCCGGCCGAGACTGCTGCTGGGCCAACGGCCTCTTCCTCACCGTCGGTCCCGACGCCAAGGTCCACCTGTGCACCGACCGGAACTGCTACCCGTCGTGGGCGGTGGGCGACCTCAAGACCCACACCGTGGCTCAGATCTACCACAGCCCGGAGCGCCGCGCCCTGCTCGACAAGGTGCACAGCTACTGCCTGGGCCCCGAAGTCTGCGAGCCCACTTGCCGGGCGGTCAGACTGAACCGTGTCGCAAAGGCCATTCAGTCGGGTGAATTGACCGATGCCGATATCAAAGAGATCCGCTGCCGTTCCGCTGGTGAGCGGCCCCTGCTCCTTTCCTGAGCTGAGAATTGCATGCTGCAAGAGCAACGGGTCGATGCCGAAACTCAGAGGCCACCGCATCTCCTGCGGGGCCTCTGCTCATTTCGACGTCGCACTGATTTGCGAGAGCGCGCCCGCGACTTGGCGTCTACTCGCTGTAATCAGTACCCGAGGCTTAGCGTTGTTTTTTGTCCGTTTGCTACGGGAAAGCCATCCTGGGCGGCGGCGACGCTGGCGTCCGCCTGCCGCCGCCAACTTCGCGGGCATCCAGCCCGCTATGGCCTCCTGCCGCCTGCCCGCGGCCATCCGGGCCGCGGTCCTGTCCCCGTGCCTCCCCCACGCCGCTGAACAAGCGGCGGGTCAAGGGTCAGGTTCGTTATCACGGTCCACCTCGCCGAGCACTTTGGGATACGGCGTTGCATCCCTTCGGTCGATCAATCCGTCGATGCACCACAGCGGATGCGGCGACAGTTGGGCGAGAGAGCATCCGCTTGGTCGATGAAGAACTCGTCGCCGCCGACGTCGAGGCGGTATTGCCGGCCGACAACGGCAAAGCCAGCCCCGAGCTCGATGAGAAACTGCTGGATGTGCTCCAGCAGCCCTTTCTGAAGGGCGCGCTCCTCGGCGTCCTCGGCGAGCGTGAGGAACTCGAATTTGTAGGGGTCTTTCAGCGTTTCGCGGGCAAGGTCGGATTGCGGGACTGGGAGGGTCTTCTCGAAATTGGTGCGCGCCTTGCCCTGGCGCTCGTACAGGCCACTCTCGATCCAGTGGACGAGGACGTTGCGGCTCCAGCCGTTTTCAATGGTCTGGCCGATATACCACAGCCGCTCCTCTCGGGACTTCAGCTTGTCAAGCAGGACGCAGCTATGGAACCAGGGAATTTGTGCAGCAGCCTGCTGCACAATTGCCTCATCGCCCCAGGCCCCGGCGAAAGCCCGCATGTATTTGAGGTTGCGAGGCGACAGCCCGGTCATGTCGGGATAGGCACGGTGCAGGTCAACAGCGAGCCGGTCGATGACTTTGGTTCCCCATCCCTCCTGTTCCTGGCGGGTGATAGACTTGAATGGATTCGCTACGCCGCGTCAAGGCGCCCGGATCGGGCCAGCCTCGGCGCGGGCACCCGGGTCCTCGTGTTCCCTTCCCACGCCCTCAGGAGATCCTCCGATGACCCCCAAGGCGACCATCCACGTCCCCGGGCTCAAGGTCGCGGTGCCGCTGGCCGCCGACGTTCTGCCCAGCAACCTCGTGCCGATGGAGGGGCCGGCCGGCGAGCCCACTCTCGAGCTGGTCCTCGACGGCAGTCCGCTGACGGTGCAGGCGCGGCTCAACGGCAAGAACTATCGCAAGATGCTCAAGCAGATCGCCGAGCACGGCGCCGGCAACGTCGTGGTGGTCCTGCAAGGGGTGTTGCGGCCGCCGGCGGCTCCGGGTGGGCCGTTCGTGCTGGAGGGGGCCGGCTTCCAGGTCAACATTAAGACGCCCCGCCCGGCCGAACCAGCCGGGGAGCCGCCGCAGAGCTGAGTCGGGTCCGGCCTGGACGCTGGCCCGCTCGTCGCTGGCACCACCAACAAGGCAACCGACCATGTTCCGAATTTGTGCAACAAGCTGTTGCACAATTGGCTCCTGGGGCCAAGCCTCGGCGAAAGTTCCTCCTCGACAGCGCCGACCGGCGCCCTGCCGCTACGCCACAGCCCCCTTGAACACAAGCCACCGCCAGGGTGTGATGAGAAGCGGCGCAATAAAAAGGACCGCCCGGTTGCCAGCCAGGCGGCCCGAATGCGCTCCGGGCCTGATGGTCAAGCCCGGCCAGACTGCATGTCCCTTACCTTACCCGGAGGGCCAAGCGTCAATGTCCATTGTACGCGATTCTGACGGCATTGGTCGAGAAGCAGTTCAATTTCCCGCACAACCCGCCCCAAAGCCGGCCGCCGGCAGGACGGGAAACCAATGACCGCCGCGCTTACAATCGAGCTGCCAGGGGCAACCTTCTCCCGCGTCGCCCACGGCTTGATCGCCCAACTGCCCAGCGCCGCCCGGCGAATCTACGACCTCCTCCACTCCCTCTACCGGCCAGGATGCAAGATCCGCATAACGGACCGGGAGATCGCCTCAAGGTGCGGCTGCAAACGCCGCTGCGTGCAGAAGGGCCTGCGCCAGCTCCAAGACATCGGCCTCATCGACCGCATTCGCGCGCACGGCGGGCGAATCATCTCCTGGCTCATCCCGTTCCGCGCCAAAAAAACCACCCGATCGCCCCGCGACAAAGCCACCAGGCCGGCACCGCGGACCGACCAGCCGGCGCCCACCTCGACAGAGACGCGTCTCCCAGAGGATCCCGCCAAACTGCTCGACGAGCTGCAAGCCGAGGGCTGGGCGATCGAATCCCATCCGCCCCACCGGGAATTCTTCTGGAGCAAAATCAGGGACGACGCCACAAAAGTATCCCGGGAACTCGCCGCCAGGGTGAAGGCCAACATGAGCGCCATCCAGGCGCTAGTCGCGAGCCGCCCCGCCCGCGAATAGCAAGCCCCCACGACCGGCGCCGAGCCGACGCGTGAAGCCGGCGCAACGACCCCGCCCCAACGCCGATCAACTCTAAACGCAGCCCACATCCTGCCACGACCATCCAGCGCGCACTTCTACCCCGACAACCCCGCAAAACTCCCGAAACCCCAAAGACATATCGTCGAGTAACTGCGCATTCACCTATTTGAATGGACTCGCACGGTCCGTGCGCATCCATGGCGCACACACCGTGCTCTCCCTCCTAGAACCACCTTATAGAGGAAGAGAAAAAGAAAAACTAAAAGCGCCGGTCGGCTGGCAGCCTGTCGGCCGCCTCCCGGCTTCCCGAGGGCTAACTGCAAAGGCCCGCCAGGCTCCAGCCGCCACCAGTCCTCGCGGCGCCCCGCCCGCCGCGCTCCCCCTCCTCGACGCTGGCCGCCCTCCTGCCGCCCGCCAACGTGTAACGGCCGTCCTGGCCTCCCCGGCCCCTGCGGCATCCCGCCGCCGGCCGGCAGCGCCGTCCATCCGTGGCCGGCGGTGCGGTGGGGCATCCTGCCCGCCAGTTGTCGGCCGCCCGTCCGGGGCCGGCCTAGTGGCCATCCAGGCCGGTTGTCCGCGGCCGTCCGGGCCGCGGGCAGTATCCCCCGCGCTGCCCCCGCGGCCGTCGCCGCGCTGTCAGTCCACCTCATCGGCAGGGTCGTAAAACTCGGCAATCTCATCAATGAATTCCGGCTTCAAGAAACGTACCACGTTCTTCGCCTCCTTCAGGCGTTCGCAGAGCTTGGAATAGGGCAGGAACCCGCACAGCGAATGGAGCGGCTTCGGCCGCGAGGCGAATGTGGGCCTGGCGACCTCCCGGACGAATTTCTCATACCGATTGTCGGGACCGACGAGATACAGCTTGATGTCGAGATTGGGCTGCATGGTCAGGAGGTCGGACATCCGCAGCAAGCCCGAGTAGACCGCCGTCGTATGCTCGACCTCGAACGCTGCGACGATGGATTGGCCACTCAGCCAAAGCACATCGATGTTCTCGATGGTCTTCGTGGTCGCCTCGTTGAACTGGTTCGGCAAGCTGGCCAGCATCTTGGGCACGTCGCCAATGACTTTCGAATTCCACACCTTTACCCGGTCGGCCCGCGGAGCCCAGACGTTAAGGCCAATCTGAGACCCGAGGTCGAGGAGCCGCCATTGAATCTC
>Ga0181530_10000849_pt1 | contig 39468 bp, 40 predicted proteins | sample PEATcosm2014_Bin_42_FD_119769 | JGI IMG/M metagenome (GOLD analysis project Ga0181530, IMG submission 119769) | Peatland microbial communities from MTU Mesocosm Facility, Houghton, MI, USA - PEATcosm2014_Bin10_60_metaG | ecosystem: Environmental > Terrestrial > Soil > Wetlands > Peat | place...
AAGTGGTGACGACGGGGCCGGGATTGATCTGAACCACGTTGCCGAGCACATTGAACTCTTCGAACTTGGCCTTGATGCGGCCGGCGGTGTCCTTGAGCTCCTGCTCGTCGTAGGGACTGCGGCCGGGCACTTCGTTGAGCAGTTCGGTGGCAGGCAGATCGTACATCATGCGGCGCGGCTCTGGCGGAGCGAGCGGAAGCTCGGTGGGAAGCGGCACCAGGGCGGGGACGGGCTCCGGCGCGAGGTCTTCGATCGGGCAGATGGGGATGTCGGCGATAGCTTCGAATGCGGCGGGCTCATCCAGACTGGCAGTCTCGCGCGTTTGCCAGGGGGGAGCCTCGTCAGCTTGCACCGCCTTGGCCGGAGCGCCAACAGTTAGTGGCTTCTGGTCCTTCTGCTTTTTGTTGGGTGCGGTTTCCGCCCGGTTGATTGCTTCCAAGGCGCGGCGCTCGGCGCGCAGGCGCGCTTTTTCGATGGCGCGGGCGCGCCTACGCTCGCGCTGCAACCGCCAGGCCAGCGCAAACCGCCGGAGCAGTGAAGACGGACCGGCGAGAAAGCGGCTGGTAGAAGCGAGCGCGAAGCTCGAAACCAGGTAGAGGGAAATCACCAGCGCGGTGGCCGTTACCAACAGCGCGCCGGCCAGATTCAGCGCATCCACCAGAGAGGTGGCCAATGCCAGACCGAGCGTGCCGCCCATGCGCACCGTCCCGCCGAACAGCCGCAGGGGCACGAAGGAAAGCGCGGCGCTGGCCGCCAGCGACAGCAGCACGGCGCCGGCAATCTTCGCCGCGCCAGCACGCAATTCGTCGGAACGTATCCATTTCCAAGCCAGCCCGAAGAGCAGCAGGGGAAATAAAAACGCCGATGCGCCGAACACCTGCAAACAAAGATCGGACAGGTATGCGCCTGGATAGCCGACTAAATTGAGAGGGCGCGCGGAGGCGGCCGTGTTCCAGGAAGGATCCTGGACATGGTACGAAATGAGACTCAACAGCGTCACCAGTCCCGCGAACAAAAGCAGGAAACCGGTGGCTTCGTTCAGCCTCTTATGCTGGGTCGGCGATAAGAGCTTCATCACGCTGGCCGGCGGATGAAAGCCAGAGCAAGTACTATTATGCCAAAAACAATGCGATAGTAGGCGAACGGCTTCAAACCGCTGCGCCGCAAATAATGCAGAAACCAGGCGATGACGGCGCACCCGGAAATTGCGCTGACGGCTACGCCCACCACGAAATTGGTGGTGATGAGGTCATGCAGGTGATGCGCTTTGTGCATGTCCCAGAGAGTCTTCGCCGCGGCGGCGCCGATGACGGGTGTGGAAAGCAGGAAAGAGAATCGCGCGGCGGTGGGGCGGTCGAGGTTGCGGAACAGGCCGGCGCTGATCGTGATGCCGCTGCGCGAAACGCCCGGAACCACCGCGAGCGCCTGCGACAGCCCGATGGCTAATGCGTCCGGGGCGCCCACGGCCGACATGTCGCGCTGCTGGCGCGCCGCGTTTTCCGCCAGCCACATCAGAACGCCGATCGCGATCAGCATGACGCCGATGACGAACGGACTGCGCCACGCTCCCTCCGCCTGGCGGTTGAACAGCAGGCCGGCCACGCCAACCGGAATGCTGGCGATCGCCAGTAACCAGAGCAGCATGTGATTGTGCTTGAGCTGCTCGTCGTGGCCGGCGCGAATGCCCAGCGCCTGTCCGATGATCTGCACCCAATCCTTGAAAAAGTACAGGAGCACGGCGAGCAGCGTGCCGATGTGCAGCGTGATGTCGAAGTCCAGGCCTTCGGTGTTCCAGCCGAGAAGCCAGGACGTGAGGTACAGATGCGCGGTACTGGAGACGGGGAGAAACTCTGTCAGGCCTTGCACGATGGCCAGCAGAATCACCTGGTAGATTGGCATTAGCAACAGGGTACGGCATCGGAGAAAAAATTGGCAAGCGGGGGTGGCCGGCGAAGTGGCATCCGCAGGTCCGCGTCACCTGCGAATTCTGCGCGAACTGCTGCTGCCGCTGGGCGCAGGCGGCAATCTCACATCCGATGCGCACTTGGCGGCGCTGGCGATGGAACACGGCGCCGAGTTGTGCTCTTCGGACGCGGACTTCGCCCGCTTCGCCGGGCTCAAGTGGCGCAATCCTCTGGCGTAGCCGGCTTCCCGGTCAGCTCGATTTCTTCGGCGAATACTTGGCGAGCGCGTCCAAGAGCTTGCGCGCCGCGGCCGGCGGCGTCGCACCGCTCGTGAGAATCTCGCGGCTGGTCCAGGGCTTGCCGTACATGTTGCGGTTCTCGTCGAGATCGTTGCGCAGGGTCGCGCCATCCAGCGATGCACCGGCGAAAACGCCTTTGGAGCGCGACCAGGAGAGAATCTCGGCGGTCATCATGGCATCGGTTTGCGCGGTGGCGTCGCGGCCCACCGGGCCCAGCGCGGCGGTGGCCTCGCCGCCGATGGTGAACTTGTCCTGGGTGAGGCGCTTCATGCCGCGCTCGTTCATCACCAGCAGAATCACGTCGGAGGAGGAGAAGCCGATCTGCAGGCCGAAGCTGCCGCCTTCAATGCGAATTGCAGCGGGCGGTCCCCAGCCCTGGCCGCTGGCGGCGCGGCAGATGGAAAATCCCCTGCCAAATTTGCCGCCAACCATAAAAGCCCCCTTCTTCATTCCCGGCACCAGCACGACGCAGGATGACCTATCGAGCACGCGCTGAGGAAGCGCGCGATCCGGAGCGCTCATGATCTCGGTGAATAGCGAAGCGGCATCGGCCAGCCGCTCATCGGTCTTCCGCGTATCTTCTTCGGCGGCCAGCAAGGTCGCGCCCAAGGTAATGGCCAACGTCAACGTGAGCAGTCGCATAGTCTTATGGTACCGTGAGCCGGATCGCCGCGGCAGGATCAAGGTGTACGGGGCGGCACAGTTTGGGACGTGGAGGGCGCGTCGTGGAAGCCCGGGCCGGGGGTGCCCGGCTCCCGGAAGGGACAGGGCGCTGGCGCTTACGCTTCGAGCGTGGCGGAAAGCGTGATCTTGGTGTTGTAGAGCTTGGAAACCGGGCAGCCGGACTTGGCATTGGCGACAGCCTGGTCGAAGGCTGCCTGGCTGGCGCCGGGCACTTTGGCCTTGAGCTCCAGGTGGCTCTCGGTGATCGCGAAGCCTTCGCCAACCTTTTCCAAGCTGATCGAGCAAGTGGTTTCCAAACTCTGGGCGACCAGATTCGCCTGACCCAGTTGCGCGGAGAGCGCCATGGTAAAGCAGCCCGCGTGGGCCGCCGCTAGAAGCTCTTCGGGGTTGGTCCCCTTGCCGTTTTCAAAGCGTGTGCTGAAGGAATACTGCGAGTTCTCCAACACTCCGCTCGCCGTGGATACGGTGCCCTTACCGGTCTTCAAATCGCCGCGCCATTGCGCGCTCGCTGTACGTTTCACGTTGGTGCTGCCTCCTTGATTCCGGATGAGGCAGGCGGCAAAAAGTTGCAGGAAATCGAGCGCGACCCAGAGGAGCCGCAAGGAAACGCGCCCGCAAGCGGGCGTTGGCAAGCTGAACCATGCCCCACCAAACTTACGCCGCGGTGTTGATCGGCGCGGGGTGGGACGATTCGTAGGCGCGGATGGCGGCATCTTGTTTGAGGATGTAGCCCAGCTCGTCGACGCCTTCGAGCAGGCAGTGTTTGGCGAAAACGTCGATGGGGAAGGGCACGCGCCGGCCGGCCGGTGTGGTGAGTGTCTGCGCCGCGAGGTCGATTTCAACCGTGGCATCGGGGTTGGCGTTGACCGCCGCAAACAGCTCCGTGTGCACGTCCGGCGGGACGGCGATGGGCAGCAGCGCGTTCTTCAGTGAGTTTCCCGTGAAGATATCGGCGAACGAGGTGCTGATCACGGCGCGGAAGCCGAACTGGGTGAGCGCCCAGGGAGCGTGCTCGCGCGAACTGCCGCAGCCGAAATTATCGCCGGCAAGCAGCACCTGCGCGCCCGCCGCGCGTGGCTGGTTGAGAATGAAATCCGGTTTCGCGTTGCCCTGCGCATCGTAGCGCCAGTCGCAGAACAACTGCCGGTTGAGGCCCTCCTTGGATGTGGTCTTCAGGAAGCGCGCTGGAATGATCTGGTCGGTATCGACGTTGTTGATGGCGAGCGGAACCAGGCGGCTGCGGAAACTGGTGAATGGGCGCATTAGCGCGTCCTCCCGACGGTCGGTAACTCGTGCAGAACGGCCGGTTCGTCACCATTGAGCAGTGTCCTCACGTCGGTGACCACGCCAGTGATGGCGCTGGCCGCCGCGGTCAGCGGGCTGGCCAGAAATGTGCGGCCTCCTTTGCCTTGGCGGCCTTCGAAATTGCGATTGCTGGTAGAGACGCTGTATTCGCCGGGCGCCAACTGGTCGCCGTTCATGGCGATACACATCGAGCAGCCCGCATCGCGCCACTCGCAACCGGCAGCGCGGAAAATATCGGGCAGGCCTTCGGCGATGGCCTGGCGCTTGACCTCCTGCGAGCCGGGCACCACCAGCACTCTCAGCTTGGGATTCACCTTGCGGCCCTTGAGAACGGCCGCGGCGGAGCGCAGATCGGAGATGCGGGAATTGGTGCAGCTCCCGATGAAGACCACGTCGATCGCGTGGCCGGCCAGCGGCTTGCCCCCTTCGAGACCCATATAAGCCAGCGCTTTTGCGATGGAATCGCGCGCCATCGGGTCGCTCACCTCGGCAGGCTCGGGTAGCGGCGCGTTGATTGGCACGCCCATGCCGGGATTGGTGCCGTAAGTGATCATGGGCTCGAGCCCATCGGCATCGATAGTGACCTGGCGGTCGTAGGCTGCGCCGGCATCAGTTGGCAGTTGTTTCCAGCGCGCCAGCGCCGTATCCCACGCCGCACCCTTGGGAGCGTGGGGCCGGCCGCAGAGGTATTCGAACGTCGTGTCATCGGGTGCGATGAGGCCAGCGCGCGCCCCGCCTTCGATCGACATGTTGCACACCGTCATGCGCTCGTCCATGCTCAGCGCGCGGATGGTACTGCCGGTGTATTCGAACACGCATCCGGTGCCGCCGCCCACGCCGATCTTCGCGATGAGAGCCAGGATGATGTCCTTGGCGGTGACGCCTTGGCGCAGCGTTCCCTCGACCTTCACTTCAAACGTCTTCGACTTGCGCTGTAACAAACATTGCGAGGCCAGCACGTTTTCGACTTCGCTGGTGCCGATGCCGAAGGCCAGCGCGCCGAAAGCGCCGTGCGTCGCGGTGTGGCTGTCGCCGCAGACCACCGTCATGCCCGGCTGGGTGAGGCCCAGCTCGGGACCGATCACGTGGACGATGCCCTGCCGGTCGCTGTGGACGCCCAGGCAACGGATGCCGAACTCGGCGCAATTGGCTTCGAGCTGGGCAAGTTGCCTGGCCGCGATCTGGTCGACGATGGGCAGCGACCGGTCGGTGGTAGGAATGCTGTGATCGGCGGTGGCGATGGTGAGATCGGGGCGCCGGACTTTTAGGCCGCGCTCGCGCAGGCCCTGAAACGCCTGCGGCGAGGTGACTTCATGCACCAGGTGGAGATCGATGAACAATAGCGCGGGCGCGCCGGGCTGCTCCTCGACCAGATGTGAGTTCCACAGTTTTTCGATGATGGTATGAGGCATAAAAAGGGCTTCAATTACTAGAGTACATCGCTGGCGGAGAGAAGACAGGAGTCAGCGGAAAGAAGACAGGGGTCGGAGTCAGAATATGGTGGACGGCTTCGCGGCGCCTTCATTCTGACTTCTGACTCCTGTCTTCTGACTCCCGTCTTCTCCCTTCTCCCCAAATTTGGCTGAGGCGGCGCTGGTAAGCCCCGCGCTCAGCCGATCGCGGCGCACACGGCATTCCCCACCTGTTCGGTGGTGGCGGGCGCGCCGGAAGGTCGCAAATCCGCGGTAACCTTGCCGCTCGCGAGGACGGCTTCAATCGCCCGATCCACCGCGCCGGCTTCTTCCTTCAGTCCGAAACTGTATTCGAGCATGGCCGCCACCGAGCCGATGGCGCCCAGCGGGTTGGCTTTGTTCTGGCCGGCGATATCGGGCGCCGAGCCGTGTACCGGTTCGTACAATCCCACCCAAACGCCGTTGGGCTTGCGGCCACCAATGGAGGCCGACGGCAGCATGCCGATGGAACCAGCCAGCACCGCGCCTTCATCGCTCAAAATATCGCCGAACATATTTTCGGTGAGCACGATGTCGAAGCGTCGCGGATTCAGAATCAGTTGCATGGCGCAGTTGTCCACCAGCAGATGATCGAGCGCGACATCGGGATACTCTTTCGCCACCTCGACCACCACTCGCCGCCAGAGCTGCGAGTTCTCGAGCACGTTTGACTTATCGACCGACGTCACTTTCTTGCGCCGCCCGCGCGCCAGGTGGAAGGCCATCCGGGAAACCCGTTCGATTTCCGAGCGCGTGTAAGTCATGGTATTGACCGCACGCGTTTCCCCGCCGTTTTCGGTGATGCCGCGCGGGGTTCCGTAATAGATCCCGCCCGTCAGTTCGCGGACGATGATCATGTCGGTGCCTTCCACCAGGTGATTCTTCAGTGGCGAAGAATTCAGTTGCGACGCGTAGGCGCGGACGGGACGCAGATTGGCGTACACGCCTAAAGCCTGGCGAATTCCCAGCAGTCCTTTCTCCGGCCGTTTTTCGGGCGGAGCATTGTCAAACTCGGGCAGCCCAACCGCGCCCATCAGCGTGGCATCGGCCTCGGCCGCGAGGCGCGCCGTCTCCTCGGGGAACGGCGTGCCGGTGCGATGAATCGCCACGCCGCCCAGCAATCCTTCCGTCAGTTTGAGGTTATGATGCCATCTCCCGGCTACGCGGCCGAGAACCCGGACGGCTTCGCGCGTGACTTCCGTGCCGATGCCGTCGCCGGGCAAAACCAGTATTTTGAGGTCCATGTCCTAGCCCGCCACCGCGGTCTTCGCGTGCAGGCCTTCTTGAATCAACGCTTCGATTTCCTTATCCATGAGCCCTTTTTTTCGCTGGTCGGCGACCGCAGTGAAGCGGTGGTAGAGCGCATCGAGCTGCTGGCGGTCCAGCTCGTAGCCCAAGCTGCGGGCTCGCTGGTGGAGCGCGTGGCGCCCGCTGTGCTTGCCGAGCACCAGCTTACCCTCGGGGATGCCCACTGTGCGCGGGTCGATGATTTCGTAAGTGGTTTTTTCTTTCAGGTAGCCATCCTGGTGAATGCCGGCTTCGTGCGCGAAGGCGTTCGCCCCCACAATCGCCTTGTTCGGCTGGGGACCGAAAGTGATGATCGAACTCAGCAGTTCGCTCGCCGCGTACAAATGCTCGGTGTGGATACTGGTGTAGTAAGGATAGGTATCTGAGCGGGTCTTCAAAATCATAACCACTTCTTCCAGCGAACAGTTGCCGGCGCGTTCGCCGATGCCGTTGATGGTGCATTCCACCTGGCGCGCGCCGGCCTCGATGGCGGTAAGAGAATTGGCGACCGCCAGTCCCAGATCGTCGTGGCAGTGCACGCTGACGATGGCGCTGGAGCCGAGCGCGCGCGCCACTTTCCCGATCAGCTCACCGTATTCCTTGGGCGTGGAATAGCCCACCGTATCGGGGATATTGACGGTGCCGGCGCCGGCGGCGACCACGGCCTTGGAGATCTCGATCAGGAATTCGACATCGGTGCGGGCGCCATCTTCGGCCGAGAACTCGACGTCATCCACGTGGCGCCTGGCCAGCTCCACGGCGGCCACGGCGTCTTCCAACACCTGTTGCCGGGTCTTGCGCAACTTGTATTTCAGGTGGATGTCGCTGGTGGCGATGAAGGTGTGCAAGCGGGGCTGGCGCGCGGGCTCGAGCGCCTCGACGGCGCGCTCCACGTCCAACGTGCAGCAGCGCGCCAGGCCCGCCACGCGGGCTTCGGGGAACTCGCGGCTCACCGCCTGGACGGCCTCGAAATCGCCCTCCGAGGCGATCGGGAAGCCGGCCTCTAGAATATCCGCGCCTAATTCCACCAGTTTGCGCGCCATGCGCACTTTCTCGAGAACCGTCATGCTGCAACCCGGAGACTGCTCGCCGTCGCGCAGCGTTGTGTCGAAGATAAATACTCGCTCGCTCATGCTTTCTGCATTATGCCCATTCGGATCCGGATTTGGCAAATTTATAATCTTATTGGTGTCTATTAGCCGATGTTATACTGAAAACTGCCATGGAACTGAATCCGCTGCAGGTATTCTTGATGGTGGCGACCGAAGGGAGCTTCTCGCGCGCTGCGGAGAAGCTGCTGCGCACGCAGCCGGCGGTATCGCTGGCGCTGCAAAGGCTCGAATTGGAGCTGGGCGAAAAGCTGATCGATCGCTCGGGCAAGGAACTGTTGCTGACCGACGCGGGGCGCAGCGCGCTCGATTTCGCGCGCCGTTTCGAGAGCCTGGAGCGGGAGCTGGAGAACTCGCTGGCGGAGCTGCGCGATAATTCCGCCGGACGGCTGACGGTCGGAGCCAACGAATCCACGACGCTGTATTTGCTGCGCCACATCGAGCGCTACCGCGCGCTGCATCCGAAGATCAAAGTGACGGTGCGGCGCAGCATGGGGAGCAAAATCCCCAGCGAGCTGCTGGACGGCAACCTGGAGCTGGGCGTGATCAGCTACGATCCCGGCGACGAACGGATCCGCTCGAAGGTGATTTACACCGATGCGATCGCTCTGGTGGTCTCGCCGCGCCACCGGCTGGCAAGGCGGAAGATCGTCTCCATCGCCGATCTGGCGGAGGAGAATTTCATCGCCCACAACGTGATGTCGCCGTATCGCGACGTGGTAATCCGCGAGTTTCAGGCGCGCAAGGTGCCGCTGCGCATGGATGTCGACATGCCGACCATCGAGAGCATTCGCAAGATGGTGCAGGACAACCAGGGCGTGGCGTTTCTGCCGCGCATGTGCGTGGAGCAGGAAATCGAGCAGAAGCTGCTGCGCGAAGTGCGGGTGAAAGAGATGAACATCGAGCGGAAAATCCGCCTGGTCTATCCCACACGGCGCGCATTGAGCCACGCGGCGCGGGCGTTTCTGGAGATTGTAGGATGAGATTAATGGACTTCTTCACCCTCGACAGCCATGCCCGGCGTTAAGAATGTTGAAGGCAATTCGCCTTTACCCGCCAAGGTGAAGTTCGAGAAGCGCTTGAACCATTTTCCAGCTGGCACGGTAGGATCGGATTCCAGCCAGTGCTTCAATTCCAAGAAGTCGGCGGCTGCGATTCGGCCCTCTCTGTAACGTGCGATTAGGTGATCCAAAACTCCCAGTGGCGGCGGTTTCCTTAGCTTCGGCATTTTCGAATGGGCGTTTCGTTCATATGCTCAACGGATCCCGTGGGAATCCTTCGCAATATAATAATCGCCAGTTCCGCCGTTTCCTTCACTCTTCGCTCTGTGAGGTGAAGTTGGCGTGCATCAGACTCTCGCAAACTGCTTGTGGAAGATCGCTCGTTCCAGTTGCCCGGAAAGGCGGCGGATCTCGGCCGGACTGTCCGTCGCTTCTATACGCTTCAACAGGGCGAGAAGAGCGCGGTCCGAAGGGCTCACAGCAGATGCGTCAGGTTCAGTCTCGCTGACGGGTTGGCCAAGTTTATGGCTGCTGTATTTTTTCGCCTTGGTCCAGCGCGCCTGGACCGCTTTGCGCGCGCTTGCACTGCGTTGTTCAGGAGTGAGCTTGGCGGCCCTTGCCGGACCGCCCTTCTTCCCGCCCTTGCGCCCTAGAGCGGCGGCGGCTGGATCTTTCTTCATCACGGCCATGTTTATTATTATACGTGAGCGATCAAGAATTGGCGAGTACGTGAGCGATCAGGTAGGACTGGAGGCGATCAGGCCTGGCGCGCCGTCCCGTACAGCCCGTGCTGCGCGATGTAATCGAGCACCCGCGGAGGGACTTCGGCGGTGAGCTCACCGCGTTCTAGGCGCTCGCGGATGGCGGAGGACGAGATATCCAGTTGCGGCGAATCCAGCCGCTCCGCCGTCACCTCTTTCGGTATCGCGCAGGCATGCCCGGGGCGGCTGATGACGAGAAAAACCACTTGCCGGGCCACATCCGGCCAGCGATGCCAGGTTTGGACTTCGGCGAAGGCGTCGGCGCCGATCAGGAAGAAGAGCTCGTCGGCGTGAGCGAGCGTGGCGCGCACTTTTTCGATGGTGTCGATCGAATAGCTGCGGCGGGTGTCTTCTTCCAGGCGGGAAACGGCGAAGCGCGGTTCGTCCGCAACGGCCAACTCGGCCATGCGCACGCGATCGTCGAAGCTGGCCGCAGTCACGCCGCCCTTGTGCGGCGGATGCGCGGCGGGGACGAAGAGCACGCGGTCCAGGTGAAAATGGGAGAGCGCCGCGCGGGCGATGGACAGGTGGGCGTTGTGAATCGGGTCGAAGGTGCCGCCGAAGATCGCCAGTCGCATGGGGACGCCTCCGGAGGCGCCGCTACTCCCTCTCGATCTTGACGGACTGGACCTTCACGTCCTTCGAAGGGCGGTCCTGGGCGCCGCGCGGCATTTTAGAGATCTGTTCCACCACCGAGTAGCCTTCAATCACTTCCCCGAACACGGTATGCCTGTTGTCCAACCAGGGCGTGGCAGCTACGGTGATGAAGAACTGGCTGCCATTGGTGTTGGGGCCGGCATTGGCCATGGAGAGCACGCCCGGCTTGGTGTGCTTGAGCTCGGGATGGAATTCGTCGGCGAATTTGTAGCCCGGACCGCCGTGGCCGGTGCCCTCCGGATCGCCGCCCTGGATCATAAAGTCCGGGATCACGCGGTGGAAAATGGTGCCGTCATAAAAAGGCTTGCCGGTTTTGGTTCCCTCGGCCAGGGTGACGAAGTTCTCCACGGTGCGGGGGGCTTGGGCGGCAAACAGACGGATCTTGAACTTGCCTTCGGTAGTATCGAAAACGGCGTAGATTTCGTTGGCCATCAGAGCGATTGTAGCAAGCCGCGACGAGAAAGCCGGAACGGGGGAGTATGTTACACTGTGGGCCGGCCCGATCTCATGCACGCAAGCTCGATTACCCCGGCCCTGGATACGCCCTGATGCGCCCGGAAAGACCGCAGCCTCTAACCCGAGAGGAACATCTGGAATTGGGCCGCGAGCTGAAGCAAGCGCGGATCAAACTGAACGAACTGGCCGCCCTGGTGGCGGAGGTTTACGGGCCGCAAAACCACGCGGCATTCACGTTCCAGAAGATCATTGACGCGCTCGACTCGCTCAGCGAGGACATGCAGGCGCAGGCGGCAGAGGATCTCCGCGGACAGGCGGTCGAAGGGTTTTACACCTGAGGGGCAAGCTCGCAGACGCATTCAGCCATTGTACCCACGCGCTGCTCGCAAAGCCGTCGAAAAAAAACAACAATTCTCGCGATGCAGGCATCCGGTAGCTCGGAAGAGTCTGGCACTGAAAGTATCTATCGGTCAGACTGAAGGTGAGAAGGCGACGGCCGGCATCTCTATTGGCGCGTTCTTCGCCTCCGGGCGGTGCAAGGCGAACTGGTGCCGGCCGTCAACGGCACGATGGACATACTATAAAGAAAAGAGAAGAAGGGCGATGATATGCGAATCTTCGGATTAGCCGGACTCCTTTGGCTGGCGGCGATGGTGGCGACGGCGCAGCAAACCGGAGCGGTCCCGAATTCTGGCGTGGTGATTCGGACCGAAACCAAGCAGGTGCTGGTGGACGCCGTGGTGACCGACAAGAAGGGCGACTACGTCCCCGATCTTCCGCAGAAAGACTTCAAGGTGCTGGAGGACGGCAAGGAACAGTCGATCCGCAGCTTCTCTTATGAAGCCGAGGGGGCTTCGCCAAACAGCACGCAGGGGCATTACCTGGTGTTGTTTTTCGACAATTCGACCATGGATTTGAGCGACCAGGCGGTGGCGCGCCGGGCGGCGGGCAAGTTCGTCGAGGCCAATGCCGGGCCCAACCGTTACATGGCGGTGGTCGACTTCTCCGGCGGCGTGAGGATCGCGCAGAACTTTACCGCCGACGCGGAGCGGTTGAGGCAGGTGGTGAGCGGCGCTACGCTCGCCAATGTCAATCCGAACGCGGGAACGCTGGCGATTGGGGGCGACGCCTCCACCGGGTCCGGCCCGGCTCCGGGCGGCGGATCACGCAGCTTATCGACCGGTATGGAAGCCGAGTTTGGGCAGCGCGACGTGCTGCTGGGTCTGCGCAGCTTGGCGAAAGGATTGGAATCGGTTCCGGGACGCAAGATCCTGGTGCTGTTTACCGAGGGTTTCCCGCTGAGCGTGGAGATCCGGTCCGAGATTACCGCTGTAACGGATACGTGCAACAAGGCGAATGTGGCGATCTATCCGATCGACGTTCGCGGCTTGGTGGGAGCGGCGCCGCCGGCGCTCCCGGGGCCCCCTGCCGGTCTGCCGGGCGGGCGCGGCATTCCGCCGGGCGCTTTGCTCCCGGCCGCTCCTCGTGGAGGCATTTTCACGGCGTTGGGGCTGGGCGGCGGCTTCGGCCTGGTGCAGCCGGTCGCTTACTTCCAACGCGGCCCCTCGGGCTCGTCCGGCCCCACGGGTGGCACGGGCAGTTCGCCTGGCGGTTCCAAGCCGGGAGGCGGGACACCGAGCCCGTCTCCGTCCCCGTCCCCGTCCCGTGCACCGGCGGGCTCGAGTCCAAGCCGCGGACCGGCCAATACCGGCACCGGCACCGGCACCCGCGGTGGGACCGTCAACAACAACGTTTACACGACGCCTCCGCGGATCATCGTTCCGCAGCCGCCGCCCACCGCGTCGACCAATCAGGAATTCATGTACATGCTGGCCGACGGCACCGGCGGATTCGTGATTGCCAACACCAACGACCTGCTAGGCGGCTTGGACAGGATCGGCAAGGAGCAGAACCAGTACTACTTGATTGGATACACGCCGCCGGACACCCCGGAGGGGAGCTGTCACCTGCTGAAGGTGAGAGTGGAGCGCGGATACACGGTGCGGGCGCGCAGCGGCTATTGCAACGTAAGGCAGGTGGACCTGCTGGCAGGCAAGCCGGCCGAGCGCGACCTGGAGACGCGCGCGGCCGCCGGTGTCCCCGGCACCGTCCAGTCCGCAGCCATGCAGGCGCCGTTCTTTTATCAGTCCCCCAACGTCGCGCGTCTCGACCTGGCCCTGGAGATTCCGTCCAGTTCCATCCGGTTCACCAAGGTGAAGGGTCATCAGCACGCCGATATCAACATACTGGGGATTGCGTACAGTGCCAATGGTGCGGTGGGCGCGCGGTTTAGCGACACGGTCAAGCTGGATTTCGCCGACAAGAAGGAGCTCGACGCCTTTCTGGAGAAGCCCTTCCTGCACTATGATACGCAGTTCGACGTGGCCACCGGTTCCTACGATCTGAAAGTGCTCTTCAGCTCCGGCGGCGAGGAATTCGGCAAGCTGGAGAAGAACCCGCTGACCATTCAGCCGTACGATGGCAAGGCTTTATTCCTCAGCGGCGTTGCGTTCAGCACCGACTTCCGCAAGGTAAGTGAGTCGGAAACGGACCTGGACGCCGAGCTGCTGGACGGCCGCGCGCCCCTGGTGGCCCAAGGCATGCAAATCACGCCGGGCGGCAGCAACCACTTCAAGAAGTCCGACACCGCAGTCTGCTACCTGGAAGTCTATGAACCGCTGCTGCGCAGTACCGAAGCGCCGGAGCAGGCCGCAAGCGGAAGCGGCGCGGCCAAACCCGCGGCGGCCACGACCGCGGTGACCGTCCGTGTCCGCCTGCTGGATGCGAAGACCAGCGATCCGAAGGTCGATAGCGGTGTCATGGACGTCACCAGATACGCTAAGCACGGCGACTCTGTAATCCCGGTGGCATTCCGCTTGAAGGTTGAAGCGCTTGCCGCCGGCTCCTACATTGCTGAGATTCGCGCGGCCGACACACGCCGCATTGTCACCCGCAGCGTCCCGTTTGAGGTGGTAGAGTAAGGGGCCGGTTCGCCCGGGTTTCAGGGGCGGCCTAAAACGCCGTTTGTATTGCGGCCCGAAGGTCCGCTTCCTTGGTGTAACCGTCGAAGCGCTTGACGAGCTTGCCGGAGCGGTCGAACACGAGCGTCACGGGGAGGTTTTCCACGCCGTATCTCTTCCCTATCGCGGCGGACCCCAGCGCGACGGGATAGTCGACCGGGTGCTTGGCCAGGAATGGCTTGACCACCGCCGCGCCTTCTTCGTCCATGGCCACGCCGGCCAGCGCGAGCCCCTTCGGCGACAGCTCATGGTACAAGCGGTTGAACTGTGGCATCTCCTGAATGCAGGGCACACACCAGGTGGCCCAGAAATCCAGCACCAGCACTTTTCCGGCGCCATCGATCGCGCTGCCATCGAGCGCAGTGAAGCGCGCGTCGTCGTCGCTCTCTCGATCCGCGGTTTGGGCGGTCACGGAAGCGGCTGCGCCCCGGTTCAGAAACGCGAGGAACTCCTGCGTATTGGTGGTGCGGCCCTCGAAGGTCGCCACCACGCTTTCGTCCGGCCGGACGATGGCGTAATAGGGTTCGGCCACCGTGCCGAACCTGGTCTCCTCGAGTTTCTCGTTGGCCTCGCTGACCGCGTCGGTGCGGTCCGTGAACAGCTCCACCAGCACGAATTGCCCTAGCGCGGCAGCAATTTCGGGGCGGGGAAGCATGTTAGCTTCCATCCAATGGCAGTTGGCGCAGGCCACGCCGGTGAAGTTGATGAATACCAGCTTGCCCTCGCGCCGGGCCTGATCGAGCGCTTGCCTGTATTGGTCTTTCAACCAAGACGGTCCACCGCGTTCGCCTGACGCAGAGGCGCGTTCGGCGGGCGCGGGCACGTACGCATCCAGCCAGCCCAGCTTGCCGCCGGACATTCCGGGCACCAGGCTAACGGCGAAAATAAAGAACGCCATGCCCATGGCAAGGCGTCCCAACCGCAGCGGTTCGTCCGGCTTGACCCCTTCCAGGCGCAGCAGTCCCAGCAGGTAGAGGCCGGCCATGGCGAACAGCACGATCCAGCCGGCAAGGAAACGCTCTCGCGTCAGCCATCCCAGCCCGAGGGTCTGATCCACGGCGCTCAGGTATTTCAAGCTGGCGGCTAGAATCACAAATCCCAGTACGATTTTGACCCGCGTCAGCCAGCCGCCGCTGCGCGGCAGTTTCTTGAGCATCGGCGGAAACAGCGCCAGCAGGAAAAACGGCAGCGCCATGCCGATCGCGAAGGTCACCATGCCCACCAGCGGCCGCAATCCTCCTCCCGATACCGAAGCCGCCAGCAGGGTTCCCACAAACGGCCCCACGCAGGCGAAGGAGGCGAGCGAATAGGTGAGGCCCATCAGCAGCGTGCCGGCGAATCCGCCGCTGCCGGAAGCCTGGTTGAGCCGCGTCAGCACCGAAGACGGAATGGTGATCTCGAACGCGCCCAGCAAGCTCAGCGAAAAGACGATGAACAGCCCCGCGATGAAGCCGTTGACCCAGGGGCTGGCGCCCAATTGCACGACTCCCACCGGCCCCAACAACGCGGTGATCAGCAGGCCCAGGCCGGAGAACAACACGATGATCCCGAGACAGAAAACCACCGCCTGCGTGATCGCGTCGCGCCGCCCGCCGGATTCGCGGTTGAGGAAGTACGACATGGTGATGGGAATCATCGGGAAACAGCATGGGGTGAAGATGGAAGCCAGGCCGAAGCCGAAGGCGGCGAGCAGAAATAGCGTCCAGGGCCGCTGGGGAGCGTTTTGTGCGGGCGGAGCTGGAGAGCTAACCGGCGCGAGCGGTTTGACCTCGGTCATGACGTACGGAAGGTGGATAGTACTACCGGCAGCCCTGCTTCCGACGTGCGGACTGTAGATAATGATGCCGCCGGCCCTCATGGCCGGGTCGATTGTCAGCTTGGCGGTGCCCGACCACTTACCCGGAACGCACGTAGTGTCGTTGCAGGTTTGGAAGCGCGCGGCGACCTCTAGCATGGTGGTGCCGGCCGGTGCGTCCGGGCGCGTAACGATCATGAGATCGAACCGCGCGGTACCCTCGAACGTTTCGGTCTGGCTGTTGAAGTTGGGATCGAATGCGCGCTTGGGAATGCTCTGCGAGAGGCTGGTGTGCGCCACGACGGTACTGGGGCCAAGAGTAAACGACGCCGGGATTCCGGCCGGGGAAGACGCCGCGTAGAGATGCCATCCCGGATCGATCGTGGCATCGATGCTCAGCATCGTGGCGCCTCCGGGCGCGACGGTGGCGGGATCGATGGATAGGTTCCACGCGACATGCTGCTGGGCGGCGGAGGCGGTGGCAGCCAGCAAGAGGAAAAGAAGCTCTGAGGCCAAGACACAGGTAGGACAGACCATCGCTTTTTGTGGTCTGTCATGTTGCGCAATGACACGAAACGTCGACAGACGACAAAAGCCGATCGTCTGTCCCAGCTTTTCAATCACGGTACTTTGACTGCGGCGATCTTTTCGGAAGCGGAAGCGCGCAGCTCCTCTTCGATCCGCTGATTGACGTTGCCTTGGGAGAATTCGGCGGCCACGCGAATGGCGTTACGGATGGCTTTGGCATTGGCCCGGCCGTGGCTGATGATGCAGACGCCGCGGACGCCCAACAGCGGCGCCCCGCCGTATTCGGAGTAATCCAGGCGCTTCTTGAAATCGTCGAGCGCGGTGCGCGAAAACACGTAGCCGATCTTGGCGGAAATGGTGGCTTCGAGCGATTCGCGCAGGGTGTGCTTCACTAAGTCAGCCACGCCTTCGCTGACCTTCAGCGCCACGTTGCCGGTGAAACCGTCGCACACCACCACGTCGACGTCGCCGCCGTAGATATCGCGGCCTTCCACGTTGCCGATGAAGTTCAGATTGAGATTCTTGAGCAGCGGCCACGCCGCGCGCGTGAGGTCGTTGCCCTTGTGCTGCTCTTCGCCGATCGAAAGCAAGCCCACCCGCGGCCTGTCGCGCTTGACAATGATGCGCGAGTAGATTTCGCCCATTACGGCGAATTGCGCCAGCATGCGCGGCGAACAATCCACGTTGGCGCCGACGTCCAGCACGATCACCGGATGGGTGGGACCCTTGGAAGTCGGGAACAGGCCGGCCAGCGCTGGCCGCGTCACGCCCGGCACCACGCCCTGCACGATTTTCGCCGTGGCCATCGCCGCGCCGGTGTTGCCCGCCGATACCAATCCGGCGGCGCGGCCATCGCGCACCAATCGCGACGCCACCTTCACCGAGCTGTCCCGCTTGGTGCGGACAGCCTTGGTGGGGTCCTCCATGGTGACGTTCTCACTGGCGTGCACCACTTCGATCGGCAGTTCGGCCGAGTCTTCGTATGTCGAGAGTTCGCGCCGGACCAGGTCTTCCTGGCCGACCAGGATGACCTTTACGCCTAATTGCCGGGCGGCGAGAACCGCGCCCTCGACTTCGGCCTTGGGGGCGTGATCTCCGCCCATTGCATCCAACGCAACGGTCAGCATTTCAGAACCGGAGTTACTCCTGCGCGACTTCGATTACTTCGCGGCCCTTGTACTGCCCGCAGTGCGGGCACACGCGGTGCGGCAGTTTGGGCTCGTGGCAGTTGGGACATTCCGCGAGGCCCGCCGGCTTCAGCGCGTCGTGTGCGCGCCGCGCCGCGGTCCGCCTCTGAGAATGTCTACGTTTAGGATTGGGCATATCTCGTTAACCTTTACAATCTGTCGGTACACAGTCGCGGCCCAGGCTCAACCCCGGAGGCCGTTTCCATCCTTAAGGAATCTCCAGATGCCTGAGCGCCCCCCAGCGGCCTGCCGCGTCTTCCATCTTACAATTGCAAGCGGCCTGGTTCCGGTTCTGGCCGCACACCGGGCAAATGCCCTTGCATGCTTCACTGCAGATCCGCTGCATCGGCAATGCCAGCAGAATCTGCTCGCGGAGAACATCTTCCAGCTCGATGCCCCCGCCTTCGTAGAACCCGATTTCCGACTCGGCTTCGTCGATGCCGACTTCTTCCTCGCGCGCGATCGTTTCGACCGGCCGGTAGTACAAATCGAAGCTGGCCTCCAGCGGGTAGCGCGTCCGTTCCAGGCAGCGGTCGCATGCCGCCGTAATTTCCACGCTATATCGCCCTCGAATGCGAACCTCGCCCGGCGAATGCGGCACCAGCGCCGCCTCGCCGGCCGCGCGCAGCAGCGATTCCTGCTCCAGTTCGTCCCCTGCAAAATCGATCTGCCCGGCGCGGAAGGTTTCGTCGAAACGAATCTTCCGCACTTCCATCTCTTTGACGCTCAAAAACATAAACCAGACGGAGGTCGCGCGGAACTACCCCATTATAGCAGCAGCGGCGGGGGCTTTTGTCCGATCGAGCGCACAGCGCAGGTGCCTGCAAGCGGGTTACACTGCGGGACTGAGGAGAACTTGAGATGCATGGACCCTTTGCCGTGCCGGTGCGAAGCGGATGCTTGCTGCTGTGCGCCGTGGCCGTGGCCGCAGCGGCGGACCAGGTGAAAGTGGAGGGCGGCGTTCTCGCTGGCATAGCGGGCGCGGATCCCGCCGTGCGGGTTTTCGAAGGCGTGCCTTTCGCCGCGCCGCCGGTGGGCGCTCTCCGCTGGCAGGCGCCACAGCCGGCGGCCGCGTGGAAAGGTGTTCGCAAGGCGGATCAATTTGGCGCCCGCTGTTACCAGGGCAGCGTCTTTTCCGACATGATTTTTCGCGACAAGGGTATCAGCGAAGATTGCCTCTATTTGAACGTCTGGACGCCTTCTCCGGCTCCCAAGAAGCGCTTGCCCGTGCTGGTGTACTTTTATGGCGGCGGTTTCGCTGCCGGATCGGGCGATGAACCGCGCTACGACGGCACCAACTTCGCCAAGAAGGGCGTCATCGTCGTCACGGTCAATTACCGGCTCGGCGTGTTCGGCTTCCTCGCCCATCCCGAGCTCACCGCCGAATCGCCGCACAAGGCGTCCGGCAACTACGGCATGCTCGACCAGGTGGCGGCGTTGCAGTGGGTCCATCGCAACATCGGTGCGTTTGGCGGCGATCCCGAGAAAGTGACCATCGGCGGCGAATCCGCAGGATCCATGGCGGTGAGTGTGCTGATGGCTTCTCCCCTGGCCGCGGGATTGTTTCGCGGAGCTATCGGCGAAAGCGGCGCCATGTTCGGCGGTGTCATGGCGCCGCTTTCGTTAGACTCGGCGGAAAAGATCGGGGCCAACTTCGCCACCTCGTTGGGTGCGAAGTCACTGGCTGAGATGCGCGCTGCATCCGCGGAGGACGTCCTGAAAGCCTCCACCAGGGTGCGCTCTGGTCCGATCATCGACGGCTATTTCCTGACTGCGGATCCGGCATCGACTTACGCCGCCGGCAAACAGAGCCACGTCGCGCTGCTGGCCGGATGGAACGCCGACGAGGTCCGGATGGGGGTCCTGTCACGCAAGGAAAAGCCCACGGCAGCGTCGTTCCGCGGCCAGTTGAGCGCCCTGTTCGGCGACAAGGCCGCTGCGGCCGCCGAAGTGTATGCCGCCTCCACCGATGAGGAGGCGCTGGCCTCGGCGGGCGACTTGGCCAGCGACACTTTTATCGTTTACTCCACGTGGAAATGGATCGAAATGCATTCCGCCACCGGCCAGGCGCCGGTGTATCGCTTTCGCTTCGACCGCGCCGTACCGCTGCCCGAAGGCACGCCCAACCCTGCGGGCGTGAAAGGTTTGGCCGCTCACTCCTGGGAACTGGAATATGTGTTCGGCGCGCTCGATTCCAAGAAGGCCGCGTGGGCTGCGGAAGACCGCCAAGCATCCGAGCAGATTGCCGCTTATTTTGCCAACTTCATCAAGAAGGCCAACCCCAACGGCGGCGGCCTGCCCAAGTGGCCTGCCTTCGGCAAAACTCACAAGGTGATGCACCTGGACGCAGCCAGCCACGCCACCCCCGAAGAGCATCGGGATCGCTACGAATTCCTCGATGGTTTCTACACCAGCGCCGCGAAAAAGTAAGTGAGCGCGAGCCGGCAGCTTTCTGCTGCACAAGAAGCGGCGCTGGAGCCGGTCTTTCAAAACGATGCCAGGAACTCCGCCAGCGCCGCTTGCCACGGCCGTAGTAGCGGCAGCTTGGTATTGAGCAGGATGGCTTTAGCTGGCCGCGTCGCTTTGCGCGGGAAATGCGTCGAGGGCACCGGCAACACGGTCACCTTCCGCCCCGCGGTATGGAAAATCTCCCGCGCGAAGTCGAACCAGCTCACGGCGCCGCTGTTAGCCACGTGATAAATCCCGGCCGCCGGCGAGCAGGCCAGCAAATCGCGCGTAGCCATCGCCAGGTCCGGCGCGTACGTGATGCTGTTGATTTCATCCGACACGGCCTGAATTGTGTCTCGCTTGGCGGAGAGGTCCAGCATGAGATCCACGAAGCTTTTCTTGGAAAGGTCGCTCGCACCCTTGGGTCCGAACAACACCGCAGTCCGGACGATGTAGCACCGGCCGCGAGATTCGGCGATCAACTGCTCCCCGCGCTGCTTGGAGCGCCCGTAGCTGGACAGCGGCGCCGGCCGATCGGCTTCCTCGTACTCGCCCTTGGCGCCGTCAAACACGTAATTAGTGCTGTAATGAACCAGTGGCACGCCCAATTCCCCGGTGAATTGCGCCAGCCGTCCGGGAAACTCGCCATTCAGCGCCATGGCGGCCTCCGGCCGGTCTTCGGCGCCATCCACATCGTTGAACGCGACGCAGTTCATGATCGCATCGAGCGCCGGCCGCAACTCCGCCACCTTGGCGCGCAGGGCGGGGAAATCGAGCACGTCGATATCTTGCCGGTCCCAGCCGATGGCCTGGGGATAAAACTTCATGAGCTGGCCGCCGAGCGTGCCCTTGGCGCCGAGAATGAGTACGCGTTGAATCGACATCGGAGTTCGTTATTGTAGGCCCTACCAGCGCTCGTGCACCAGCGGGCGAATCTTCGCATTGCGGATACTGCGAATCGCTTCCGAAACCTTCCAGCCGGTCCGTCCCACCGTGCGATATCGCATGTCTCCAATTATGCCTGCCGCGAACCGCCGCATGGGCGTCCGGATCTAACTGTACAGCTTAAGTGCCAGAGGAATAGCCCGGTGGTCCTGAAACACTGAGAACCCCCGGGGGATTTTGCTTACAGCAACGGCCGCGTAAACTCGGCTCATGAACGATATTCTTAGCCTGTCTCGTACATTTCGAATCAAGGAAACCGGCGCCAACACCCAGTCTTGGTTTACTGGCGCGATCGGGAACCGGCTCACCAACAGTAACGCCACAAAGGAACGGGCCCAGAGGCTCTATGTGATCGGTGAATTGAACGCGGCGGCTCAGTTGCTCTCCGAATTGGCTGCTCGCTGCTACTCTTACCAGGCGGAAGGCCGCGGGGAGGCGATCCGTGGCTGACTCCTGCGCTGGTTTGGGCCATTCGCTCGATATCCTCGTGGGCTACCTCGGGGTCCATGGGTCCACGGACTCGAGGCGGGTGCTTACATGCTCGGTGCGACCCTTTCCCTTGGGTTTTGCGCGGCCGTGCGCTCAGCGATTCGAATCGCTTTCTTGAGCTGTTCCACCAGAAGATAGCGCCGTCCAACAGAGTCACTCCGTCCGGAATTGCACGCTGCGGCCGGTTTCGCCACCGGCGGAGTCTTTGACGGTCAGCTCGGCGCGATAGGTTCCGGGCGGAAGATTTGCGACCGGCAATTTGAGCACAACCGGAATCGCTCGGTTGCCGGACTTAGCCAGGGCACTCAAGTCGACATCGCCGGAATCCGACTTTTGCTCATTACTCTGCGCGTCCAGCAAGCGCAGCCGCATGGTTAACTGCACCGTACCGCCTCCCGTGGCGGGCGGCTCGTAGATTTCGAAGTAGGCTTCGGCAGTACCGGTCCTCGGCACCACATCCGAGCCAGCGACCGTGATTCGGTAGCCGCGGAAGATCAGCGGGTTGTTCCCTTGGTCGAGTTCCTCCTGCGCGGCCTCCTGCGATATCGGTTGCACGTCGTGGCTGATGGCGATAGCGCTCATGCTGAGCTGCGCGGCATCGACGGGATCGACCGCCAGCGGCGTTTCGACCACCCCGAAGCGATCCTTGGCCGTGCGGAAGATCAGCTTGAACCGGTAATTGCCCGGCGCGATTTCGAATTGGTGCTCGTAGCGGAGCGCGTGCCGCAGAAAATCGTCGAACTGCTGGCGGTTGTCGAAATCGAATCGCACTTGATCGCCGAACCGCGCGGCCACGCCGCCCCCTAGGTTGTAAGCCAGGCCGAGCACGTCCATCGAGGCACGCAGCTTGCCGTGTGCCTCGGTTGGATCGAGAACGGGCGCTGGAATTTCAAGAGCCAGGTTGACTCGCGCCGCACCGCCGGCCTCATAGAAGAAGGGCAAGGATGCCGACGCCGCGGTGTTGCCGGCGTGCTGCGAAGCCGCCAGATTCTCAAGCTCGACCTCCGTCGGGTTGGCTGGCGGGAGGCTCACCTCGCGGACGTTGCAATACAGATTGCGGCCGCCCACTTTCACGTCGGACCGGTCGACGGTGACCTTGAGCGAATGGCAGCTTCCTTCGGGCGATTCCGCCGGCACGTAGCCGAGCGTGTAGGATTCGTCCTGCTCGCGCGCCAGCTCCTGGAAAACGCCGAGAACGTCGTTGCCGCGGTACATCGCGCGACCGCCGGTGGCGGCGGCCAGCTTGAGCGCCCAACAGGGACTTATGGCGCCTATCTGTCCTTGCACCGGATAGACCGAGATATCCGCCTTGCGAAAGTCCAGTGGCATCCACTTCGGATCGGAGAGCGGCCCCACATTCTCCTCGCCGCCCGAGCATGGCAGTTGGACAGGCGACCGCGGCCAGTGGTCGAAAGCGCTCGGCTGCGGCATGGACTGGCCTGCAAACAACGCCACGATTTTGTGGCCCGGCACATGGGCCAGGTCCCTCGCCAGTTGGCTATAGCTGCCCGCCCGCACACCGCCCGAAGGATCGGGGACGTAGCCGCAGCGGCTCAGGTTGGGCTTGTCCAGCCCGCGGTGAAGCTCGCCGAAATCGGCGGTGAATTGCGCGACGATGGTCATGCATCCCGAGTTGTAGTTCGCGACCATCATCAGCCGGTTGGGCCCGGCATTGTCCGCAATGAACTTGCTGGCGGCCTGCTGGATCCATTTCTGGTCGTCGTTGGCGCCTCCGTCGAATAACAGGACGAAGTACTGCCGCTGGCTCATTCCCGGCACGGCGGGTCCGGTGTGAGTCTGGAACCCGGTGATGGTCTGTTCCTTGCCATCTTCGAAGACGTGGAAATCCCTCGCCTCCAGCCCGTGGATCGGTTCGTCCTTCTTGCCGGTTACGACGGCATCCACCAGCACCAGGCGCGCTTCGGCTTTGAGCTTCACGCTGGTCGTGCCCTGAGCGCCGGCGCCGCCAGTTTGCGCCAGCAGCGGGAAAAACAGGAACGGCAGGAACGACAGCACGGCCGCGTAGCTCGCGGGGCTGCCGCATTGCGCAAGCTTACTCCTCGCGGTTTTCATGGGATCTCCACTACGCCGTTCGTGGCGGCCATCTGCCGGCCCTCGGCGTCGCGCACCACGACGCGAATCATGTAGGGGCCGGCCTTGACATCGAAATCGCTGCTGAGGGTAAAACCGTTCTTGCGCCACCGCCCGACATTCCCGTCCTTCAGGCGAAGCTCCACCAACTTCTGGGTCCCCTTGACGAAGACGCCGTTGCGATCGAACAGGGCACACACCAGCGTCACGTCGTTGCGGTTCCGGTCGTCCTGCTTGCGCAAGCGAAGCTGCCCGATATCGAGATGGGAGGTCACTTTAACCTTGGCGTCGTCGGGGCCGGTTTTGTAAAACTGCGTGTGAATGTCGATGGGCAGATCGTGCAGCTCGTCGCGCGAGAACACGGCCTCGCCGATTTCCCGCTTGGCGGTGGCAGCCTCGTCTTCCTCATGGGATGGCGCCCAGTAACCCTTGCGCGCCTGCACGGAAAATCCCTTGCTGTCCACCAGCTTCACCTTGATCTCGTGGTATTTCCCGTCGGGTTTGAGGTCCTTCGGATAGAAGCCCAGATAATAGACATATTCAGGCGGGTCGGCCAGCCGGTTGAATCCGCCCAGCATGTCGTTGTTGCTGGAAGTACTGCCACCGGTGCCCTGGGCCAGGTCGTCCAGCACCATCCCCTGGGCAAGATTGGCGATACGGTCGTACCTGGCGACGGCCTCGGCGGTCTGCGGGCTCGCCGAATGGCAGCCGGGGACCTCGCCGGTCGGGTCGAGGGTGTAAACGCCGCGCACGTCGAGCGTGTTGATGATGACGCCCGAGCGGGTGGCGCGGTCGATGGAATCGGTGAGGCCCTTCTGCAAGTCGTCGGGAAGATAAAATCCGGGAGATACGAGGATGATCACCCGATCGCCCGGCATGGAACCGAGCAGCCGCACGATGTTGCTGAGCGTGTGAAAAATGCTGTTCGATTCGGTCGTGCCTTCACTGGCGACTTCGCGGAGAGTGAAATCGGCGATACTTCTAGCGGAGGCCGCGGCGAAACCGCTCAGGTTCAGGCAGTCAATGGTAATCTGGGTTTCCAGCGACAGCGCGCTCTGGTCGTCGTGATTCACCCAGCGGTCCGCCACGTAGAAGCTGGCGGGAGGGGAGGTATGGTGGGGCGGCTGGGGCACGACCTTCATCAACGCCTCGCGGAACTTCGCCGCGTCATCGGTGAATTCGAGCGACACCTTGCCGGAGAGCGTGACCAAGGCCACGCGGTCCTGGGGGGGGATTCCTCGTTCGATGTGCTTCAAAGCGGCGATGCGGGCATACGTAAAGTCCTCCAGCGTGGAATTGATGTCGTCGAAAACATAGGCGGTAAAGCGGGTGGGGAGCAACAGTTTGGAACCCGGAGTGGCCGGTTCGCCCGGGATCTGCGCTTCGGCAGCCGGCTGCGCGGCTGGCTTGGGGACGGCGCTGCCTTCGATGGCGAACTGTGAGATGTACTGCGGCTTGCCGCGATCGGTAAGCTGAAAATCTTCCTTATGGAAGGTGCCGAGGGTGTGTCCCTGCTTGTCGCGGACGACCACCGGAACGCGCACCAGGTTCACGCTCGATTGAAACGTAGGCGTCTCGTTGCGTGTGGTAACCTCGCCGGTCTGGCTTTGTGCGGCCACCACGGCGGCGAGCAGAAAAAAGGACCAAGCGCGCATAATACGCTCCTTCCGCGAGAAACCCGGCTGCGCGGGTTTTCTTGCCGTGGGCTGCGCTGTGGCGGGCCCACTGGTTCGCATTATAACTGTCTGGACTCGCCGGCCGCCCCGCAAGTTACTGGCCAATAAGGGCTACCCGGCCGGCGGCGGCCCGACGTTAGCGTCCCGAAGGCCGGAGGTAAAATGCCGGTTGAAAGGGCCGTGCGATCGCCGGACACAGTGCCCCCAGGTGGCACCCATGGGGCGCTTACTTCGCCGGCGCGTCGGACCCGGCGGAGTCGGGCAGGACATGAAGGGTGCGAAGCCACCTCTCCATGCTTAGGGGCCACGTCGTGACCGGGAGCGTGGTGCGGCGCAAGCCATAGCCGTGTCCGCCCTCGGCATAAACGTGCAGTTCCGCCGGAACCTTCGCATTCTTCAGCGCGAGGAAATAGACCACGGCGTTTTCGACATGGACGGGGTCGTCCTCGGCCTGAACGATGAACGAAGGCGGGGTTTGGTCAGTCACGGGAATGTCGGTATTGGGAGCGAAGTTCTTCTCCGCGAGTGCCAGATATCCCGGATAGACGATCACGGCGAAGTCGGGACGGCAACTGAGACCATCCGCGGCGTCAATCGGATCGTAGAGCCGCCGATCGAAGTGCGTACTGAGCGCGGCGGCAAGGTGGGCGCCGGCGGAGAAGCCAAGCACTCCGATTCGGTGCGGATCTATATGCCACTCGCTGGCGTGAGAGCGCACGATTCCCACAGCGCGCTGCGCATCCTGCAGCGCGGCGGACGACTTGGGGTAAGGGCCGGAGTCGGGCACGCGGTATTTCACCAGGATGCAGGCGATGCCCGCGGAATTGAGCCAGTCGCACACCTCGGTCCCTTCCAGGTCAATGGCCAGGATTCGGTAACCGCCTCCCGGAAAGACAATCACGGCGGCGCCCGCGTTCTTGTCCCGTGGAGTGTAGAGCGTGAGTGTGGGACTGGAAACGTTGCCGAGACGGATGACCGGCTTGCCCGCGATGAGGTTGTCCTTCGCGGTTGTAGTATCGACCTCCGGCGCCGGATTGGGCGGGGCACCCGGCGCCCCGTTTGGCCAGAGAGGCAGGGTCAGATGCCCGGGAGCAGGCTGCCAGGCGGGCACTTCGGCGAACAGACTGGCGGAGCCGCCGACAAGGGTGGCGAGAATCAGCAGACGCTTGCGCATGATCAGGACCTATGGAGTCGCGTTCACAGCAATCATCGCAGCCTCAGGGGCCCTGACGCAAGGCGTCGAATCTCCCGGGTCTCGACACTGCTCCCGCTCGACAAGCAGGCATTCCTTTTGATACCATTGGTGTGAACACGTGCTGTCTTTTTCTCCCGCACAATCCCACGACCGGCCATCCTATATATCCTCAGTTGTTCAGCCGAGGAGTAAAGCGTAAGAAATCTATGGCTTCCAATACCTTTTCCCAGGGCGCTCAAGTCGAGCATGTGAAGTTCGGTTTGGGCACGGTGATGTTCAGCAGCGAAGAACGGATCGTCATCAAGTTCGACGATCACGGCGAGAAGAAATTCGTCGCCAACATGGTGATGGGCAGCTTGAAGAAGAGCGACCGGCAGCCTCCGGCCGAAAAGCGGGGCTCACGGAAGCGAAAGGTCGCGCCGGCTGCGGTGTAGCGGTGCGGCGCGTCGAGGAACTTTGGTTTGAACGCACGTCAAAAACGGTTGTTTGAAGAGGCGAGAAAGCGAAATCCAAACCTAGCGATTCCCGCCGACGCCCAGCCCGCCACGGACTGGACCGAAGCCGACCTGGCCCTCATCAAGCAGGGGGTTGGCGACAAAACCAGCAGACAGGCCGCGGCCTCCGGCGAGAGCGCCGAATCGAATGAGGCTCCCACCGGCGAGCAGGCCGGGTCCGTCGTCACGTATTTCGACGCCAAAGGCTTCGGCTTCCTGCGCCCCGACGATGGCGGACGCGACATCTTCTTCCACGTCTCGCGCCTGGCGGAAGGGTTGGCGACCGAGCTGCGGCCCGGCGCGCGCGTGCTCTACGAACTGGGCATGGACCGGGCCGGCAAAATGGCGGCCTCGAGCGTTCGCATAGCGCCTAAGGAATAACGCTATAATGTAGAAAACTTGGCTGCAGCGCCGGCATTTCCGGTCGGCCGCCGGTTTTCGTCCCTGGCATCGCTCATGTTCGACAATCTCTCGGAAAAGCTGCAGCGGGTTTTCAAGAACCTCCGCGGCGAAGGCAAACTGTCGGCCGAAAACATGGAATCGGCGCTACGGGAAATCCGCATGGCGCTGCTCGAGGCCGACGTCAATTTCCGGGTGGTCAAACAGCTCCTCGAAAACATCAAGCAGAAGGCGATGGGCGAAGAAGTGCTGGCGGCGCTTTCTCCCTCGCAACAAGTGGTCAAGATCGTTCACGAAGAGTTGGTCAAGATTCTGGGCAGCCATGAATCGAAGCTGCGGTTCGCTAACGAGCCTCCCAGCGTGTTCCTCATCGTGGGACTGCAGGGTTCGGGAAAAACCACCACCACGGGCAAGCTGGCGCGGTGGCTTTCGCGCAACGGGCATCGGCCCATGATGGTTTCGGTGGATGTGTACCGCCCGGCGGCGCGCGAGCAGCTCAAGGTGATTGCGCGCGAGACGGGCCAACCGCTTTACGAAGGCGCGGCGGAAGAAAAGCAGCCGATGGAGCTGGCGCGCGCCGCGCGGCGCGAAAGCGCCAATAGCGGCCGTGACGTGCTGCTGGTGGACACCGCCGGCCGGCTGCACATCGACGACCAGCTCATGGGCGAGCTGAGCGAACTCAAGCAGCAGCTCAACCCGGTCGAAATCCTGTTCGTGGCCGACGCCATGACCGGGCAGGACGCGGTGAAATCGGCCGATGAATTCCACAAGCGGCTGGGCATTACCGGCGTGATCCTCACCAAGATGGATGGCGACGCGCGCGGCGGCGGCGCGCTGTCGATTCGTCACGTCACCGGCCAGCCGCTGAAGTTCGTCGGCGTGGGCGAGAAGTTCGACGCGCTCGAACCGTTCCACCCGGACCGCGCGGCCAACCGCATTCTGGGCATGGGCGACATCCTCTCCTTTATCGAAAAGGCCGGCGAGGCTATCGACAAAAAGCAGGCCGTGGAGATGCAGCGCAAGCTCATCGAGAACGAGTTCACGCTGGAGGATTTCCGCGACCAGTTGCGGCAGATTCGCAAGCTGGGCCCGCTCGGCTCGCTGCTCGACATGATGCCCAAGGTGGGCGTGCTGAAGGACCTGAAGGACGTCAAGGTAGACGAAAAGGAAATCGAGCGGGTGGTGGCGATCATCGATTCGATGACGCCGCGCGAGCGCGACAATCACATGATCATCAATGGGAGCCGGCGCCGGCGCATTGCGCGGGGCAGCGGCACCAGCGTGCAGGAAGTCAACCAGTTGTTGAAGCAGTACGCGCAGGCGCGCAAGATGATGAAGGGCCTTTCGGGCGGATTTATGGGGCGGAAACTCGGCAAGATGAAGCTGCCCGCGGGATTCCCGTTTGGCGACATGCCGAGAATGTAGGAGCTCTTGAGAACGACCATGGAGTATCAATGCTGATGATTCGTCTGGCGCGGTTTGGCGCCAAAAAGAAGCCGTTTTACCGCGTCGTGGTGATTGAGAAGGAGCGCGCCGCGGGTGGCCCTTGCCTGGAGGTGGTGGGCCAGTACAATTCGCGGACGCCGGCCCAGGTTACGCTCCGGCACGACCGGATCGAACACTGGACGCAGCAAGGCGCGCAGTTGTCCGATAGGGTGAAGCGGTTGCTGGAAAACCATCCGGCGCCGGCCGTCCCGCCCGGGGCCTAAGCGGCTCTCCGGCGAGTTTTGTATGTCCCGCGACCGCGCGATGGCCGACTGGGATAAATGTCGCATCACGCCCGGCCGCCTTCGGTTACCATGGGGTTAGGAGCGGGATGCATGAAACAGTTGATCGAGGACATCGCGAAGGCTTTGGTTGACATCCCGGAAGAGGTTTCCGTCCGCGAGGTGTTGGGCGAGCAGGTGACCGTCCTGGAATTGAAGGTGGCCGCCAGCGATCTGGGGAAGGTAATCGGCAAACAAGGCCGAACCGCGCGCTCGATCCGCACTATTTTGGGCGCGGCGGGGATGAAGCTGAACCGGCGCTTCACGCTGGAAATTCTGGAGTGAGCTTGCCGGAAGAAGCCTGGGTGACGGTGGCCAGGCTGGGAAAAACGCGCGGCAACCGCGGCGAAATCACCGCGCTGGCGTTGAGCGACCGGCCGGAGCGCTACCAGGCATTGGGCCAGGTGTACCTATGCGGCACTGGCGCGCCCTTGTCTCGCCAGGTGGAGCGCACCTGGTTTCATAACGGCACTCTCATTTTTAAATTCCAGGGTGTCGACACGATCTCCGAGGCCGAATTGCTGGCCGGCATGGAGGTGCGGATTCCCCTGGCCGAGCGGACGGAACTCGAGCCCGGCGAGTTCTTCCAATCCGACCTGGTAGGCTGCGAGGTTGTGGACCGGAAGTCCGGGGCGCGCCTGGGCCGCGTCGAGGCGTGGCAGGATGGCGGCGGCGGCGGGCTGCTGGTCGTGGAGGGCGGACTACTGATCCCGTTTGCGCGGTCGATCTGCGTCGAGATCGACGTCCAGGCCCGGCGTATCGTTGTGGAATTACCCGAAGGTCTGCGAGAATTGAACCAATCGTGATCTTCCATGTGCTGACGATTTTCCCCGAGTTCTTCGCGGGGCCGTTCGCGCATGGCGTGGTGAAGCGCGCGCAGGACGCGGGCCTGCTCGAGATCCGCATCCACAACCTGCGCGACTGGGCTTTCGACCGTCACAAGACCGTGGACGACCGGCCCTTCGGCGGCGGCGAAGGCATGGTGCTGAAGCCGGAGCCGATTTTCCTGGCCGTGGAATCCATCTTGCCCGCGCGCACGGCCGGGCAGAAAGTGATTCTGCTTTCCGCGCAGGGGCGCCTTTTCGACCAAGGCGCGGCCAACCGTTTGAGCCAGGAAACCGAGCTGCTGCTGATCTGCGGCCGCTACGAAGGCGTGGACGAACGCGTGGCCGAGCGCCTGACGGACGAAGAACTCTCGATCGGCAGCTACGTGCTCAGCGGCGGCGAACTGGCCGCGGCGGTGGTGATCGATGCGACCGCGCGCCTGTTGCCCGGCGTGCTGGGCAACGAAACCTCCGCGGCATTCGAGAGCTTCCAGGAAACCGGCCACGGCGAAGGCCTGCTGGATTGCCCGCACTGGACCCGCCCCGCCGATTTTCGCGGCTGGAAAGCGCCCGAAGTCTTGCTCAACGGCAATCACGAGGAGATACGCCGCTTCCGGAAAGAGTCGGCGATCGAGAAGACGGCGAGGCTAAGGCGGGATCTGCTGAAATAGGAGGCAGAGTAGGCCGGCTCGGAAAACAAGGCCGTGATCCCTACAAGTTTCATCCCTGAGGCTGCCCAGCGTCAGCATAGCCCGGCGGCCTGGCAACGAGACGCCGATTCAATTCGCTAAGGGGGCCCGCAATTACAATATCCGAGAGATCTCCCACCCGTAGGATATAGGGCTCGTCGTCTCCGGGAACTAACGCGATTCGAAACTCGCTTTGGTAGCGAAATGATAGCCGCTTCCTGAAGATTCCCATTGTGCCTTGATACGTCCTTTCATCCACATACTCAACAGGCCCCCAGGTTAGTTGACGCCCCGGGGTCTCTGGTGCTCGGATGCGCCGCAGAAACTCGTCGCCGTTCGTAATCCCGGCAAAAGTATCGCCAAACCTGAAGTTCAGCTCATCGACCGGATCCGGCCGTACTGGGCCCCGAAGTGTATACATGCAAAAAACGTTGGCTTTGATTCCGCCGGGCGGGCGCCACCGCAGCGGGCCTACAATCTCCACTACCGGCCGATATGCGCCTTCGACCTCTAGGCTGAGGACTCCACCAGTGGCCTGGACCAGGCTCCCCACGCCCTCGTACGGGTCGCGCCGAAGTTCGTCGCCCCGTCCCGCCTCCAGGTTCTGGAAATACTGGAGGGTGTTCATATAAAGTTCCCCTCGCACGAAATCCCTGATGTAATCCTGCCTTCCGAACTTAAACAGCCCGAAGACCCGGTCGTCGTCCACGGTTGCCATCGTACCACGGGCACACGCACATTTGTGCTACACTTCTGTATATACACATGATCTTCGTGTGGGACGAGACGAAGAATCGCAGCAACCGGCGGAAACACGGCATTTCGTTCGAGGCGGCGGCGCGGACCTTCGAAGATCCGAACGTGGTGTCGTACCCAGATCGCATAGTCGACGAAGAGGAACGCTGGCATGCAATCGGCAGCGCCGGCGGTATCGCAATCGTACTCGTGGTCCACACAGTCGAGGAACAAAATGGCGAAGAAGAAATCCGTATCATCTCGGCAAGAAAGGCGAGTCCCCGCGAGCGCGCTCTTTACTACTCCCATCAGTGACAGCGAGCGCCGGGAACTGAAGCGGCTCGCCGCCCGGCCCGATTCGCAGATCGACTTTTCCGATGCGCCGGAACGGCAGCCGCGGGCGTCCGACGTTCAGGTCGGCCGTTTTTATAAGCCAATCAAACAGTTGGTGAGCCTTCGCGTGGATGCCGACGTCCTCCACTGGTTCCGAGGGCGAGGTAAGAAATACCAGACGTATATGAACGAGGTTCTGCGTCGCGAAATGCAAACAAGCGAGCGCCGCCAATGACGACTGTCTGAGTCCGACACGCGAAGGCTCTCACTCCCCAAGTGTTCTGGAGTTAGTGCCTGCTCGCCGCCGCTACTCCCGCCCCGCGTACAGGGCGTCGATATCTTGCTTGAAGTTCTCGATGGCCTTGGTGCGGCGCACTTTCATGGTGGCGGTCAGCTCGCCCTGCTCGATCGAGAAGTCGCGCGGCAGGATGCGGAACCGGCGCACCTGCTCGAAAGGCGCAAGCAGGCGGTTCACTTTGTTGACGATCCGCCGCATCTCCTTTTCCACCGGCCGCGCGCCGCAGACTTCGGCGGGTGAGCGGCCCGCGGCGCCGTTCATGCCTTTCAGCGTCTCCGCCACACTGGTGTTGATGGTGAACAGCGCGGTGAGATACGGCAGGCGGTCGCCGATTAAAAGCACCTGGCTGATGAGCGGTTCCATCTTAAACAGGCTCTCGACGCGGCTGGGATGAATCTTCTTGCCGGTGGAGGAAACGATTAGCTCTTTCTTGCGGCCGGTGATGAAAATGTAGCCATCGGCATCGATGTAGCCCAGGTCGCCCGTGTGCAGCCAGCCATCGCGCAACACTTCGGCGGTGGTTGCGGGGTCGTCCCAGTAATTGGAAAACAGGCAGGGGCTTTTGATCAGCAACTCATGATCGCCGGAGATTCTGATTTCGACGCCGGGGAGCACCTTGCCGATGCTGCCGGGCCTGGGTGCGTCGAGCGGATTGAGCGCGGCCACGCCGCCTTCGGTGAGGCCATAACCTTCGATCAGCGGCATGCCGACGGCCTCATAAAACTCGGCGAGGTCCTTGCTGAGCGGCGCGGCGCCGGACGCCGGGATGCGCAGGCGTCCGCCGAAGCGGGAGCGCACTTTGCGGAACATCAGGCGGTCGGCCACGGCCAGCGGGGCGCGGATACGCACCGGCACCGGCTTGCCTTCGCGGCGGTAGCGCGCGGCGGCCAGCGCCAGCGCGAGGCCGGTATAAAAGGCCCTGCGGGAGGCGGCGGAGCGCTTGCGCAGCTCGGTGCAGATGGTCGAGTAGATGCGCTCCCACATGCGCGGGGGCGCCAGCAGGATGGTGGGCCGCACCTTGCGAATGTCCTGCGGCAGCTTCAAGAGGCTTTCGAAGAAGTGGACCGCCATGCCGCAGCGGATGGGCAGAAACTCGATGACCACGCGCTGCGCGATGTGAGCGGAAGGCAGAAAGGCGACCGTCGCATCTTCCGGCCCGATGGGCAGCACGAACGGCCCCATGTCGATGTTGGCGACGATGGCCTGGTGCGTGACCAGCGCCATTTTGGGTTCGCCGGTGGCGCCGGAAGTCAGGTACAGCACGGCCGGATCGGACGGCTGTGTTTCGGAGCGCAATCTGCCGGCCAGCTCCGGATCGCGCGCCAGCGCTTCGCATCCTACGGCGCGGAGATCGTCCAGTGCCAGAGCGCCCTCGGCCTGGCCGGTGAGCAGAATCCAGCGGCTGGCGCGGGCGTGCCGTAGCGCACGGAAGGTCTGCGCGTCCTCGACGAAGACTGCCGCCGCGCCGGTGGCTTCGATGGTGCGAATCAGGTCGGGCGCCGGGTAGCTGGGGTACAACGCGGCGGCGATAGCGCCGCAGGCCAGAACTCCCAGGTCCGCCAGGTAAAACTCCAGCCGCGTCTCCGAATCCAGGACGACGATTTGCCCCTTCTCGACTCCCAGCGCTCGCAGGCCGGCGGCAATTTCCTCGGCCGCGCGGCGGTACTCATTCCACGAGTACGTGAGGTAAGCGCCGGAGGGTTGGGGCTGATGCAATGCCGGCGCGTCGCCATAACGCGCCGCGGCCTCTTCCAGGACCTGATACAGAGTGCGGGGGTTCACTTCAAGCACTGTATCACGGAGGCGGGGTTGGCGAATTCACCGGCGAATTTCCTGGCCTCAATCGCTCAGGCGTCGGGTTGCGACAGCCCAGCCTAGGGGGCAGTTACTCTGATAGGAACTTCGACTGTGACTTCAGGTTGCTGTCCGACTTTGACCTTCATGGGGACCGTGATCTGAGTCACCTGGCTCGGCTTCGGTTTTGAAAGGAAATACCACCACCCGTCAAACAACCCGAACACAACCACGAAGAAAACGGCGATGGGCAAGCCCGTACCCCACCCCCACAATTTGGGTTTCTTGGTTACCGCGGTCCCCGTTCCCAGTTTTGCCATGTAGGAATCTACGATCTGGAGCTGCTCGGTCATGTGATCGAATGTGTAATAGCTAAAGACCATGAAGAGAACCACGCCAATTAACAAGACGACCGCCGCGGTCACCGCGACAGCCGGTTGAGGGCTATCCCAGTGGAGAGTAATCATGCCGGTTGCGGCGGTGACGAAAAAGGTTCCGAGCGTCACTCTCACGGTGCTGTAATGGCGCGCCCAGTTTCCGTGATCTCCATATTCCTGAAGGAGGACGCTTCGAGTGTCCGCTTCCTTTGTGTTGGCTTTTGCGGGGTCTGGCTGGGGTTCGGGCCAGGCAAGTGGCATATTGGATCCTCCAAGAATGAAAGTTGTACGCGCAATCCGGCCGATGCTGCCGTCCGGTGTTTCCCGATTATATCGCCGCGCCGGGGTCCGGAAGTTGTTAATTCCGCAAGCGCGGTTTCAGGACCTGAGCGGCTGCGGAATCCATCCATTGCGCCGCGCAATTGAACTCACACGCTCACTACCGGACACGGCGATTGGCGGATGATGGCGTAGGCGTTGGTGCGCAGGCGGCCGAAGCCGCCGGCGGCGGAACCGCGCGCAATGACGAGCGCGCCAGCGTGGATGCGGGCGGCGGCGGCGCAGATGGCATGGGCCGGATCGCCGGCCTGGAGCATGACTTCCGCTTGCGATCCCACTTTCGCCTGCAGGCGGCCCAGCGTCTCCTCCGCCGACCAGCGCAGCTTGGCGCGCCACGCGTCGTCGGTATGGTCCGGAGTCTCCGGGACGGCGGCCGTTACGTGCAGCAGGGTGAGCCGGGCTTCCAAGGTCCGGCTCAGCCAGTGGGCCCACTTCAAAGCGCGCTCGCTTTGCGGGCCAAGGTCCACCGCGCAGAGCACGTGGCGGATCTCCACCGGTTTGGCCGCGGTCTCCGCGATATGCACGCCGGTCCACACGGGACACTCCGCGTCATGCAGCACCTTGGCGGTGTTGGAGCCGAGAATGTACCGCCGGAATAGCCCGCAACCGTGTGTGGGCATCATGATGAGGCATACTTTTTCGTCATGCGCAAACTCGACGATGCGGAACGCGGGATCGCCGTCCACAACCACGCGGCGCACGTTGCAGCCGGCGAGTTCCACCTGCTGAAACTGCTCCAGCTCGAGCGTCAGACTCTCGATCTGGGCGCGGTACAAATCGCCCAGCATAACGCCGCCCATTTCGGTGTCGCCGAGCCGATAATGCATGGGCGCCAAGACGTGCAGCAGGATGATTTCCGGGGAAAAGCGTTGCGCCAGGCGTTGGGCGCAGTGGACGGCTCCGACGGAGCGTTCCGAAAAGTCCACCGGCAACAAGATCTTGGCAAGCGGCACCATGGACTACCCCCTTGGCCGCCGGGCGGCTGCGGCACCGCACCGGCTTCCATATATTAGGGTAATCCGATGCGAAAAGCTGGTCTAGCCTCCGGTTGGGCCGGCTGCGGCGATCAACCCAGCTCCCAGGCGTAGGCGGAGAACTGGCGGATGGTGCGGAAGCCTACGCGCTCATAAAGCGCCACTGCATTTTCGTTGGCCGCGGTGACGGTGAGGCCGGCGGAGCGGCATTCCATCTTGCGCAAGGCCAGCAGCGACTGGCGCAGCAGGGCATGACCGATACCGGTGCCGCGCACGGACGGCGAGACGCAGATCTGGGTGACGTGGCCGGATTCGGCGGAGACCAGGCTAGCCAGCGAGAGACCGCACAGGTGGCCGGTGGCTCCTTCGAACGCAAGGAAAGAAGCGGATTGCGAAAACGTGCCGCAGCCCGGATAGGCCACGATGTTGTGCAGGAAACGGTGCGCGCCGGCGGGGCTGCGATACTGGTCGTTGATCCAGCCATCCACGTGTCCCGCGTACGATTCGGCGATCACCGCCGCCGCGGCGTCACTGTAACGGTCCGACCAGTTCTCCAGATAGAAGGGCCGGCGCGCGATGCCTTCCCCCAGGTCCGCCTTCTTCAGATCCGCCCGCATGAAGTTGCGGCAGAACTGGTGAGTCTCGGCCGCGCTCGGCAGCAAGCGGTCGGGAACGTAGTTGAGCATCAGCAGTTGCGCCTCGATGCGAGTGATCTGCGGAGTCGAGAACATCTCCTCCAGCGCCGATCGCAGCAGGATATCCTCCCGCTCGCGGGTGCGCGCGGCGCGCAGGATGTACAGATCGCCGAGAAGGGCCTTATGATCCTCGAACACGAAATAGAGGTAGCCCGCGGCGCGGCCGTCGACGGCCAGCACGCGCCCGCTCAAGGCATGCACGCCAACGAAGCGCCGCGCCAGTTGGGCCGATTTGGCGAAGTCCCATTCGAGCTCGCCGCGCCAGGCGGCGACCTCCTCCTCCAGCACGGGGTCCAGGTCCGCGGCAGCAACGAGCCGCAGATCGACGATCTCATCCGGGGCCACCGGGTTCAGGCGGGCTGCCATGGGCGCGTCTGCTATTGTACTCCGTACAGAGCTGCGTAACCGAGTTGCAGTTTCACGTAGTCGCGCGGGTAAGACAGCTTCACGGCAGCCAGCGTGCCCGCGGCATCGAAGCTGGGCGTAAGCAGCGAGTTGATGCCGCACCAATAACGCGGCAGGTCCAGCTTCTGGTAGCGCGCCACCACCTGGTCGCGCAGCTTGGCGTCGAAGCGTACTGCGTACCGGTCCACCAGCGATTTGATGGCTGCGTAATCGCCTTCGGCTTTAATGCGCATCAACTCGGCCTCCAGCATGCCCACGCCCCGGTGCATCTTGTCAAAATCCTTGAGCACGAGGTAGGTCTTTCCGCCGCGCTCCACCTTTTCGATGGCGCCGGTCTTATCCATCACGTAGTTGACGATAAGCTGGCGGTCTCGCTGGTGGTCTTCCTCGATGGTCTCGCCATTGGGAATGCGACTGAGTTGCGTCAAGGCCACGCGGACGGCGTTATAGTACATTGCCTTACCAACGTCGGGGCTGGAGACCAGGTGCAACTCCCGGAGCTTGGGATCGAAGATGTTCCAGAGGGCCATCAGGTCGGCGCGGGCTTCCTCGAGGGTGGAGAAATACTCCTTGAGGTACGCTTCGCTGCCGCCGCTGAGGCGCGGATTGAGCTTGCCGGAGCCGTGGCCGATGACTTCGTGCAGGCCGGTCATCAGGTCGCTGGCCTCGTCGCCATATTTCTTGCAAATGGCAATCTCTTCCGGCGAGGCCGCAAACTCCTCGAGGGCGCCGAAGCCGGCGGCGTGCGCCAGCGTGCGCGAACTGCCGGTAAACAGGAAGCTCTTGCTGCCGTATTTCTCGCGAATCTCGTTTTCGTTGGGCAGATTGTCGCCGATGGTGCTGACGTGAAAATCGCCGGTTTCGGTGACCGTTTCCACCGCCTTCGCCAGCGGCGGCTTGACGCCCTGCTTTTTATACTGCGGCAGCCAAGGCGCGCGGTCTTCAAAGTACTGCGCATTCTCGGCGAGCTTGGTCATCAGCCCGTTCAGCTTGGCATCGGTAATGCTGACGAAGGCCTGCGAAGTCCCCTTGGCGGCGCGCGCGTCGCGGTAGACTTCGATGAAGCCGTTGGCGAAGTCCACCGGCCGGTCGTTGCCCACCCAGGCGATACCGAAGCGGATCCAGTCGGCCGGGTCGCCGGTCTGGTAATAGCGAATGAGATTGGCGATCACCGCGTCCTGGCCGGGTTCGGCGTAAGCACGGGCCTGTTCGAGATACAGGTTGGCCTTCTTGAGGAACAGCGCGTAGCGGCCGGGCGGGATCTTGCCGTCGGGAGTTCCGGCGCGGTAGACCTCTTCCACCAGCTTGCCCGAATCGGTCTTGACGAGGCGGGAATTCAGCGGGTGGGTATCGTGAAAGTTCAGAAAATCCGCCATGCTGACGTGGTAGTAGAAATTGTTGGCGCTGGCCTGCAACATATCCTGGCCTCCACGCGGGCTCTTGGCGGTGATGGTGGGCTCGAAGTCGGGGTCGAACAGAGAAGCGCGCAGCGCCGTCAGCTCGCGATCCAAATCGGCTTGGCTGCCTACGCCCTGATTGCCGTAAGGGTTGCCTTTGAAGCCGCCGGACCGGAGTGTGGCGCTGGCGGCCGCCTGCAACTCTTCGAAGGTGAACTCGGGCAGAAACTTCTGCGCCGTCATCTCATTGTGGTTGCCGTTGTTGGCCCAAAAGAGCTTGGTGAATGCGGTGACTTTCAAGAGCGCTTGCGGGTCCACGCCATTCGGATGCAGCAGAATCTCTTCCAGCAGCCGCTTCTGGCGCAGACCGTAGATCGAGTTCTGGTCGTAGATTATGGGATCGATGGCGATGGCCGCCTGGCTCAGCCAATACGCCAGCGCCTGTTGGCGCGCGCTCAGCGAGCGGAAGCTTTCCGCCTCGACTTGGACGAAGCCGGTGGAGCCAACGCGGTCCACCAGGGCGCTATCGGCCGCAGCCGCGGTTGCCGCCAGCGCGAGAATCAACCATAAACGCTTGCTCATGCTTTCTCCAGTGTAGGCTCGTTTCTCCAGAGCGCGATGCGCACGTGCGGGCCGCGCGGCGCCCAAACCGCGGGGTCGGTGGGTCCGAAAATCGCCAGCACGGGCGTTCCCACTGCCGCCGCCAGGTGGGTGATGCCGGAATCGTTGCCGATGTAGAGAGCGGCTTGCGCCAGCCAGCAGGCCAGCTCATACAGATCGTCGATGCGGTGCGCGCCGGGGAGCGGCGGGTCCTCCGGCCCGGCGCACCAGCGGACCGGCATCCTGCGCTCCAGCCCGCGCGCGAGCAGGCGGAATTTCTCGAGCGGCCAGTTCTTGCGAGGGCTTCCGGAAAAAGGATGAATAACGGCGAAGTTCTCCCGTGCGGCGCTACATGGGATGCGCGGGATCGGGTCGCCGCAGCACCCGGCAAGCGCGCTCACCTGTTCCAGGTAGAAGTCTGTGGCGTGCATCCCTGCGCCCTGAGGCGGCAACGCAGGGAGGAAAGTGAATGGCAGGTCGAGCGAACGCACCAACTCGCGAAACTCCGCCCGGTTGGTCCCATACCAGGAAACGATCGAATCGAAGCCGCGCAGTTCATCGATGAGACGCGGCGGCGCTGGGTCCGCGATGCCGAGCAGATCGAGGCCGGTAGAGGCAATCGAGCGCGCCGCGCCGGCGAACCGGACCAGCGGCACGTTGGGCGTTGCGGTCCAGACTTCCAGGTAATCGGCGCGCAGGCATTCCAGGGCCGGCAGCGAAACGATGAAATCGCCGATCGCCCCCGGGCGGATCACGAGCCTGCGCATGTGGCTTCAGTATCGCAAGAACATTCCACCCGGCGTGCGGTTTATTCACAGGCCTTGCACGATTATGGCCTTGTAACCATATAAAAACAAAGCGAATAAAACTGGAGGAAACAATGAGTTGCAGACCAAAAAGACATTGACCGAAACTTCGGGCGGGCGCATATTGGTTATGGTTCCAAGAGGTTTGAGGAACAGCAAGCCTCCGGAAACGTAGCGGACCGGGAACGGTGATCCGCAGCCAGTAATTCTAGTTCACTAGTTTTCGGCTGCGGGGAGCGAACGGAGATCGGGCGG
>Ga0181530_10000850_pt1 | contig 39426 bp, 33 predicted proteins | sample PEATcosm2014_Bin_42_FD_119769 | JGI IMG/M metagenome (GOLD analysis project Ga0181530, IMG submission 119769) | Peatland microbial communities from MTU Mesocosm Facility, Houghton, MI, USA - PEATcosm2014_Bin10_60_metaG | ecosystem: Environmental > Terrestrial > Soil > Wetlands > Peat | place...
AGGAGCATCACATCGGCGACCCCAAGCTTTTCGTGAATGCGGCCCTGCTTGCCGAGAAACTCCACCTTATTGTGGATGCCCTTGTTGACCGCCAGCCACTCGGCGCGTGAGCGTTCGGGGCCGTCGCCGATCATCAGCAGCCGCGAGGGGACTATCTTCTGCACGCGGTCGAAGATCTCAATGACGTCGGGAATGCGTTTTACCGGCCGGAAGTTCGACAGGTGAACCAGAATCTTCTCATCCGTGCGGGCGTATTCGGCGCGGCGTTGCAACACCTCGGGCGTGCGCTCGTAGAGATCGCAGTTCACGAAGTTGGGGATGACCTCGATGGGCGTTCGAACGTCGAAGACCTCCAGAGTGCGTTGCTTCAGATAGTTGGAAATGGCGGTGACGCCGTCACTCTGGTCGATGGAGAAGCGGGTGATCGGCAGGTAGGATGGATCGGCTCCCACCAGCGTGATGTCCGTGCCGTGCAAGGTGGTGACGTAAGGCAGCCGCCGGCTATTCCGCGCGTGATCGCAGCACAGCATTTGGCGGGCCAGCATCGCACTGACGGAATGCGGGATGGCGTAGTGCACGTGCAGCAGGTCAAGCTCGTAGATTTCGGCGACCTCGGCCATGCAGGTGGCCAGCGCCAGGTCGTACGGTGGATATTCGAACAGCGGGTAACGCGAGACCTCAACTTCGTGGTAGTGAATGTTGGGCTGCGGTTCGGTCAGCCGGATGGGCTGCGAGTAGGAGATGAAATGCACCTGATGGCCGCGCTGCGCCAGCTCCAGTCCAAGCTCGGTGGCAACCACACCGCTGCCGCCATAGGTGGGATAACAGGTTATACCAATTCGCATCGTCGCCTGCACTCGTCGCGGGAGCGTGATCTTTCTTCCCGCGGTTTACGGCGCTACCGGAGATTGGATGGATTTGAGCCGAGGGAGATTCAGCAGCGCGTCTCAGGGACATAGCGCTTCAGGACAATTCAGTGAGCCTTACATACCTGCCAGAATGCCGGCAGCACGAATCCAACTCATCCGAAGAAAGCCCTGACAATAAATTGCGGGGTAAGATTCTAAGTAACGTTCGTTCGAATTTGTGCGAAAAACATTTGTCCGCCTGTCTGGAGCGGGCGATCAGCCGACTAGCACTGATCGTCGGCAGGCTGCCAGTGGGGCGAGCGTTTGCCCCCCGGCCGGACAGCAGTGCGCGGTGCAGCGACCTCAGTGGTGCCGCTGAAGCGCTCGACGATGGCCTGCTTCATGTCCTCCTTTTTGATCTTCGACATCATGTCTGGCGTCAGCGCTGGGGCTGCCGCTTCATCTTCCATAACAACGCTTTTTTTCGGCATTCTTCCTCTCAATTCACTTCAGTTAACTTCTGTGAGCTGCCCATCGCTTTCCCGAAGGGTCAGCACCGGGCACGACGACTCGCACACCAGTTCATAAGCATGGGGAAACACCAAGCGATCCAGCACACTGCTGGAGCGGCGGACACCGATGACGAGAAGGTCGGCATCCAATTCGTTCAAAGCATGCAGGATGACCGGAACCACCGGTCCAACTTCAACGTGGACCGAACAATCGACGGCCTCGGCTTCGCTCCCCAGCAAATCTGTCAGCCGCGTCTCGATTCCACGCTTGATGGCGGCCTGGTCGGGGAGATGTTCGAGTTTTTTTCGATCCACGACATGCAAGAGGGTCAGCTTGGCCTTGTTTTCGCGCGCCAGCATGGCAGCGTAGCGCGCGGCGCGCGCGGAAGCAGGCGTGAAGTCAGCCGCGACCAGAATGTTCTTGGGCCCATTGTCCCGAGTCGGACGACGCAGGTGCGGCCCGAGGGTGAGCACCGGCACGGGCGATTGCCGGAAGATCCGCTCGGCGACCGAGCCGATAAGAGCCTTGCCCAAGCCGCTCCGGCCATGGGTACCAACCACGATGAGGTCAATGTGCTTCTGCTGGACGAAATCCAGGATGGCCTGCGCCACGTCGCCTTCCAGCAGGTAGAGGTGGTAGTCCTCACCCTGAACGTGCGAATGGGTACGGCGCAATTCGGCATCCAGTTGTTCCAGATCGCGGCGGGCAGCGTCCTTGGCAGCGACGTAGGCCTCGGGGCCAGCGAGCAGGAACTGATCGCAGGGGATGACGAAGACCACGTGAGCCTGGGCGCCGTAGGCCTTTGCCACTTGTAGGCCGAAGTTAAGGGCGGCGTTGGAATAGCGGGAAAAGTCTGTCGCGATGAGCACATTGTGAATGCCCACGCCGACCGGTGTGAGCTGTGCCGTGACCATACTGCGACCATTCTCCCCACGCGGTGGGGCTGTTCCTGGGAGCTGTTGCCGGGCGCTCGATAAAGGGCAGCCAGCAGCTTTCGTTAACCTTGCACCTATATTGTTAGCGCGAACCGCACAGAAACGATGTGACGCAGGTCAAGTGAGGGAGTGACGCAGTACCTTGCAGGAAGAATGGCGTGAAGAAGAAGCAATTATGGTTGTAGTCCTAGAACGATATCTTGTTGCAGTTGACTTTAGCCCCCGCTCAGTTAACATTCAGCAAGGTACCACCGGGTGGGAGCGGCGATGAACATCGAAATCAGAGATGAGGCGCTTGCGGCCAGAATCCAGAAGCAGCTCGCGTTGACAGGGTCCGAAAGCGTGGAAGAAGTATTGTTCCACCTACTGGAAACCCAGGAGGAACAGGACCGCTGGCTGCTGGTAAACCGGGAATTAAATAACGAGAAAATCCGCCGGAGCCTTGAGCAACTTGAGCGCGGCGAGGGAATCCCTGAAGATCAGTTGAACGAGTATCTTGCACGTCTGAAGTCCAGGCCTGAATGAAGCCGCGGTACGTCCTTGCGCCCGAAGCCGCTCTTGATCTTGTAGATATCTGGCGATATATCGGGAAGCAAAGCAGCCTTGCGATAGCTGACCGTGTTGAAAAGGTCATTCTCGACCGGATTGGCTTTCTGGCGGGCGCGCCCGACGCCGGACATTGGCGTAAGGACCTAAGCGACAAACCAGTCAAATTTTTCCCCGTTTATTCCTATCTAATCGTTTATCTACCAGGGACGAAGCCGTTGCAGGTTGTTTCCATTCTCCACGGCCACAGAAACGTAGAACAGATTCTGAAAGAGCGCCCATAGCGGCGATGGGCACTGGTCCGATTACGGAGCCGTCGCTGGCGCCTTCCCGCGCTCGCGCAATGACTCTACGATCACGTACAGGACCGGAATGAAGAAGAGGTTCAGGGCTGTGGAGACGATCATTCCGCCGAAGACCGTGGTGCCGACGGAGTGACGGCTCTGCGATCCGGCGCCGCTGGCGAAGACCAGCGGCAGTACGCCGAGAATGAAGGCGAACGAGGTCATCAGAATGGGACGCAGGCGGATGCGAGCCGCTTCGACGGCGGCTTCGCGAATCGACAGCCCCTTGTGACGCAACTGTTCGGCGAACTCGACGATCAGAATGCCGTTCTTCGACGCCAGGCCGATCAGCATTACCAGCCCGATTTGGCAATAAACATCGTTCAACTGGCCGCGCAAAGATTGCGCGATCAGCGCGCCCAGCATCGCCATCGGCACGCTTAGCATGATAATGAACGGCAGCACCCAGCTCTCGTACTGCGCACATAGCGTCAAATAAACCAGCAGCAATCCCAGTCCGAAGAGCAGTGCCGACTGCTTACCCGACTTGATCTCCTCCAGCGAAAGGCCGGACCACTCGTAGTTGAAGCCGAGCGGCAATTTCTGGGCGACTGTGTCCATGGCCTGAATTGCCTGGCCTGAACTGTAGCCCGGCGCCGCCGAGCCGTCGATTTCAGCCGAGCGGAATAGATTGTAGTGGGTGATGACCTGCGGCGAGGTTGACTCGCTGATGTTGACGACGTTGTCCAGCGGGATCATCTGGTTGGTGTCGGAGCGAACGTAGAACTCACGAATATCGCGCGGCTGGCGGCGAAACGTTTGATCGGCCTGAACGTACACCCGATAAGCCCGGTTGTTGAAATCGAAATCATTCACGTAGGCGGAGCCCACGTATACCTGAAGCGCATCGCTGATCTGTTGGATGGGCACCTGCAAGCTGCGCGCCTTCGAACGGTCGATGTTGACCACAAACTGCGGATCGTTGGCGGTGAAGGCGCTGAACAGGCCACTGAGGTCCTTGCGTGAATTCCCTTCCCGCACCAGGTTCTGAGTGACGTTGTAGAGTTGCTCGACCGTATTGCCGCCTTCGTCCTGGACCTCAAAGGTGAAGCCGCCGAAGCTGCTGATACCGGAGATGGCCGGGGGCAGGAAGGGAAAAGCCTGGACTTCCGTCAACTGACTCAACGGCCCACGGAGGCGATTGACGACCGCCGCGGCGGAGTCCTGCTCGCCTTTGCGCTTATCGGCATCCGCCAGATTGAGGAAGACCATCCCTTTGTTGGCGCCGCTGCCGGTGAAGCTGAAACCGACTACGCTGAAGGCGCCGGTAATATCTTTTTCCTTAGCGAGCACCGCCTCCACTTGCCGCATGGCTTGCGAGGTGTACTCCGTCGAGGCCCCTTGCGGCGCCTGCACTGTGATCATGAACCAGCCCTGGTCTTCGTCGGGAACGAAGCCGGTGGGAACTGTCTTGTACACAACGTAAGTTGCCCCCAGGCCCGCGAAGAACACCACCAGCACCAGGTACCGCAGTCGAAGCGCTTTCTTCGCGCTGTAGACGTAGTAGGCGGTGGTGCGGTGGATCACGTGCTCCACGCCGCGGAAGAAGATGTTCTTCTTGCCCGTCTCCGGCCGCAGCAACAAAGCCGAAAGTGACGGAGTGAAGGTCAGCGAGTTAAAAGCAGAGATTGCGATAGAGAACGCGATGGTCAGGGAAAACTGCTTGTAGAGCAGTCCAGTCGTGCCCGGAAAAAATGCCACCGGCACAAACACCGCGACCAGCACCAGAGAAGTCGCAACCACTGCGCCGGTGACCTCGCCCATGGCCTCCGAGGCGGCGATGTGCGAATCGCAGTGCTCTTCGCCCATGTGGCGCTGAATATTCTCGATGACCACAATCGCATCGTCTACCACCAGCCCGGTAGCCAGTACGATGCCGAACAGGGTCAGCGTATTGATGGAAAAATGCAGAAGGCTGATGAAAGCGAAGGCTCCCACCAGCGAGACCGGAATCGCGACCGCCGGAATCAGCGTGCTGCGCCAACTCTGGAGAAAGACCAGCATCACCAGCATGACGAAGATGACCGCCTCGACCAGCGTCTTGAGCACTTCGCGGATGGAGTCGCCGACAAAGGTTGTGGTGTCGAAGGCGACGGCGTAGCGCAGCCCGGGCGGGAAGCGTTTCGAAAGCCGCGCCAATTCGGCGCGAACAGCTTTGTCCACATCCAGCGCGTTGGCTGTCGGCAACTGGCTGATGCCAATGCCGATGCCGTTGTAGCCGTTATAGCGAAGCTTGCCGCTGTAGTCTTCGGCCCCAAGCTCGGCATGGCCAACATCAGCCAGTCGCACCAGCGCGCCATTGTTGCCCGGCTTCAGAATGATGTTGTCGAACTGCGCTACCTCGGTCAGCCGCCCCAGCGCGCGCACACTGATCTGGTACATCTGGGTGGCCGGAGTTGGCTCGGCCCCAACCTGGCCGGAGGCGATCTGCACATTCTGCTGTTGCAGTGCGGAGACCACATCGGAGGCTGTCAATCCCCGCGCCGCCAGCCGCGCGGGATCGAGCCACAAGCGCATGGAGTACTTGCGCTCGCCGAAGATATCGACCTCGCCGACGCCGGGAATGCGCTTGATTGCGTCCTTTACATAAATGTCGATGTAGTTGCTGACGAACTCTTCGCTGTAGCGGTTATTGTCGCTGTAGAAACCAGCGGCCATGACAAAGGATGTCGAAACTTTGTTGATGGTGACGCCGGTACTCTTCACCTCGTCCGGCAGGCGTCCCAGCACGCCTTGCACGCGATTCTGCACGTCAACCGCAGCCAGATCCAGCGGGCGGATCAGCTCAAAAGTGATATTGATGGAGCAGCTGCCATCGTTGCCGCTGCTGGAAGTCATGTAGCGCATGCCTTCCACTCCATTGATGGCTTCTTCCAGGATGGTGGTCACCGAGGACTCGACGGCGGTGGCGTTGGCTCCGATGTAAAACGCGTTTACGGAGATCTGGGGCGGCGCCAGATCGGGGAATTGTGCGACCGGCAGAAAGGGAATGCAGACCGCGCCGGCAATCACGATGAACAGCGAGGTGACGGTGGAAAAGACCGGACGCTTGATGAAGAAGTCGGAAAACAAAGTGGAGTCCCTTTGATATAACCGGCGATTCGAATCTCTTACAAATCGACTGTGGCGTCCCTACGGGACTCAGTTCAATTTTTTCGCTTTCGGCACGACTTAAAGTCGCGCCCTGTTACAAACCCGAACCATTTTCCACCGGTGAAAGCGACATCGACTCTACTGTTCAATGCGGATGGGCGCGCCATCGGCAAGGTTCTGGCCGCCGGCAACTACCACCTGATCGCCGGTCTTCAATCCGCTGAGCACTGCATAGTCATTGCCCGTGATCTCGCCCAACTGTACCGGGACTTGATGGGCCACCAGCTTGCCATTGTCCTGCTGGGCGACGAAGGCGAAGAACTGCCCGCTGACTCGAGTCACGGCAATCACCGGAACCGTGATCCCCGGATGCGTGCTCCACACAATGCGAGCGCGCACCAACTGCATGGCGCGCAGAATGTCAGCCGCCTGGTCAGCCGGCGCCTTGACCAAAACCGATTGCGTCCCAGTATCGATTTGCGGCGAGATGAAATCCACCGTGGTGCGCAACAGCACCTTTTCGCTCTGGTCGACGACTTCGACCGGCGCGCCCATCCGGATATCGTGCGCGTGCTCGGACGGAATCGGAATGTAAACCTCCAACCCGCTGCGTTCGTCGATGGTGGTCAGCGGCGTGGTGTTGGTCACACGGTCGCCGACATGGACTGGAATATCGCCGACAATGCCATCGGTGGGAGCGAAGACGCTGTAGTACCTCAACTGCACCTGCTGCTGCGTGATCTGCGCGTCCAGCGCCTTCACGTCGGCGACGGCGGCGTCGTAGTTCGATTGCGCCTGCTCCAGGTCCTGCTTGCTCATCACGCCGCTGGCGGCCAGAGCGCTGACGCGATCAAACTGAGACTTCGCCCACGCCAAGGCCGCTTCCTTGGATTTCTTCTGGGAGTCAAAGTTGGAGACCATCGCCACCTGCCGCCGCGGATCGATTTCCATCAGCGTGTCGCCCTTCCTCACCAACTGGCCCGAGTGCACGTGGATGCCGAAGATCCAGCCCTCCACGTCGGACATGATGGTGGCGGAGTGGCGCGACTTGATGGTGGCCTCGTACTCAGAGGCATTGCCGATCGGCTGGTCCTGCACGGTTTGCACTTTGACCGGCGTGGCGGGAGGGCCCTGCGGAGCGTCGGCACTACTGCGACTGCAAGCGCCGAGAGCCAGCATCAGCGCGAGAGCTAACCCGAGTATGTGGGCATCCGCGCGCGCCGCACGTGAGGATGCCCTGAAGCTGTGAAGTGCCATAAAGCTTTCGATTCGCCGGGAAACGAGACGATTCCGCGGTGACGGTTTTTGATCCTCAATTCTAACCTGAGCTGCAGGTTTGCGGGTGTCATGGCTGGCAAGATGAGATCAACTCAAGGTTCAGCCCGCGAAGGTGCGGTCGTAACGTGTTGAAATGCGGATGCTCGGCAGGCTCGCTTTGCCCCGCGGACGGGTTTTCCTCACGATCCACAGGAATCCACATAACTGCACTATGAATAGGCGTTGAATGCGCCGCGTGGCGGGGCTAGAGTCGGAGGACGGCACGGCGTCGCGCATGGGGGGAAGCAGTTTCCAAAGATGGGCGCTTCAATTGACCGATTCGGGGGCGGGAATTCGACTGGAAAGGCCCGGAGGGCGTTACTAGTTAGATTCGGCCTCAAGGTGGTAAGATAACAATATGTTGTAGTCGACTCTTGACATCCACAAGATGTCGGGAGTAGTGTTCGTCAATCAGTTCTTGATTTCGAGGTGTAAATCAAGGTTTCCTCCCCCAGACAAGCCGAGGCGGCAGAGGTGACCGCAGCGGTTGATGTTTGGGCCCTTGAGCGAAACGTTTTCTAGAGTTTTGCGAGAGAGTTGTCGGGCCCCGAAGCGGTGGCCGTAAACAACCGACGAAGTCATCGCCCAGACGATGGCATCTGCGGTGTTCCTTTCCAAGTCCGATTAGTCCGTCGCGCGGCCCGTGCCGCCGGCGAATAGTTTTGCGGTGACATTCACCGGGGGCTTCGTCTCTGCCAGCGATTGCGCGAGCGAGAGAAGAGGCCCTCGTCACTCGTGCGGACTATGCATCGCTATTGCGGTTGCGACGAAAACAGTCCCGCAACGCGGGACGGTATTACTTAGCCCACCGTTTCAACGGTGGGTAGGCAGGCGATAGAGCCCTAGTCCCTGCGGGACGACAGATGTTGAGCGGGAGTTCACTCCCGCGACTTTTATAACGGTATACATTCTCCTCAGGAGCAAGCGAATGGCCGACATCACGACTACGACAACCACGAGCGCCACCGTCTCCACGACCAAGCATCAGGCGCCCGGCCAACCATCTCAACGCTCGAAGACCAACCCCGGCCTCACCTTCAAGCGCTTCTTCACCAAAGCCGGCGTCTCGCCCTACGACGAGCTGGAGTGGGAGCTGCGCCTGGCGCAGATCACCGACTCGCAAGGCGGCATCATCTTCGAGCAGAAAGATGTTGAGGTGCCCAAGGACTGGTCGATGACGGCGACCAACATCGTGGCCAGCAAATATTTGCATGGCCCGCTGGACACGCCCGAGCGCGAAAGCGGCGTCCGCGCGCTCGTCACCCGCGTGGCTGAGACCATTCGCGACTGGGGCATCGCCGGCGGCTATTTCCGCACCGCCGAAGACGCGGCCATCTTCCACGACGAACTGGCGCACCTGCTCCTGCAACAGAAGGCGGCGTTCAACTCGCCCGTGTGGTTTAACGTCGGCTGCGATCGCATCGAGCCCAACTCCGACGCCCAGAACTGGCACTGGAATCCCGAGACTCAGCGTGTCGAATACAGCGCGGTCGGCTACAAGAAACCGCAGTGCTCCGCCTGCTTCATCAACTCGGTGCGCGACTCGCTCGACTCCATCCTGACGCTCGCCAAAACCGAGGGCATGCTCTTCAAGTGGGGATCGGGCACGGGGACGAATCTGTCGCCGCTGCGCTCATCTTCAGAATCTTTATCCGGCGGAGGAACCGCTTCTGGTCCGCTGAGCTTCATGAAAGGCTTCGACGCCTTCGCCGGGGTCATCAAGAGCGGCGGCAAGACGCGGCGCGCCGCCAAGATGGTAATCCTCAACATCGACCATCCCGACATCGTCGAGTTCATCGAGTGCAAGCAGAAAGAAGAAGCCAAGGCGTGGGCGCTGGTCGAGCACGGTTACGATGGCAGCGGTCCCGATAGCGACGCGTATTCGTCCATCTTCTTCCAGAACGCCAACAACTCCGTGCGCGTCACCGACGACTTCATGTACGCGGTGCTGCGCGACAGCGAATTCCAGACGCGCTCGGTGAAGGACGGCCATCCCGTCGCGACCTTCAAGGCGCGCGACCTGCTGCACAAGATCTCCGACGCGACCTGGCATTGCGGCGATCCCGGCATGCAGTACGACACCACGGTCAATCGCTGGCACACCTCGAAGAACACGGCGCGCATTAACGCGTCGAATCCGTGCAGCGAGTACATGTTCCTCGACGACTCGGCGTGCAACCTGGCCAGCCTGAACTTGATGAAGTTCGCACCCAACGGCACGTTCGATGTCGAAGCCTATCGCCACGCCTGCGCCGTCATGATCACCGCGCAGGAAATTCTGGTCGATAACAGCGGCTATCCCACCGAAGCGATCGGCAAGAACTCGCACGACTACCGTCCGCTGGGACTCGGCTACGCCAACCTGGGCGCGCTGCTGATGGCCGCGGGCCTGCCCTATGACTCCGATGCCGGACGCGACTACGCCGCCTGCGTAACCGCGATCATGTGCGGCGAAGCGTATCTCCAGTCATCGAAGATCGCCGAGCTCTGCCAGCCGCTCGCGCCGGCAACGGGGAAAGTCCGCCGAGAACTGGGGATTGAAACCTACGGGGACTCCGATGCCGCACGTACCACGAAATTGTCATCACGAGGAGGCCTGAATTCGGGGTCCCCGGCCAGCGCCGGTTTTGCGCTGGATGGGGCGGATCAGGCCGACGAGGGATCTGCATTCCGTCCCGAGTCGGAAGGGCCTTCCCTGTCACGGAAAGCAGATCCCTCGCCTACGGCTCGTGATGACAATTCTTCTGGTACGCGCGCTTTTTCCGACAACCGACAACTGGCAACTGACAACTCTTCTGGCCACTGGCCACTGACCGCTGACTACTCGCGCGGCGCGGCCTGCCCTGGCTGGTACATCAATCGCGAGCCGTTCCTCGATGTCATTCGCATGCATCGCGCGTCGGTGAACAATATCAACCGGACGAACGTTCCTGCCGCGCTCTACGAAGCCAGCAAAGATTGCTGGGACGAAGCCCTGCGTCACGGCGAGAAGTTTGGCTATCGCAACTCGCAGGTCACGGTGCTGGCGCCCACGGGCACCATCGGCTTCATGATGGACTGCGACACCACCGGCATCGAGCCTGACCTGGCGCTGGTGAAGTACAAGAAGCTGGTCGGCGGCGGCATGATCAAGATCGTGAATAACACCGTGCCCACCGCGCTCTTTAAGCTGGGCTATACCGCCGACCAGACCAACGCCATCGTCAGCTACATCGACGCGACGGGAACCATCGAAGGCGCGCCCGCCATCAAGGACGAGCACCTGCCCGTCTTCGATTGCTCCTTCAAACCGACCAAGGGCACGCGCACCATTCACTACATGGGACACGTGCGCATGATGGCGGCGGCGCAGCCGTTCATCTCCGGCGCGATTTCGAAGACCATCAACATGCCGGAGAATGCGACCGTGGAAGAGATCATGGAAGCCTACATCCAGGCATGGAAGCTGGGGCTGAAGGCGGTCGCTGTCTATCGCGATGGCTCGAAGAAGGCGCAGCCGCTGAGCTCCATGGGATCGGCGACGGCGAAGAGCTCCAACGCGGGTGCGATTGCGGTCGCGGCACCGGCCGAGGTGGTTGACGAATCGGCCGAGCCGCCGCGCGCGGTGCGTCATCGTCTGCCGGACGAGCGTTTATCCATCACCCACAAGTTCAATGTGGGCGGACACGAAGGCTATCTCACCGTTGGCCTCTACAAAGACGGGATGCCGGGCGAGATCTTCATCACCATGGCGAAGGAAGGCTCGACCGTCAGCGGCCTGATGGACAGCTTCGCCTGCGCGGTATCGATCGGCCTCCAGCACGGCGTGCCGTTGAAGCTGTTGGTGGAGAAGTTCGCGCACACCCGCTTCGAGCCCAGCGGCTGGAGCCGCAATCCGGACATCGGCTTCGCCAAGTCGATCATGGATTACATCTTCCGCTGGCTGCAGTTGCGCTTCCTCACCGGACAGCAGCAGGCGCTTTTCGACGGCCTCCGCCCCAAGTACGTCAACGCTCCGCCGCCGGGTGTGCCGGATGAGGCAACGCCGAGCTACAGCGGCCCCGCCAACGAACAGGGTTCCTTGCCCGGCATCGACATAAAGACAGGACACGTTCATGCGGCCGATGCCCTGAAAGATCTAATCGACATGGGCGACGCGCCTGTCTGTACCGTCTGCGGAGCGATCATGACCAGGAACGGAAGTTGTTACCGGTGTAACGAGTGCGGCAGCACGAGCGGGTGCTCGTGACAGGGCGATTCGTTCCCAAATTAGGGCGGGACTTCCGATGAGTTTCACAATGGATTCGCGTTGAAAAAGACTTCGATAAGATGGTCGTAATGATACTCGCGGCCGATATAGTTCGAGTCAGAGGCATGGGAATCTTCGATGGCGATTAGATCCACGTTCGCTCTGCCGCGTAGTCTTTTTCCGGAGCGCGAGGAAAATCCTTGGAACACAGGCACCGACAAAGAAGAGTATGGAGGCGCAGCGGGACTAGCTGCAGTCGAACTGTGTGCCGGCGGCGGGGGTCAAGCGCTCGGCTTAGAAGCCGCTGGAATTCAACACGTCGCGCTCGTCGATATCGACAAGTTTGCGTGCGCGACTTTGCGTTCCAATCGGCCTCGGTGGACGGTATTTCAGCAAGACCTGAATTCATTCGATGCGTCTGCCTACAAGGGCGTGGATATGGTCTGTGGTGGTTTACCGTGTCCACCTTTCTCAATCGCGGGTAAACAACTCGGGGTAAGAGATGAGAGAAATCTGTTTCCTGCCCTAGTTCGTATTGTTGATCAGGTACGCCCCCGAGCCGTCATGATTGAGAATGTAAGGGGTATTCTTGACGCGGTTTTCGAAGATTACCGGTTTCATATTGCGGGTCAGCTTAGGAAGCTTGGTTATACAACCGGCTGGAAGCTTATGAATGCTTCCGATTTTGGCGCGCCCCAACTAAGACCTCGGGTTGTATTCGTTTCGGTTAGAGAGCAATATTCTGAACGCTTCTCATGGCCTGAGGCAGAGCCGATACCGCCCAAGACAGTGGGTGAGACATTATTCGACTTGATGGCGGCTAATGGTTGGAAAGGAGCGCGAGCTTGGCGGGACAAAGCGGACGAAATCGCTCCCACGATAGTAGGCGGTTCGCTGAAGCACGGCGGTCCTGATTTAGGGCCCACGAGGGCGCGCCGCGCTTGGGCGGCCTTAGGGGTGGATGGACTCGGGATCGCCGATGCAGCACCTGATAGAGATTTTGTCGGACTTCCTCGTCTGACCGTAAGGATGGTTGCGCGACTGCAAGGATTCCCAGATGCCTGGACGTTTGCTGGAAAGAAAACCCAGGCATACCGGCAAGTGGGCAACGCTTTTCCCCCACCCTTCGCGCGTGCTGTGGCGCGTAGATTGAGCACTTGTTTGAAGTCGGGGATTAGCTTGGTTTCCGTTGCTGGATAGTTAGGTGGCCAAGTGGTAGATAAGCTCTCCCCATCTGCGCGCAGCGAAAATATGCGACGGATCAAAAGTAAGGGGATGAAGCCTGAGAAAATTGTGCGCAGTTTGGTCCATGCCCTCGGGTATCGGTTCAGGCTTCACTCACCCTCGCTGCCTGGCAGACCCGATATCGTTCTCGCCAGGCACGACAAGATCATTGAAGTTAGGGGGTGTTTCTGGCATCAACATGCCGGGTGCATCGATTCGCACATGCCTAGGTCGCGTAGGAATTATTGGATACCGAAGCTTCAAAGAAATCGTGAGCGCGACACGACAAATCTAAAGGCCCTACGAAGGTACGGCTGGCGCGTAGCGGTGATTTGGGAATGCGAAACTCAAGATCTGGCACGGTTGACTTCGAAGTTGCGCCGCTTTCTGGAAGGCTGATTAATGGCGTTTTGAGCGATTGCGACGTTCCCGCTCGATCTCGAAGCGACGTATCGCACCTGTCGGATCCTCAGGCCAATCTCTGTAGTTTTTAAGAACGTAGTCCGCCTGTTTCTTGCCGGACTTTTCCTTGTAAAGTAGAGTGTCAATTTCCCACCCGATCACGGGATATCGTAGTTCGCGAAGTCGCTTCTGCCAGTCGTCTTGGCCTGCGACCACCTCGAGCAACGAGGAATGCGTTCTCTTACCGATGCCGACAGCCTTAAGTAGCTCGCCGATTCGAACGTGAACGCTCTCATGCTTCATCACCGTTCGCATCATTTCGGCGTCTGCATCCAGAGAGGAGAAGTACGCCTTCTTGCCAGAGTTGCATTCTTCGCATATAGCCCAAAGATTTTCGCGATCGTTTGTTCCGCCCCAATCTCTCGGCTTTTTGTGGTCAACCACGAGTGTTATCCCATGCGCCTCTATCGTCCTTCCGCACATCTGACAACGACCATGAGCAGCGTGAATGACCTCCGCCCTCTCTTTTTGGCTGATCTGTCCCTCGTCGCTGGTTATTTGCCTCAGTCCAAGGTACTTGTAAAGAACAACGCGTTGCTTCTTCCCTCCAGCATCGATGACGCTAGTTGTTTTCGCGATGACAAACCACTTCTTCAAATCCCGCTTGCGGCGGTCAAGGTGAGTCTGATCTTCGGCTCGTAGCCCCTCCTTTTCTAGCTCCCGCCTTATATCCCCACCCGCTATGCCGTTGGGGAAACGCTTCATCACCTCGATGATCCGAAGGTGAATCGCGCCTGGCCTGCTCTTGCTTGCGGACATAAACGTGTAATGCTAACGCTCGGGCCGCGTAAACTCAAAACATTCGGGCCGGTGGCCCGACTCATTCCTGCCTTTGGAATGAGTGGGAGCCGGTCGACGTAGAGGCGCTTCCCGCCACGTTCGGCGTCCGGAAGGCGCGGGTCAGATGGTTCCTGGTCTCCCACACATTCGAAAATCGCGAATGTGTGGGGCACCCGGCCTTAGATGCGGCACAACCCAAGCCGCAAAGCGGCGGGATGGGGTTAGGCGGGGGCGTAAGCCCCCGCTGGACAGTTGGGATGCATCGAGCCGCAGGGCGGCGACACGATGTCCCGTGACTGGTCTCAGCCAATTCTAATGAGGACCTTGTTCATCATCGAGATTGTGTCGCAACTCCGTTTCGCCGCTCTGCGGCTCGGGGTTTTTGCCACCCGCACCGCGGGCTCACGCCCGCGGCTAACCTCATCCCGCCGCTGCGCGGCTAGACTGGTGCGTTTTCGACCTGCTTATTCCACCGCAAAATTCCGTCGCCGGTTGCGACACGGTCCCGTAAGCCCCCGCTGGACAATTGGCATACATCGAGCCGCTGCGCGGCTAGACTGGTGCGTTTTCGACCTGCTTATTCCACCGCAGGATTCCGTCGCCAGTTGCGACACAGTCCCGTAAGCCCCCGCTGGACAATTGGCATACATCGAGCCGCAGAGCGGCGACACGATGTCCCGTGACTGGTCTCAGCCAATTCTAACGAGGATCTTGTTCATCATCGAGATTGTGTCGCAAGTCCGTGTCGCCACTCTGCGGCTCGGGGTTTTTGCCACCCGCACCGCGGGCTCACGCCCGCGGCTAACCTCATCTCGCCGCTGCGCGGCTGGTTTGGTCGGTTTCCGGGCGGTCTTCTCCACCGAAAATTTTTCGCCGGTTGCGACACAGCGGCGAGACTGGGTAATCGGGTGTGGGTACCGCGTTCAAGAGAAGCTTGAGCGGGTCTTTTAGTGTTCTACCAACAACGATGCGGTTGTCATCGGTAGGTAAATGTAGGTCCCTCGGCTCTGCTTAGCTTCGCTCGGGCTGACAGAATGGGGCACGGCCCAAGCCGCGCAGCGGCGGGATGGGTTTAGGCGGGGGCGTAAGCCCCCGCTGGACAGTTGGGATGCATCGAGCCGCAGAGCGGCGACACGATGTCCCGTGACTGGTCTCAGCCCATTCTAACGAGGACCTTGTTCATCATCGAGATTGTGTCGCAAGTCCGTGTCGCCACTCTGCGGCTCGGGGTTTTTGCTACTCGCACCGCGGGCTCACGCCCGCGGCTAACCTCATCCCGCCGCTGCGCGGCTAGATTGGCCGGTTTTCGACCCATTTGTCCGACCACAAAATATCTTTGCCAGTTGCGACACGGCCTCTTGCGCCGCCGCCTAGCCCCATCCTGCTGCCGCGCGGCTAGACTGGTGCGTTTTCGACCTGCTTATTCCACCGCAAAATTCCGTCGCCGGTTGCGACACAGTCTCTTACGCCCCCGCTGGACAATTGGAATACATCGAGCCGCAGAGCGGCGACACAACGTCCCGTGACTGGTCTCACTGACGGTCAACGATCCCATCCGTTACGCTGCATCCATGGCCGACACCTACACCAAAATCCTGGTCCACTGCGTCTTCAGCACCAAGGAGCGACAGCCGCAGATTTCCCAGCCCGAGAAGCTCTGGACTTATCTGCGCGGAATCGCCCGCAACTGCGGCGTCGATACGCTGGCCATCGGCGGCACGGCGAACCATGTCCATCTGCTCATCGCGCTGCCCTCCAGCCTCACCATTGCGCAACTGATGCGCGATTTGAAGGCCAATTCATCCCGCCATCTGAATGAGAAGCAGCGCGGGTTCGCATGGCAGGATGGGTACGCCGCAATCAGCGTCAGCCCGTTACAGGTGGGAGCCGTCAGACGATATATCGAGACGCAGGACGAGCATCACGCGAAGCGCAGCTTCGAAAGCGAGTACATCGCGATTCTGGACAAATCGGGCATGCAGCACTCGGCGGAATACGTGTTTGGCTAGTGTCGCCGCTCTGCGGCTTAGCTCACGCCGACAGCCTGGCGTGGGGCTTACGAGACTGTGTCGCAACTCCGTGCCGCCGCTCTGCGGCTCGGGTTTTGTGCCACTTCGAGCGTGGGCTGACGCCCACGCCTAACATCATCTCGCCGCTTCGCGGCTGGGCTGGTCGATTTTCAAGGCGGGTGGCCCGGCTAAACATTCGGGTGCCCCGTTCAAGCGAAACTTGAGCCGGGTGCCCGACTCATTCCTGCCTTTGGAATGAGTGGGAGCCGGTCGACGTAGAGGCACTTCCCGCCACGTTCCGCGTCCGCAAGGCGTGGGTTGGATGATTCCTGGTCTCCCACACATTCGAAAATCGCGAATGTGTGGGGCACCCAACACTCAGCCACTGCGAAGCGGGTGGTTGTCATGTTGTTATAGGGGTCCTTCGACTCCAGTGGCCAAAACCGGGCCGCCTCCGCTCAGGATGACAAATCAAAATAAATACGGGCGGGTGCCCCACTCATTCCTGCCTTTGGAATGAGTGAGAGCCGGTCGACGTAGAGGTACTTCCCGCAGCGTTTCGCGTCCGCGGCGTGGGCGGATGATTCCTGGTCTCCCACACATTCGAAAATCGCAGATCCACCCCAACGAGTGCAAAATCGGCACTCGCTGGGGACCCCGGAGAATGGGTGAGCACCCAGCAAACTGGGATTGAATGGGCGGTCGAAAGCCGAGTGCGTCCTAATTGGTTCGGGCAATGTCCCTGCTCCCTAACGAACGTTCGTTAATTAGCATTAAGGTGCGGAAGACTGTTTGTTTTCAGGCGCGTGGCAGGTTACTTTGTGATATTTGCAATTGTTCTACGTAGAACAATTGCCGCATGCCCCACTCATTCCTGCGGTTGGATAGTCCGTTTTTCGGCCTGTTAAGGTGAGATAATAGGAGCATGACTTACTACCAAGTGGAATTCCGGACGGAAGGCGCCAGCCAGCGCGAGCCAAAACGCTTTCGCACTGAAGAGAAGGCGAAGAAACACGCGATGAAGGTGCTGGGCATCGCCGACGACGGCAGTCTCGAAGCCAGAGCGACCATTCTGCCCGTCAGCAAGAACCGGACGCCGCTCCCATGACCTGCCCCAACTGCAAGAGTGAACTATCCAGAGTCTGGCAACCGAAGCGCGCTTCCAACGTAATCGTGCCAGTGCAGTGGAGCTGCAGCATCTGCGGCGGCGCCTTCAGCAGCAAGCAGTTGCGTGCGGGCATGAAGCAGCCTGTTGCCGGTTGCCCCGGCCGGTTGCCCCACGCATTCCTGCCGCTGGAATGAGTGGGATTCGCTTTCCCCCCAGCAGTCCATAAGATCCATCTTGATCTCCCACACATTCGAAAACCGCGCATGTGCGGCGCACCCGGCTGACGCTCTTAAATTAATGCCGGACGGCCCACACAAGCATCTGACCTCACTGAACCTTGGATCACTGCACGGATTACTGAACCTTGGGTCCTGAAGTCCTGGAGATGAAAGATGAATCATCTGAAGTTTGCCGTTGCAGCGTCTTTGCTCGTACTGGCCATGGCGACCGGAGTCTCCGCACAGGGTGTCAAAATCTATCCGGGCGCAAAGCAATTCACCCCTCCCACGACTGAAAAAATATTGCAGGCTATGCCTCCGGACGCGACGGAGACCATCTATTTCACCAACGATTCGTTCGCGAAGGTGGTCGCTTTCTATCAGAGTTTGGGCAAGGTACATACGCCGCCGTGGCTGAAAAAGGGTGCCAAGCTCCCCAGCGGCCAGCCGCTGAAAGAGACCTTCTTTATCTTCGATGGCTCCGCGACTCTAACCTTCTCCAAGAGTTGGGCGAAGATTCAGCGGCCCTATGTCGGTGCCATCGACCTGGAAGGGGCGACGCCGGATTACCATGACGTTCGCGATGTGACCGCGATCTTTATCATCGAGAGAAAACCGGGCGAGTGGCCGGAGAGATGATTCAATCAGATGAGGCTACCCAATCCGACGTCGTGATAGAGCTCGAGATAGTGACAGCGCGGGCACATGACTAAGCGGACCAACACGGCGCAGTTCGTGTTCACGCTCGCACCAATGTCTTTCCGGGAACGCGGTTTGACATATCCCGGGACGCCAAAGCTGCGGGCTCTGCACTATGCAATGGTCAAGGGTTGCACTTCTCGGATAGTTGCTTCGCGCCCTCTACTTTAAGAGCCGGTAGCTCTTCTACGGTCGATGCCGCGTCTTTCATGGTAGTGTCGATGGTTCTTATCGTAGGCTTGCCGGTGACTTCGACTTCGTGCCCAACATAACGGCTGAGTCTAGCGGTATTACCTTTAAGGTCATAGATCGTCCCGTCCTTGTCTGTGACTGTGTAATGACCGCCGGAGCTTCGTAAGCAACCGTCGATTGTGGTTGGGTACGTACTGGCAGGAGCCTGCCAGATATCCGCCCCCGGATGCCCCTCTTGCGCCTGAAGCCAAAGCGCAGACATGAATAGCAGTGAAGCAAGCATCAGTATTCTGACCATAAAACGGACCCTCCTTGCCTTAGAGAATTTGATTCTTCCGGGTGAGCTAAAGTTGCCAGCTCGGCGAGGCCTTGATCGGGCCGCAGACCTTAAGTGGAGATTTGTAGTTTCATCTCTACCAATCAACATAACAAGAGCCCATGACGTCATGGGTCGAGGGAATGGTGCAAAAAACGTGTAAATGTCTTCTGGTCGAAGATCGTCACTCGGAAGCTATGTAAAACACACTGACGGCAACTACGAGGAATGCATTCCCGCCACGATCCATACGCTGGCGATAAAGGCGCCCACGAAGAAAACGGGCACCAGCAGCCATGGAAGAATCCGGTTCGCCGGTTTCCAACGGCACACCATATGTAATGCAAACAGCAAGGGAACTCCGCCTAGTAGGATGACTTGATAGGCGACCGCGCCGCCGTCCAGCGCGGCCTGCACGTCGCTCATAGCCAACGCCCGGCGGCCCATCCACGACAGCATCCTAAACAGCCATTGGTTGCCATGCACGAACCAAATCACCGGCATCGCCAGCAGACCTGCGAAGCACAGCTTCACCGATGCATGCCAGCGCCGAAACGCGAAGAAATCCAGGACGCTTCTATAGAAACCAGCCGGCGCTGAAGTAAGAGGTAGGCAGGAACGCAACACCAGCACCAGCGCAAACACAGTAATCAAGCTGGCGATTTCGATGCCGAGCAACAAGGCCGTGGCCTGGCCGTAAATGAGGCGAGAGAATTCGAGATCGAAAACGATGGCAACGTATCCGGCAGTGCAAATGCCCAGCACGACGACGAACGAGAACCAGGAGAAAGCCTGGTCCATGATGAATTGGCCGGCTGATGCTTTTCGCGTTTCCATAAACGCTCCCTCATCCGAAGCAATGCACAATGGACAACCGGTAATTCTGGATCGTAGTACTAGTGAGGGGAGGGTGCAGTGACCGTGGTCACGTTGGCCGGGACGAGACTGGTCAGTCAGATTAGTTAAGGATTATCCCCACTCGCGTCCAAGTGGGGCAGAGCGAGCGGGGTATGGGAACTCAGGGAGCGGCGGTCGCCGGCGTTGCGAGTTGTGGCTGCGGCTGTTTCTTCGACGCCAGCCAGCGGGCCCGTATTTGGAGAAATGGCCACTCGATCAGTTGAAATGTCACGAAAGCCACTGCCATCGACGCCAGCACGCTAACCAGGTAGAAGGCCCAGAAGGCAGGTTCGCCTCCCTTCAGACGCAATCCCAACAGCAGAGAACCCAATCGTTCCAGGAGACCGAAGTGATTCAGGTACATGCCATAGGAAAGCCGGCTGATGATGTAAAAGCCGTGCCAGTTCAGCAGCTTTGGTGTCCGCTCCAGCCCGAGGCCCCATAGCGCGGCGGCGCCAAACATCAATGCCAGCGAGGTAAAGCTGTAGAGAACTTTGTCGAGAGCATAGAGGCCGCTTCCTGCCACAATCATCCCGCCGCAAACCGACAGGCGCAGACGCTTAGACTGAATCAGCTTAGGATAAAAGACGGAAAACCAGGCCAGAAGCAGGCCGATCGCCAAGCCGTCCGCATGGGTATACAACGGCAGGAACAGGCTTATGACGAGGTTAGCGGGCATCACGTAGTCGATAACGATAAGGCGGTTCACTACCAGGCCAATCAAGCCGGCAACCGGCAGAATCCAGAGATGCCTGGGCTTGACTATCCGCGAGAAAACCGCAATCGATAGCGGAGCCAGGATGTAAAACTGCTCTTCCGTCGATAGCGACCACCCGCCGCCGATCTGGCAGTGGAAGTAATTGGAGAGGAAACAGGCGTCAGCCCATATGCCGCTGAGATTCCGTCCGAACAGCCCCTCGACGAGCACAAACCCCACGAATGCGTAGTACAGCGGCCAGATGCGCAGTCCGCGGCGCAACAGGAAACGCCCAATCTGAATGCTGTTGGTGCGTTTGACCTCCTTCCACAGTTGCCCACCAATGAGAAAGCCGCTGAGAACGAAAAACAGGTCGACGCCGGTCCAACCCTGTTTGAACATGGGCAGCGCCTGCACCCATGGCAGACCCTGGAACCCGGCCCCGTAGTGGCTGGTGAAAACCAGCAGGATGGCAATGCTGCGCAGGACATCGAGCGCCGGCACATTGCCGCGAGGCCGTACGCGCAGATCCTGAACGGCTCCGCGAAAAAAATCAGCAACCGGGGGTGCACTCATGAACAAGCCTTATGTCGGTCTCCGATTATACGGGCGGCACGTGGCCCAGGCGAAAGTGGCAACAGCCCGTGCAATCGCGACATGCGCTGGCGCTTTCCGGCGTTACTACGCATCTATATGGACAGCGAACCAGGAGCGCAATCATGAGACGTCCAGTATTCATGTCCGTGCTTGTTACTTTGGCTGTGCTCGGTTGGGGGCTGTCCCTGGGGGCGCAGTTGGGCGGAACCCAATACGGCCAGTCCGATACGAATCCGCCCAGGACTGCGAGCCCGCCGATCCAGATAGCCGTGACTGGCTGCCTGAAGCGAGGCAATGAGGGCGGCTATCGGCTTACCGATCAGAACGGCACAACCTGGCAATTGACCTCCCAAACCGTCGACCTTGGCGAGCACCTGAACCACGTGGTCACTGTCACCGGCAAGCCGGCGCCAACGCCCAAGCAGCAGGAAGCAAACAGCCAGCAGAGCGGGGCGCCGGAGGCCGGAAGCAAGCCGTCGCCCGGCCTGCGGGTGCTCACGCTGAAAATGCTGAGCAACAGTTGCACGCGCTAGGCCTATACCGTCCGGCCATTCGATGAAGATTGCCCCGCGCATGCGGCCTGCGGGTCTTTCGGTCTGCCTGGGCCCGCGAAAGACCGTAGCCTCCGCACTTGCGCCGACGCACTTGATGCTGGCATGATGACCCTACCCCCCGCGTAGCGCTACCAGGGATAAACGCCCAGATGTCGCCTCTTAGTGCAGCCGCGCGTCGTGTGCCACGTGAGCTTCGCATCTGTGTGCTGATCCTGCTGCTTTGTTGTGCCGTGCCCCTGCTGCACGCGCAGTGTCCCTCGCCCGACAACGATTCGAACGATCCCAACGCCATTTTCAAGCGGCCGGCTCCGCTACAAAAGTCTGCCGAGCCGTTGCTGCCGGAGGCGGGATTCCTGTCGAACACCCATTACACCAGTCGGTTTTTCGGCTTCGGCTTCGATCTTCCGCTCACCGTGCAAGGTCACGAAATCATGCTGCCGGTGATGCCGGAGAAACAGCATGCCCTGCTGATGCTGCAGTACGAAAATGGAGAGCGCAACGGCTACATCCAGGTGACTGCGACCGATCCGCGTCCTGGCTATGAGGTCGACACCCCGGAGAAGGAACAAGAGGAGCTCCAGCGATGGTCGCAAGCGGGCGGCGGCTTCGGAGGGCCAAACCAATTTCCCGTCCCCGCCTTCATGCTGCGGTCCGGACGTTTCTATTCTTCCGTGCGGCGTCATGGGCGGAACTACGCCGCGCAGTACTGGGCGGGCATCAACAACTACGTGGTCAAGGTGGTGATCGTCACCAACGATCGGGAGTTCCTGCGCAAGGCCAGGAACCTGATGGCGGAGGCCCGCTTCTACTGTCCGCAAGACGATGGCACGCTCATAACGGCTGAGGGCAAGCCGGTGAAAGTTGAGGGCGAGCCCTACTATGGACCCACCGTGCCCACCTTCCGAGTGAATGCCGCCATCCGTGACCAGCCGGGCAAGAACATCCCAACCGGGGAAATGATTGCAGGAATCTATCGCAACCCTGAGGTGGGTTTGCAGTACCGGCCGCCGCCGGGTTGGGACGCGCTTCCCCCGGATAAAGATAAAGACAAGAACGATCCTCCGCCAGAGGGAGCTAGCTTACGCGAGCGCAGGTTTCTTCATGCCTGCTCCCAAACCCTGCTCCAGATCGCCCCACATCCTCCGCCAGGGGTGAAGGACCAGCAGCCTGGGCCGACCATCATCTTGCGCGCTCTCGATCCCAATTGCCTGTCGATGCACACCGCCGTCTCTCTTACCGACAAGCGAACGGCTGATGAAGTGGCTGCCAATCTGGAGCAGATGGGCGAGTTCGGGGAGATTGATTCCGATGAACTGGTATCGATGCATGGCCACCTGTTCATGATTTTCCATGGCACGCTGGCAACCACGCCGAGAGGGGAGGATCTGGGGCAACGAATGTCGCAGTCGATCTTCGCCACGCGCTATAACAAGCTGTTGCTGATGTGGTCGGTGATGGCGCCCGATGCTGCCACGCTGGCTGACGTTCCCACCAGCGACATCCACTTCGACGGTTCACCACCCATCGAGTTGCGAGCGTCCGCGCAAGCCAGGAAATAGGTCGATAGCTTTGCGGTTGTGATTTGTGGTAGCGCCGGATAACGTCGTGCCGGATACTGGACAGCTACCGGGGGTCGGAATTGCAGCCAGCCGAACCGGCACGACCTGAGGTATTACGCCAGAATCTTAATCGCAGGCAAATTTCCGCGCAGCATCGCCGGTCACGCATCAACGTGCGGCACTGCACCCCAGTGATGTGAGCCAGGTCGCACCCGCATGTGCGGTGCTGGCGCTGCACAGCCTACTTGGGCAAGATGAAAAAGCCGCGATGCAAACCGCGGCTCGCTTACCAGTAAGATCGTTCTTGGCAGAACGATTCGCTAACGGCGACGGCCCTTCTTGGCGGCCTTCTTCTTTCCGCCTGCCTTCTTGGCCGCTTTCTTCACGGGAGCTTTCCGGGCCGCCTTCTTGGCAGCTTTTCTCGCTGGAGCTTTCTTCGCTGTCTTTTTTGCCGCTTTCTTCGCCGGCTTCTTCGCGGCCTTTTTCGCCGGCTTCTTGGCGGCGCTCTTGCGTGGAGGGGGAGGCGGGGCGGGAGCTCCGCTAGTCACCGGTTCAAAGTCAATCTCTTCTTCCACGACAGTTACGGTTTCCGGCTCTTCTTCTTCTTCCTCTTCTTCTTCGTATTCCTCGTCTGCGGCCGAATCGCCGTAGGCGCCGTCTCCGTAGTCATCCATTTCGTCGTCTCTGCGGCCATAGAGCGTTTCATCGAATGTCATATGCTTGTCCTCCTGATGGCGCCCGACTCCGCATGACTGAACGGAGGCAGCTCGCTAGCAAAACTTGGTTGTATACCAAAGACAAATATCACACAAGAGGCACGCGATCACAACGCCGAATTCCGATTGGCTTCACGGCATCGCGGGCCCAGGAAATTAGTGCAACGCGCCTGTTGTAACAGAACATTCGCGCGAAGGGAAGGGGTGGGCGTACAAAAAGGCGTCGGTCGCGAGCCATCTGCCGTCAGCCATCCCGTCCTTTCTCGCCCACCCTCTCGCCAGAGGCAGGCGAGCGGATGGGACGCTCGCGTCTTCGATTCTGCTTTAGCCGACGGCTGATAGCTGATGGCTGACGGCTATTTTGGGACGCTCGCGTCTTCGATTCCGCTTTAGCTGAGGGCTGATAGCTGACGGCTGATGGCTATTTTCGGATTAGCAGCACATCGCCGGCGCGCAGATTGGCGGCCAGCTTCGGATTGTCGCGTTTCAGGGCGGCGACGGAGGTGTGGTTCGACTCGGCAATGCTGCTAAGGGTCTCGCCCTTCCTGACCTTGTGATACTTCGCGGCCTCCGAGCTGGGGGTTATTTGGGACTTGCCACTGCTATGCACGGCGCTGGCCGAGGCGCTCCTGGTCTCGGATGGCTCGGCCTCCGCGGTCTCCGAAGTGGTGGGCTTGTAGATGACCAGCGTGCGTCCCGGCGTCAGCGCGCTGCCGCGCAAGTGATTCCATTTGCGCAGCTTTTCGACCGGCACCTCGAAATCGTCGGCCACTGAGGCCACGGTATCGCCCTTCCGCACCTTGTAGTGAGTGGCCTTGTGCGAGTAAGTAGCTGCCTGCGTGTCGTGCCGGCCCGGTGCGACCGGAATAATCAGCTTCGTCCCGGCCTTCACCTCATCATCGGAGAGGTTGTTCGCCTCGGCAATCGACGAGGCCGAGGTGTGATATTTGCGCGCGATCGAGGGCAGCGTGTCCCCATATTCCACCCGGTGATAGCGCCAGTAGGTGCGCATGTCCTGTGGGATGGTGGCCATCGCAGTCTCGTACTTTTCCTGCGATCCAGCGGGCAGCTTCAGGATGAACGGCTGGTCCTTCGGCGTAGTCATCCGCAACAGGCTGGGGTTCAGCTCCTGCAGGCGGTCCACCGAGGTATCCACGCATTCGGCCACCAGGCGCAAGTCGACGGGATAGTTGATCGTCACCTGGTCCGTCTGTTGGGTTGGCTCGGGCGCTACCCGCTGCAAGCCATATTGCTCAGGGTTCTTCGCGATAATCGTCTCGGCCAGGATGATGGGAACATAATTCCGCGTCTCTTGTGGCAGCACGCCGCGCCGGTAGAGTTCCCAGAAATCAGCATAGCCGGTGCGCTCCACGGCATGTTGGACCGTGCTCGCGCCGGAGTTGTAAGCCGCCATCGCCAGGTACCAGTCGCCGAACTGGTTGTACAGGTCTTTCAGGTGGCGGGCGGCGGCGTGCGTCGCCTTCTCCGGATCTTGCCGCTCATCGACCCACCAGCTCCGCTCCAGCCCGTAGATTTCGGCCGCGCCGGCCATGAACTGCCACATGCCGCGCGCCCCGGCCCGCGACAATGCCAGCGGCTGGAATCCCGACTCGGCCTGCGCCAGATAGATCAGGTCCTGCGGCACGCCCTCTTGCTTCAGGATGCTCGCGATCATCTCGTGATAGCGCCCGGCGCGTGCCCAGGCGTGCTCCAACGTGGCCTTTCCGCGCGGGCTGGAGAAATAGTTGATGAACATCGCCACCTGGTCGTTCAGCACCAGCGGCAGGTCGGACTTAGTGGTCTTGATTTCGGCTTCCGCCTTGGCGCGGATGTTGGGATCGACCGGGAAGGTGATGTCGTTGGCCTCGTCGATAGGCGCCGGCTCAGAGCGCGGCTCGTTGAAGCCGTCGCCTTGCTGGAGAGCTGCCATCTCCAATTCGTGGACCGCCTCGACGATCTTGTCGAATTCGTGCTCCAGTCGCTCGTTGTTGCGCACATCGAGATTGCTGCCGAGCAGGATATTGAAGGCCTGGTCGAAATTTTCCTTCGCCGCTTCCAGGTGTCCCGCCTGATAGTTGGTCTGTCCGGCGGCGTACTGCTTTTCGGCCTGCGCGATTAAGGCGTCGGCCGGGTCGGCTTGCGGCTTGGGATCTTCCTGGATTTTGGGTAGTAGACCGGGCTTCGGGGCAACTGGCGCGGTAACTTCAGGTGCACTGGCATGGGCGGGAAGAGCAGCGGACTTCTTGGCTTCGGTAGTCTCGCATCCGCTGAAACTGAGGATGAAGGTGAAGATAAGCAGGCTGAGGAACAGCGCTGTGGCGACCGGAAACTTAAGGCGAAGCAGTGTCATCGTTGCAACAATTCCGAAACAGCCTTCTCCTGCGTTCCACCGGTTGCTGAGATGTTACTACGCCGCGAATTTAAGGGTCAACGAAAGGGCCGAAAAGGTAGTGGGCTACTTTGAAATCTCAACCTTCGCTTAGGTGCAGAACCACGGCGAAGCCGACGCCCAAAGCAACAGCGCCAACCAGAAAATACCAGAGAACTGGGAGGCCAATGAGGAAGATGGCTAGACTTCCAATCGTGAAAGCAAGGCCGGCGAATCCGGCTCCCACGTGGATTTTGTCTATCCTGATACCAGAATGGGGGAAGTCGTCTTTCACGCTACTGCCGGGTGCCCCAGGTCTCGCGCTTTTCGAGACCTGGGAGAACGAATCACTTTGATATCACGCTTTCTCCAGTGCCTGCTCCAGGTCCGCGACCAGATCCTCACTGTCTTCGATCCCTACCGACAGCCGTACCGTCGCCGGCGACACTCCCAGCAACTTGAGTTGCGCGGCGCTCAGACCCGTGTGCGACGTGAGCACCGGATACGACACCGTCGACTCCACCCCGCCCAGACTCGCGGCCAGGTACCACAGCTTCAGGCTGTCGATGAAGCGTTCCGCCGCTCGCCCTCCGCCGCGCAGATCGAACGAGACCATCATGCCAAAATCCTTCATCTGCCGGCGCGCGATCTCATGCGAGTCGTTGTCTGGCAGGCCGGGATAATATACGCGTGCGGCCTTGGGATGCTGGCTCAGCATCTCGGCAATGCGCGCCGCATTGCGGCAAGCGCGCTCCACGCGCACATCCAGCGTCTTCAGCCCGCGCAGCAACAGATAAGCGCAGCCGGGGTCGAGACACCCGCCGGTCAGGATCATGATCGGCCGGGCCGCGTCCATCCACTTCTTCGAACCGGCCAGGACGCCCGCGGTCAGGTCGCTGTGCCCGCCGAGGTATTTGGTCGCCGAATGGATCACGATGTCGGCGCCCAGCTCCAGCGGCTTCTGCAGCACCGGCGTGGCAAAGGTGTTGTCCACTACCACGCACACTTTGTGCTTGCGGCCCAGTCTACACAACGCGGCCAAATCGACGCAGCGCAGCGTGGGATTGGTGGGCGACTCCAGGAACAGCATCCGCGTCTTGCGGCTGAAGTAGCGCGCGGCGTTGTGGATGTCGTGGTACGGCACAAACCGCACCTTGATCCCACAGCGTGGGAGCACCTGCTCGAACAGCTTTACCGTCCCGCCGTAGACGTCGAGCATGGAGACGATCTCGTCGCCCGCCTGACATGCTGCCAGCACTGCGACCAACTCCGCTGCCATGCCGCTGGAAGTTGCGATGGCCGCCTCGGCGTTTTCCAGCGCGGCAATCTTCTCCTCCGCCGCAGTCACCGTCGGATTGGCGTAGCGCGAGTAAAGATACATCTCGCTGTCGCCTTTGGCGTAGCGGCGTAGCTCGTCGACGCGCGGCACTACGAACACCGACGTCTGCGTGATGGGTGTGGTCAGCGGCGCAGACTGCCCATGCCGCTCTTCGCCGGAATGAACGCAGCGCGTGGCATCGGCGGGTTGCTGGCTGATTCTGGGCTTGCTCATGCGGGTGTTCCTCGGGATGGAACACTCGATTGTAAATGGGAGGGTGCAATCGGCAAGCGCCGGGAAGGTGTCCCTGAACGATGGCCTTAAGCGTCAAAGCCGCAAAGCACGGCAGCGTTCCGCAGCCTTTCGTCAGCAGTTAAGAATCTACGTCCACCGGGCACTTCATCGCACCACTCCAGGGCCGCAGCCAACTGCAAGGCGTCGCCCGCACGCAGATCGTAACGTTTAACAATCTCAATTGCGTGAGCTCGAAGCTCATCGCTCGGCTCGACCACCGACCACATCTCCGCCTCTTCCGCAATCGATTCCACAGCCTCACGCCACTGGCCAGTATCAAGGCTCTTGATCCGCAATAGTCTTGCCAGCGCACCGGCAATCTCCACCGGAGTTCCCCACCAGATCACGACTTCGTATTCCTTGTACCACCCGGACGCCTGCGCTGTATTTTCCTCACGCACATAGAGAGGGATCAGAGCGCTCGTGTCCCAAAATGCTGAAGGCCGCGTCAGCGGCCTTCCCGTTCTCGACGCCATATCTCTTTCATCACCCCATCTGGGATGTTTCCCACGGGCTTCGGCCAAGGATCTGACGCTTTGCGTCTCCTCAAAGGTGGTGTCATTGCTCCCCGAGCAATTAGCCGCCGCTCCTGCTCCGAGAATCCATCAAGGCGAACGGGAACAATTCGTGCGACTGGCCGGTTACGGTCGCAGACCAGCACTTCTTCGCCGTCTCGCACCAACCGAAGGTGAGCGCTGAGTCGAGCCTTGAGGTCGCTGATATTTACCGTGCGCATGATTGGATTGTAGCGCGAATCTGACTAAGTTAGTCATCTCATAATTTCTGCGGAGATTTAGCATCTGGCTACCCGTCGATTCGCTCTGGTCGAAGCGTATGATAGGCGCATGGAATTTCAGTTCACCGCTGTCTTCCGCTGCGTTCCCGAAGGATACATCGCCTTTGTCGAGGAACTGCCGGGTGCAAACACTCAAGGCAGATCCCTAGAAGAAGCGCGTGCCAACTTACAGGAAGCCGTGGCGCTTCTGTTGGAAGCGAACCGAACTCTTGCCCACGAGTCGGCTGCAGGACATGACGTCATCCGGGAACCGTTGACGGTCAGTGCGTGAAGCGCCGCGAACTCGTTCGACACCTTGAACGATCTGGCTGTCAGTTGTTGCGGGAGGGCGCAAATCACTCGATCTACGTGAATCGTCCTGCAGGAAAGGCATCTGCGGTTCCTCGGCACACCGAAATCAACGATGATTTAGCCCGAAAGATCTGCAAGGATTTGAGCATTCCGCCCCGGCGAAACTAGACGATCCGACAGGCAAACCCTCAATTAGCCCTCAATCACAATCCCCGCTTTTGTTCCCTGTTTCGTGCACAGCGCCCAAGCCATGCGCGGCGTGTTGTGTGCGATGCCAATCCGGCCGCGCGTGTCCACGAGAATGATTCCCCCATGTCCATTGAGCCGCGCCTTCAGGTAGTACAGCGCCTGCTGCGCTGCGTCTTGTGGAGAGTGCCCAGCTTCGACCCGGTCGGCCGTCCACTTGGCCAGCACCAGCTTCATCATTGGCTCGCCCCAGCCCGTCGTCGAAACCGCGGCGCTGCGATTGTCGGCATAGCAGCCGCAGCCGATGAGCGAGGAATCCCCCACCCGCCCCGGCGCTTTGTTCAGGGTGCCGCCGGTCGAGGTCGCCGCGGCGATATTGCCGTCGGCATCGAGTGCCACCGCGCCCACCGTGTCACTGGATCGCGTCGGCCCAAACTCATCCGGCATCTTCAGATAGGCTTGCTTCTTCGCCTCGCGCAAGCGTTCCACTTCGCGCTCGATCACCAGCTCCTCGTTGGCGCACAGTTCAATGCCGTGCTCCTGTGCAAAGCGCTCGGCGCCACTTCCGACGAAGTACACGTGCGGGCTCTCGGTGAGGATCTTCTTTGCTGCGCGAATAGGATTGCGGATGTGCTCGACGCAGCCGACGCCGCCGGCGCGCAACGTCGCGCCGTCCATGATGAGCGCGTCGAGTTGCACCCGGCCATCCATGTTCAGGAACGAGCCGCGGCCGGCATCGAAGGCCTCGTCCTCTTCCATCGCGACGACCGCCGCTTCCGTCGCGTCTAAAGAGCTGCCACCGCGCCGCAGCACCAGCCAGCCCTGGTCAGCCGCAGCCTGCACGCCGCGCAGATGCGCCTCAACCATATCTTCAGGAATGGCCCACGCCCCGCCGTGGACCAGAATCACAGGATCGACCGCCAATTCCTCGCCTTTCGCACAAAAGAAGTCTCTACGCTGAGAGGCAAACCGGAAAGGATAGCAGATGAACAGCAACTGCCCCGCCCTGGCCACGGCGCACCGCACGCGCCGGCAAATCGTTTGTTACAACCCCTTTAAGAATCCCCAAGATGAGCGCAAGCCGCCTGGTCTGTGATAAAACTCCCAAGCTATGAACTATCCACTCGCGATTCGCGCACTGGTTGTTACTGCCGCCCTAACTGTTTGCCTTGTCCCTGGGTCTGCGCAAGCCACGGCGGCGAAGAAGAAAACTGTCGAGTTGAAGGATGCCAAGGGCAACGACGTGGGCACGGCGAAGATCGTCTCGAAGGGCTCGGGCGTGGAAGTGAAACTGGATTTGAAGGACCTGCCGCCAGGGATCCACGCGGTGCACTTTCATCAGAACGCCAAGTGCGATCCGCCCGGCTTCAAGTCTGCCGGCGGACACTTCAATCCCACTGGCAAGCAGCACGGCTTCGACAATCCGCAAGGCCATCATGCAGGCGACATGATGAACTTCACCGTCAAGGAGAACGGTACCGCGAAGGTGACAGTGAAAGATGACGATGTGGTGCTGGGCGCGGGCACGGAGGCGAACTCGCTGTTCGCCAATGGAGGCACTTCGATCATGGTCCACGCCAAGGCCGACGACTACAAGACCGATCCCTCGGGCAACTCCGGCGACCGCATCGCCTGTGGCCCAATCACGCCGTAGTCGTCGCTCATCGATCAGTGAGCGGTTTGCTGAAGGCCGGAAACGGAGGATAATAACCACAGCGAAAGCGCTGGCTATGGCGAGTACAACTCTTATTTCGGTGCAGGCATATGTCGCTACCAGCTATCGCCCGGACTGCGACTATGTTGATGGCGAGGTGCGGGAGAGGAACTTGGGAGAACTTGAGCATGCGGTTTTGCAAAGCATGATCTTCGCTTGGTTTTGGGGAAGGCACAAAGAATGGAACATCCTGCCAGTTGTCGAGCTACGGGTGCAGGTTTCTGCAACTCGCTTTCGAATCCCGGATGTGACGGTGCTACGCGCCGATCAGCCGCGCGAGCCGATTATCACCGTGGCGCCGCTGATCCTGATCGAGGTGCTCTCGAAGGACGACACCCTGCGAAGCATGAGAGAGCGCGTGGACGACTACCTCAATTTTGGAGTGCCGCACGTTTGGATTCTTGACCCGGCTATGCGACGAGCGTACGTATGCAGCCACACCGGATTTCAGGAGCCGGAGGCAGGCGTGCTGGCCGTACCCGGAACTCCGATTCGGCTGGTGCTGAATGATCTCTTCGATCAGGCGGCGCAAGCTTTATAACGGAGCCTTGCTTCGTAGTAGTCTACTGCCATGGGCGACCTTGGCCGCATGCTGGTGTTTGTGGGCGGACTGCTGCTCGTCATTGGGGTGGTCGTCATTTTGGCGGGTAAGGCCAATCTGCCCATCGGCCGCCTGCCCGGCGACATCGTTTATCACGGCAAGAACACAACCTTCTACTTCCCGCTGATGACCTGCATCGTCCTCAGTGTCATCTTGTCGCTGGTGCTCTACTTTGTGAACCGGATGAGGTGAAGCAGCTCTCAGCTCTCAGCTTTCAGCTCTCACTTTCAGCTAGAGCATCTTCCCCGCGCCTGCATTTGCGGCCTTCCAAATGATTTCCTGACGCTCAGGTTTGGCTGACGGCTGAAAGCTGACAGCTGAGAGCTGAGAGCTGACAGCTGACAGCTGAGAGCTGACGGCTGCCCTTGATACACTTCCTCCATGTCCGGCACGGAACAACTCGGGCTGCTGTTTCAGGCGCCGCCGCGCAAGATCTATCCTGTCCGGGAACTGGTTGCTGCGGTGCGCACGCAGGTGGAGCGCGCCTTCATCGACGTTTACGTCGAAGGCGAAATCTCCAATTACCGCCCGGCGGAATCCGGCCACCTTTACTTCACGTTGAAGGACGGCGCGGCGCAGCTCCGCGTGGTGATGTGGCGAACCCAGGCACGGCTGCTGCGCTTCCGTCCGGAGAACGGTTTGCAGATCATCGCCCGTGGCCGCGTCACCATCTACGACGAGCGCGGCGATCTGCAATTTCAGGCCGAACATCTCGAACCCAAGGGTACGGGCGCGCTTCAGATCGCATTTGAGCAGCTAAAGGCCAAGCTGGCGGCCGAAGGATTGTTCGATCCAGCCCGCAAGAAACCTATACCGGCGTTACCGCGGCGCATTGGCCTGGTCACTTCGCCGCGCGGCGCCGCGGTGCAGGACATTCTGAATATTCTTCGCCGCCGTCATGAGTCGGTGAATGTGCTTATCTATCCCGCGCAGGTGCAAGGAGACGTTGCGGCCTCCGAGGTGAGCGCTGGCGTGCGCTACTTCAACCGGCACGGTCATGTCGACGTCATCGTCATCGCTCGCGGCGGCGGCTCGTTCGAAGACCTGTTCGCCTTCAACGATGAAGCTCTGGCCCGCACCATTGCCGCGTCTGCTATTCCGGTTATCTCCGCCATCGGGCACGAAACGGATTTCACCATCTGCGACTTTGTCGCCGATCTGCGCGCGCCGACTCCGTCGGCTGCGGCCGAGCTGGTCATCCGCTCCAAGCGCGAGCTGTCCGAGAAGCTCGCGACCTTGTACAAGCGCATGACGCAGGCGGTGAATTACAAACTGCTGCGGGCCAACAATGCGCTCTCTGCGCTGGCGCAGCACGCCGTCTTCGCGCGCATGCCGGACTCCATCGCCCGCCGCCAGCAGCGCCTTGACGATCTTGTATTTCGGCTGGCGCAGGCACAATCGCGCACGCTGAAGAACTACTCCCGCCGCATCGATGGGCTCGAATCCCATCTGCGCCGCCACGACCTGCGAGTGCGCACCGGCGTTATGCGCCGCCAGCTCGACGCGCGCGCAGCCGAGCTGAACGCTGCCATCTTGCGGCTGTTGGCCGGGCGCCGCACTAACTTCGATCGCCTGACGGTCGCCCTGCGCAGCGCGCCGGAGATGATTCTGCTGCGCCGGCGCTCCCGTTGGGAGCGAGCGCAGGGCAGCCTGGAAGCGCTTTCGCCCAAGGCCATCCTCGCCCGCGGCTACGCGCTGGTGTTCGACGCCGCCGGCCATCTGATCAAGCAAGCCTCCCAGCTCAAGCCGGGCGAACACGTTCGCACCCAGCTTGGCCGCGGCGAATTCATGGCGCAGGTGGAGCAGGTCGAGGACGACAGCAATCCCAAGTAATTGCCGGATGAAGATGAGGCCAGAATCGTTGGTTTGCTGTTCCAGGAATCTACTGTGGATGTGTTTTTCGAAGGCGTGGCGCGGCTATGGTGGCGCGCCGGGCGGGTTTGCAGCCGGTGATGAACCACACATCGCGATACACATTCTCCGCCTTGACCCGCTGGAAGCCGCAAGACTCCACGGCTTTCACCATGTCTTTCCAGGTCGCCAGCCCAAACGACGAGCCCGCGAAATGTTCGACCAGCCGGTCCAGCGGCTGGGTGCCGTCCTCGGATAGATAGCGATCGACCAGCACCAGCAACCCTCCCGGCGGCAGGCTGCGATACACGCTGCGTAACAGCCGCTGCGAGACCGGTCCGATATCGCACATCATGATCACATCGTAGCCTTCGGGCAAGCGGTGATGAACGTTGCCCGTCAGCGTGTTCACGCGCTTCCCGAGGCCGGCGCGCCGGATGATTCCCGCGGCAACTTTGCAGACAGGCTTTATATCCAGAATCGTAGCCCGGAGCTGCGGATTCTTCCTGGCCAGCGCGATCGACATTACCCCCGAGCCGCCGCCAATATCCAGCAATGCTCTCCGTCGAGAAAGGTCCAGATACTTTGCCAGCGCTTCCGCATCCGGCTGATGCAGGTAAAACAGCATCCGGGTGAAATTTTCGGCTTGCTTCGGGTCGCGGTGCATGGCCTCGACATAGAGCGGCCGTCGCGCCCGTTTCAGCGACCGCGGCTGCTTGCCCGTTGCCAGCGCCTGCTCCAGAACAGTGAGCGCGTCGTAGTCGTCGAGGCACTCGTTGGTGTACTGCCGCGTCCAGTAGATGGAGCGCTCGCGGATGAAGTACTTCTCCGCAAACGGCGTGTTGCCATAGGCGCCGTTGGCTTGGTCGAGCAGCCGCAGAGCGACCAGCGTGTTCAGAAACGCCTGGAGATAGTACTTGTGTATCTTGAGCGCGCGCCCGATCGCGTCAGCTTTCATGCGCTTTCGGTGGAGCAAGCGGAAAACTTGCAGCCTCTCGGCGGCGACGATCAGACGAGAGACGATGAAAGCCTTCTGGATGTCAATAGCGGCGAGTACTTCCCTGGGAAACTTGTCGAGCGTTGGCTTCTCCACCGCGCGCCTCCTCGGGCAAAAGGAATCGGTCGGATCATAGCAGCAAGGAAACGGCTCCTTCAGAGATTCCGGCGATTTCTACCCAAGCCGGGCTTCCCTCTGCATTAGAATTAAACAGAAATCGTTGGTTGGTCGTATCCAGTAAGAAACTACTCTGAATTTGTGTTTCGAATTCATGGCACGCCATTCCTTCCGCGGCCAAAGGTACCAGGATGCTGCAACGTTTGAGCCACATTCCGCAATTGTCGGTGAGCTCCATCATCGACATCCTGGTTGTGGCAGTCCTGATTTACGAGTTCCTCAAGCTCATCAAGGGCACGCGCGCCATCCCGATGCTGATCGCGGTGGTACTGCTGGTGGTAGCCTTCTGGCTGGCGCACGTTGAACAACTGCGCACGGTCGATTGGCTCATCACCACGCTTTTCCCCTACGCTATCTTCGCGCTCATCGTGGTTTTCGGCGCCGAAATTCGCCACGCCCTGGCGCGGCTGGGCCGCCGTCTGTCGGCGGCACGGGGAGGCGTGTTCGACGGCACCGACAGCTACGAAGACATCGTGCTTGCCGCCGATCACTTCGCGCAAACCGGTACCGGCGCGTTGATCGTGATCGAGCGCGAGATCGGCCTGCGGACCTTTATCGAAAGCGGTGTGCCGCTGGACGCGAACCTGTCTTACGATTTGCTGGTCACCATCTTCCGGCCCAGCGCACCTTTGCATGACGGAGCCGTGATTGTGCATAAAGGGCGCATCGCCGCCGCTGCCTGCTTTTTGCCGCTGTCGATGAATCCCGTTCTCTCCACCCAGTACGGCACCCGGCATCGCGCGGCCATCGGCATCACCGAAGAGACCGACGCGGTTTCCGTGGTCGTCTCGGAAGAGACGGCGGCGATCAGCCTTGCCGTAGGCGGCGCTATCGAGCGCGACATTACGGTGGAATACCTGCGCGAGCGGCTGAGCGAGCTTCTGCGCCGCTACGTGCCGACGGCGGCGCTGCCAACTACGGTGACCGACCGCGAGCTGGCTAGCGAAGATCGCAGGCTGGAACGCCTGAGCCACGAGAAGGACCTTGCCGATGGAGCGGAGCGTTAGCCATGCGGCCATCGGCGGGCAATTTCTTTCGCAAATACGTGCTCAAGAACCTGGGATTCAAACTGGTCTCGCTGGCCATCGCTATTCTGCTGTGGTGGTCGGTAGGCCGCGATCAGCCCATCGAGATTCCCATGACCGTGCCGCTGGAGTTTCAGAACGCGCCGGTGAACCTGGAGATCAATTCCGACTACCCGTTCCAGGCGCGGCTCACTCTGCGTGGCCCTGAAGGCCTGCTACAGACCTTGAGTCCTTCGCGGGTGCATGCCGTGCTCGATCTAAAAGGGGCCGGACCGGGCGAGCGCACTTTCGATCTCTCCCGCAACGACATCCATGTTCCCCGCAATGTGAACGTGGTGCAGATTGTGCCGGCGCAATTTCACATCAGCTTTGACCGCAGCGTGGCCCGCACGGTCCCGGTGCAGCCCCGAGTGATCGGCAGTTTGCTGAGCGGATATGGCATAACAACCGTAACGGCAGATCCGGCTACGATTACTATTGTGGGGCCGGAGCGCAGAGTACAAGCCATACAAACGGCAATGACCGATCCGGTGGATGCTACCGGCGTGGTGGGCGAGGCAAAGTTCACCACCCACGCTTACGTATCCGATCCGCTGGTGCGGGTGCGAGCGCCTCTGCCAATCCAGGTGACCATTAGCACGGAAAAGACTTCCGGCAGGGCGGGCCAACGTTAGCAGCGCGAACCGGGTGCCCCGTCGCACTTCGCTCTTGGGTGCGATGGGGTTGGGGGCGGTATATATGCGGCAACTATTCGGGACAGATGGAGTTCGGGGCGTGGCCGGCGAGTATCCGCTCGACCAGAAGACCGTCTTCGCGATTGGGCGGGCCCTCGGACAGCGGCTGGCAGCGCGCGACCGGGCCGCTCGTGTGGTGGTTGGCCAGGACACGCGCCAGTCGAGCGCCTGGATCAGCGCAGCTCTGGCGGCGGGTTTGGAATCGGCCCAAGTCCAGGTGGTCAGCGCCGGAGTGATTACTACGCCGGGAATAGCGTATCTCACCCGCGCCAATAGATTCGCGGCTGGGATCGTGATTTCAGCCTCGCACAATCCCTGGCAGGACAATGGCATCAAGATCTTCGGCGCCGATGGCTATAAGCTCTCCGATGAACTGGAGCATGCGATCGAGGCGGAAATTTTCGCGCACATCGAGCAACTGGCTGCGGCTGCCTCCCACAATGCGGCACCTCGTTGTGGGATGCTTCCGGGGGATGGCAAGCTGCGTGAGCAGTACGCTCAGTGGCTGGCCGATTTCGTCGCGGGAACCGATTTCAGCGAGTTGCGAGTCCTGGTGGATTGCGGCAACGGCGCCGCCAGCACCATCGCTCCGCTGGTGTTTCGCGACTGCGGCATTGCCGCCGACTTTCTTCACATTGAGCCCAATGGCCGCAACATCAATGCCGGCTGCGGAGCGCTCTATCCCGAACACGTCGCGCAAGCTGTCGCCGCCGCGCGGGGAAGATATGACCTCGGCATCACTTTCGATGGCGATGCCGATCGGGCGATGTTTGCCGACGCCGGCGCGCAGGTGGTTAACGGCGACGCCGTGCTGCTGCTGGCCGCCCGCGACATGAAGACACATGTCCGGCTGCACAACGACATGGTGGTGGCGACCACGATGTCGAACATGGGTCTGGAAGCGGCCCTCAAACGCAGCGGCGTGACCATGCTGCGCGCTCCGGTCGGAGATAAGTACGTGTTGGAACAGATGCTCAAGACGGGCGCGACGCTGGGCGGCGAGCAGTCGGGCCACATCCTGTTCCGCGACATTGACACCACCACCGGCGACGGCATCCTGACCGCGCTGCGTGTCCTCGAAGTGATGGCGCGCACCGGCAAGCCGTTGGCCGAACTCGTCGCCGACATGAAGGTCTTTCCCCAGGAAATCAAGAATGTGCACGTGCGCGAGAAGCGGCCCTTCGAACAATTGCCCGCGGTGATGGAGTCGATCCGCCGCGCCGAACGCGAACTAGAGGGCAATGGCCGCGTGGTGGTGCGCTATTCCGGTACGGAGAAGCTGGCGCGAGTGATGATCGAGGCCGAGTCGGAGCGCGAGATGCGCCGCCACACCGACGCCATCGCGAAGGCCATTCAGCAGGCACTCGGAGTGTGACGCGATGGAAAAGTCCCAATCTGATCCAGGCTCCGCCATTGGAAGCGACTAATTCTTGCAAACCCAAGTGGTGTGGGGCACAATCGTCTGGGTTACCGGGAGAAACGCAATGTACACGGGGAAAACTGCTATTGGCCGGCTCACAGGCGGCGCTGCTTTGGTTTTGATAATGGCATTTGTGGTTACCATGCCGCTTCAGCCGGCCCAGGCCCAGACCTTTACCGTAATTCATACCTTTCTGGGTGGTGCGGACGGAGACGAGCCCGCTTACGGGATGGCGATTGATGCGGCAGGAAACCTCCTGGGATCGACTTTCGAGGGCGACGCGGGTACCGGGACAATCTTCAGAGTCCGACACCTCAGCTCCGGCTGGCAGTTACGCACGATCTATGTGTTTACCGGCGGCTCAGACAGCGACGGGGCTGTTCCCTACGCTGGAGTGGTGGTTGGTCCGAACGGCAGCCTCTATGGCACGACTGGGTTTGGTGGTGTAGGACCATGCACGACTTGGGGAGGCACGACCGGCTGTGGCTCAGTTTTCAACCTGCGACCTCCTCTGTCAGTTTGCATCACCGCGCTCTGCTACTGGACGGAGACCCCTCTGGTTCTCTTCAACGGAGGCAGCGGCGGGGCTGTGCCGGTCGGCGCTCAGCCCATCTTCGACCAGGCAGGCAATATATATGGCACAACCTTCTCCGGAGGCGGCGGGAGCTGCTCCGCGGGCTGCGGACTGGTGTACGAGCTGACACCTTCAGGCAGTGGCTGGACTGAGCAGGTCCTTTACAGCTTCACCGGAACGGGAGGCGACGGAGCTTCCCCGTGGGCGGGCGTGGTCTTCGACCAGGCCGGCAACCTCTACGGCACAACCGAGTTTGGTGGCGCCTACGGATACGGAACGATTTACGAGTTGAGCCCTTCAGGTTCGGGCTGGTCGGAGAAAGTTCTCTACAGTTTCCAAAACCAGGCAGACGGAGGCACACCGTATGCCGGTTTGATCTTTGACCGGTCAGGCGATCTTTATGGCGCCACCACGTCCGGCGGCGCCGGTGGCGGCGGCACGGTCTTTGAGCTGACGCCGTCAGGTTCGGGCTGGAACTATCAGATCCTGAGCTCCTTCGTCCGCAGGTCCGGCGAGTTCGCCGGGGGCCCGACTGCCAACCTGCTTATGGATTCCACAGGTAACCTTTACGGGACGACGCCCGGCGACGGGGCCTATGGCTTGGGCTCCGTTTTCGAGATGACCCCTTCCGGGGGCGGTTGGACGACCACCACACTTTATAACTTCACTGGCGGTGACGACGGTGAATTGCCGCGCAGCAACCTGGTAATGGACGCCGCGGGAAATCTTTACGGCACGGGGACTGGTGGCGCATACGGCTATGGCGTGCTCTTTGAGGTCACACCGTAAAGCGAGCTGCTGTGTCACTCCGGCAAGCCGTTTAGAATCGTCGTCTTGACCGATCCAGATCAGGAATGCGAGTCTCTCGTGCCGTCGGAGTGGCACTATCGCTCTTAGATTTCACGACTTGCGAGGGAAACCGCCTAGAACAATGTCGCAAATCCCTGCACAGGCAAAGCTTGAAAACGACGGGATTCATTGGACTTAGCGTGGCACGAGGATTGCATATTGTCAGTACAAGCCTCTCTCGCTATGGGGCAAGATTTTGATCTGTTCGTGAATTGAACCTAAAGGAGGGTTCGATCCTTGAAAATGCGTATCCTGTCACTGCTCGCACTATGCCTGGCATTGGCGGCTGTTCCTGCAATGGCGCAGACGCTCTATACCAATGGTCCCTACAATGGCACCACAGACGGGTGGACCATCAACTTCGGGTTCGTGGTTAGCG
>Ga0181530_10000853_pt1 | contig 39326 bp, 37 predicted proteins | sample PEATcosm2014_Bin_42_FD_119769 | JGI IMG/M metagenome (GOLD analysis project Ga0181530, IMG submission 119769) | Peatland microbial communities from MTU Mesocosm Facility, Houghton, MI, USA - PEATcosm2014_Bin10_60_metaG | ecosystem: Environmental > Terrestrial > Soil > Wetlands > Peat | place...
GAGATCGGCGAAATAGCGGTTTCCGGCGCGGCGGATGCGCACGCGGTCCACTTCGAGAATACCGTCCATGCGTGAAACCGCGTCTTGAATCTGCGCGCGCACGCCGGGCGGGGCTGCGTCGAGCAGAGCATCAATGGTGCGGCGGGCCAGTCGCCAGCTCACGGAAACAACCGCTCCCGCGACGAAAAGGGCCGCAATGGGATCGGAATCGCGCAGCCAGTCCACGTGATACGCGCGCCCGGTGAGAACCAGCGCGAGGCCCAGGAGAACCACACCAGCAGACCAGATGTCGGTGGAAAAATGCAGTGCGTCGGCTTCCAGTGCCTGGCTGTCATACTTGCGGGCAATGCGGCCCAGCACGCGCGAACGCCACCAGTCCACTCCCATGGAAAACAGCATCACGGCAAAAGCCGGGATCGAGGGCTCGATCTCAATGCGGCGGAAAAAAAGACGGAATACCGCCTCATAGATGATCCAGGCGCAGGTAATCAGAAGCAGCCCTGTTTCCACGAACGCGGAGAAGTTCTCGACTTTGCCGTGGCCGTACTGGTGGTCGGCGTCGGCCGGTTTGTCGGAGACTCCGACCGAGAAGTAGGTAAGCAGCGTGGCGATCAAATCGAGACCGGAATGTGCGGCTTCGGAGAGAATGCCGAGGCTGCCGGTGGTGAATCCAACCACGACCTTCAATCCGGTGAGGACGATGGCAGCCAGAACGGAGTTCCCGGCCGCGGCGCGCTTCTCGCCGCGCATTGCCTCCGACGATGAGATGGCCGCGCTCCCCGACATGCTGGCATTATCGCCGCTCGGAGGCGGATGCGCCAAAGCAAATCGAGGCGTTTGAGGCGTCATCCCGAAACCCGGCGCTGTTCAGCCGGGTGAGGGATCTCGCGGCTGGCAGGTCTGCGTTGTGCGCGCGAGATCCTTCGCTCCGCCTGAAGAACGGCTGCGCTCAGGATGACGTCGTCAAGAAAAAACTTTGAGATTCGAACTGAGCCTCTACCCGAGGTGCAAACTCCATCTCTTGCTCAGTTCAAAGGCGCAGTGAAACTCTCCGTTGTGCTAGGATTTGGTGCTTGGCACTTTTGATTCTTTGATGGACCAATCCCGGAGGAAACGGTTTATGCGGAAGAGCTGGCTGTTGTGTGTCTTAGTGGGGACGTTGTCTTGGGGACAAGCCGCACCGGGCACTCCTCCGCCGGCACGACCAGCACAGAGGCCGGGCGCCATGGCCAACCCGCCAGCGTCTGCGCAACAGGCAGATGCGGCAGCGGCCCTGCCGCCCAGTACACCGGTGATCACTGTGAAGGGCGTGTGTTCGGCCCAGCCCAAGACAACCGCGGCCAAGGGAACTGTGGCGAAGTCCCCGGCAGGGGCGAAGACTCCGGCTGCTGACTGCAAAACGGTCATCACCAAAGCTGACTTTGAGAATCTGCTCAGCACCATTGACCCCAAGGGTGCCAACCCGCAGCTGAAAAGAAACCTTGCCGGTGCTCTGCCGAGAATGATCGGGATGTCGGATGCGGCCAAGAAGAGAGGGCTGGACAACACCCCGCAATTCGCACAGCTGGTGAAGTTGGCGAAGATGCAGATTCTGACCACCCTGTTGCAGCAGAAGATTCAGGACGACGCCGCCAAGGTCCCCGAGGAGAAAATCGCGGAATACTACAAGAAAAATCCAGAAGCCTATGAGCAATACAACCTGGAGCGATTGTTCGTGCCGCGCACCAGACAGGTGGAAGCTGAAGCCAAAGAGAAGGAAGAAGAGAAGAAAGACGAAAAACTGACTGAGGAGCAGCAAAAAGCCAAGCAGGCCGAGGAGAAAGCCAAACAAGAGGAGAATGAGCAGGCGATGACCAATTTGGCTGAGAGCCTGCGCGCACGGGCTGCGGCGGGCGAGGACTTCGCCAAGCTGCAGAAGGAGGCTTTCGAAGCCGCAGGCTTAAAGATTGAATCTCCGACCGTCAGTATGCCCAATATCCGCCGCACCGGCCTGCCCCCAGCCCAGGCTTCGGTCTTCGATCTCAAACCAGGGGAAGTCTCGCAGGTCATCAACGATGCGGGCGGGCACTACATTTACAAAGTGAAAAGCAAGGACCAGATCTCGCTCGATCAGGCGAAGGATGAGATCCACCGAACCCTGCAGACCCAGCAAACGCGCGACACGATGGAGAAGGTGAATAGTTCGTTCCAAGTGGAAACTAACGAGGCGTATTTTGGTCCGGGCGGGCCAGGAATGCCGCCGCCGCGGGGGCCGGGCGGGATGGGAAATCCTCGGATGGCGCCGCCTCAAGCCGCGCCTCAGGCTGCACCTCAGACACCGCCTCCGGCGCAACCTCCTGCGCAACCGCCCGCCGCGAAGCCGAACTGATGGCGAAACCAGTCGTCGTAGTCACGGGCATTTCGGGCAACCTGGGCTCCAGGCTGCTGCCTCTGCTGGGGAGTTATTCGGTGATCGGGGTTGACGTCAGTCCGCCCCAAACCGACCGCGAGCTACAGTTTGAACGCATGGACCTGGGGAATGAGTCTTCTACCCGGGTTATGTACGAATTGTTGCGCGATACCCACGCCTACGCGGTGGTTCACCTCGCTTTCGTGATTGACCCGGTGCGCACGGGAGTGCTCGACGTCGAACGAATGTGGCAGATCAACGTGGCCGGCACGGCGCGGGTGATGGAAGCCATAACTGAGGCGAACCGCACCACCGATGACGGCGTCAAGCAATTCATTTTTCCCAGCAGCGTTTCGGCCTACGGGTCGAATCTGCCCGGCCCGGTGACGGAAGAATCGCCTCTGGCCGCGCACACGCTGCCCTACGCCGTCCACAAGAAGGAATCCGATGAAGTGGTGCAGCAGCGTTCGCCTGCACTGCGGGGTTGCAGCATCTACATCCTGCGGCCGCACATTTTTGCCGGCGCCAGCGTAGAGAACTACCTGATGGGAGCCTTCCACGGCACTCCCAATGGCGAGGGTGAGCGGGCGGAAAAGATGCGCAGCCAGGGCAAGCGTCTGCCCTGCATGCTGCCGCGGGGGCAGCAGTACCTCGACAACAAGATTCAATTCATCCACGTGGATGACATGGCGCGGCTGATCCGGCACATCCTGCAACGCGAGCCGGAGACGCAGCGGTTGACGGTGTTGAACGTCGCCGGACGCGGTGAGCCGCTGACTTTCGGCCGGTGCGTCGAGATGGCGCAGGCCGAACTGATTCGCGTCCCGGGAAAATGGGTGATGCGGCAGGTGCTGAAATTCCTGTGGAAGCAAAAGATCTCAGCCATTCCGCCCGAAGCGGTTCCTTATATGACCGGCGAATACATCATGAACACCGACCGCCTGCGGCGCTTTCTGGGACCGGAGTACGAGCATGTGATCCGCTACACCATTGCCGACTCCTTTGCAGATTCCTTTCGCCGTGACGCGGCAGCCTGAACGGCAATTTGCTCCTGTTTTTTCCTAAAGAAAGCGTCCAACGACCATCTGCCGGGACCATTCACCATCAGGAAAGCAACCGTTAGCAGTTGTGCGTATTCGGAGCGGACCTCGTGCAGTACGGCCCACATGCCCACCTTTGGCGGCGCGGGTGGCAGTGGTAGAGGAGAGGTGCCCAGGTAGAGTGAGATTTTCGTCGAGAGTATGGCCACTATCATCTCGATAGTGAATGGGACTGCAATCAATCGTGTCAGCAGGCCGGAGAGAAGCAGAAGGCCCCCAACAATCTCAAGACACGCAACAAAGTCGGCCGTGAAGTGCGGCGGGGGCATTCCCAGTTTTGTAAAGCGGCCGATGCCCTGGTTTGCATAGACAAATTTCAGAATCCCTTCCCACAGGAAGACGCCTCCAGCCATCAAGCGCAGGAGAATGGCGGACCTCGGGCCGTCGGTGGGAGGATGATTGAGCCAAGACAGAATGTTTTTCATTTGTGTTTCTTCCTTCCTGCCTATGCGCATCAGTGATGTTAAAGCGCTTGCGCATTGCAATCTTCATAACCGCCGAGACGCGGTTTTATTCCGCGAAATATTTTTTGCCAGGGATGGAATAAAAGCAGGATCGCGGCAGTTTATGCTATAGAGGTGCCCGACCAGCGCTTGCCTGCCGCGACGTTCGAAGATTTGGCTTTGCCTCTGTTCGACCAGCTTTACAATTTCGCGCGCTGGCTGACCGAGGATACGTCCGAGGCCGAAGACCTGGTACAGGAAACCTACGCCAAAGCTCTGCGCGGATTTTCCTCATTTCGCGCGGGCACGAATTTCCGGGCATGGATGTACCGCATTTTGCGGAACTCATTCTTGAGTTCGCGGACCGGGCTCAGAACGGCGGTGGTTTTCAATGAAGAGGATCAGGACAACACCCCGCCGGCCGAGAATTCGACACCCGAGAGCCTCCTGATCGAACAAGCGAACCGTCAGATGGTGCAGCAGGCGCTGGAGGAACTGCCCGTGCATTTTCGCGAGATATTACTCCTGTGCGAAGTCGAGGAAATGTCTTATCAGGAAATCGCGCAGACCCTGGCCATTCCATCGGGCACGGTAATGTCGCGCTTGTTTCGGGCGCGCAAGGCGCTGCGTAGCGTGCTGCAACAGAAGCTTCAAGGAGGACGGCATGGCCTGTGAAGCGTGGCGGGGAAAGCTGGACGCTTATCTTGACGGCGAACTCGAACCCGCTCAAGCAACCGCGCTGAGCACCCATCTGCGCAGTTGCGGCGCATGTGCGGCAGATACTTTAGAGCGCGTGCGAATGAAGCGATCCTTAGCCGCGGCTGGCAGAAGGTATGAGCCGAGTCCGAAGCTTCGTGCCCAGGTTGCCCTGAGTGTTGCCAACCCGCGGCGGAAGATCGGCTGGCAGTGGATGATTGTGGCCGTGCCAGCCGCGCTCGTGCTGATCGCCTCGGTCGCGGTGAACCTCAACGTGAGACGCGAAAATGCGCGCCGGCAGCGGGTTTACAGCGAACTCGCCGATCTGCACGTTGCCGCCCTTGCCAGCTCGACGCCAGTGGACGTGCTCTCGACCGACCGGCACACCGTGAAGCCCTGGTTTCAGGGGAAGATTCCGTTCACCTTCAACCTGCCCGACCTGCAGGGATCGGAGTTCACGCTGCTGGGCGGGCGCGTTGCGTACTTCGCACAAATGCCCGGGGCACATCTCATATACCAGCTACGCAAGCACGAGATCTCTGTTTTCATCTTTCAGGATCGCGGAGCGGAAGCGGCGAGCTTGCCGCTGGGAGTGGCCCATGCGCTGTCGTTCAGCGTCGAAAGCTGGAAGCAAGACGGTCTGCGATATTTTGTGGTCGGAGACGCCGGTGCCGGCGACATCGAAACGCTGAGCAAGTTGTTGCGCAGCAGCGGATAGGGGCGGAAACTCACTTCTTCCCCCGGTACAAGCCCGCAATGGCGAACGTATAAGGCGTCCAGGACATTTCGGAAAAACCGGCGCGTTTCATCCGGGCCAGCATTTCTTCCGGCGCTGGGAAGCGCTCGACCGAGGCCGGCAGATAGGCATAAGGGCCGCGCACTCCCGAGAGCAAGGTTCCGACGCGCGGCAAGACTTGCTTGAAGTACATGCGGTAGAGGGAGCCAATTGCGCCATTCGGTTCACCAAAGTCGAGGATGCCGCACTCCCCGCCGGACCGCAGGACACGCATGATCTCGCGCAGTCCCGCGTCATAGTCGGCGAGATTGCGAAATCCGAAAGCTGACGTGACCAGATCAAAATGCTCTCCGGGAAACGGGAGATTGAGGGCGTCGGCTTCGATCCAGCCCGGTGCTGACTTGTCCCACGCAGCCGCTTCCGACTTGGTTCGGGCGCGCTGCAGCATAGCGTGAGAAAAGTCGGCGCCGAGGATTTGCGGCGCCCGCTTCCCTGCCTGGCGGCGCAACGCAAACGCCATGTCGCCAGTGCCGCAACATAAATCGAGGACGTGAGCACCGGGCCGGTCGAGGACATGACGGAAAGTGCGCGCAGCACGCCGCCACCACACGCGGTCCACGTTGAACGACAACACATGATTCAGCAGGTCATAGCGCGGCGCGATTGAGGTGAACATTTCGCGCACAGCGCGCGCGGCCGAGAGTTGATCGCTCGCGCCTTCGGGCGCGGCGCCGACTACGGCCGATTTGCTGATTTCAGGCACGCTGGCTCGGACCGCGGTGAAGCCTATTTCCGCTTGTTTGTCTTCAATTGCGCGACGATGCGTTCGATCTGCAGCAGGTGATTGGTGTCGTGCCCGGCGAACATCCGCGCCAAGTGCGCAATCGTTTCCTTGCCGCGCTCGAGGTGCATGCCGTAGTTATCCCAGGTTTCGCGCGGAATCTCCTTCAGCAGCGCCAGATTGTTCTCACGCAGCAGGCGGAACATTTCCAACGAGCGTCGCGCGTCGCGTTTAGCGTATTGGAATACTGACGCCCACGCGTCCTGGTCGAAGGGTTGAATCGTGATTCCGTTTTCGCCGATGACAGAGCGCATTCGCCAGCTGGCGACGATCTCGGTATCCGCGAGGTGCGCCAGAATTTCAGTGATGGACCACTTCCCCGGCTCAGGCTTCCATTTCAGCTGTTTCGGAGTCAGACCGCGAACCAGCTTCTTTAGTTTGCCCGCGGTCGCGCGTTGAACCTTGATCGCGTCCTGGCCTTCGACGTAGCCAAGAATACGATGGATGTACTGTTCCGCTGTTTCCTGCATATTGAACCTCCCACTCCTTGCTCATTTTCCCCAAACCCAACCCTTGTGCGACAAGCGGCGCAATTCCTCCACCGATTCCGCGATGGCGGAGTCGGGCACATCGCTGGCAACTTCCACTTTTCCGATCTCGCGCGGCAGGATGAAGTGCACCACTCCGTTTTGCGTCTTCTTGTCGTTCTGCAGCCGCGCCAGAATCTTACGCGGGCTGACATTCACTTCCGGCAGACGTCCCAGGCTCAGTACGGCGTCGGCGATTCGGCCCGCCGTAACACTGTCGGTGCGGCCCACGCTGAGCGCAATGTTGGTGGCCGCGATCATGCCCCAGGCAACGGCTTCGCCGTGCAGAAGACGGCGGTAGCCGGTTTCCGCCTCGATGGCATGGCCGATGGTGTGACCAAGGTTCAGAACTCGGCGCAGACCTCCCTCGCGTTCGTCGGCTGAGACAACTTCCGCCTTCAACTTCACCGATTGCGCGATGAGCCACTCCAGTTCCACCGGATCGCGTTTCAAAATGCGGGCGCGGTTCTGTTCGAAGCGCAGGAACAGCTCAATGTTGCCGATAATGCCGCACTTCAGGGCTTCGTAAAGGCCGGCGCGAAATTCGCGATCGGGGAGCGTCTTGAGGACGGTGGGGTCAATCAGCACCACGCGGGGGTGATAGAACGTCCCCACCAGATTCTTACCGGCAACGAGATTGACTCCGGTCTTGCCGCCGATCGACGCGTCTACCTGCGCCAGCACCGTCGTCGGCACCTGCACCAGCTCCACGCCGCGCATGTAGACGGAAGCGAGCAACCCGCTGACATCGCCCACGACGCCGCCGCCCAGGGCAACAATCACCGCGCTGCGGTCGGCGCCCAAGCGAACCAGTTTTTCGGCGAGGGCCTCCACCGTCGCTAGGCGCTTCGAGGGTTCGCCGTCCGGCATGGAGATCAGCCGTGGCGCGAATTCACCGGCTCTCAGCGACTTGAGCAACTTCGCACTCCAACGCTTGCGGACGGGAGGAACCGTCACCACGAAAACCCGGCTGGCTCGCGGCAGCAGATCGGCCAGGACGGAACCGGCCCGGGTCAGCAGGCCATTCTCGATCCAGGCCTGATAGGGCCGCTGCGGAACGTGGATGGTCACTTGCGGCATGCGGTTCCATCATAGCGTATGGATTGAGGGCCATGCCGCCTGCAAAGTGATACTATGGCCCGCGATGAAAGGCCTTCCAGCCGAAACCGACTTCGTGGTGCTGGGCGCTGGGATTGCAGGCCTGCGCGCCGCCATCGAACTGGCCGCGGCCGGACGCGTGCTTGTGGTCGCGAAGAAGGAGTTCCCTCACTTCGACGCGCAACCGGCCCAAGGAGGCAGTTCGGCACCTCTCAATGACGAAGATGAAGTCAGTCTCCACCTGCAGGACACGCTCAACGCGGGCGATGGCCTATGCAATCCGGCGGCGGTGAAGGTACTGGTGGAAGAGGGGGCGGAGCTCATCGAGGAATTGATCGCGTGGGCCGCGAAGTTGGACCGCCGGAATGCCAGGCTGGTCTTCGCACAAGAAAGCGCGCACTCGCGCAGCCGCGTTTTGCACGCGCAGGGCGCTTCGACGGGGATGGAGATCCTGCGGACACTCGTGGCGGAGGCGCACTCGCTCAAGAATATTTCCTATGCAGAATCTGCATTCTCCACTGAGCTGATCACTGAAGACGGGCGCGTCACGGGTGTTTCACTGATAGACGAAAAAGGAATGCCGCGGGAAATTGGCTGCTGCGCGGTGTTGCTGGCCGCGGGAGGGATGGGGCAGATCTACCGCCACACGACCAACCCGGAATCAGCTACCGGCGACGGCGTAGCCATCGCCTTCCGGGCAGGAGCGGAAGTCGGCGACATGGAGTTCGTTCAGTTTCATCCAACTGTGCTCTATCTGAAAAAAGCGCCGCGCTTCCTGCTGGCGGACGAACTGCGCATTGAAGGCGGGCACCTGCGCACCATTGAACTGAGCCGCTTTATGGCGAAGTATCATCCCATGGGTGAACAGGCGCCACGCGATGTAGTCACGCGCGCCATTATTCACGAAATGGAAGTGAGCCGCAGCAAAGATCCGTTCGTCTATCTCGACCTGACGCACCTGGACGCCGCCAAAGTGCGCAAGCGCTTTGCCCGCATCTATGCCACATGCATGCAGCACAACATTGACATCACCGAAGATCTGATTCCCGTCCGCCCGGCGGCGCACTATGCCCTGGGCGGCGTCTGCACCGATCTGGACGGTAGGACGAACATCCCTGGACTGTTTGCCGCGGGCGAGGTTGCGGCAACGGGCGTACACGGTGCAAACCGGCTGGCGAGCAACGCGCTGCTGGAAGCTCTCGTGTACGGGGCACGGGCCGGCCGGAGCATGCGCGAGGAACTGAAGGCTGGGTCGAAGATGAAGGCGCAACCGAAGGCCGCTTACTCGAACGGGCCGGTGGATGCGGGCCTCGAAGAACTGATCGGGCAGATTCAGGATCTCATGTGGAACGATGTCGGCGCGGTGCGCACCCGTGCCGGGATGCAGAATGCAATCCGGAAAATGGAAGAGATAGCGCCCAGGCTGGCGCATCCGAAGACGCGGCGGGCCTATGAGGCTGCCCACATCCATCTGGCAGGCTTGCTGGTGGCGCGTTCCGCTTTGGCGCGCGAAGAAAGCCGTGGCGCACACTACCGCATGGACTATCCTGACCATGATGACAGGAAGTTTCTGAAGCACTCGGTGATCCGGAGCGACAAGGTCATTTTTGGGTAGAACACCGCGAGCCGAAAAGGAAGCAGGTCTTTCATGGGAACGCAACCGCTCGCCGGTCCGGCGCGAAACGACGCCGTGCCTGCGACGGAAGTGGAAGACGCAAATTCGAGATCCGCCCTCATCAAACGTATAGACCGGGGCCAGCTCACGTGGTTCGGACCTTTGCTACTGATCGTGGGACGCAGCGTGCTAATCATCGCCGCACAAGCGGTAACCGCGGGCTGGTTGTGGCTTCGTTTTGGTTCCTGGTCGTGGAATGCCGCGGCCGAGTGGTGGACTGTCTACGGAACCCTCGTGGACGTGGGCTGCTTGGCGCTCATGGCTGCCTACACGCGTAAGGAAGGGATCAGCCTCCGCGACCTGATTGGGCGCGTGCGCCTCCGCTGGGGACGCGATCTGTTCCTGGGAGCCGGCGTCTTACTGCTGGTTTTTCCTTTCTTCTTTCTGGCGGTTCTTGCGGCGAGCTGGATGGTGTGGGGCACTGTGCAGCCGCAACTTTATCCGGGACTCCTTGCCGGGCGAGCACTGCCGCTCTGGGGCGTAATCTACAGCCTAAGCGTCTGGTGGCTGATCTGGTCGCCCACCGAGGAGATGACCTATAACGCCTATGCGCTGCCACGCCTCGAAGCTCTCTTCGGGAGCAAATGGAAGGCGGTTGCAGTTGTGGGTTTCTGGTGGGCGCTTCAGCATTGTTTCATTCCCCTCATCCTGGACTGGAAATATATCGTGTGGCGTTTCCTTGCATTTCTGCCCGGAGTGGTGGCCTTCACCCTGCTCTATCTGAGAGTGCGGCGGTTGTCTCCATTTATTGTGGCGCATTGGCCTATGGACATCTATGCAGCCTTGCTCACGCTAAAGTTCTGATCTTCGCGATCCGCTTCGATAGCCTGCGCCAGTGCAGGCAAAGGTACCAGCGCATAGCTCTTACCGTCCCCGCTCCGCGGGAAAGGTCACCGAGGCCGCCACCGAAATCAGCAGCACTCCGGCGATCATGGCCAATGTTGTCAAGATCGGAATCTGGACATAGTCAGCTGCGAGCATCTTCATGCCGACCAGAACCAGCACCACCGCCAGACCATAATGCAGGAAACGAAAGGTCTTCATCAGGCCGGACACTGCGAAATACATCGAGCGCAGTCCCAGAATCGCCAGCACGTTCGAGGTGTACACGATGAAGGCATTCAGAGTAATGGCTAAAACTGCGGGGATGGAATCTACCGCGAACAGAACATCGGTGGTTTCGATGACCAGCAGTACAACCAGCAGCGGCGTGGCGTACAAGCGCGCATTCTCCTGCAGGTTACGCACGAAGAACCGGCCACCCTGGTAATCGGCGGTAACGGGAACAAACCGGCGCAATCCTTTGACTACTGGATTCGCGGCGGGATCAATCTGGTGGTCGCCGGCCAGGCAGACACGGATGCCGCTATAAATCAGCAGTCCTCCCAGGACATAAAGCAGCCAATGAAAACGATAAATCAGGCCAACCCCGGCGCCGATAAAGATGCCGCGCATGATAAGCGCGCCGAGAATTCCCCAGAACAGAACACGGTGTTGTTGCTCCTCGGGAACTGCGAAGTAGTTGAAGATCACAAGAAACACGAACAGGTTATCAACGCTAAGCGAGAGTTCCAGTACGTATCCGGTGACGAACTCGAGCGCCGCCTGATGCCCTTGCCATACGTAAACGATCACCGCGAAGATAACCGCCAGCGCCACATACATGGCACTCCAACCCAGAGCCTGGCGGGGGCGCACAAGGCGGCCGGGGCGGTGGAAGACGCGAAGGTCCAACACCAGCATGCCCAGCGCGAATAGGTTGAACAGGACCCAGTAGTAGAGCAAGGTCGATTGTCGATTGCCGATTTCCGATTCGCTTGCGGCCGGGTCTCAATCGGAAATTGAAAATTGAGAAATTATTTTTGCCTTCCCCGCTTGCCGCTGACCCAGTCGTCCCAGATACCTTCGGACTTGAGCAGTTCTACGCCGTTGGTCTCGCGCATCGTTTGCTCAATCTGATCGTGCGTCAACCGCGGGCCGATCTTTTCCGGCAGGTTCGCCAGACCTACGCTGAGCGCAGCGGCCTCAGCCACATGCTTCTTCAATTGAGCAAAATCCACCTTGTCGTAGGTGTCGGAGACGGCGTGGTAGTTCTCGATGTAATTTGCCTCCTGCTGCTCGGCCACGAACGTGGGCACGCCCTCCAGCATGAACTCGAAATGGTCGATGCCCGATTCCATCTTCAGCGGCAACTCCCCGACATCGAATTGAGCCAGCGGTGCGATCAGTTGTTTGGCCATATCGAGGACGTCTTTGCGGCCGCCGACTGAAAATCCCGTCGTCTTGCCCGTGCCTTCATCGTAGATGATCACGCCGGCGGCCTTGTCGAGTTCGTGGCGGTGGTTCACCGCATAAGCGCGAGAGCCCAGCAACCCCTCTTCTTCTCCGGAGAAAAGAATGAAGCGGATTGTGCGGCGCGGTGTCACACCCGAGGCCTTGATGGCCCGCAGCGCGTCCACCACCAAGGCAGCGTTGCAGCCATCGTCCAGTGCGCCCGTGCCCAACTCCCACGAATCGAGGTGCGCGCCCAGAATTACGAACTCGTCGGGCTTCTCGCTGCCTTTGATTTCGGCGATCACGTTGGAAGATCGGATCGGACCGCCGATCTGGTTGGGAATGGAGAGATCAGCCCACACCATGCGTCCGGACGCCAGCAGGCGCGCAATGCGTTCGCCGTCCTCACGCGCCACGATCACCATGGGCAGCTTGTCAATTTCTCCCTCGCCGGAATTGGTAAAGCGGTAAAGGATGTCGTGCTCCCGCGAAGCCATGAAGGCGATGGCTCGGGCCTTGCCTTTCACGGCCAGATCAATGATGGGCGGGGCTTTCGTGTACTCGTCAGACAGGTCGTCCCAGGTCTTGAGAACGACGGTGTGGACCAGCACCATCTTTCCGGATATGTCGCCGGCCTTCTTGAAATCTTCTTCCGTGCCTTCGCCCACGTCCACCATCGGAATGTGTTTCACGGGAGCGAGCGCCGGAGCCCATGCCACCGAAACCGCGTGCACGCGAAAAACCGAGAGAACGGTTCCACCGACTTTCGCGCCGATCTCATACGACGTGGTCGCTGTCATCTCGGTCGCGCCTTCAGCCCAGGAGTTTGGAATGGTGAATCCTTCCGCATGGACGCTGTCGGCTCCCGCGGCGGTGAAGGCTTGCACTCCCCACTCGACAGCGTGTTGCATCGCCACCGTGCCGGGAACGCGGCCGCCGATCTCATCGGTTAGATGACGAAGATTGGTTTCCAGCGCGGACGGCTGCAGCGCGGTCTGAATGACCTGGTTTTGAGCATTGGTGTCGGCGGGAGGGGTTGCGGCGAGACCGAGGAGACTGAAGATGCACAGGAATAACCACGTCTTCAGGATTCGCATATGGGGTGCATTAGAAACGAAATCCTGAAAAATCGCAAAACTTCGCCGGAGGGCGCGTGACCTTCGCGATCTTGGCGGTTAAATTCTTCCCTTGCTCTCGGCGTGGCTATTTGGGTGGCAACGGATCCATCTTGCCGAGGATGCGCACCGTTTCCAGAATCACGCTGCCAACAATCTCCAGGCTCTTGGGACTGAGCTTGTCAATTGTGTCTTGCGGTGTGTGGTGGAAGACGTCATTGTAACCGTAGTCGATATCAATGATGTCGGCGCAGGGCACGCCAATTCTCATGAAAGGCAAATGGTCGTCGTCAATGGCATTATTCCGGGCAAAAAAGTGTGACTGATATCCAAGACGCGTGGCTGCCTCGTAGACCACGTCCTCCAGCCAGCGGGTCGAGTTGGCGTCGCGGTCGATATCCAGATCGGCGTCACCGATCATATCCGTCAGCAGGAAAGCCTTGATTTTTTTTGCCGTCCCATCCTGCTGCCAACGGGCGGCGAGATGCCTGGTGCCGTACAGGCTGTCGGTGTCAGACCACTTGCGCACCGCCTCTTCCCCGTCGGTCCAGAGCAGCCACACGCTGTAGCCATCATTCTTCTTGCCGCGAAGCTGGTTGGCAAACTCCAGCAGAATCGCGGTCGTCGAGCCGCCGTCATTGGCTCCTACGTAGCCGGTGCCGCGCAGCGGGTAATTTGTGTCGTAGTGGCCAGCGATCACGATGATGCCGTCTTTCGCGCCGGGATACTTGGCAATAATGTTGTGCACCGGGAACTTGCCTTCGACCGTGTCGGCGGTGAAGGCGTCGGACTCGACCTCGTCGCCCTTCAGGTGTTGCAGGATGTAGTCTTCCAGTTTCTTGTGGTTGGCGCTGCCGATTGGGCGCTCGCCGAATTTCACGACGTCTTTCACGTACTGCCAGGCTCGGTCAGCGTCGATCGTGGGCGGCGGGCCGCTGTCGCGCGGGAACGTCAGCGCCGGGCCGGTCGTGTCAGAAGCGGCTGCAGGGGGCGCTTGGCCCTGGGGCGCATCCTTGGCGTGATCGCAGGCGAAACCCGCCAGCGTGCACGCCAGCAACAGAGTCCAGCGGATTGATTTCAATCCGATCATTGCGCTTGCTTCTCCTTCCGCGCCTCCCGCTGCTTGGGATGCACGAGCCACGCTACTCCGACGCTGACCGCGTAAAGACCGACCATGGGCGCTGCGAAGATGCACATGTTTACGACGTCCGGAGTAGGCGTAACGATGGCGGCAATGATAAAGATGATTAATATGGCGTAGCGGAAGTGCTTCAACATGAAGCCCGGGCTGAGGATGCCCATGAATGCGAGGAAGAAAACCAGGATCGGCATTTCGAAAATCAGACCCATGCCCAGGACGATACTCAGAAAAAGGTGAGTGTATTCGCCGATGGTGATCATGGGCGTAAACTGCTTGCCGAAATTGATCAGGAAGTCCAGGGCGCGAGGGTAGACGATTCTGTAGCCAAAGTATCCCCCACAGGTGAACAGACCGATCGTCGAAATCATGAAGGGCGTGACGTAGCGTTTTTCCCGGCGGTAGAGGCCGGGCGAAATGAACATCCACACCTGGTAGAGCACGAAGGGCGAGGTGAGAAACAGACCCGCCAGCGCGGCAATCTTCAAGTAAAGGTTGAAGGGTTCGGTGGGATTCAGATAGACGAGCTTTTCCGACAGACCGTTCTTCTTGAGTGCGTCCATTATCGGACGCTGCATGATCGCGTAGATCCGCTCCCGGTATCCCCAGCAGGCGGCACAGCCGACGCCGACCGCAATGATGGAATACACGATGCGCTTGCGCAGTTCCTCCAGGTGATCGAGGAAACCCATGGTAGGCATAGTTTCGGGTTCCGGCTCGCGGCTGGAACCCACGACCGCGGTCTCAGGCATGAGACTCCTGCGAGGCGGAAGCCGTCACGGCTTCGGTGGTAGGAGACGCTTCGGTGGCTGCAGGCGGCTCAGCGGCGGCTGCAGTAGCAGCAGTAGTGGCAGTGGAAGCAGTCGCAAAGAGCGGTTCGTCATCGCTAGAGGCGGCGGTTGCGGGCGCTTCGACTGCGCCGTTTCCTGCCGTGGCAGTTTCGGCCGGACTCGCCACGCCCGGATAAGGCGCGCTGGGCGCGGCATTCAGCGTGCGGCTGGCCGTGCCCTCGGGTGCTGGACTTGGCGGCAGAATCGTTTGCTTTTTGCTCTCGACGTCAAGATGGGCGATCTCCTGCTCGATCTGCACCTTGAACTCGTTCGAGGCGCGCCGGAATTCGTTGAGCACCTTGCCCACCTGGCGGGCAATCTCCGGCAACTTCTTGGGCCCGAAAATGATGAGGGCCAGGAAGAACAGGAAGAGCGTCTCGGAAAAGCTCATGAGTTTCATCATACTGCCGGAGAAGGAAAGGCGGCAATCGCTGGCGATAGTTAAGTAATGTCCTGATTCAGGTATTTCACCAAGAGCCACAGAGACACAGAGGGAACCCAACTCTTTGGCAAACCCTTCTCTTCATGGCTTCTACAGGTTCAAGGTTTTCTCTGTGTCTCTGTGACTCTGTGGTGAAAAAAGGCAAGATAGGGCGCTGCCCAAAAGCAAGCGTTGCAAGGTCCTCTAGCGGAGGGTCTTAGGGGACTTCAGACTTTGGCCTCCGTGGTCCCGTGTGCCGTCTGTGGTTACGTTTCTCTTCAACCGACAGATTTGTCGCATGAGTTCGTCAGAATTTCCTTATGATGTTGCCGTGATGCAACTCTGGTTTGCCCGAGGCAGTGAAGTTTCGATCCGCGAACAACTGGTCACGCAAGTTGTGCTGGGCATTTTGAGCGACGATCTGGCGCCGGGCCAGCGCCTGCCCAGTACGCGCGAACTGGCGCGGCGGTTTCACCTGCATCCCAACACGGTGAGCGCAGGATATCGCCAGCTCGCGCGCGACCGCTGGGTCGAATTCCGCCGCGGCAGCGGTGTCTACGTGCGGGCCAGCAAGCCCGAACTGCCGCCCTCACCGGCTCTCGCACTGGACCAGATGATTGCCCGGCTCTTTCGTTCAGCGCGAAAACTGGGCATGTCGCTGCCGGCCTTGCGCTCGCGCCTGCGGCAGTGGCTGGAACTCCAGCCACCCGATCATTTTCTTCTGATTGAGCCCGACGAAGAACTGCGGCGAATCCTGGCGGCGGAGATTGCGCGGGCCGTCACCTTCCCGGTCAGATCGTGTGGGCCTGAGGATTCTCCGAAGACGCCGGAAGGCGGCATTCCCGTAGTGCTGCCTAACCGGGCAGCAACCGTGCGGCAGTTGCTGCCGGCTGGAACCGAACTGCTTGCGCTGCAGGTCCGGTCAGTACCGACCTCGCTCCTCGGATATTTGCCAGCGCCAGCGAGTGCGCTGGTCGGTGTGGCCTCGCGCTGGCCGGAGTTCTTGAAAGTGGCGCGCGCCGTGCTGAATGCCGCCGGATTTCATCCCGATAGCTTGCTGTTTCGCGACGCTCGCGAGGCAAACTGGAAGCGCGGCCTGAAGCAAACGGCGGCGGTCGTGTGCGATTCGCTCACCGCGGCGGAGCTTCCTCCCGGATGCCGGGCCATTCTCTTCTCTCTGCTCTCGGAGTCGTCGATCGAAGAACTGCGGCGCTACGAGGACTTCATCCGCCAGCCGCTTGCGTCCGTGTGACACTCGAGAATGCATCGTCAGTGCGCTGACCGAGCCAGAGCCAGCTGGGCTAGCAGCGACGAAGATGTCGAACGCAGCGTGGTGGCCATGATCCGGATCGCCAAGACGGTCAACACGAGATCATCAATTCTTCATGTGGCACTTGAGAAAGCGTCCCAGCCCTGCCCGCCTGGGCACGCCAGATCTCTTACCCTGCACTTAGCGAACCTGAGGAGGTGCAGCGTAAAGGGATTCATTGCGTTCTGTTTATTCCTGATTCTGTCTTTGCCAATGGCTGCTGTTGATGGCGGGAACGTCAAGTATGTAGGCGGCACGGCGTCGAGAATCAGTACAGGAGCAGTTGGGCAGCTGGATACAAGTCCAATACCGCTTTGGTTCTCGAGCACTCAGGAAGCAAACTGGAGATCCCGTACGCCGCGATTCAGTCGTTCGAGTACTCGAAAGAAGTAACCCGCCACTTGGGAGTGCTGCCCGCGATTGCAGTCAGTCTATTGAGAGCGAGGCAGCGGCGGCACTTCTTCCGCATCTCCTATCACGATACGAATAGCGTGCCGCAGGTCGTCCTCTTCGAGGTGCCCAAGCACATCCCGCGTGCCCTGCAGGCAGTGCTCGATACTCGCGCCCCGCAGGCTGTCAAGCCCAGCCGTCCGTGCGGCTGCGGAACTGACAGCGGCTCTTAATGCCGCCGTTCTTCCTTCTTCTGTGACACTCCAGAAACTGCCACAAGCGCGCCAGTATCGCAGGCGTACGCGAACTACGATGCGCTCATGGCAGCCAAGAGAGGCAAAGGCAAGGAGTGCGGAATCCATTGCGTCTTGCATTTGAGGGCCTTGGTACCGTGCTGGGCAATGAGCGGCGCCGCGCAGAATTCTTGCGCAAACGCCGGTGACCAGCCATTTCCTTCGTGGAGGCGGTTATGAAATACAAGTATGGATTTCTGTTTCTGTTCACCCTCGTTCTGCTGGCTTCGACGGCGCTTGCCCAAACCGGAGACCTGCAAGCAGTGAACGATCCGTCACCCGCAGTCTCAGCCGCGCGCTGCCAGTACACGCCCGCGGACGAAGTCTGCGCGAGCCTCCGTGAGTCCGGGGAGACCCACCCCGCGGACGACGCGACCGTGGCCCAGTTCCCCCGGCGGATCCCTAGTCCTCCCGCACGCCGGCCAACGATCGGACGTCCCCGTCCCTCTTATACCGGAATGTGGAGGCCTGCGGGCAGCGGTCGCCATGCTCTGATCGGCGCTTTGATTGGCTGCGGCCTGGGAACGGCGATAGCCGTCAGGGGACACACAGGCGTGCGGGCATCGCTCGCTCTCGGGACCCTTGGAGCTGGGATGGGCGCGGCTATGGGCCTCAGCATCCCGTCTTTCCCGGCCCGGAGCCCGTACCGGCGCGGCCCCTGGCCCGACGAAGACGAGCAGGCGTCCAGCAATGATCAGAAAGGGGCCATCGGCCAGGGATCGGGGGTCAGCGGTCAGTAGTCAGGTAGAGGCCAGGCTCCTCGGCCCTGCCACGTGGCCGCTGACACTCAGGCCCGCTCCTCCTTCTACTTCTACAGCCCCGGAAGGAACCCCCAACGCCTCCCGCCGCATCTCATAACCTAGCCTTTGAACCAGCCCCTCCCGGGGGGGGTTACCGATGGTAACCTTCCCGGTCCGGGGCAGTCTAAGCTGGTGATATACTGCCTATATTCAGTGCGGTAGCTGGGGTGGAAGCTAACCCTCAACCGAAGGAATCTCAAGATGGCTCGTAGTTCTCGCCGTTCACTGTTCCTGGTAGTTTTTTTCCTCATCGCCTGCGGTTTCCTGGGAATCCTGTTTGCCCAGCGTAGCGGCCAGCAATCATCCCTGGCAGGCGACTCCGACGTCAAAGATGGCGTCAAGCAATTCTCCGATGTGTACTCGATCGTCGAAGAGAATTACGCCGAGCCGGTAAACCCGGATAAAGCCATTTACAACGGGGCCATCCCCGGCATGCTGCACGCGCTCGACCCGCACTCCAACTTCTTCGATCCCAAGTCATACGCACTGATGCGCGAGGACCAGCGGGGCAAGTATTATGGCGTGGGCATGACGGTCGGTCCGCGCAACAACAAAGTCATTGTGATCTATCCCTTCGTCGGCACACCGGCTTATAAAGCCGGCATCCATCCCGGCGATGTGATCATCGCCGTGGATGGCAAGTCGACCGAGAACATGAGCACGAGCGATGTAGCCGATCTTCTGAAGGGACCCAAGGGCACCACGGTGCATATCAGTATTTCGCGCGAAGGCGTGGAGAAGCCGATGGAGTTCACGCTGGTTCGCGACGAGATTCCGCGCTACAGCGTGGACGTGCATTTCCTGATCCGCCCAGGGGTCGGATACATGCACGTCAACGGATTCAACGAGACCACCGAGCATGAGGTTTCCGAGGCTTTGGATCAGTTCGGCGATCTGAAGGGTCTGATTCTCGACCTGCGCGGCAATCCTGGCGGCCTGCTGAGCGAAGGCGTGGGCGTGGCCGACAAGTTCCTGAAGAAAGGCCAGCTCATCGTTTCTCATCATGGCCGCGCTTCAGCCGAAAAACGCTATACGGCGCAGCATGGCAATGGCGGCAAGGATTATCCCATCGTAGTGCTGGTAAACCGGCTGACGGCCTCGGCGGCGGAAATTGTCTCCGGCGCGATTCAGGATCACGACCGCGGCCTGATCGTGGGTGAAGTGACGTTTGGCAAAGGCCTGGTGCAGACGGTGTATCCGCTGGCGGAGAACACTGGCCTGGCTCTCACCACGGCGCACTACTACACGCCCAGCGGGCGGCTGATCCAGCGCGACTACAGCAACATTTCGCTCTACGATTATTACTACAACCGCGACAGCTCCGAGACCTCCAACACCGCCAACCGCGAGGTGAAGCTCACCGACAGCGGACGCACGGTGTACGGTGGTGGCGGCATCACTCCGGACGTGAGCATTCCTCCGCTGAAGACGAACCACTTCCAGGACACGCTCCTGCAGCACTATGCCTTCTTCAATTTCGCCAAGCGCTATGTGGTGGACCACCACCCCACAAAGAACTTCGAAGTGGACGATGCGACCATGCAGGAGTTCCGCAAGTCGCTGGATGACGCCAATATCCCCTACACTCAGTCGGATCTGTTGGATAACGACGACTGGCTCAAATCCGGCATCAAGGCTGAGATCTTTGTTGACGCTTTCGGGCAGGATGAGGGCATGAAGGTGCGCGCCGAGTCGGACCCGGAAGTGGTCAAGGCGCTGGAGCTCTTGCCCCAGGCTAAAGCCCTGGCCGACAATGCCCGGAAGATCATTGCCGAGCACAACGCGGCCCCGGCGTTTAATCGCTAGACGGCGGTGTTGGACGTTAGGTCTTAGGTCTCGGGCGTTAGGCCTTGGGAATCCCTGAGGAGACCTTGGGCTCTTGTCATTTCGAGCGCAGTCGAAGAAACCTGCTCACCATTAATTCTGGGAGGTTAATCAGGATTGCCCTTAGCGGGGCACGGAAACCTGAGACCTAACACCCGTTACCGCGAGACCCACCCAGGTTACCCCGTGACTCGCTCGCTCCGTTGACTTCGCCAACCCGCTATGTGAGAATCCGCGCAAGAGGCTGCTTTTGCCGCGGTGATGGCGAAGGCGGCGGGAGCTAGTTATCCCTCCCCGCGGGCAATCTCCGAACTGTCACCCAATGGGTCTTTTTCAATTTTCGGGGGAACCGGAAGCGCTGTCGTTGGAACGGCGCGGCATGAGGCCGGTTTGAAGCCGGCTATTCTGGCGGGCGCGATGCTCCTGGCCGTTATCGCAGGTTGGACGGACCTGCGCGCCCGGCGCATCCCGAACTGGCTGACCGTGCCCGCGCTGCTGACGGGGCTGGTCGTGAATTCCGCCCTGAGCGGCTGGAGCGGAATGAAGACTTCCCTGCTGGGCGCCGGACTAGGTCTGGTTTTACTCTTGCCCTTCGTGCTGCTGCGCAGTCTGGGCGCGGGCGACTGGAAATTCGCCGGCGCGCTGGGCGCTTTCACGGGCCCGGGGTTGCTGGTTGATCTGCTGCTGTCATCGGTCTTCGTGGCGGGAGTGATGGCCCTGGCTTTGGTGATCTATAAAGGACGAGTACTTCAAACTGTGCGCAATATCGGCCACATCCTGATTTCTTTGGTGACGTTCCGGCTGCCGGGATCGCGGGTCTCGCTCGACAATCCCGATTCCCTGAAGGTCCCGTATGGCGTGGCCCTGGCCCTCACCGTGTTGCTTTATGGCGCAGCTCACGTATGGAGAGTTGCCTGACATGCTTTCCACGACGACCTTCGCGCGCGGGATTTTGCGCAGGCTGCAGGCCGAAACCCGGGCCGCCGAAATCGCCGAGGCCGCTGCCGTGCTGCCCGTGATGTTCATGGTCCTTTTGGGTATCTTCTGGTTCGGGCAGGCCTTCAGCATTTATGGGACGATTACACGCGCGGCGCAGGAAGGAGCGCGCGCCGGCGCCGCGCCGCAGTGCACGACCTGCGTCGCTGGAAACGGGGTTGCACTGAACGCCAGCAACGCCGTGCAAGCCGCTCTGGCTGCGGCCAAGCTGGATTCGAGCAGGGCGCGGTACCCCTCCACCATGCCGACGGTCTATGCCTGCGGCGGGGGCGGTTCCGTGAGTTGTGACGGCAGCGCCAGCAACGTTTGCGTGCAGACCAGCATCCAGTTGTCGAACACGGCTTCCGGCGGCGCGGGAGTCTGCGGCGTTGCGGTCAGCTTTCAATACCCGTTTCAGTTCTGGCTGCCCTTCACCTCACTCAACAAACAACAGATCTGGCTGACAGCGGAGGCCCGTGCACGCATGGAGACCCAGTGATGAGTTCGCCTCGCCTTCGCGGTGGGCGCTGCCGGCTGGCCTTCCCAGCCTGGCGCGACGAGCGGGCTGCGCAGATCGTGGAGTTTGCCGTTGCTCTGCCCTTGCTGGTGCTGTTTGTGGTGGGCATCTTCGATTTCAGTGGGGCATTTACGCTCCGGCAAAAACTCACGAACGTCGCTCGCGACGCGGCGCGCGCCGCCGCGGCCGATCCCGCCAGTGATGTCCCGCAGCCTTCCACTCCCGTTCCGGCCTCGGTCAGTGACGTGTTCCAGCTCGTTGACAACTACCTCCTGGCCAACAAGATCAACGACTGCGGCATTACTGCCAGCAGCGCTGTCCCGACCCTTCCGGCAACCTGGACTTATTCCAGCAACACTAACGGCTGCCCCGGAACCGGCCTGATCATTACGATCAACCGTGCCTACTATTTCCCGCAGAATGGTGTAGTCCAGGCGCCGACCGTGAATTGCTTGCCACAACCAACCGGCTCGCAGGCCACGGTGATCGCGACCTGCGTCAGTGTTCAGTATGCTTACCGATGGAAGTTTGGCAAGGTCGAGAGCCTTCTGGGTTCAACCACTGGGTTGCCCAACTCGATCACTGCCGTCTCTGTGACCATGAATGAGAACTGAAAACACATTATGAAGTCTCCGCTCATCCGCAGACCGCGCAGTCTTCGCTCCGGGTTCCGCCGGCAGGCGGGAGTCACCATGGTGTTGGTGGCCCTGGCGATGGTTGCGATCATCGCCATGGCCGCGCTCTCCATCGACGTGGTCACGCTCTATCTGGCCCGCATGGAGGCGCAGCGCTCCGCCGATGCTGCCGCGCTCGCGGCGGCGCGGGTGATCTCGCTTTCCGGCCTCACCGGCGACCCCAACAATTCCACTGGTTCGTGGCGGTCGATTTGTGGCGGACCAGGAAGCCCCGCCAGCCAGGCGGGGGAAGCCGCCGCGACACAAAACGTGATCGGTGCGATCGCGCCCACCGTTACCATCAACTACTATGCCTCGGGCACCTCGCCGACGAACGACTGCTCCGGACTGCCGGCCGCATTCGGCGTGAACCCCCTGGTCACCGCACAAGTCACGCGGTCGAACCTGCCCACGTTTTTCTCGCGGATCTGGGGACGAAGCGGGAACACTGTGAGCGCCACAGCTACCGCCGAGGCCTTTAATTCTTCCAATTCAGGCAACGTCAGCAACGGGCCCACCGGAACCATCACGCCGGTGCAGCCCCGTTGCGTGAAACCGTGGATCATCCCCAATAAGGATCCGATGAGTCCCGGGCCCAACGGGCACGGGACCTACTGCGATCAGCAGGATCCCATAACTCACAACACAACCCCGTGCAATCCGCTGGTCAGCACAACCGACGGCTCGATCATAAACAAGGGAATCTCGCTGAATGGAACCAACGCCAACGGCGTGATCGGGGAGACATTCTACCTGTCGCCGGACTGCATCCACAACGGTTCGAACTGCGCACTTAGAAGGAATCCTCCCGAGGGCAACTATTATCCGAACGGAATTTATTTCCAACTGCCTGCCAGCATGCAGTACCTCCCTGGGCAAGCGCCCTCCGTGACGCCGGTCGCCGTACCTTCCTGCTCGTCGGGACAAAGCATGTATCAGCAGGCGATTGCGGGCTGCGACCAGGCGACGGTCTACCAGTGCGGCGTGCAGAAAGCGAATCTCGTGGATTTGAGCGAGAATCCCGGCATGGGCACTAACGATACGATGAATGGCGTGGAGTGCCTGATTGACGAGGACAACGCGACCGGTAGCCAGCCTGATGGCCAGGACACGATCAACACTTCGTCTTATCCGTTCCAGATACTGGCAGGCACCAGCAACCTCCTGGTCGGTAGCGGTGTGACCACGGGTACGCCCATGACCACGAGTAATTCGATCGTGTCCTTTCCCATTTACGACTCTGCCAACAATCCGATTAGGAATAGCGGAACCAGCCCGGTCACCATCGTCGGATTCCTGCAAGTGTTCATCATCTGGGCGGACCCCTACGGAAACGTCCAAGTGACGGTGCTCAACGTCACCGGATGCGGCAATGGCCAGGGCCAGCCCGTAGGCACAGCCGTGGCCGGGTCTTCTCCGGTGCCCGTGCGGCTGATTACGCCTCCGTAGGATTGCCTGTGTGGGAACAACCGCTGGCGTGGACGGTGTTTATTGCTCCGGTGGCTCGTCGCCGTTCGGAGGAGGAATCTCCGGTATCTGCGGTCTGGGATGAACATCCGTGGCAGGCCGAGGAGTGTCGCCCGGCTGAGCTTGCACAGGCGCTGCCGGGGCTGGCTCCTCGTTGCCAGTTTCGGACTGTGGCATCGGGGCCAGCGGCGTGGCGCCTCCCTCGCTGCGCGTGCTGAGGATCACGCGGTCGAGTTGCCGCGGGTCGTTTTCGGCGCTGAGGATCAGGAAATTGAACTTGGATCCATTCAGCAACTGGCCCAGTACTTCGGGCGCTGGTCCGGGACCAAGGTTGGCAACGACCTTCTCCTGCTCCGCTCCCGCGGCAATGGAGACCTCGGCGCCGGTGCGCTGCTGCACCGCTAATAGCACATCTGACAAGGTCGCCTTGTTGGCGTTGATCGTCAGCAACCCCTCGTGGAACGATACTTCGAGCAAGGGCTTGGCCGGAGCGTCAGTGTGAGCGGGTTCCGTGCCGCTGGTGTAGCTGGCTGTCGTCACTCCCGGGCGTGCCGCCTGTTCGTGTGGGAAACCATCCAACCCCGCCGAACCAGCGCTGATGCTGCCCGTGACCTTGATGATTACCGTCCGGCCGTAGGGAAACACCTGGTAGGACTGCGCGGTTTTCAAATCGAGTACCATCCTCGTGATCGGAGGCTTGGCCTGGAACAGCCCCACGCGCACATCCTTCACTGCTCCCCGGTTTACGGATTGACTGCGCAACTGGTTGCCGGGGACGGCGTTGGGAAAATCCACCACCAGCCGGTCGGGCCCGGTCAGGATCTGCGTCTGGGGGACGATCCGGTCGCTGGCTTCGACCTCAATCTCGACCGCGTCTTTGCTGTCGAGCACCTTCACGTGGCGAACCGAGGTCTGCGCCGGCAACGGGGCACACAGCGCGATTAGCAGCAACCCGCTCACCACGATTCCGGAGAAACTGTGCATGGACACCTGCGTCCGGGCGGTCTTGCGACGATTCTGAGGCGATTGTAGCAGCCATGGTTGCGGCTGGAGCTTACGGTGGTAACAGGACTGTGATTCAGCCCGAGCGTTACGGGCCGGAGTATCTCCCGGCAAACATCCTACCGCCAAAAATGCAGATGCTACGCGGTTGCCGGCTTCTTATCGCTCTCTCAGATTCTGCCGACGAAGAGAACGCGAGTTAAACCGGAGACCGCGCAGCTATCTTACGCAATCGCGTACTCGATCTTGATTCCGCGCTTTCCAATTTCTTCGAGGAACAAATCGGCAGGCACGTCACGCTCCTGCAGGACTCCGCCGCGCTTGGTGATGGCGCCAGAAGCCATCATCTGCAGCACGATCGAAGCCGGGAAGGCAGTGGTGCGCATCATCGCACTCATGTCAGTCTTGGAATCGTAGTGGTCCACCATGGTGAACGACGCCACGTGTCCCTTGAGCCGCCCGCCCAGCAATCCCCGTACGCCCGGCCGGTTCACCGATTCGTGGGCCTCAATGCGCATGATGCAGACGTCCGGCCCCTTCGAAGCGAATTTGCCCTCGAAGACCTTCGACATCATGGCACGGGGCGCAATCTCCGCCGCGCCGATCTTCATCTTCTCACTGGAAAACAGTCCCAGGTCCTTCAGTTCGCACAGTAGGTCGTAGTGCCCGGGATAGCGTAGTGTCTTCTCGAAGCATTCGCCCACTCGGCCCTCGAACGTTTCCGGCATCGTCGAGGTGCCGCCCGACGTGTGGAATGCCACGAGCGGAGCGAATCCCGGGATGTAGAAGTCTTCCGGCTCGGTCAGGGGATCAATCGTGACCAGCTTCCCTTTGCGCAGGATGCGCGCCGGTTCGACATACTCGTTGATCAAGCCTTCGACCGAGAACACGAGCTGATAGTGAAATGGCGCCGTGGGCTGCTCGGGCAGGCCTCCGACATAAAGCCGCAGCGCGTCGGCGTGACCTCCCAGCCGGCGCACGAGCTCGCCGCCCAGAATGGAAGCCATGCCCGGGGAAAGCCCGCAATCCGGCGCCAGGCCGACGTCGCACTTCTCTGCCTTCTTTGCCAGCGCCAATTCCTGCCGCACCACCGTATTGTTGCCGCCCAGATCCGCGAAGTGGCAACGCGCCTCGACCGCGGCGCGGGCCAGCTTGAGATTCAGAAAGTACGGCACCGCCGAAAGCGCCGCGTCGTGCCCGTGCATCAGTTTGGTGGCAGCCTTCTCGTCGCTGGCGTCAAGCCCGACCGCTCGCACCTTCTTCTCGCCGGTCATGCGGTTTACCCGCATCGCCACATCACGGGCGCGCTTCAAATCGCTGTCGGCCAGTGTTACTGCGTTCACCTGAGGCGTGCGGGCCATGTCGAACGCCGCCGCCGAACCCATCATGCCCGAGCCAATTACAAGGAGTTTCATAGGAATTCCTTTCGTATGAATTTGTGGGGTGCCCCATGTCTCGCCGCTTTTGCGAGACATGGGAGCCGCAGTTGTAAATCCGCCGACCAGTGTCGCGCGCACGCGCACTCCTGATCGGAGAGCTGAATGTTTACTGAAGAGCCCAAGCCGCAGACGTGCGGCTCAGAATGTGAGCATGTGGACTGACTTACAGACCGGAAGGGGCCAGCCGTTCACAGACGTACCGGCGAAGATCGAGCCGAAGGACGTTCACAGAGGATCATATCACTTCAGGAAGCGGATTCTGTTGCAGTTTTGAAAGGACCAGATGGGTCAGCCGTCCGCGGGACCGGCAAACTCAGCTGCCGCCCGGAAGGAACCATTTGGTGGAGCTAGTCGGGCTCGAACCGACGACCTCATCGTTGCGAACGATGCGCTCTCCCAGCTGAGCTATAGCCCCACGTAGATTGGCCCCTGGATCGCGGGACCATCGTTGGACCTTGGACTTTCTATTTTATCAGCGTTCCAACATCGGCACCAAGCGGCCCACGCAACGCGCGCTACCCTTGGATGGGCCGGCACGGCAATCCAGGGGCCGGGCCCCAAAAATATTCTCGACGAAATTTCCTGCCCCGCGTCTAACTAGCTGTCCGCCTTGCGGACTTGGCCCAATGTTTGCGCACCTGAATCCCGCGACCGCGCGCCGGCAGAGCTGGCTCCGATCAGGTTCGCTCGCATTGCATGGCCTGCTGCTGGCCTGGCTGCTCCATGAGCCCACCCCGTTGCGGCTCACTGCCAATTCGATCGCCTTGGGACAGAACGGGAAATCCGTCACCCGCCTCTACTGGCCCAGCCACACTCCCGATGAAAGCGCTCACAGTTCGTCCGACAGCGCGACCGAGCGTTACCGCCATCAGCGGCTTGGCCATGAAAAGTTGATCTGGAAAACACCCTCGCAACTGGTGAAGCCGTCACCGCCGCAGACTCCGCTCACACGCACCGATGCCGAGGATAATTCCAAGAATCAGACGCTCTCGGCTCTGGGCCACGGCGCGCAGGCCGGCCTGCCCTACGGAACGCTGAACCGTGGCCCGTTCTTCGGCGACGAGATTCGTCCCGCTCTCCCGATTGTAACTTCCGATCCCGTGGTCTACCCATGGCAATTGCCGGACTTTCCCGGCAACGAGGTCATTGAAATCACAATCGACGCTCGCGGAGAGATCGTCAGCAAGACCGTGCTGGTGAGCCTCAGCCCTGACATTGACGGCAAATGCCTCGCAGCGCTCGACAACTGGCACTTTCACCCGGCCACGCGCAATGGAGCGCCGATCCCTTCCAAGCAGGACGCCATTTTCCCTTTTAGGGCGAGAGGCTAAGCGTTGAGCTCCGACTTTCTGTGTGCAAGAAAATTCACTTTTCGATCCCACTGACTTTTTTCGCGATGAATTTTCAACAGCCGCAGGAACTTCCGCGGAATCGCGGGGTTCAGACAAACGTGAACCGAAAGCTCCGGGGATCTTCGTAGTTCGCGTTCGAGCGGTGCTCGTCACCATCAATGCTGGCTATCCGGCCAATAGCCACCTGTCCAACACTTTGGAGAAAAATCATGAACAGTTATGTTCGCCTGACAGTTACACTCGCCGTTCTTTGCGCCGCGCTGAGCACGGCGTCACTCGCATCTTCGATGTATTTCGTCCAGGGGATTCCGGGGCGGGACTACGCAGCCGCCACCGATCCAGCATTTCCTTTGGACATTCTGTTGAACGACGAAGTCTGCTACGTGCATGGCTTGCCTTACGGAGCCATACAAGGCCCACTCACGTTTCTCCCCGGAACCTATAACGTGAAAGTCAGCATCGCCAACTCGCTGGCGCCCTGCACCAACTCCCCGCTGATTGATCGGGAGGTTACGATTGAACCGAAGACGGACATTTCGGCGGTCTTGGCACTCAATGAAGCGGGGACACCAACTCTGCTGACATTCACCAACGACCTTTCACCGGTGACCACCGGCATGGCCCGGGTGCTGTTCGCTCAGGCAGCGGGCGCCCCGGCGGTGCAGGTCATCTTGCAAAACACCACCACGAAGAAGCTGTACACTTACTCGGTCAAGCCGGATACGCTGCTGGAGGCTGATCTTTCCGCGGGCAACTACACGGTTGAGATCAACCAGGGCACAACGAATCTGGTTCCTTCCACCTTCCTTTCCCTGGATTCGCAGTCGGTCGATCTGTTGTATGCCGTCGGTCAGGTAGCGAACAACACGGTTGCCCTTGCGACCAGAGCCTTGAAAAACGTGACCTAGTTACTGAGCGCGGTTCGGATGGGCCGTCATTTCGACGGCCTTTTTTTTGTGACCTTCTCACTCGAAAAGGAATAGCCCTGTCAGAAGCCGGCAGATGGCCGTTTGGCCCACGATGGTTGGTACTTTGGTTTACTGCGCGGGTTACATTCGGGACGCGACGGACGGCGGCCAGCGGGGTTAGCATCAAGAGACATACCTGTAAGAACAATTCCGCATGACGAGTGGGAGAAGCTTATGCAGCGAATGTTCTGGAAACTTCTTGCTCTTCTATTGTTAATGACGCTGGCCGCCTACGGGCAGCAGCAGTCGCTCGGCGACATCGCCCGCCAGTGCCGGGAGAAACGCGACGCGGAAGAGGCAGCCGGAGCGGGGCCGAAGGTGTACACCAACCAGGACATTCCGCCCGCCCAGCAGGTGGGGACCCCGGAACCAGTTGAGGAAACGCAGCCGACAGCGCGCCACGTTTTTGACGATCGCATGACAGGACAGCCTACTGCAGAAAGGGGCTTCGCCGAACATCGCGCCGCCGTGGAATGGAGAAACCGCATCCAGGCGCAGGAATCGAGGCTGGCAGATCTGCAGGCCCGTATCGACCAGGTCACCGCAATGATTCACTCCCGCGACGGCAGCGCCCAGTACGAGGGACCCTTTACCCGGAATCAGACGCGTGCCCTGCAGCGTCTCGACCAGATGCAGCAGTCACTCGACTGGCAGAAGCAGCGGCTCGAGCAGATGCAGGAAGCGGCCCGGCATGCGGGCATGCACACTGTGGTGTACGAGCCGTAAGGCTCTCTGTTTTCGGCGCAACTGGCTTCTGCCAATTACTGGTGGCGAATCGCCCGCTATAATGAACATGTGAGCAATAGGGCAATCCAGCAGGTTGCATCGGCGGACTTTCCCACCCGCTGGGGCAACTTCCGCATTTACGGTTTTCGCCAGAGTCTCGACACTGCCGTTAAGAACGCCGTAAACAACGGCAAGAACGAAGACGAGGAGGCCGTGGCCCTGGTGATGGGCGACGTCAAGCAAGTACCGCCTTTGGTACGGATTCATTCCCAGTGCCTGACCGGCGACGTCTTTCATTCCCTGCGCTGCGATTGCCGCCAACAACTCGAGTTGTCGTTGACGATGATCGCCGCGGAAGGCGCAGGCATCCTGATCTATGAGCAGCAGGAAGGGCGCGGCATCGGCCTGATGGCCAAGCTGCAAGCCTACGAGTTGCAGGATGCCGGGCTCGACACAGTCGAGGCCAACGAGCGGCTGGGCTTCAAGGCCGATCACCGCGATTTCACCCTCCCGGCTGAGATCCTGAAGGCGCTCGGGGTCACCGAGGTAAGGCTGCTTTCCAATAATCCCGATAAGGTTGAAGCCCTGGAACGCGCCGGAGTGCGCGTGGTCGAGCGCGTGCCTTGCGAGGTCACTCCCAGCCCGCACGCCGAGGAGTACCTCAAGACCAAGAAGGAAAAACTCGGCCATCTCTTCACGTCGTGAGTCAGCTGTCCGGATCCAACCCAGGTATTGCCATTCCGAGCGCCCGTTTCTGGCGCGAGGAATCTGCTTCCCCCCCGGCCCCAGCCACAATCAGATTCCTCGCTCCCCTCGGGATGACAAATCTGTTGCTTGACGTGTCCATTATTTGTCATGCGAGACCTATCCCTGACAGGACGAGCTACGACGCATTCCTGTTACGATTCCTCAGCGCGTGCTCGCGCTGTTTCCGTTTATGTCTGAGCCTCCAATCTTCACGAGATCCCACTGGGCGGTCTTGCTGGCGTTGTTGCTTTCAGCGGGCATGACGTACTACCAGGTCGGCCTGTTCCTGCCTCGGGCAATGGAGCGCGGCGCGGCCCGCGGCCTTGGTGGCGGATACTCCTTCGGCAATGATTTTTATCCGGTCTGGCTGACCTCGCGCGAGGCCCTGCTGCGGCATCGCAATCCTTACTCCCCGGAAATGACTCGTGAGATACAGACCGGGCTCTTTGGGCGTCCGCTCGATGGCCGCAGCGCAGCTGACCCTCCGCGCGACTATCGCGCTTTTGCCTATCCGGTCTTCGTGGATCTCCTCTTCTGGCCTCTTTCTCTGCTGCCGTTTCCCGTCGTCCGTATTGGACTTGCCGCTGCTCTTGCCTCTGCCACAGCACTCAGCATCCCGCTGTGGCTGCGGGCGCTGCGGCGGCGAGCCAGCCCTTCCCTGTTGGCCATCGTGATTTTGCTCACGCTCTCGAGCTACGCCGTGCTCGAAGGCCTCTTCGCTGTTCAGCCTGGCCTCATGGTGGGATTTCTTCTCGCCGCCTCGTTTGCGGCCCTCACGAAAGAGAGGCTGTTCGCCGCTGGAAGCCTTTTCGCTTTCACCCTCATGAAGCCGCAGATGTCGGCCGTCGTCGCCGTCTTTCTGCTGCTCTGGAGTTTTGCCCGCTGGCGCGAGCGCTGTGCCTTCGCCTACGGTTTTTTTGCGTGGTCGGCGGCCCTCGCCGCGCTCTCGCTGCCGGTCTGGCCGCACTGGATACCGGAGTGGCTGCACGTTCTTTCTGGATATAGCGGCTATTCGCCGCCTCCGCTCATTACTTATTCGCTCGGTCCGCGATTGGGGCCGTTGCTCGGGCCGATTTTGACGGTCCTGCTTCTCGCCGCGGCTGCCGTGTTGATATGGCGAATGCGGAGCGTCCCAGCTGCATCGCCGGCATTTGTCCTGACCATTAGCCTGCTGTTCGCGCTGACTTCGATCACCTTGCTTCCTGGACAGGCGGTGTATGACCACGTCGTGCTGCTGCCGGGCATCCTCGTGATTCTCTGGACCTGGCGCGAGGTCGTCCTTTCCAGCCGGCCCTTTGGCGTAGTTCTTGTGGCAGCCGCGCTGGCGCTATTCTGGCAATGGATAGTTGTGCCTCCCCTGCTCGCAAGCAGATATTTCCTCTCGCCTGCTCAGTTCTTCTCGAACCCGGTATTCCTGCTTCCCTTGCGCGCCGCGGCATCCGTCCCCCTGGCGGTGTCGGCAGTCCTTGGCTACATAATGTGGAAAGCGATGCGGGATAAGACCTCGGGCGTCAGACCTCAGACTTCGGACCTCGGACTTCAGGCCCCGGACGTCGGACTCCTGACTCCTGACTCTGGACACCCAACGCCTAAGACCCAAGACCTAAGACCATCGCTGCTGGCATGTTTCGCAAGATGAAGAAGGCGCAAGATGCCTGAGGTCTGAAGTCCGAGGTCTGAGGTCCGAGGTCTGAGGTCCGAGGTCTGAGGTCTGAGGTCCGAGGTCTGCTATGCTTCCCGCTATGGCTGCCAAGCCGCGGATTGCGATTGTCGGGGCTGGGAATCTGGGAACTGCTTTGGCGCTGTCGCTGCGACGAGCCGGGTACGCGATCGAGTCAGTGATTGCCCGCCGTCGCGGTGCATCGTCGAGGAAAGCCCAGAACCTGGCCAAGCAAGTCGGCGCTGTTGCCTCCGTTGGTCTAGCCGCAGATTCGCTGGCTGAAGTCGTCTGGCTTTGTGTGCCGGATGGTGAAATCGCACGCGCGGCACGGTATTCCGCCCACGGCAAATGGAAGGGAAAAATTGCGCTGCATTCCAGCGGCGCGCTCACCAGCGATGAACTGGACGCCCTGCGCCGCCGGGGAGCCAGCGTGGCGTCGGTGCATCCGATGATGACGTTCGTAAAGGATTCGCGGCCTTCGCTGGCCGGAGTGCCGTTCGCGATCGAAGGCGACGCGGCTGCCGTGCGCGTGGCGCGCCGCATCGTAAATGATCTGGCCGGCAATACCTATCCCATTCGCAAGAAAGACAAGGCTGCCTATCACGCCTGGGGGGCTTTTGCCTCGCCGCTGTTCACCGGACTTCTGGCGACCGGGGAGCAGGTGGCGGCTATTGCAGGAGTGCCGCGCAAGGAAGCGCGGCGGCGCATCATTCCCATCCTGCTGCAGACGCTCGCCAACTATGCCGCTTTCGGTGCGCCGGGCGCTTTTAGCGGGCCCATTGTCCGCGGCGATGTGGACACCGTGCGGCAGCATCTGCGCGCCCTCAGTGAGGCTCCGCACGCCCGCGAAGTCTACTCGGCTTTGGCTCGTGCTGCCCTGCGTTACCTGCCCGCAAAGAGACGAAGAAATCTAGCCCGAGCATTGCGGGACTGAATCGCACATCAGCGCATCTTTGAGCATATCCGGGATGATACTCACCCCACCGGTGTCCGAGGTCTGAGGTCCGAGGTCCGGGGTCCGGGGTTTATATTGTTTGCATGCCGAAACCCGCACATCGTGGCAAAGATCCGAGCAACAAGCGCGCCCGCCTCGTTTCCTCCCGCACCGTGTATCGCGGGCCGGTGTTCTGGGTGACAACCGACCACGTCAAAGAACCGGGCGGCGTGCGCGTGCGCCGCGATGTCGTTCGTCACTCGGGATCGGTCGTAGTGCTGGCGGTCGACGACTCCCACGCCGTGCCCCGCATTCTTCTCGAGCGCCAGTACCGGCACGCCGCAAAAGATTATCTATGGGAATTGCCCGCCGGCCGCATCGATCCGGGCGAGCCGGAACTTAAAGCCGCCCAGCGTGAACTGCTCGAGGAAACCGGATACACCGCGGTTCGCTGGCGGCGCATTCTGCGGTTCTACGCCAGTCCCGGCTTTGTGGCCGAGACCATGGCGGTGTACTTGGCCACCGGCCTGCGCGCGGGCACGGCCCAACCCGAAGAGGACGAAGTCATTTACAAACGGATGGTTCCGTTGCACACCGCGGTGAACATGGTCCTCCGGGGCACCATCCGCGATGCCAAGACGATCGCGTCCGTGTTATGGCTAGATCACACGTCGCGCACGGGGGCGTTCCCGGCAAAGAAATCCCCAAGGAACGGGTGATCCCCCATCTTCTGCTTCTGCCTTCTAACTTGTGCCCAGGGTCGCTCAGGCATACATCCGCTTGACAGTCATCCACTATCGCCCGAAAATGCATCCTAGGGAACTGTGGTGCATGTCCTTGGCCCCCCAAAAAAGGACGTGCAGAAAGAGGGGCCTTACGTGGAACGTCTGAAAGGAACCGTCAAGTGGTTCAATAACGCCAAGGGGTACGGGTTCATCGGCCGCGCGGATGGCCCGGACGTTTTCGTTCACTACAGCGCGATTACCACTGAGGGATATAAGAGCCTGCAGGAAGGCGACCAGGTGGAATTCGAAATCACCGAAGGTCAGAAAGGACCGCAGGCAGCGAATGTAACCAAGCCTTCGTAGGGTGGCTTCCGAAGCCGTCCCTAGTGATTTCTCCGCTCAGCGAGCGCACCCCGGCACCCGCCGGGCTGTAGTGTCTGATTGCGCCTTTTGCACCGGGCCGTGCACGCACCAGCGCGCGCTGGCTCTAGAACCCAATCTTGTTTATCTTTATTCGGTGGACAACAAGGCCATCGCCAACATTCTCTACGAGACGGCCGACCTGCTCGAAATTGACGGGCAGGATTCGTTCCGCATCCGTTCTTACCGCAACGCCGCGCAGGCCATCGAGAATCACTCCGAGCAGATCAAAGACATCCTCGCAGAGCCCAAGAAAGTTCTCGCGATTGCCGGCATCGGCAAAGGGATGCTGACCAACCTGCAGGAACTTTTCAAGGACGGCAAGCTGGCCGTTCAGACGGAATTGCTCGAGAAGTATCACCCTTCCATGCTCCAGTTGCTGAAGATTCAGGGCCTCGGACCGAAGACGATCGCGCTGATCTGGAGCGCCTACAAAGTCTGCGATGTGGACGGCGTCGAGAAACTGGCGCGCGAAGGCAAAATCCGCGTCCTGCCCCGCATGGGCGAGAAACATGAAGCCAAGCTGCTGAAGGCCATCGAAGATTACCACCGCATCAGCGGCCGTTTCCTGATTGACGCTGCCGAAGCAGAAGCCGAAAAGCTCACCGAATATCTCAAGAAATTCTCCGGCATTGACAAGATCACCCCCGCCGGATCACTGCGCCGCGGCCGCGAAACCGTAGGCGATCTCGACATCCTCATCACGGGCAAAACCTGTACCTCCGAAGAAGGCCGCCAGAAAGCGATCGCTTACGTGTCGAAATATCCACCGCTCATGGACGTCATCGCCAGCGGCGATAACAAGATCAGTTTCCGCGTGCGCAGCGGGATGCAGGTGGACGTGCGACTTCTTCCGCCCGAGTCTTACGGCGCGGCCATGCAGTATTTCACCGGATCGAAGGCGCACAACGTGGCCCTGCGCCAGCGCGCGCTGAAGATGGGCTACACGCTGAACGAGTACAGCCTCGCCGATCTGAAAACCGAGAAACCGGTTGCTGGAAGAACCGAAGAAGAAATCTACGCCAAGCTCGCTCTCGACTACATTCCGCCGGAAATGCGCGAGAATCTCGGCGAAATCGATTTGGCGGCAGAACACGCCTTGCCGAAGCTGATCACCCAGGAAGACTTGCAGGGCGACGTGCACATGCACACTTTCGAAACCGACGGCAAGAACACGATTGCAGAAATGGCCGAAGCGGCCAAGGCGCGGGGCTACAAATATATCGCCATCACCGACCACTCAAAGAATCTTGCCTTCGCCAACGGCCTTGACGACAAGCGCGCGGTGGCGCATATCCAGCGCATTCGCGAAGCGGGAAAGCAGATTGACGGCATCACCATTTTCGCCGGCATTGAAGTGGACATCCTGGCCGACGGCGATCTCGATCTCTCGGACGACGTGCTGGCGCAGATGGACATCGTCATCGCCAGCGTCCACTCCGTTTTCAATCAGGAACCAGCGAAGATGACCGAGCGCCTGCTCAAAGCGGTCGGCAATCCCAACACCTCGGTCATCGGACATCCTACCGGCCGCCTTCTGCTGCGACGCGACGCTTACCAGCTCGACATGGCCTCTGTGCTGGCCGCGGCCGCGAAACACAGGGTCGCCATGGAGCTGAACTCTTATCCCGACCGCCTCGATCTCAACGACGTGCACCTCCGGCAAGCGAAACAGCAGGGGGTGAAGATCGTGATCAACACCGATTCCCACCACACCTCGCACATGGAGAAAATTCGCTACGGCATTCTGCAGGCGCGGCGCGCCTGGCTCACCCGCGACGATGTGCTGAACACTCTGCCGGCGCAGAAGTTCGCCCAGGCGATGAAACACGCGTGGTGAGGGTAAAGGTAAGCGTAGAATCGGCTGGCACGAGGAAATCCTATGCCCAACGAAACATCCGGCCCTCCCGGTAAGTCTTCCCCACTGCCCGCCCAGGCCACAACTGAGCCTGCGGCTCCAACCGGTCCTACGATCAATATTGGCGAGGAATATGGCACGGCGAAAAAGAATCTGCCGCCCGTTAAAATTGTTCTGATTGCGGTGGCGGCCGTATTAGTGGTGGTTCTGGTGGCATCGTTTCTGAAGCGCGCCAAGCCGCAGGCGGCCGGGTCCCTCGATAACGTGAACGCGGTGGAAATTCCCGGCCAAGGTTCCACCATGGTCGCGCTGACCTTCACGCTGACCAACACCAGCAACAAGATTCTCTACGTCCACTCGCTGCAGGGCAAAATCAAAACGGCCTCCGGAGAACCTACCGCGGATGCCGTCTCCGCCATTGACTTCGATCGCTACTTCCAGGCGTTCCCGTCGCTGAAGAACGGCGTGCAGCCGGCACTCACTCCGGAAACCAAGATTCAGCCCGGCGAGACAGTTACTCGCACGATTGTCGTCGCTTTTCCCGTGACTCTGGACGCGTTCAACCAGCGCCAGTCAACCAGTGTCGTCGTCTGGCCTTACGATCAGCAGGTGCCGGTGGTGCTGACCAAGTAGTGCCATTCGGGCAGCGGGGGTTGAAGGGGATTCGTATCAGGGCATCGCTTCAGCGATGCCGCCAGATGGAGGGGGAGCGCACGGCTTTAGCCGCTGCCCCGCCCCAAGAGCTCACAGCGGCTGAAGCCGAATTCGTGCTTAAGGTCCATCTGCGGTATGCCTGAAGGCATGCCCTGATACGAATCGCGATTGCAGATTGCACGACTATGAAATCGTCGCTCCCCTTGCGCGAACATGCCGGAATGCGTTTCCATAAGACCATGAAGATACTTCAGAATTGTTCCCGTGCAGTCACTCTGCTGCTTACCCTCCTGCTGTTGGCTGCCCTCGCATTGGGCGCGGGCCCCGCTGAGCACAAAGGCAAGTATTTTCTCTATGTCGGCACCTACACTGAGGAAGGCAGCAAGAGCAAAGGCATCTACGCGTATCGCTACGACGCTGATGCCGCCCAGATCACGCCTCTCGGCTTGGCGGCGAAAACGACCAACCCGTCCTGGGTAACGCTGCACCCAAATGGCCGCTTCCTCTACGCGGTAAATGAAGTCCAGAACTACAAAGGCCCAAACAGTGGAGGCGTCAGCGCATTTTCGGTTGACCACACCACGGGTAAGCTCACGTTCCTGAACGAAGTCTCGTCGCGCGGCGCGGATCCCTGCTACGTCACTGTCGACAGAACCGGAAAATATGTGTTGGTGGCCAACTACACCGGAGGCAGCATCGCCGTGTTTCCGATCCACGACGATGGCAGCCTCGGCGAAGCGTCGGCTTTTGTACAGCACACCGGCCACGGCGCGGACCCCAAGCGCCAGGAAGGACCCCACGCACACTTCATCAATCTCTCGCCCGACAATCGTTTCGCCTACGTCGATGACCTCGGCCTCGACGAATTGCTGGTCTACAAGTTCGACAGCACGAAGGGATCGCTCACGCCGAACGATCCTCCATTCGCCAAGCTTGATGCGGGCGCAGGCCCGCGCCACTTTGCCTTGCATCCCGACGGAAAGTTTGCCTACGTGATCAGTGAAATGCACGGCACGGTGACCGCATTCTCGAACGATAGCCGTACCGGGGCGCTGCATCGCTTGCAGACAATTTCCACCCTCCCCAAAGACTTCAAGGGAGAAATAGAAGACGCCGAGATTGAGATTCATCCCTCGGGCAAGTTCCTTTACGCCTCGAACCGCGGGGACGGCAACAGCATCGCCGTTTTCGCTGTCGATCCGGACAAAGGCACGCTGACGCCGGTCGAATACACCCCGACACAGGGCAAGACCCCGCGTAGCTTCGCGATTGACCCAACCAGCACGCTTCTGTTCGCCGCCAATCAGCAGTCGAACAATATTGTCGTGTTCCGGATTGACCAGAAGACTGGCCACCTGACGCCTACGGGGCAGGTGCTCGACGTGGGAGCGCCGGTGTGCGTGAAGTTCCTGGCGGTTGAGTAAACGGGAGAGACATCGTCGTAGAGACGCAGCTTGCTGCGTCTTTGCTTGCTGCATGATGGCCGCGAAAGACGTTGCAAACAACGCTTCTACGATTTCTTCTGAATAAATCTTCGCCGCGCCAGATGCGTGCTGGCGTCCTGCTTGATCTCGTCATACTTCAGGCAACTGATCGAGCCATCCACTTCCAGAACGGCGAGCGCCACCTGGTCACAACTGCTGATGCCATGCTCGCGCAGCGCACGATTCAGTTCGTCCATACTGACGCGCTCGCGCGCCATGTGCGGTTCGATCACCTTGCCATCATGAACAAGCAATGAAGGCTGACCCTCGATTAACCGCCGCATGCGGCGGCTCGATCCGGAAAGATTGGCCACCACGAAGTTCATGATGAGCAGCGTCGCGGCTGCCACTGCCCCGCCGGCGAGCGACGTGTCCGGTCCGGTCATCGCATTTTGCACGGAGTTGGACAGCAGGAGCAGCAGCGTGAGATCGAATGGAGTCATCTGTCCGACCTCACGCTTGCCGCTTAAGCGCACGCCAATCAGAACCAGCAGGTAGATCACGCCCGTGCGCAGCACGATCTGCAGCAGCACGTGACTACCCGGAAAAAACGCTCCGCTCATCGCTCCATCCTCACTCGCGGACCTGGGCCATCATCATTGCGCGCTTCGCGCGCAACCCCGAACGAATGCGTCCGGGGCTACACGTATGTCTTTATGCGTGGGGCGGGCGCATTCGTCCACCCCGGCGAGCCACAGTTCTCAATTCGCCGTCACCGGCACGGGAGCATTCTTGGGCGTGCTCAAGTATCCCGTGGCCTTGTTCTTGTCAACGGTCCACACCACCAGCTCAAACAGCAGGTGATCGCGTCCGCAATAGAACTGAATCGGCTCGGCGATATTGCGATCCCTCTTCTCGATCGTCTTGTCGTCGGCCGTGACGTTCAGAGTGAACTTCCCCTTCTTGGAGTCGGTCTTCTTCAGCTCCAGACTCACGGTGGCAACCGGCTGTGGCTTGGCGCCTCTCAGCAGGGTGAACTCGTAGTAGTTGCGGTCGCCTTTGTGCTTGAGGGCTTCCAGGTCGGAGCGCGTGTTGGCGATCAGACCACTCTGCACCCCCAGATCTCCAACAGCACTTTGCAGCTTGGCTTTCGTGGCTTCCAAGTCGGCCTTGGTCGAGGCGACGTCGGTCTTGACTCCACCCACATCGGTCTTCACCCCCGCGATTTCTCCGTTCACCTGACCGATCTGTTCCTTCTGCGCCTCCTCCAGACGGCTCTCGGCAGCCTTCTGTTCCGCCAGTAAAGCAGCGGTGCGCTGCGCCAGTTCCTTCTTGGTCATGCCGGCCTGGTGCGCGAGCGTCTCTTCCTGCGCCTCCGCCGTCTGCATGCGATCCTCAAGTTCCTTGACCTGGGCCTGGCTGGCACTGAGTTGGTCCGCCAGTTTGTTGATCTTTGCATGCGTAGTGTAGTGCGCATAGCCAGCAGCCGCCACGACAATGACCGCCAGCAACACCAGAATCCACTTGCCTGCATTCGACTGATGTTCCACTACGATCTGATTGCCTTCATCGGCCATACACTCTTCCTCCTTAGGAATCAAAAGAATGAATTGCTGGGATACCTCATTGTTCAGCAGTACCCACACAGTGTCAATTAGCTCATAGGATGCGGCGCGCGCAGCAAGCGATGTCAGCTAAGGCCGCAGCGCCAAGGCTTCTTCGAGATCCGGCTCGGGATCGCGGCGGACAGCAGCAGCCGCGGCGCCTAACCGCTTCTCCAGTTGCCTCCGCGTTGCGGTCAGAGAATCGGGAACTGCCGCGTTCGAAAGCGATTGCGTGATCTGCTGCGACTTCACCAGGCAGGCGTAAGCCAGGCGCGGCGAAA
>Ga0181530_10000856_pt1 | contig 39244 bp, 29 predicted proteins | sample PEATcosm2014_Bin_42_FD_119769 | JGI IMG/M metagenome (GOLD analysis project Ga0181530, IMG submission 119769) | Peatland microbial communities from MTU Mesocosm Facility, Houghton, MI, USA - PEATcosm2014_Bin10_60_metaG | ecosystem: Environmental > Terrestrial > Soil > Wetlands > Peat | place...
GGCAGCATCACCATGGTCATCAGCGGGTTGCTGCCTGCCGCTTTGACGTCCGTGATGAACTTGGCTGAATCGCTGTCCCCAATCGCGTTAAAGGTAAAATCCTCGAAATAATAGTCGTTGTCGGCATTGTTGGTTCCGAGCTGCCAGTTGTAAGTGGACGCCGCATTCCCGCCCCACCGCACCACCGTCAGACCGCTGTCCGTGATCGTGGACGCGTCCTGTGGAAAGGCGCCGCCGTAGACGTACGAGCTGATCGGATGACGATTGCTTAACACATTCACCGTGACGGCAACCGAACTGGTTCCGGCCGGAGTGGCGCTCGCCTGGCTCGAATTCGCGCTCTCACCCGACGAGTTCACGGCGGATACTACGTAGTAGTAAGGAGTGCCGTTGGTCAGCCCGGTGTCGGTGTAACTGTTCGTTGTCGGCGCGCCAACCTGCGCGTATCCGCTGCCGCTCGTGGTCGAGCGCTTCACGTGATAACTGGTCGCGCCACTGCTCGCATTCCAGGAGAGACTCACCTGCGCATTCCCAGCGGTCGCCGTCAGCCCAGTAGGCACGGCTGGCGCAGCGATTGGAGTAGCGGAGACCTCGCTAGAATTCGCGCTCTCACCCGCTGAATTCACCGCGGATACCACGTAGTAATAAGGAGTGCCGTTGGTCACGCTGGTATCGGTGTAACTGGTAGTCGTGGGCGCGTCAATCTGCGTATACGGTCCGCCGCTGGTTGTCCCACGCTTCACGTGATAACTGGTCGCGCCGCTGCTCGCATTCCAGGAGAGACTCACCTGAGCATTCCCCGCAGTCGCCGTTAGTCCGGTTGGCGTCGGCGGAGCCGTTGGGCCGGTTCCGGTCTGGCTTCCTCCGCCACCGCAGGATACGAGGAACAAAAGAAACGCAACTCCCCACCAACCGCTCTTCACTCCGTGTCTCATCTCAGCCCTCCGCGTGCGAGAATTAGGGCACACCACGATCCAGCGGATGTGGCGCACAAACCGCGTATCCATGGCTCATTTCACAGGTTTTAGGAGCTGAGTATAACATTGCCGTTAATCTTTCCGAGAGTCGCCTTTTGCCTGCTTTTCAAGCAACGGTTGCCTGCTTGACGAGCGCCGCAATCGAGATCTCCTGCTTCTTCTGGCTGCCGCTGCCTGCCGCGCGCAGTCGCCGCCAACTGCCCCCCCGTTCCGCGCTTTGAAGATACGTAACCTGGCCAAGGTTACGAAAGTGCCGTGCGTCCGAAACTCTTCGTTGTTTTCCCGTGCATCTTGCGAGATGTTGGGATTGACCCCAATGGGAGGTCGGCTTCTATGAGGGATACTCCTGTTTCGCGGGTGCGGCGCTTGGTTATCGCTCATCCCGCAGCCATTTCCACAGCCTTGGAGAACACGCGCAAGAAGAGACGGCTGATCCTGTGCTGCTGCGCCGTGGCGCTCACGATTGTCCTTGATTTGCCGACACCGGCGCAGAACATAAAGGGTGTGTGCGTGTCGGGTTGCGGTCCGGCGCCATCCACCAGCAGGTCATCCAACAACAATGTCTACACCCCCAGCGCGGATGAAGTTGAGCGCCAGCGCAGGCTTTCGGCAGCGACTGCCTGGAATCAGCAGGGTAATGTGGCTTACGAGCGGCATGATTGGGCGGAAGCGCTGCGATGTTACGAGAGTGCGATCGAGAACTCGCCCAACGACTTAGTCATCCAGCGCAACCTTGGCCATGCGCAAAATCAGGTGGGAGTCGATTTCTATAATAAGGAAGATTGGGAATCGGCCGTCAAATACTTCCGGGAAGCGGCAAAGAACGACCCTGCCAACACCGTTCTTGCCGGCAATCTGAAAACCGCGGAGGAGAAGCTGCAGGCCGTCGAGTACCAGAAACAGCAGCAGATTCAGGAGGCGAAGACTGCCGAGCAGATGCGTGGAACCATCGGCCAGCTTTCCTCGACCATCAAGGCTACTCCTGAAACCTCAACTCCTGGACTCGATTTCGTGGCGAGCAAACCCGCCGGGCCGGGTGGCGACTTGAAAGAAGCTCCGGCCGGCACTCCACCCGCCGCGCAGGCTCACGGGATGTCTTCGTCCCACTCCGCTTTGGGTGGCAGTACGAGCGCCGGCGATCAACTTAAAAGCGCCGCGAAACACGCTAAAGCGGCATTGACATTAGGCGACAACGGAGTTGACGATCTGCGCAAGCCGTTCGACACCGCGGGCTCCTCCGCCGGTTCTTTGGATACGCTGGCAGTCGACGCCAGCCACGCCGGCCAACAAAAGCAAAAACCTGTGGCTGCGGCGGTCGCCAACAATCCCGACTATAAGAAGCTGCAATCGCAGAAGCAGGAACTGGAGAAGAAGTATCAGGAAGCCGATCAGAAGCTCCAGCAGATCCGCCAGCAACAAGCGGCCGGAACCGGAGACCAAACCGCGCTCACGATGGAAGCCGTCAAGGTCAAGGGTGAATTGAGCCCGTTGCGCAGCCAGATTGCAACCGTTCAGATCAAGATGGATGACATGAGTGTTTCGTTTGAAGAACAGCATCCGCCGGCGAAAACTCCCACTGCTGGAAAGACGGCGCCACAGAACTAACTCGAACCCTGGTGGTTCTGGAGAAGAAATAAGATGTGGTTACGGTCCGCACAAGTACTGCTGTTACTGATTGGCATAACTCGAGCCGGGACCTGGGCGCAAACCATCCCGCAAATCGGCGACATCCCTCCCGCGCTACCGGCCTCGCAGAGAACGGACTTGGAGCGCCAGCGCTCGGCGCTGCTCGAGCAACGTTCTGCCTTGATGAGCAAGGTCGCGGCCCACAACCAGAAGTGCGCGAGCGTTGCCGAGGGCAGTTCGCTGGCTGGTGAGTGCGCGCAGTCGAGGTCGCAGCTACAGACGGACAAATCAGCCTACATTGAGGCCGTCACCAGTTTCAATGCGGCGCTGGCCGGGGCTTCTGCCAGTCCCCGCGCGGAGTTGGAAGCGCGCATCGCAGAGCTTCGAAAGCAGATCCAGCTTGACCAGACGGCGATCCGGAATCTCGGATTTGCTCAACGCGCGCCCGAGTTCGAGGAATGGCAAGGCCTTGCCGCCGATTCTCAAAAGCAATTCGAGGAAGAGAGCCGCGAGGCGCTGATCGACTTTGGCCTGGAAGGCCTGAGCAAAACGGCCGGCGTCATCGGCGCCTGGAACCCGGCGAAAGCAAACAAGATGATTGCCCGGTTGCAGCAAGCTGGGATTACCGATCCCTATGCGTTGGAAGCCATCCGCGCTTTGGGCAATCTGCGCGGCAAGCCGGCCTCGGCGAAAGAAGTGAAGGCGCTCATCGAAACCATCGACAAGGTGCGGGACTTTGCTGCCATCGACAAGAATTTGGGTGAAGAAACGCGCGCAGCCAGGCTGGATGCCATCGCCACCGTTGTGGGCTGGGCGCAGACCAGCCCGGAGCTGTCGCTGCTGGTCGCCGATCTCAAGTTCACTTCGGCGTCTTTATACAACAATGCCGCGCGGCGCGTCAGCCAGAACGAGGTTGAACGCCTGACTGCGCTCAACGAATCGCAATTGAAAGCTTTGCAGAAATTGTCGGGAGTTCTATCCAAACACGTCGACCAACTCAATGAAGCTAAGCAGCAACTCGCGCAGTTACAGCAGTAAGTGCGAGAGATGGGCTGTAGTAACAAGCATTCGTGGAGCCGATATGAGAGCAAAAGCCGCTGTGCCTTTATTCTTCATTTTGATTTTCTGTTTTACGCCGCTGACGTTGTCGCAGCAGACAACCACGCCCAGTCAAGTTCCAGCAACCACGCCAAAGCCGGCTGCGGTGAAAAAAGCGGCGCCGGCGGCTCGGCCCGCGCAAAAGCCAAAACCGGCTGCGGCTCCGGCGCGTGCTGCGGGATCGGCAGCGGAGGCTCTTCCCCAGAAGCCCGCCGTTCCGGTTCCACCACCGCTTTCTCCCGAAGCGCAACAGGCGTTCGATAAGGGAGTCATGGCCGCGCAGCAGCAGGATTTTCCGCTCGCCATCCGCTATTTCGAGCAAGCCAGCAAGATCGCGCCCTATAATCCCGACCTTTTGTTCAATCTGGCGCTGGCCGAATCGAAGGTGCCCGGACGTGAAGCACGCTCCATCGCCCGCTTTAATGCCTATCTGGCAGCCGATCCGAATTCCGCGAAGTCTGCCCAGATTGGCGAGCAACTCAAGATTCTGGAAGTCAAAATCGAAAGCTCGGTCCTGAAGCTGATCGGCTCGGGGAAAGACCTGGCCAACCAGTATTCCGGCTATCAACGCGACAGCGCGCTGGCGGAGGTGGCCAAGGCGCAGGCCGAAACGGGAGATGTGCCAGGCGCTAAGGAGACACTGACCAGTACAAACGGTTCCAAGGACTTGGCGTTGAGTGATGTTGCTTATATTCAGGCGAAAGCCGGGGATATCGCGGGCGCCAAAGACACCATTCGCTCCATCGCAGAGTCCACCTGGCAAGACCTCGCCAGCAGCAGGGTGGCAACGCTCCAGGCCAATAATGGAGATATTCCCGGGGCCGAATCCACGCTCTCGAACATCAGGCAGCCCTACTCTCAGCAGTTGGCTTTGGTCCCGCTGGGCGAGGCCTATATGAAGAAGGGCGATACGCAAGCCGCGTACACCATATTTTCCCGGGCCCGTGATCGCATTAATGAATGCAGACAACCGAACGATATTGTGGGTTATCACGATAACAGCTACTACACTCTTGCCACCGCGCAAGCCAGAGCTGGAGACATCCCAGGCGCCTTGCAGACGATTGACCTTCTGTCGAGGCAAGATAACGGAGTCTTCGACTATCGCGCCAATAGTTACCAGGCGGTGGACGCTTATTACGAGGATGCCGGAAGCAAACTGGTGAAGGCAGGCGACATCCGGGGTGCGCTGGCCATGCTTTCGAAAATGACCGGCTCCGGCGGCCACAAGGAAAACTTGCAGAGGGCAATCGGGACGAAGTTGCTGGAGTCGGGCGACATCCAGGGTGCGACGGCGGTCGCAGCGAGCATGGCGGCGGGCAACCCCAAAGACAATTTGCTGGGCGCCATCGGCAACAAGATTTACGAGCAGTTCAAAGAAAAGTTCACCGCCCATGACGTCGCGGGCGCGCAACAGATTGCCGATTCCATCCCCGACCCGGGACGCAAGTGCGACGCTTACCGCGATCTGGCTCTGCAGGCGATTCCTCTGAACGATAATGCGACCCTCAATAGCTTGATGGCGCAGATTTCCTGTCCTCTGAGCAAAGCGGAAGTTTATCTCGCCATTGGCGCCGCGCAGAAAAAGGCGGGCAATGTTCGCCAGGCGCTTGATTTGTACAGCACCGCCTGCCGCGCAACCGCGCAACAGCCCATCGACAAGAATTGGAGTTGGAACAACCAGCCGATTTACCAGATGTATAGCAAGATTGGCGTGGCGCAGGCGCAGGCCGGCGACATTTCGGCAGCGCTCCAGACTGCTTCTTACATTCCCGCCGACACCTTCGGGAAGGGCACTGCCTACAGCGCGGTGGCCGACGTGCAACTAGAAAAGAACGATTATGAGGCGGCTAAAAGGACCGCGGACATGCTTCCTTCCGGTTCCTCCGACCGCGCCGCAATCTATCACAATATTGCCGTCAAACAGGCGCAAGCCGGGAATTTTCCTGCGGCAGGTCTGACCGCGTCTTTCATTCCTGCGGATTCCTATTACGGCTCCAGCACCTACCAGGACATTTCCGACGAACAGGCCAAGACCGGCGACTTCGCCGCGGCCAGGCAATTGGCTGCGCTGGTCCGGGAACCATCCTACCGGTCGACAGCCTACAAGAATATTGCGGAAAAACAGGCAGCCAAGGGCGATATCGACGGCGCGCTCGAAAGCGCCGCCCTGATCCCGGATGCGAACGTCAAAGATTCCGCGTATCAGTCTGTTGGCTGGGCGCAGATATTCAGAGCCGATTTTGCGGGCGCTCAGAAAACCTTTGGGATGATTACGAGTCTTGAGAAGAAAGCGGAGGCCTATCGCAATTCGACGTATTACTACTCATCCCCAGTCGAGAATCTGGAAGCCGTCAAGCAAAGGCTCGAGCAGGCACGCCAGATCACCGGCCAAATCGTCGATCCGGAGGCGCAAGCTCACGCCTGGCTTGAACTGGCGGGTAAGTGGCTGGGCCTCGACGAAACCGCCCGCGCGCGCGAGGCCCTCGCCTTGGCCCACAAGAGCGCTCTCCAGATCAAAGATCCCGACCGGCGTGCCCTCACCTTCGACTACTGGAACGGGTCGTTGTTCAGCGGTTACTCCGATTTGGGGCAGTGGGCATCGGCCGAGGAGTCGATCTGGCTGGCCCTGGACAGCGCCATGGGCATGAAGCCCGATTCCGCCCAAAGCAGGTTCAGCTACTTCTCTGATGCACTGACGAAGCATTTCGATTATGCGGGCGCGAAAGAACTCATCTATCAGATCAAGGACGAAGGCCAGCGTGAATCGGCGCTCGTCTCCATGGCTGGCATCGAAGTCGATCAGCACAACTTTCGGTTGGCGCGCCGCGACTTGGCCGAAATAAAGGACAAAGACCGACGTGACGCAATTCTGACTGCAATCCTGAACCGGCAGATCGCCGACAAGGATCTTTCCGCCGCCGCTCAGACGTTTGCGGAACTGACCACTTCCTCCGCCAGGAAAAGCGACGCCTACAGCCTCGCATACTTTTATATCCGCGCCAAGGATTTGGCCTCCGGTCGTGCATGGGTGAAGCGCACTGAAATGACCGATTATCAGGCTTCTTCGCTCTGCTCCGATTTTGCCGACGCTGGCGATATTGCCTGGGGACGGATTGTTGTAAATGGGATCGTCGATGTGGATTACCGCGATTGGTGCTTGCGCGACATCGGCATCGCACAGGTCAAGGCAGGCAACGTAGAAGATGCCAAGCGCACGGTGTTGATGATAAGGGAAAAGAATCGCGGCTCGGTGATCGCGCAAATTGCCGCCACAGACCTGGATTGGAGCAAGGCCCGCTTTGCCGACACTGCTTCGGCTAAACTTTCGATTCTGCAGGCGATCGCCGGCGCGGGCGACGTCGCGTGGGCACAGCAAAACGTGGGCGCGATCGGCGAATCGGAGCGCGACTCCGCATTCAGTTCCATCGCTGCCGCGCAGGGTAAGAAAGGCGACTTTGCGGGAGCCAAAACAACAGCCTCTTCCATCGCCAGCATTCGCGACCGGGCATCCGCTTTGGCGGCGATTGCAACACAGCAAGCGCAGGCCACAGACCTGGCAGGCGCGATGGAAACCCTGAAGCTGGCGCGCGAAACCTATGGCGGATTGGGTGCGGACTTCGACTCGTGGGCAGGCTATTGGATAGCGCTCGCGCAGAAGTCAGATCCCATCAAGCACGACGCTGCCGCCGCTGCCATCACCGCGGCTGCGATCAAGGATAAGTACTGGCGCTCGCAGGCGTATCTCGCCCTGGCGTCCGGCAATGACACAACTGGACCAGAATTGCTGGCGGCTGTTCCCGATCCTCTGATGCGCTCGCGCGGCTACCTGGCAGCAGTTCGCAGCCGCGTCGCGCAAGGCGACCTCGCGAACGCTATTAAACTCGCCGGGAAGGCTTCCGATGCGGAGTACAAATCCGAGATGTACGGAGCCATTGTGACGGCGGCGCTCGCGGCGCCGGATCTGTCCACGGTTATGCCGGTTCTCGCGTCTCTCCCCGACGGCCCTGCCAAGGCTTACATGTATCTCCATCTGGCAAAGCTGAAAGCCTCGGATGGCGATGCGACCTCGGCAGCCACACTGCTGGCCACGGCAAAAAAGGCAATCGTGGCGACGCCGAACAGCTTCGCCAAAGCGCGCGCCTACGCCGAGATTTCCAAAGCCGCGGCCGAAGCCGAAGCTGCCCAGCTTTCCGAGGAATCCTCGCGTCTGGCGGCCACCACCGGCCGGGTCCTGATGGGAGACGAAAAACAGCAATGGGCAAGTTATCTGAATCCAGGCGTGCCCGCTCCCGGCGCAGGTTCGCCCGCGTCTCCGTCTCCTGCCAACGCAACCGCTGAGGATCTTTCCAAAAAGAAGATCGAACCGTGGGCGGCTCTGATTAACGACGACTTGAGCAAGCCTCTGTTCACCGACTTTCAGGCGTACATTCAGTCGCTCTCCGGACGCAGTTCATCGGGAGAAATCCTGAACGGAGTGCTGCAAGCGGTAAGAGACTTGACCGCGGCCTTGGAAAAGGTGAAAAAACTGGAAGCCGAGCAGCAGAACGCGAAAATCACAGTTCCGCAGGCCAAATCGAACGGATCGTAAAAAACGCACATTTTGCGCGTCGCGCGTATCCCACTCGTGTAGGGACGGGCGCCCTCGCGAGCCTGCCCTGAGCGAAGCCGAAGGGTCCAGGCCGAGCGCAACTCGGCAGCCGCCTGTGGTCACAGCAGCTCTGGATTCGCTTTAGCCGCCAAGCTTACCGCTCTTTGCTCCGGAATCGCCGCTCTGGAATCCGCAAACGGTCGGGTCGTGAACGGCCGCCCAGCCCGTGAGAAAATATTACAACTCTGACGAAGTTCGTACCATAGGAGGTCCAACCCATGTGCCGGAATATCAAAACCTTGTTCAACTTCGATCCGCCCGTCACGGCCGAAGAGACCCGAGCCGCTTCCCTTCAGTTCGTCAGAAAGATCACGGGTTTCAACAAACCGTCGAAGGCCAACGAGGCGGCGTTCCTGTCGGCAGTCGACGAAATCGCCGCCATCTCGATTCGTCTTCTCCATTCGCTCGACACCAACGCCCCGCCCAAGAACCGTGAGGAAGAGGCCGCCAAGGCAAAAGCGCGCGCCGCCGAGAGGTTCGGCACTTAATGTCGGCAGAGGAGGGGCTGGGACCGCACTCCTCGAGCTTTTCGAGAAGTGCGCGGCCCGCAGTAAGATGAGTCTGTGAACACGCTGAACGAACTCTATTCATCACTCTCCGCCCGGCGTCGCTACGAAGTCTGGTTCGTTCGTCTGGGACTCGCCGACGGCGCCGGGGCGTGGTGGTTCCGATATTTGCTGATGAATCCGGGCCGGTGCGGTTGCGCAGGCGATCCGCGCGGCATGCCCGTCCAGGTCTGGGCCACGTGGTTTCCGCGGGACGGAAAACCGCAAAGCTTCATTCAGGGATTTCCCCTGGAGGGCCTCGATCTCAGCGCCCGCGGGCAAAGCCCTTTCCACTTCCAACTCGGCCACCAGGAAATCGGCGAGAGCTCCTGCCGCGGAAATCTGGAAGTTGACGGCCACGCGATTTCATGGGACTTACATTACAGTTCCACATTCCGCGTCACGCTGAGCAACAAGGGCTGGATTGGGTTCTCCCGCACGCCGCATTCCGACGCGCTCTTTTCCGGCCAGATCGCACTCGATGGCCGCAGCTTTGCCGGCAATCCTCTGGGCTTCGGAGTTCAAGGGCACAACTGCGGACACCGGCATCGCAATTTCTGGACTTGGACCCATGCGCACTTTCCCCGCCCCGACGGGCGCTCGAGCGCATCTAAGGCGACGGCCAGCACCTTCGAAGCCTTGGTGTACGAAATGCCCTTCGGCCTCGTGTTTCGCAAAGCTGTGCTTTGGCACAACGAGAAGAAGCACGAATTCCGGAATCTCGAAGAGATCGGAAGAGATCCAGATAAACTGGAGTGGAATTTTCGTTGTTCCACGAAAGATGGATTCCGGCTGCACGGAGCCATCGACAGCGCGGGACAGAGCATTCATCGTCTTCCCTACGTGAAGACCGATTGCACGGGCAGCTTCGAAGTCGCGAACAACAGCCTGGCAAGAGTGGTGCTCCGCCTGGAGCAGCGGGGCAAACCGGCCGAAACGTTAGAGACGAACACCGGAGCAGTATTGGAGATGGCTGGCCGCTGACAGTTCGTGGTGAACTGTCGTGGTGAACCGTTTATGAGACCAGTTCCAGTTCACGCGACAGCCGACGAACCGCCGATGTCCAACGCCAAACAACAAGCCGCCGAAATCGTCCACACCCTGCGCGAACGCGGACACCAGGCTTACTTCGCCGGTGGCTGTGTCCGCGATCTTCTTCTCCGCCGCGAGCCCGCCGACTACGACGTTTCGACCGACGCGACTCCGCAGCAAGTCATGCAAATCTTCCCGCAAACATTCGCCGTAGGCGAGCAATTCGGAGTCGTGCTGGTGCCGATCCAACTCGAGGAGCGCGCCGTGACGGGCGAGGATGCCCGTCGCTCCGCTATCGAGGTCGCAACGTTCCGCTCCGACATAGGCTACTCCGACGGCCGTCATCCCGACGAGGTCCGCTTCACGAAAGACCCGCGGGAAGACGTCGAGCGCCGCGACTTCACCATCAACGGCATGATGCTCGATCCCGCAACCGACGAAATTCTGGATTTTGTCGGAGGCCGCGACGACCTGCAGGCCGGAATCGTGCGCGCCATCGGCGATCCCGAGCGCCGTTTTGCCGAGGACAAACTGCGCATGCTCCGCGCCGTGCGTTTTGCCGCGCGCTTCGATTACACGATCCATCCCGCGACCATGTCGGCGATTCAGAAGTTAGCGCCACAAATACACCAAGTCTCGTGCGAGCGCGTGCGCGAAGAACTGACCAAGATGCTAACCGAGGGCCGAGCCCGCCGAGCTTTCGAACTACTCGATACAACCGGCCTCTTGCCCGAAGTCCTGCCCGAAATCGCCGCCATGAAAGGATTGCAACAGCCGCCTCAGTTCCATCCCGAAGGAGACGTATTCGTCCACACGCTCCTTCTGCTCGAGAAACTTCCACTCAATGGTTCGAAGACGCTGGCCTGGGGAGCGCTGCTGCACGATGTGGGCAAACCTCCAACCTTCCGCGTAGCGCCCGACCGCATTCGCTTCGATGGCCACGTAGACGTGGGAGTGAAGATGGCCGCCGAAATCTGCCGTCGTCTGCGCTTCTCCAACCACGAGACCGATCGGATTCTGGCGTTGGTAGACAATCACATGCGTTTTAAAGATGTTCAGCGCATGAAGCAATCCACGCTGAAGAAGTTTCTGCGCTTGCCCGCCTTTGACGAGCATCTGGAGTTGCATCGCCTAGACTGTCTTTCCAGCCACGGCCAACTCGACTCCTATGACTACTCGCGTGAGCAGTTACGTTCGATGCCGCCGGAGGCGATTCGACCAACTCCGCTAATTACTGGCCGCGACCTGATAGAAGCAGGTTATGAGCCCGGTCCACGCTTCAAAGAGGTGCTGACAGCAGTCGAGGACGCCCAACTCGAAGGCCGACTCGCATCGCGCGAGGCAGCGATGGAGTTTGTGCTGCGGGATTTCCCGCTGTAGACTGGCTTCCTTCGGGACGGACAAGGCCGCCCGTCGCCGCTCGACGGGACCGCGAAATATCTTTAGTCACCCATTGACAATGACTTTAGTTATTCCTAAACTACCTTGACAGATGATTTAGGTATAGCTAAAGTCAGGACGTGAACAAAACGAATGCCCCCCACGTTGACCTTCCGACTGCTTACCGGCTGCCGCGTATCCTCGGAGCGAAGCATAGGCTTTTTGGAGGGGCATAGTGAGCTCACCGCCGGGGTCGCATTCGACGGTTTTGGAGGAGCAAATGCTAGAGCTTTTAGATCCCGCATGGATCAATGGCTGGACGGGGCGCATGGGCCGAACAGTTACTTCCACAATTTCAAACATGATCCCGAACACCGGAATTGCTTTGTGTTCAAGTACAACGAACACCGGCTCTATGGATTTTTGTATCACCCAAGGGACGACGATCCACGGTTCCAGCTATGTTCGCTATGCATCTACGCCACTAAGCACGAGCATAATTCTGATCGAAGCGAGTTGGACCGAGTTGAGCAATGGCGCAAGAGCCTAGGAGCACAAGAGGCCATATCAAAAACTTATCCCAAAACGAAAAACGAAAAGGGAGGGTCGCCATGGAAAAACTAAACTCATCCACGCACTGGACAGCCGAGAGCACCGAAAACTTTGTTCACCGCATTGCCTCGGACTTCATCGCCCAACTGGAGATAAAAATCGAAAAAGGGGAAGTTAGCCGTTCTGAGTTGGCTCACCGTCTCGACAGAACACCGGGGAGGGTCTCGCAACTACTCAACCCCGGCAATATCACCATTGGGAGCGCGGTTCGACTGGTGCGTGCGGTGGGTATGAAAGTCGCCCTAGTCGCCTATGACGACAACGACCCGGAGAATCACAACGGCCCTGTCAATTCCGGCATTTTTTATCGGTGCTGGAAGCACATGGGGGCTCCCATAACATTTTTTGAGCTCAACCACAGCGTCGCACCCGTCGGCCAGTTCGGTTACTCAGATGCAGCGGCGAATATCGAGATGGACTTTCGTGACGTGAGGATCGATCGCAACGCAATAACCTGGGCTGTAATTAATTAGTTAGAAGGAAGAGACCTAAATGCCTGAAACAAGCCAACTAACCTTTAGCTTCAAGGAAATTGTGACAGCGCTCCTTAAGGCCCAGGATATCCACGAGGGGATCTGGGGCTTGTTCGTAAACTTCGGATTGAGCGCCAACAACATCGGCCCAAATGAGAGCGAGCTAAGACCGGCCGCGGTGGTCCCGGTTCTGTCGCTGGGACTGCAGAAGTTTGAAAAAGAGACCAACCTGTCCGTGGATGCTGCGAAAGTGAACCCGAAGCTGGCTCCCATCCAGAAGCTGAAAAGAGCCCCGAACTAAAGGGTTCTTGCCGGGTGCCCCACTCATCGCGTTCTTTGCGATGAGTGGGATGCCGTGCCCTACAACGCGTGCATCTCCAGAAGCTCGCAAAATCCGCCAGCCGACGCCCTCTGGCTAGCGACCACGTACTTGCGATCCTGAGAGATTCCAGAGGCCTGATCGTCCAGCTTATCCAAAATAACCTGTGGAGAAAGATGGTACTGATGGATGAGGAACTCGTCTGCCGTTTGACAAATCACGCCGTACTGCTCGAGACAGCGCTTTGGAAAATGTTTCGTGTTTTGTGTGACAATCGTGTCCGCGCGAGCCATGATGGCAGCGGCTAGCACGTGCCGATCCTCCTCGTCTGGGATGCATTCAACCGCCCTCAAAAGCTCAGGTGGAACCGGGACCATTGCCTCCGGGAACGCTTGGATCATCTGTTGTTTTCTCCAGGCTGCCTGCGCCTGAGTTCGGTGAAGTTTCGTTCTCAGGGTTCTGGTCATCTCCGCCAAAATTTGTTCGCTCCATAGAGGGCGATACATCGCAGGTTCTTCGGCCAATCGCAGCAAAAAGTCGCATAGCGACATAGGCACTAAAACACATGCATCCAGGACCGCCGAATATTCATTTTCCTGTGTGAAAATCATCTGGGATTTTGTTGTAATCCCCGGTTGCAAATTCCTGCTTGGCTAGGTCATCCAAGGTCTTTCGCCGTGCAACATCGCGCTTTGCCTTATAGGCAATCACGTCTCGCACGTACATGCGGCGGTGGGTTCCTACCATGTGGAAGGGGATTTCTCCTTTCTCCAGCAATTGAATGAGGAACTGCCGAGAGACGCCCAGAATCTTGCCAGCTTCAACCGTTGTCAGCGCATGCCGATTTTGCAAGATGGTCACAGAATTACCGGCTCGCAGGTCAGCAAGTAGCCGGAGTAGAAACGAGTAGAGGTTGTTGGGGAGAATTTCCGTCTTACCGTCGGGGCCGATGAGCTTCGCCTCCGCCTCGCGAAGCTTGGCGTAAATATCGACGATTTCCCTCTGCTCTTTCGGGGAAATGTCGACGGCTGACGCTTCGCTATTTTGCACCATGTGGTTTGCCTCCTCCGTGTGAACTAGGACTTGTCCACGAACCCTCGGGATTGACAACATTCTACCGAGTAAACGCTACAACTGCAAGCAGATTTGTTGCCTATGCTGCGCAACCATAGGCAAGATTTTGCATTTAATAGCGTTTATCAGGGATAATCCGTGTACTACGCAAGTGGAATCCGGTTGCTCCAAGCCTCGCGCTTTTCCGAGACGTGGATCCTCCACCATCTAATTCCATTGACTTAAGACCCGTAGCGGGCGACGATAGAGATCTGATTGGGGCAGTTTTGAGGTGTATCCGTCAACCAAGACGGCCCTCGAAGCTGCCCCAAACCCATTTCAGCGCTCTTTGACAACCTAAGTCCTTATTCCGGAATACTTTGATGTAAGTCCTTTAAAATCAAAGACCAGATCGAAAATTTCCTCCTAACCCTATGATTTCAATAGATAGGGGGGGAGGGGGTACCGTCCACAAGTAGTAACCCCCCCCCGCCGGACAGGCCAAAAGAGGACACCGAGCAAATCATCCCTAAGCGCGACATTCTCCGAGCTGCGTCGAGCTCAGGCGTCACTCTTCATTCTGGTCCCGGTCCTGCGTAGTTGTCTTCACCCCATCGGCCGCGCCGGGAACTGGCTTTTGCAGATCGAGCAATGGCAATCCGGCTTTTTTCAGCTTCTCGTTCAGCTCCGAAATATCTTTCGACTTGAGTAGCGCCCACGCCGACAACTGCTCTTCCAGCGCCTTGGTCAGTTCTCCGAACATCGCGGATTGCTGGGTTGTGGGCGCGGCGTCGGCGCTATCGAGAGCGCTGACTAACGCGTTGAGGCCTCCATTCAGACGGGCCAGGCTGCGGCCTTCGGGAGTGCTCAGGTAGCGCGTGGCGTAGTCTCCTTCTTCGCCCTCGATGGGCGCGGCTTTTGCTTCCAGCTCAGCTGCCGTCTTGGCGATGGCGGCTAGCTTTGCGTTCTTAGAAGGTCCGTGTTCGGCGAGCACTTTCAATTGCGCTCGCAGGCCGCGCACCTGCTGCAGGGCTTCGTAATCTTTGTGAAGAGCATCGGCAATTTTGCGGTCGAGTTCGAATTGGCGGTGCAGATCTTCCGCCGTGGTCTTTACTCGCGGGTCCATGCGGATTTCGAGCGGCTGCTTCACGACAATCTTGCCGCCACTGTTCGAGAAACTAACCATGTACTTCCCCGGCAGTACGGTCGCACCCAGCGGGTAGAGCGGGGTGTCGCGATAGATGGCAGAGATGGGATAGTCGCGGGTCAGCACCTCGGGAGCGGGATAGGTCAGATCCCAAATGAAGCGGTGCATCCCGGCCGCCGCAGACAGCGTTCGCGGCGGACGCACCCAATACATTGGAACATTAAAGTCTTTTTCGTTGACCGGCTCGGGCTTGCCGACGCTGTCGAAACTGCGGACCAGGTTTCCGCGCTCATCGGTAATTTCGATCCTGACTGGAGCGGAAGCGGCGTCCTTGAGCCAGTAGTCGATCATCGCGCCATCCGGAGGATTTTGTCCGGCAGGTTCTTCGGGCGGCAGAGGCGTGTCGGTGGTGTTGTTGCGGCGGAGGCGATAGGTCAACTGCGGTTTGAAAAAATAGAAAGCGCCCTTGGTGGATTGCTCGCTCAATTGCCGCAGCGGCGTGATGTTATCCAATATCCAAAATGAACGGCCGTGCGTGCCCACCACAATATCGTCGTTGTGCACGACCAGATCGCGGATCGAAGTCGGCGGCAGATTCAGCTGGAGCGATTGCCAGTGGCCGCCGTCGTCCCAGGAGACATAGACGGTGCGTTCGGTTCCGGCAAAAAGAAGTCCCTTGCGTTCGGGATCTTCGCGCACGGTGTTAACGGGCTCGTCATCGGGCAGGCCGCTTACGATTTTCTGCCATGACTTTCCGCCGTCGTGCGTGCGGTATATATAAGGATGCAGATCGTCGAGACGGAAGCGGTTCACCGCAGCATAAGCAGTTGGGGTATCGAAATGTGACGCATCTATTTGCGCCAGCTTGCTCCACGGAGTCAGGTCGGGAGGCGTGACGTTCTGCCAGTTCTTGCCGCCGTCGTGGGTCACGTGAATCAGGCCATCGTCGGTGCCCGCCCAGATCAGGTTGGCGTCTTTCGGCGACGGAGCAACTGAATAGATCACGCCGCGATGCTTGCCCTCTTGCGGATCGGCCTCGATAAACGGACCGAGAGTTTCGGGAGAGCCCGGATCTTCACGGGTCAGGTCGGGGCTGACGATCTGCCAAGTGTCGCCGCCATCGCGCGTGGCAAAAAGCACATTCGATCCGAGATAGAGCACGTGCGGATCGGCTGCGGAGAAGATCAGCGGCGCGGTTCGATTGAAACGATACTGGCCGGTGCGCAGAACCACTGGCGAAACGTCACGCGTCTGTCCGGTATTGCGGTCGAACACCGTGACCTTGCCGCCGTAGATTAGATTCGGATGCAGCGGGTCGGGCGCGATGTAGCCGTATTCTTCTGCACCGACGGTGGTCCAGTCGCGAAAAGTGATTTCGCCGAAGTCGCTGCGGCTGGCGGTGCCGACCGAACCGCTCTCCTGCTGGCCGCCATAGACCCAGTACGGAAACTGGTTGTCGGTAATGACGTGATAGAACTGCGCGGTGGGCTGGTTGTACCAGGAGCTCCAGGTCTGGCCGCGATTCACGCTGATGGTCGCGCCCTGATCGACGCCGAGCGCGATGATGTCGGGATTTTCGGGATTGATCCAGATGGTGTGGTAGTCGTCGCCGCCGGGAGCGCCTTTGATGGCGGTGAAGTTCTTGCCCGCGTCATCGGAGCGGTAGGTCGAAGTGTTGGCCACGTAGATGACATCTTTATTTCTTGGATCGACGCGCACGCAGGCGAAATCGTCGCCGCGTCCCCAAACGCGGTCTTCGGTGTTCACGAGTTGCCAGCTTTCGCCGGCATCGTCGGAGCGATAGACGCCGCCGCTATTGCGCGCGTCCACCAAGGCGTACATGCGATCGGGCTCGCTTTGCGAGACGGCCAAGCCGATGCGGCCGAACTTATCGGCCTCGGTCGGCAATCCTTTGGTGATTTGCCGCCAGTGGTCGCCGCCGTCGGTTGATTTGTAGAGACCGCTTCCCGGACCGTCGTAGCTGCCGCCGGTGGTCCACGGCGGACGGCGCGAGGCCCACATGTCGGCGAAGATCACCTGCGAGTTTCGCGGATCGAACACCAGGTCAATCGCGCCGGTGTTGTCGTCTTTATAGAGGACTTTTTGCCACGTCTCGCCGCCATCGACGGAGCGGTAAACGCCGCGCTCGGCATTCGGGCCATATGGATGTCCCAGGGCGGCGACGAAAACGCGGTTCGCGTCCTTGGGATCGACGAGGATCGATCCGATCTGCTGCGCGTCGCGCAAAGCGCCATCACGCTGACCCAGATGCTGCCAGGTGCGGCCCGCGTCGGTCGACTTGTAGATGCCGTTGCCTACGGAAAGATCGGGGCGGCGCAGGCCTTCACCGCTGCCCACATAGATCGTGTTCGGGTTCGAGGGCGCGACGGCTAGGGCTCCAATCGAACCGGAGCGGTGGTCGTCGTTTGGCTGACCGTCGAAGATCGGATTCCAAGTGCGGCCGAAGTCGGTCGTCTTCCAGACTCCGCCATTGTTCGGTGCCATGTAGAAGACATTCGGCTGGCCGGGAACTCCGGAGATTGCCACGGTGCGGCCGCCGCGAAATGGGCCGATCATGCGCCAGCGGAGTTCCTGGTACATCGCCGGGTCATACGGCTGGGCGGAAAGCGCGAGAGGAAAAAGCATAGCGCAGAGCGCGGCTAGCAGAATCCAGAAGAAGCGTTTGTTCACATGATCCTCGACGAGAGCTAAGGATAAACCACGGCGGCGGCGATTGGACAGGGTAGTCGCTGCAGAGTGGCGGGTCAACTTCCCAGTGGCGGTCACTCGGGCAACCGTCGCCAAGGTTGCCCATTTCTCCCGGCTGCCGTTGCCTATTTCTATTAACTATGGTTAACTAAGGAGAATAATCGCTGGTTAATCTGTCCGAGCGAGGATTGCCGCTTCAAGGGCAAACAGGCGGGGAAATCATGTCGCGGGTAGCTCACTTTGCTTTTCTTATGTTGACGGTGGCGTCTCTTCTTCCGGCGGAAGCGCAGGGACAAGGCGAAACCACGAGCGCCATCATTGGCGAAGTAAGGGACACAACGAACGCGGTTGTGCCGGGCGCCAATGTAACGATCACAAATCAAGAGACCGGTCTCAAGCGTAGTGCCCGGACCGACGACGCGGGCCGGTTCAACTTTCCACAGTTAAAGCCGGGTACCTACTCGGTCAAAGCGGAGGCTCGAGGCTTCGAGGCACAGCAAGATGACAGCGTCATTTCGGGCCTGGGCCAGAAGCAAGCAGTGGATTTCACGCTTAAGGTGGCCCGATCCGATGAGACGGTTGAGGTAAGCAGCGAGGCTCCACTCGTCAATCCAGAGAACGCGAACACATCCACCACGCTGAATGCGCCGGCGCTAGAGGATCTTCCGAATCCGGGCGGCGACCTGACCTACCCGCTGCAATTTGCGCCTGGGGCCCTCATCAACACGGCGGGCAGCAGCAACGATTTCGTCGGCGGCACCAACGGATATGGCAACGTGGAATTCGACGGCCTGCCCGCCCTCTCAAACGGCTACATCGTTGACGGGCTGGAAACGAACGACCCGCTCACCAATCTCAACAGCGGCCTTTCAACCAACCTCGTTCTGGGATTGAACTCGATTTCGGAAGTGACCGTCAACACTCTTTCTTATTCCGTGGATCAAGGACGGTATGGAGCATCCCAAGTCGACTACGTCACCAAGTCTGGCACGAATCAGTTTCACGGGAATCTCTATGAGTTGTGGGATGGCTCGCTGCTGAATGCGGCGGACTACTTTACCAATGCGGCGCCGGGGCGTCACAAGCCCAGAGCGACGGTCAATCATTTTGGGGGTAGTGTGGGCGGGCCGATTGCGCACGACAAATTGTTTTTCTTTTTCGACAGTGAGTGGGTGCGGATCGCGCTGCCCATCGTCACGCCGACGATCGTTCCCAGCCCGCTGTTTCAAACATACGTCTTGGGGAAACTTTCCGGCGGGCAAACCACCGGCTGCGGGTCAAACCCGAATGAGAATTGTTTGTTCTATCAACAGATGTTCAAGCTCTATGGAAATACGAGCGGCACCGCATACGCGATAAACGGTTGTCCACTCGCGGCGGGAGAGGGTTGCGCGAATCAGCAAAGCGTCTCGCACTCCAGCGACGACCACGAGCAGGTACAGACGGTCCGCGTCGACTACAACATCAACCAGAAAGATACGACTTGGCTTCGTTTTCAGTCGGACACCGGACTGCAAGCTGCGTACACGGACCCCATCAACCCGGTGTTCAATGCGCTTTCGCCGCAGCCTCTCTATTCGTTCGCGGCGGGACACACCCACGTCTTCTCGCAAAATCTGGTGAACTACTTCAATCCAGCGTTTTCCTGGTACGAAAGCTTGTTTGGGCCAAGCAACTTTCAGAAGACACGTGCCGCGTTCCCAATCGTGCTGCAGGGCACGGGTGCCAATCCCTTCACGCCCATTGGAGGGCTGGACAATACCTGGATTCAAGGCCGGCGCGCATCCCGGTTCTTCATCAACGACAACCTGTCCTGGAACCGTGGCGCTCACGAACTGCGATTCGGAACCAATACCCGTATCTTCCGCCTGAACGACTATGACTTCGGAGAAGGCACGGTTCCCACCGTGACCTACGCGACCTTGCAGCAATTTATCGATGGACTAGCGAACACGGCGTCGGAGACGTTCCCTTCGAACGGAAATGAGCCCTTCAACTTCCTCAATCTCGATTTCTACGCGCAAGACACCTGGAAAGTGACTCGCACGCTGACCTGGACGTTTGGTCTGCGCGACACCTTCAACTCCAATCCGCTGAATCCGCATGATCAAGTTGCCCGTCTTCGCGGCTCTTTCAGTTCGATCGTGCATGATAATCAACCGCTGAACACCGTTATTCAAACCCATCTCGGCAATCTGTTCTCGTCCACGCCGGCGGCCATTCTACAGCCGAGAATGGCGATTGCGTGGCAGGTCGAGCCGAAATCCGTGCTCCGCACTGGCTTCGGAATCTTCAGTGACATCCTGCCGGGCACGGTGGCCGACCTGATCGGCGCCAATCCCCCATACGACAAGACGTTTCAGGGAGGGCAGCTTGGCAGCGTGGGTGGTACAGCCATCGCGCCGGGCGCGCCCAACAGTGCGGTCAGTGCAATCGTTGCCGCGAATCAGGCGTTTACTTCGGGATTTCCCCAGGGCCAGCGCTCGCTTCCACCACCTGCGATTACAGCCATTCCCGATGGCAAACTGCACGTGCCGTACTTCATGGAGTGGAGCCTCGGAATGGAACATCAGTTCGGAACAACGGCCAGCGTGAAAGGGCAATATGTGGGCACACGGGCCGTGAACCAGCCGTACTCAACCCAGGTCAACGGCTACCAGACCGTATGCCCGGGATGTTTTGCCCCGTTCCCCACGCAGCCTACCGATCCGCGATTCGGCGCGGTAACGCAGTTCTCCACGGGCGCGAACAGTCACTACAACGGCCTTCAACTGACCGCGATGAAGCGGCTCGGCCATGGCCTGCAAGGGCAGGTCAACTACACCTGGAGCCGTTGCATGGATACAGTCTCGAACGGAGGATTCCTTCCGTTTTCCGCAGGAGGGATTCTCTCGCCTCTGCCTGGAGACCTGGCCCGCGACTACGGCCCTTGCGACTATGACATCCGGCACAATCTCAATGCGCAGTATGTGTATCAGTTACCGGTTCGAGTGCGGAATCATTCTCTGGGCTACGCGCTGAATGGGTGGCAGATTTCCGGAACAGCGTTTTGGCATAGCGGAGTTCCGTTCTCGGTACTGAGCACGCCCTACTCAGCAAATGGAGATGGCATCGTGCAGGGCAGTGGGCCGCAGTTCGCCAGTCTTGTGCCGGGAGTGAATCCCTACTGCCGCCATTGCAACCTTCCCGCTACCGCACTGGGCACGATTCAGTGGCTCAATCCGGATGCGTTTGTATCGACCGTCGATCCGAGCGCGCAGACCATCGATATCAACGGGCAAATGGTGCCCGTGCCCGCCGGATCCTGCAATGGCGGCGATAGCCCGCAGAATTGCCAATTCGGAAACCTCGGACGCAACTCTCTGCGCGGTCCCGATTTCCTCTGGAGTGACTTCTACCTGACAAAATGGTTCCCGTTGACCGAGCGTGTGAAGCTGCGGTTTGAGGGTCAGTTCTTCAATGTCTTCAACCATCCGAATTTCGGCCTCCCCAGCGTGGTGCAGGCCGGCATTCCGGGAAATCCTTCCACGCAGGCCGGCTTTGGGGCGCTTACGTACACAACTTCTCCGCCAACCGGATTGCTGGGCGTCGGTTTGGGTGGCGATAGCAGTCCGCGCATGATCGCCTTTCAGGTGCGCCTGGAGTTCTGAGCCTGCTCAAGATAATCAACCCAGGCTCTGGTTCTACGGAACGACGGTCGCAGCAGCAGCCGGCGCGCTCGCGAGATAGCGCCGCAGCGCATCCTGCCAATCCGGCATGTGGATGTTGTAGGCGTGCAGGCTGGCGGGCGACATAACGGAGTAAGCTGGCCGCCGCGCTGGGCGCGGAAATTCGGCTGTGGTTACGGGCTTGACTTTGGCCGGCGGTCCGGAGGCGCGCACGATTTCTTTGGCGAAGTCGTACCAGGTGCAATCGCCGGAATTGGTGACGTGCACGATTCCGCGCGCGGACGCTCGGCAAAGTTGCACTAGCGCGGATGCCAGATCCCGCGTGTATGTCGGGCTGCCACGCTGGTCGTTTACTACCGGGATTTCAGGACGGGTTGCGGCCAGCTTCAGAATCGTCGCGGGAAAACATTTTCCTCCGTGGCCGAACAGCCACGATGTCCGGGTGATGCAGACTTCGGGCAGAATCTCAAGCAGCCGTTCCTCGGCTTGGGCTTTGCTCTCGCCATAAACGCTGGCCGGATTTCTTGGATCGCTGGTTTCGTACGGCGAGCGTTTGCTGCCGTCGAAAACGTAGTCCGTGCTCACGAACAGCAGGCGCGATCCGGCTTCGCGGGCAGCCTCGGCCACGTTGACGGCGCCCTCGCAATTTACCGCGAAGGCCAAGTCGCGGTTGGACTCGCAGCCATCCACGTCGGTGTAGGCGGCTAAGAGGAGAATCCATTCGGGACGGGAATCGCGAATCAGGTCGCGAACGCGCGCGTGGTCTCGCAGGTCGACGTCTTCTATGGAGAGCGCGGTGAGTTGATCGTGTTCACTGCTCAGTTCTGGAACCAGGTCGTGGCCCAGCAGTCCGGAGGCTCCGAATAGCGTGACGCGCATAGCGGCATTGTAAATGGGAACTCCACGCGAGAGGACTGGAAGCCCCGCGACTTTGTCTGGCGCGCTCTGCTCGTCTCTACTCGACCTCAGCCGACTGGGATGTTCGTAGCCGCCGCCGCAGGGCGTGCAGAATGAGCGATCCGCTGATGCCGAAGCAGACTACGGCGGCAAACGCCACCACATCGAGCATTGGACGCGTCATACGGAGGTAATCCGCGAACAGCGACACCATGGCGCAGAGAATACCTAAGACGTTAAGCCAGAGGGGAGAATGAATATTCGGAAGGTCACGGCGAAACCAAACCTGGAGCAGCAGCGCGGCCAGCCCGATCGCGGCTACCGTTACCAGAGCAATGGGACTGAGAAATGCATTCGACCCGGTATAGATCACAACCAGCGCCAGCGCCAGAAGGAGCAGTCCCGAGGCGATCACCGTCCATCGGCGCGCCACTCTGGATTGGGATTCGGACGTCACCAAGCGATCTCCTCGCCTTTAGCGGGCTGCGGAGAAAGAGTCTTCGGCGCCGCAAGCTCACCGCGGCGGCTAAAGCCGGCTCTGAAGACGCGCCCATTATCGCAGCGCTGAAGCGCTGCGCCACCCAAACTAAGGCGCAATGTCGAGCCCCTTCCGCGCTGCGCCACCTAAAATCAGGTGCAACGTCGAATCTTTCCGCAACCTGTTCGGCATGGTGCCATTGTACGTCGGCCCTGCCTTCGGCGCTCAGGCGTTGCTCGCCGGCATCCATTCGGCCGGGCGATGCTCGCCGTGCGACATGGCGTAGAGGACCAGTTCCACGCGGCTCGAAATCCCCACCTTATCGAAGATGCGCAACAGATATTTCTTGATGGTGTGTTCGCTGAGGCCCAATTCGACGGCGACTCCGCGGTTGGTCAAGCCGTCGGCTACGAGCGCGACCACCTGCTCTTCGCGAGGCGTCAACAAGAACCTGCCCCTGGAGTTGACCACACGCAGCGTGGGCACTTCCGATAAGGCGTCCAGCACGTAATTCATTTGCTGGCTGTTGAGCCAGACCTCTCCCCGGTAAACGCATTGGATGCACTTGCAGAGCATGGCAAAAGGAGTGTGAGTAAAAAGAAAAATACCTCTTGCGCCGGCGCGAAAGGCGTTGACGACCAGTTCGCGGTCGTCGCTCTCGGCTAGCAGCACGGGAGCGATCTTCGGATACGAAACCCGCAACCAGCGCAGCAGACTCAAGTCCGGCAGATGGTTGCCCGCAATCAGGACCACGTCGGCGCGATTCGATTGCATAAAGTCGTGGAGAGCGGACGTCTCCAAAGCAACAGCGGAAACTTGAAAATCCTTGCGGCTTTTCAGGGCCCGGGTCAAGAGTTGAGACTGAATGGGTCCGGAATCGGCGACCAATACTTGCACTGTTTCGGCTGCAACCGGAGGCGTTGTCGTGTCCTGCTTGGTGGAGCGCATGATTTTCACGTTCCCATCATGCACGAAAGCTCATGGACCGGATGTAGGCGCGGTCACACTCCGTTGGTGATGAATACCGCAGTCCGATACCTACTTTCGCGGGGCTACTCTTGTGCCCAACTTTTGCGGCGGCAGGATGCCACCCGGTGGGCGGCCGAGGCTGGAAACCCGACCCTGGCAGCGCCGCCGCCGATTTCATCACCTTTCCGATGGCAGGAACGTGCCCTATACCTCGGTAGACAGTACTTTCCGAGTCTTGTTGTGTACGCTACGCGACGTTAATTTGTACTGAACAGCTCAAACGCCGAGCTGCTATGGTTCGCCGTTCAGAGCAACGGTGAGAGAGCGGAGATGAATGTACTTACTAAACAAGTCGTTTTGGGGGCTGCGGGCGTGCTCATCCTACAGCTAGCCGTGGCCGCTTCCGCTCAGGAGACTGTACCGTCGCCTGGTTCGGCGTCTGGGTCCTCTGCTCCGCCAACCGGCAAGCTCGCGGTGGCGGAGAGCTCGCAGAGCCAGGGCCGGCCGGGCACGGACGGCTCCAGCAGCGGGGCGATCACACAGCCCGGGAAAGCGGGTGGCATGGGAGATCCTGCATTCGGAGGGGAACGCCATCCGCTTTATCGGCTTTCGAAATCGGACACGGTGGACGTAAGTTTCACTTTTTCACCCGACTTCAATCAGACTTTGACGGTGCAGCCCGATGGCTTCGTGGCCCTGAAGGGTGCGGGCACGCTGTTAGCGGAAGGACTCACCGTCCCGCAGATGCAGCAGGCGGTTGCCTATGCCTATCGGGGCTTTATGCACGAGCCAGAAGTCACCGTGACCTTGAAAGATTTTGACAAGCCTTACTTTCTGGCTTCGGGTGAGGTGGCGCGGCCGGGAAAATATGAGCTGCGCGGGGATTTGACCGTAAATGAAGCCGTGGCGATTGCCGGCGGCTTGACACAGCAGGCCCGTCATTCGCAGGTGGTTCTGTTTCGCCGGATTTCCGCGTACGTCGCCGAATCCCACGTGATCGACATAAAGAAGATGCTGAATTCTCGCGATCTTCACGAGGACCTCCATCTTCAGCCCGGCGACTTCATCTTTGTGCCCCAAAGCCGGGTTTCGAAGATTCGCAAGTATGTTCCGACCAACGCCCTGAGTTGGTACATGAACCCATTGCAGTTCTAGCAGAAAGGAGCAGCAGCATTTACTGATTGCGTTTTCAGAATCTGGCGAGTTCCCATAAAGCCCGCCGGGTGTGATCGGCTTTGCTGTACGATCCATGTCCGCGGAATTGAAAGGAAACTCGCACACCCCTCTCTCCCCAACGCCCCGCGATCTTGCGGCCACGCTGTTCCGGCGTCCGCGACTGGTAGCCGCCTCTTTTGGGTTGGTATTGGTGGCGGCGATGGTCTTCGCCGTCTTCTCGGCGCGATATGAATCGCACTTCATGGTTCTGCTGCGGCGTGGCCGCTTTGACCCCGTCGTCTCTCCGCAGCCCCCGAGCGCCATGGATTTCACTCGTCCCGACATTACTGAGGAAGAACTGAATTCCGAAGTCGAACTCCTGCGCGACGAAGATCTCCTGAAGCAGGTTGTGACCATGGCGGGACTTGTTCCCGCGGACACGCCGGAGTCCGATCGCCCAGGCAAGATTGAGCATGCCGTTCGCAAACTGGCGCGCCGTCTGGATGTCGAAGCGCTGAAGAAGTCCAACCTTATTCAGGTCAGCTACAAGGACACCAGTGCGGAACGAGCCGCCTGCGTCCTCTCGGCGCTCTCCACCGTCTACGTGCGGAGGCACACAGATCTCCAGCGGCCACCGGGGGAGATCCAGTTTTTCGACCAACAGACGGCGGCATACGAAAAGAGACTGCGCCGGTCCGAAGCCGAACTCGTGCACTTTACTCGCGCTCGGGGCGTGGCTTCGGCGGCGCTGGAACGGGATATCGCTTTGCAGAAGCTGGGCGAAGCGGACGCGGCGTACCGCCAGATTGACCAGGATCGCATCGAGACCGAGCGGCGGATTGCGTCGCTGCGCGAACAGCTCAAGTCGTTTCCCTCTCGTTCGGTCACGCTCAAACGCTGGGCCGATAATCCGGAGGCTCTAGAAAAGATGAAGACACACCTGCTGGAGCTCCTGCTCAAGCGCACCGAGCTTCTCAGCCGCTTTGAACCCTCCTACCGGCTGGTGCAGGAAGTGGAAGAGGAAATTGCGGAAACTCGCGCCTCGATTACCGCTGAAGGGCTCACGCCAGTGCGCGACGAAACCTCCGACAAGGATCCCAACTACGAGTGGGCGCGCATGGAGATGGAGAAGGCCCAGGTGCAGTGGGACGGCCTGCGGGCGCGGCAATCCGACGCTTCCACTCAGGTCGCATCCCTGCGCACGTTTGCCCAGCAGATGCAGTCCGACGCGGTGGATCAACAGGATTTGATGCGCACCACCAAGGCCGAGGAAGACAACTACCTGCTCTACCTTCGCAAGCGTGAGGAAGCGCGCATCGGAGACGCGCTCGACGAGCGCCGCATCCTTAATGTGGCCATCGTGGAACCGCCCGTAGTTCCGGCTCTGCCCACGCACTCTTTGCTCCTCTATTTCCTTCTCGCTTTTGGACTCGCCATGGCGTTGAGCGTCGGCACCGCGTTTGCGGCGGAGTACTTTAACTCTACGATTCGCACTCCCAACGAAGCTTATGGCTTGCTGGAAGTGCCGGTGCTGGCTTGGTTGCCTGCGCCTGAGCCTACGGTTTCGCGTTCGTCCATTTTCCGGATCGGCCGGCACAAGGTGGTGGTCCCGTGAGCACTCTGAGTGAGATCCTTGGCGCAACACGAGCTGGCGCTGAGCAATCGCGCGTAACTCCGATTCGCGAACCAATCCAGCGCACGGCAATTTCTCCGCCGGCTTCGGTTCACGACGATCAAATCCATGCACTGGTTCAGCAACTTTTCTTCCGGGCTGAATCCAAGCCGGTGCGGCACGTGGGATTTGCCGCGGTCGAACCGTCGACCGAGACTGCGGCACTATGCCTCGAGGCGGCCAAGGCTCTGGCTGAAGAAGGCAGGTACGAAGTCGGGCTGATCGACGCCCGCTCGGACGCTGTCCCTCTGCAAACGCAATTGCAGATTCCGTCGCCCAGCCGTGTGGAGGCGATCTGGACGATCGCACCCCGACTCTGGATGGTTCCTCGCCAAAGCTGGCTGCCGGACGACGGCGGTCAGCGAATCACCGACCAGAACTTATCGCGGCTTCGCGAACTGACGATGGAGTTCGATTTTTCCATTCTGTGGTGCGCTCCGGTCTCCTGGCTCACGGCGAGCATTGGCCAGGCCTGCGACGGGCTGGTGCTGGTGCTGACTGCCAACAAAACCAGACGCCTCGTCGCTGCTCAAATCAAGGATCAGCTAAGCAAGGCGCAAGTTCCACTGCTCGGAACCGTCCTCGCGGAACGTCGTTTTCCCGTGCCGCAAGGCCTATACCGGAGTCTGTGAACCCTATGAGCCAATTGATCACAAATCGACTATGGGACATCGCACCCAAAGATCGCCCTTCGCAGTACGCCCGTATGATTCCTGGGACCTCGGCGAGGCCGCCTTCCAGGTTCGCGCCGACGGTCGACGCCGCCCGCACACCTCCAGTCAACGCGATCGACGAAACCACCACGAGACGCGCTCAGGCGCGAACACCAACTCAACAGCATCTATCGCAACCCGCCATCGATCGATTCACACTCTGTGAGCTGGTGGCAGCCGATTTGATCGTTCTGCTGGTAGTGTGCGGCGCGTTGTCGCTGTTCTCTACCGGTTGGGGCCTGCCGTGGGCTTATCTGCCGATTTTCGCCGTTTTGGTAACGCTCTTTGGCTTCGGTGAGGGGCTGTACAAACGCGCTGGGGATCCGTCTCCGGCCGGCATCTGCTCAGCCCTGGCAAGGTCAACCCTGTTCGCCATCGGACTGGTCTTTATCGCGCGATGGGGCGGAATGCGTCCCCTCACCGCTGCCAGAATATTCGCCAGCAGCCTGGCCGGCCTCGCGCTGCTGCGGCGGTTCAGACAGTTCGTGTGGAAGAAGCGGCGACGTGAAACGGAATCGCGCAAGATCCTCATCATTGGCGGTGGGCCGGTCGCTCGCTCCATCGCGCGGGCGCTACGCAACGATCCTCTCCAACGCGCCACCGTCTGCGGCTTCGTGGATGACGACCAGCCTCTTTCGCCGGCAGTATTGGGTCGAATTGCAGATCTGGACTGGCTCGCTCGCGCGGAATTCATCGATGAGGTCATCCTCGCGCTCCCCGGTCAGCCCGCTTTGGCGCGAGAAGCGGCCGAGGCCGCGTTCCGCAACCATCTGGACATTCGTGCCGTGCCCGATCTGCCGCCGGGGCCGTGGCCCGACTCAGGCGTCGATCACATTGGAGAAGTGCCGGTCGTCACCCTGCATCACGAGCCCTCACCCAGCGCCGACTTGTTTTTGAAGCGTTTGCTGGATGTCATCGGCGCGGCGCTCGGACTGGCTCTGCTCAGTCCTCTAATGGCGATGGTGGCAGTGCTTATCCGGCTGGACTCGCCTGGTCCGGTCGTCTACTCCGCGGAACGCACTGGCGCCAAAGGCCGCCGCTTTCGGTGCTACAAGTTCCGCTCCATGGTGACCAACGCCGAACACCTCAAGGAAGACTTGCGCGGGCGCAACCAGAGAGAAGGCCCCATCTTCAAAATCGACGACGACCCCAGAATCACCCGCATCGGCCGTTTCATTCGCCGCTACAGCCTTGACGAACTCCCTCAACTCTGGAACGTGCTGTGCGGGGAGATGAGTTTGGTTGGGCCACGGCCTCATCCTATCGACGAGGTCGACCACTACGCACTTCACCAGTTCCGGCGACTGGACGTGAAACCCGGAATCACCGGTCTCTGGCAGATTACGGCGCGCGGCTCTTCGTCGTTCGAACTCAACATGCACCTTGATCTCACCTACATCGAGAACTGGAGTCTGCGCCTCGACCTGCGCATCCTGGCCAGCACAGTTCGCGTGCTGTTCGCGCCGGAAGGAGCCTGACTCCACCATGAGCGGCCGCGCCCTAGGTTTGATCTGGGATAGTGAGGACAACCCGCTTTGGCGAGCTGCCGGTCTGGTGCTTCGCCCCCTCCACCTGGGATTGGCCTTTCCCTCCATCCTCTATGTGGCCGCGATGACCGTTTTCTTGTTCCGGCCACCGGACCTTTTTTCCTTTTACGCCGACCGCGTCGCGTTCGGCATCCTGGTCTTCTTGGTTGCGCTCCGCACGATGGCGCTCGGGGACAAAATCCCATTCTTTGCCGGACTCAGTTTGCCCATGCTCGGTCTCACCGCGCTCGCCGTATTCCGCGCGCTACGGGAGCCGTTCGATGCACAAACCTGGAGCATCGTCGCCAGCAAATTCATCGTCCCTTTTACGCTATTTCACATCGCTGTGCTCGTCTTCCGAGGCGCATCGCAACGAAAACATTTCGAACTCTTCGTCATCCTTGCGCTCGCCTATCTCGTGTTCATTGCCATTGCGTTCCTGGCGGACGCCCACTCACTCATTTTCCCGCGTTTCATTCTCGACGAAAGCCTGGGCTTTCATCCCGACCGCGCTCGCGGCCCATTTCTCCAAGCGGTGGCCAACGGCGTTTCGTTGAACATACTGGGGATTCTTGTGATTGTGCTTTCGCGAGAGCGCAAAACTGTTGTCTGGTTGTTGTGGCTGGCTCTGCCCCTGGCCGTGCTCGCCACCATGACGCGAGCGGTTTGGATCGCGTTCGCGGTCTCCACCATCGTCCTCGGATTCCGCCTGATCAAACGGCGCCTGTTGGCGGCGTGCATTCTTTTGGTGGTTGCAGCGGGTGTTGGATCCCTGGCAATCAGCTTCAGCGGCCATGCGCTGAAGACCGCTCTCTTGGACCGAACCGGAGAACGCGGTCCGGTGGAGGCGCGCCTGGCCGTGTACGACGCCGGCTGGGCGATGTTCCGGGAGCGGCCGTTCACGGGTTGGGCTGCCGGAGGAATGTATGCCGAGCTTGCCCGCCGCATGGAGGGCTATCACCTCCGCATCTTCTATGTGCACAACACCTACCTCGCCCTGCTGGTTGAGTTCGGTGTGCCAGGATTCGCCCTGTACGGAGTTCTTTTCTTCAACCTCTTCCGCCTCGCTTGGCGCAGTCCGCCCGGTGAGCCTGGTTCCGTCGCTTCCCTGCGCAAGGTCTGGCCCATCTTGCTCAGCGTTTACTTGTTCAACGCATTCTTCGTCGACATGACGTACCAGTTTGTCATTGGACTCGTGTTCACCGTTGCCGGGATGCTGTGCACGTCTGAGGAGTCCGTCGCATGACCACCATCGCCTACATTGCCAACAAGTTTCCTTCGCCGCTCGAACCTTACGTGATGGATGAAATCGCGGAACTGCGCCGCCACGGGGCGCAAGTGATCTGCTGCAGCGGCAAAAGGGTCTCGCCGGAGGATCTCAGCCTGGCGGAACGCGATTTCTGGGAAGAGACGCGCTTTTTTCGGCCGCTCTCCGACGATGAACTTATGCGGGCGGTGCGCCGGCTCGCCTCCGATCGTCACACCCTCTGGCAGCTCTTGCGGCCCCTGTTGTGGGAGCGCGGAGTTTCGCCGGGCCGTCGCATCCGTACGATCGGCCACACGGTGATGGGCGCGGCGCTAGCAGAAGAACTGGCGCCACTCAATGTCGAACACATCCACGCTCATCACGGCTACTTCGCCTCATGGATGGCCTTGACCGCTGCCCGGCTGCTCGGAATCGGCTTCAGCTTCACCCTGCACGGCTCCGATCTGCTGCAGCGCGCGGATCTGCTCTCGCCCAAGCTGCGCGCTTGCCAGTTTTGCGTAACGGTCTCCGACTTCAACCGCCGGTACATTCTCCACAACTACCCTTCCACGGACCCGGAGAAAATCATCGTGCAACGCCTTGGGGTTGACCGCGTGCTCTCCTGGCCCACACCCGCGGTCGCAGCCGAGGCCGACCACCAGCGGTTCTGTCTGCTTTCGGTAGGACGCCTGCATCGAGTGAAGGATCATACCTTCCTCATCCAGGCTTGTGCCGCGCTTCGCGACCAGGGCCTCGACTTCATCTGTTGGATCGTCGGCGAGGGGCCGGATCGTCCGGCCCTCGAAAGCCAGATTGCGGCGTCGGGGCTCCAAGGGCGTGTTTACCTGATCGGTTACGTGCCTCGCACCGACCTTCCCGGCTATTACCGCTACGCCGACCTGGTGGTAATGACCAGCAAGAGCGAAGGAATTCCGGTGGTCTTGATGGAGGCCATGGCTCACGAAAAGTTGGTGCTGGCTCCTGCCATTACCGGGATTCCGGAGTTGGTTGAGCACCAGCGCACTGGATTTCTATATCAACCCGGCTCTTTGCCCGACTTCGTCAGCGCCGTCAGTTGGATTCAGGCCCACAAAGATTCCCTGGCCGGAATCCGGCACGCGGCCGCGGCCAGCATCGCCGCTTCCTACAATCGCCAGCGAAACCTACGCGCTTTTGCGGAGGAATTCCTGGCCCGCATTTCCCAATCGGAGGGTGACCATGCGCATCCTGTATTGCAACAAATACGACTATCCGTTCAGCGGCACTGAAGCGTACCTCTTCGACCTCATCCACCGGATGGATGCGCGCGGGCAGGAAACCGCCTTGTTCAGCATGGATCACGGCCGCACTCCAGCTTTCACTGGCCGCAGTTATCTCATTCCGCATCTTGACTTCAAGGATCCGAACGCCGGTTTCCTGAAGAGGGTTAAGATGGCGGCACACGCTCTCTATTCGCCATCGGCGCGGCGCGCCATGCGCCGTTGCCTTGCCGATTTCTCACCCGATCTGGCGCACGTTCGCGGAATTTATCACCACTTGTCGCCTTCGATTCTTTGGGAGCTGAAGCGCCAGCGGATCCCCGTGCTCTATCACCTGAACGACTTCAAGATCTTGTGCCCAACCTACAATTTTGTCGCCGATAGCCGGCCCTGCGAACTCTGCTGTCACGGCGCTTTTCACCACGCCGTCACGAAGGGTTGCTACACCGGCACGCGTTCCAGCGCGGTGGTCCTGGCCGCCGAAGCCTACCTGCACAAATGGTTGAAAACTTACGAACGCTGCGTGGATATGTTCCTGGCCCCCAGCGAATTCGTGCGCAACAAGCTGATCGAGGGCGGTCTCCCTGCGGAACGCATCGAAGTCCTTCCCCATTTCCAAGCTCTTGCCGGCAACGAACGGCTCGCGACCGATGAAGGATATCTGCTCTACTTCGGCCGGCTTTCTCCAGAAAAAGGCGTCTATGAGCTGTTACGCGCCATGGTACGGCTGCCACACGTTCCTCTCATCATTGCGGGGGACGGTCCCGAGCGTCCTCGACTCGAGGCGCTGGCGCGAGAACTCAACTTGAACCAAGTCCTCTTCGCGGGCATGGTCCATGGCGAGGAACTCCAGAAACTCATCGCCGGTTGCAGCTTCTCCGTGTTTCCGTCGCACGCCTACGAGACTTTGGGGAAGTCCATTCTGGAAGCCTATGCCTGGGGACGGCCGGCCATCGCTTCCGATTTGGGTTCGCGGCGCGAACTCGTCCAACATGGCGTCACCGGCCTTCTTTATTCCGACGGGGATCGCGAACAACTCGCGCAATCCATCGGATTTCTGTTTGACCGCCCCGATCTGAGCGAGAAGATGGGCGCCGCAGCTCGCAGCCGCGTGAAAGCCAACCACGACCCCGATCAGCACATGGAGAAGCTGCTCGAACTGTACTACCGGCTCACATCGGCGAGGAAGTTTCTATCTTTCCCCACCGCGCCAGAGCCTCCGCAGCCGCGCCGCAGCGTCCGGGTCGCGTTCATCGGAGGTCGCGGGGTGGTCTCCAAATACAGCGGCATCGAGTCGTATTACGAGCAGGCTGGCCATGAACTGGCCCGCCTGGGGCACGAAGTCACCGTATATTGCCGCAGCTATTTCACTCCTCCCATGGACACGCACAACGGGATGCGGGTGCGGCGGCTGCCGACCATCCGCTCGAAGCATCTGGAAACTGTCGTCCACACTCTGTTGAGCACAGCGCATGCCATGACGTCGGACTACGACGTCATCCATTACCACTGCCTGGGACCGGCGCTGTTTTCTTTTCTTCCGCGGCTTGCCGGCAAGAAGACGGTCGTCACCGTACAGGGGCTCGATTGGCAGCGCGGCAAGTGGGGCCGAATCGCGGCGCGCATACTGCGCTGGGGAGAAGCGGCCGCGGTTTCGTCGCCCGACGCCACCATGGTCGTGTCGCGCACCCTGCAGCAGCACTACCGGGAGCAGTACAAGCGCGATACCATCTACGTCCCCAACGGAGCAGCGCTGGCACCCAAGCGTGTCCCTCGCAAACTGATCGAGTGGGATCTGCTCGCGAACAACTACGTCCTTTTCTTAGGCAGGTTTTCGCCGGAAAAGAACTGCCATCTGCTGATCAATGCTTTCGAAAACCTCCACACCGGCATGAAACTGGTCCTGGCGGGAGGATCGAGCCACTCCGATGCCTACGCCGAGAGCTTGCGCCGCCACGAATCCGACCAGATCCGCTTCCTTCCCTGGGTTTCTGGGAGTGACCTCGAAGAGCTTCTCTCCAATGCCGCGCTGTTCGTGCTTCCGTCGGAAATTGAGGGCCTGTCTTTGGCTCTTCTCGATGCCATGGCGGCCGGTGTCTGCGTGCTGACCAGCGATATTCCGGAGAATACTGAAGTGGTCGATGGCGCCGGCTTCACCTTCCATCGCGGCGATCAGGCGGATCTTGAGCGCATGCTCGACTTGCTCATCCGCGATCCCGAGCTTCGCCGTCAGTCCGCCGCGCGGGAACGCGAGCGCATCCAGGGGCAGTATCTTTGGCCTGAAATCGCCCGGTCTATCGAAAAGGCCTACTACAACGTACTGGGCTGGAGCACGAGTGAGCACGTGCCCAGTGAGCACATACAGATCCGCACTTCTGCAGCCCGTAGCGCCGCTGGATCGTACCCGTCTGCCTGATCTGGATACCCGCCGCAAAGCTGAGCACGACTTCGCGTCCGTCTTTGATTAGAATCGGAACGCGGGTGCCCCACCCAAGCTCGGCTTGGGTGGGTTGCGATGCGCGTATCCAGCATGGAAGATCTTATCCTCGTCACCGGCGGCGCTGGCTTCATTGGCTCAAACTTTATTCTCCAATGGATTGCCGCTGAACCCGCCCGCATCCTGAACCTCGACAAGCTGACCTACGCGGGCAATCTCAATAACCTGCGTGCCGTCGAAGCTCATCCGCGCTATCGCTTCGAGCAGGGCGACATCGTCGATCGCGATTTTGTGCGCGAGTTGGCGCAGCGGGAACAGCCTCGCGCCATCATTCACTTCGCCGCTGAGAGCCACGTCGATCGATCGATCCACGGCCCGGATGATTTCGTTCGCACCAACGTCAACGGCACCTTCAGCCTGCTCGAAGAAGCGCGCGCCTACTGGTCGGCGCTTCCAGAAACCGAGCGCGCTGCGTTTCGTTTTCTGCACGTCTCCACCGATGAAGTCTACGGATCGCTCGGCCCCCACGACCCGGCCTTCAGCGAGACTACTCCCTACGCGCCCAACAGCCCGTACTCCGCGTCCAAGGCGGCTTCCGACCATCTGGTTCGCGCTTATTACCATACTTACGGCCTTCCTGTTCTCACTACTAATTGCTCCAACAATTACGGACCGCACCAGTTTCCTGAAAAACTGATCCCGCTTATGATTCTGAATGCATGCGGCGGCAAGCCGCTCCCGGTATATGGCGACGGCGAAAACGTTCGCGACTGGCTCTACGTCGAGGATCACTGCCGAGCCATCCGCACCGTGCTTTCACATGGCCGCATCGGAGAAACCTACAACATCGGCGGCCGCAGCGAACAAAAGAACCTGGAGATTGTTGGGACTATTTGCCAACTGCTCGACGAACTGCGCCCGAACGACCCCGTCGTTCCCCACCGCAAGCTCGTGACGTTTGTCAAAGATCGTCCCGGCCACGACCGCCGCTACGCCATGGACACGCGTAAAATCGAGCGCGAACTGAACTGGCGCCCGCTGGAGACGTTTGTCAGCGGAATAGGCAAGACCGTCCGCTGGTATCTTGAACACGAAGACTGGGTCCGCGACGTCACCAGCGGCAGCTATCGTCAATGGATGGCGAAAAATTACGCCACCGAACGTTGAAGCTGAAAATCGACATGACAAAAACAGCACGACCGAATTACAAAGGCATCATTCTGGCGGGAGGGTCGGGCACGCGGCTCTATCCCGTCACCCACGGCATTGCCAAGAGCCTGCTGCCGGTGTACGACAAACCGATGGTGTACTACCCGCTCTCCACGCTGATGCTGGCCGGCATTCGCGACATTCTGCTCATCTCGACGCCCGAGGATCTGCCCCGCTTTCAGCACTTGCTGGGCGATGGCTCGCGGTTCGGCGTTCACTTCCAGTATGCACCGCAACCGAAGCCCGAGGGCATTGCCCAGGCATTTTTGATTGGCAAGGAATTTATCGGCTCCAGCGGTTGCGCGCTTGTGCTTGGCGACAACATTTTTTACGGACACGACCTCGTCAAAGAACTGCGCGCAGCCACGCTTCAGCCCAAAGGGGCCCGCGTTTTTGCGTATCCAGTCAATGACCCGGAGCGCTATGGCGTCGTCGAGTTCGATACGCAGGGAAAGACGCCAAAGGCGCTTAGTATTGAAGAGAAACCGAAGCAGCCGAAATCGCGTTACGCGGTCACCGGACTTTATTTTTACGATCGGCAGGTGGTCGAAATTGCCGCGAGCCTCAAACCTTCGAAGCGCGGCGAACTTGAGATCACCGACGTGAACCGCGCGTATCTCGAGCGCAATCAACTCAACGTCTGCGTGATGGGACGAGGCACGGCATGGCTCGACACGGGCACGCATGAGGCTTTGATGGAGGCATCTTTATTCATTCAGACGCTGCAGAAACGCCAGGGCCTCATGGTCGCTTGCCCCGAGGAAATCGCCTTCCGTTCCGGCTACATCACTGGCGCGCAACTGGAAGCGCTGGCGCAGCCGATGCGCAACAATGGATACGGCGCCTACTTGCTGCAATTGCTGCGGGAGCGAGTCTTCTGATTTGGAGAAAAGTTGCCGTGATGTCCGATAGAAACCTGCTGATGAAGACCTAGCCATGAAGAACATCTGCCGAGCAATATTACTGTTGAGCTGTCTGAGCGCTACCGTCTGCGCCCAGGAACAAGCGCCCAAGCTTCTACGTGAGGCTGCCCATTGTCTAGCCGCCAAGGAACAAGATTGGCTGGGTCTAAGAAGCTCAACAGCGACTGTGCTAAGCCTAGGATACCTAGACGATACGAAGTCGTATCCGGGCGAAGAAGTTCTCTACGTCGTGGACTACACTGGCCACGGCCGTACTGAAGGTCTGGTGTTTACTATTTTCCTAACGCGGCAAGACCGTCGCCGAATCTTCGACATCCAGAACAACGCCAAGGTTGTCAGATCAAAGGAGGGCATAGAGGGCGTAGATTTCGTCGAACCTCCATTAGGCGGTACGGGGACGCAGGAGGACCTTGTGGCAGCCATCAAACGAATCGAACGGCAGCCAAGGTTCGAACTTCGCGTCAAGGACCTGCTGAGGCCATCCGATCTCACTCAGTGTGAGTCTTATGCGGATAGAAAGTAACGGGAGCAGCGAGCCGTCCAGAAATAGGTCTTACTTACATAACGAGTGCTTCCGATGAAAAAAATCGCCACTAGCCTCCCCGGACTTCTGCTCCTCGAACCGCGCGTGTTCGGCGACAACCGCGGCTTCTTTCTGGAAAGCTACAACCAGCGCGCGTTTGCCGAACTCGGCATCTCGGAGCCATTCGTCCAAGACAACCATTCGTATTCCGAAAAGAATGTCATCCGCGGATTGCACTACCAGATTCGCCAGCCCCAGGGAAAACTCATCCGCGTCATCATTGGCGAGATTCTTGATGTCGCGCTCGACCTCCGCCGTAGCTCTCCTACTTTCGGAAAATGGGAATCTTTCAAACTTTCCGGCGAGAACAAAGGCATTTTATGGATTCCTCGCGGATTCGCTCACGGCTTCCGAGTCGTGTCCGAGACTGCCCACGTTCTTTATAAGGCGACGGACTTTTATGCGCCCGAGCACGAACGCACGGTGGCGTGGAATGATCCTCGGTTGAACATTGACTGGCAACTCGATGGCGAAGCGGGCGTCTCCGCGACCGGCGCCGCGATCATCTCGGCAAAAGACCAATGTGGCGTGCCTTTTGAGCAGGCTGAAAAATTTCGGTAGCGCAGCGTCAACGCAGCCGGAACTCGACCGCAATCGTAGTCTCAACCTCAACCGGCTGCCCGCTGGAAAGGTACGGCTCAAATTTCCAGGACAGCACGGCGTCGGTCGCCGATTGCACCAGCAGATCGGGTCCGGACAGAGGCCGCAAGCGTTTCACGCTGCCATCCGGCGCAATCACCGCGTCGAGCACGACCATGCCTTCGGTGCCGGCGGTTCGCGCGGCCTCCGGATAAACCGGTTCCACCTTGGTTACGATCCGCTTGTCCATGGTTTCGGGAGAGACTTTCAACCCCGAGTCAGCAACCGGCGCGCGCGCTTCCAGTTCGTTCCAGGACCTCTGCCACTGCCACCAACCCAGACCGGCCAGCGCCAGCATACAAGCGATCAGCACATAAAATCCGCGTTGCCCAATACGAATTCTGCGCCTTGGCTGCGCGGCCGGTTTAGTGGCGATAACGGGCGCTTCCGCGTTAGCGGGTGCAACTTCCTTTTCTTGCGTGCAATCTTTGCGACTCACCGGCTGTGCAGCGGACTGGTGAACCCAATACCGGATCATCTCGCGCTGCTCCGCCTGCAACCCGACAAATTCAAGCCCGCAACGGAGGCGCGACTGATAACGAACCAGCGCGCGCGCTCGAATCAGCACGCCAACATTCGGAAGGCGCAGTTCGACCGCGACCTGTTGGCCCGCAGCCAGTTCTCCGGCCACGATCGCGCCCACACCGGCCTCGCTGAGGTCAGTGCAGCGCCCAGGAAAAATTTCGGGAATCCCGGAGCGCAATGCGATCAAGTCCAAGGGTGCGTTGATGGGATGCCGAGGGAAAATGCGCTGCGGCGTGCTGTCGAACACCGGCTTTGGAGCTGCACTCATCAGATTGCCTCCGCAGGATCGAAAATCTTTGCCATGCGGCTGGAATCACCGACGAACACGGCGCTTTTCAGAATCGTTGTACGGAGTATAGCGGACGCTGGAGCGGGAATGCTGGAATAGTTTTCCTCAGCCTCCGGTGTCATCATTTTTTGTTGCCTCGATGTGTTCTTCTATTCCATATCCCGCCAGTTTGGTCCCACTCCAATTTCCACCAGCAGCGGAACCACTAGCGAATGCGCGTTTTCCATGTGCTCCCGCACCAGCGGTTTCATTACGTCCACTTCACTCTCCGGCACTTCGAACACAAGTTCGTCGTGCACCTGCAGGGTCATCCGCGACTTCAGATCGCGTTTCCAGATTTCTTCATCAATCCGGATCATCGCCAACTTGATCAGGTCGGCGGCCGTTCCCTGCAGCGGAGTGTTTACTGCCGTGCGCTCGGCGAACCCGCGCTGAGTGGCGTTCTTGCTGTTGATGTCGGGGATCGGCCGAATGCGCCCGAAAAGCGTCTTCACTCTCTGATCGCGCCGCGTCTGCTCGATCGTTGCGTCGATGAAGGCCCGCACTCCCGCATATTTTTCAAAATAAGCGTCGATGAATTTTCTAGCCTCACCCGGATCGATGCCCAACTGCTGCGATAACCCAAACGCCGACAGGCCGTAGACAATCCCGAAGTTCACCACCTTGGCCTGCCGCCGGTGGTCGGGCGTGACCATCAGCGGCGGCACACCAAATACCTGGGATGCGATCAGGGTGTGAATGTCATCGCCGCGCCGAAACGCCTCCACCAGCAGATTGTCCTTCGAAAAGTGGGCTAGCAGTCGCAGTTCGATCTGCGAGTAATCCGCCGCCAGCAGCACGTGCCCCGGCTCAGCGATAAAGGCCGCCCGAATCTCTCGCCCGAGTTCGGTGCGAATCGGAATATTCTGCAAGTTTGGATTCGCCGACGACAGCCTCCCCGTCGCAGTGCCCGTCTGTCCGAACGTCGTATGAACCCGGCCGCTCTGGCTGCGAATCAGCGCCGGCAATGCGTCGACATAAGTCGATTTCAACTTAGTAAGTTGCCGGTATTCCAGCACCAGCCGCGGAACCTCGTGATCCGCCGCCAGGCCTTCCAGTACATCCACGGCGGTCGAAATCTTTTTCCCTTTGCCGTATTTCGTGGGCATGGGCAGGGCCAGCTTGTTGAATAGCACGTCACCCAGTTGCTTTGGTGAATTGATGTTGAACTCCACGCCGCAGCGCTCATAAATGTCACGTGCCTTGGTTGCGGCCTCGTGTTGCAACTTCACCGACATCTCGGCCAGCACCGCTGTATCAATCTTCACGCCCGCATCTTCCATGCGCGCCAGCACGGGCACTAGCGGCGCATCGATCTCCTTGTACACCGAGGTCAATCCCTGCTCGTCGACTTCCTTGCGGAGCGCGGTCGTCAGCCCGCCGGTCACATCCGCC